>Ga0326728_10001033_pt1 | contig 101649 bp, 79 predicted proteins | sample MB3enrmetagenome_FD_207602 | JGI IMG/M metagenome (GOLD analysis project Ga0326728, IMG submission 207602) | Lab enriched peat soil microbial communities from McLean, Ithaca, NY, United States - MB31MN | ecosystem: Environmental > Terrestrial > Soil > Wetlands > Peat | place: USA: New York...
GAGTGCTTGCCTACATTTCCGGCGTGCCTTTCAACGTCACCGCCAGCGGCACCAGCATCAACACCTCCGGCGAAACGCAGATGGCGAACCTCACTGGCAGCTATTCGCTTCCCAAGGGCATTGGAGCCGGACACAACTGGTTCAACCCGCTGGCCTTCGGGCAGCCGACTGGCTGCACCGGCGCCACGGGGACCGCGTGCCCCATAGTCTACGGGACCAGCGTCGGCAATGTCGCCAGGAACGCGTACCGCGGACCGGGATACATGCCGAACAACGCATCGCTGTTCAAGACCTTCGTCCTGCACGAAAACTGGGCGTTCGACTTCCGCTGCGATGTGTTCCAGCTCACCAACTCGCCGGAGTTCGCCAACCCGCAAAATTCCTTCACCAGTGGAACCTTCGGACAGGTCACTGGCACGGTAAACAGCGGTGCGGGGATCAACGGGATCGGTACGCTCGGGCGCTCCGTGCAACTCGCGGGCACGTTGCGCTTCTGAGGCAGCTTGCATCCGCGACCCTCACAGCAGGATCGCGGTGCAACAATTTCCTGATCGGTGAACCATTCATGGGCCGGCCATCGCATCCCGCGATGGCTGGCCTTTTCATGCCGGTGATAACTGTTCGTTGAACAGGCCCCAGCGCGCATTCGGGTCGAAGCTGATTCCGGCCGTGTGCCTTCACGTATCGATAGAATGATCTTTCTGTGCCCAAGCCCCGAGCCAAGCCGCCTGCGCAACCGCAAAAGCCACCCGTCTTCGCTGGCACGCGTCTCAATCTGCTGATTTATCTGGCGCTGCTCCTGGCGACTTTCGCGGTTTACGCCCAGGTCCGTCATTTCGACTTCGTCAACTACGACGATCCCGATTACACCACCGGCAACGTGCATGTCCGGCAGGGGCTGACGGCGCAGGGGCTCGAATGGGCGCTTACCTCGCGCGACGCGGCCAACTGGTTTCCGGTGACCTGGGTCTCCCACATGCTCGACTGCCAGTTCTTTGGCCTCGCAAGCGGCTGGCACCACCTGCACAACGTCCTGCTGCACGCGCTGGCAGCCATCCTGTTGTGCATGTTTCTTCAGCGGGCGACGGGCACACGCTGGCGCAGCGCGTTGGTGGCGTTTCTGTTTGCATTGCACCCGCTGCATGTGGAGTCTGTGGCGTGGGTGGCCGAGCGCAAAGACGTGCTCGGCGCCTGCTTTTGGTTTCTCACCTTGTGGGCCTATGTTCGATACACTGAGCGCCCAGGCTGGGGCAGATATCTGGCCGTAGTTTCGGGCTTGTGCCTGGGGCTGTTGGCCAAGCCGATGGTGGTCACTCTGCCATTCATCCTGTTGCTGGTGGATTACTGGCCGCTCGCACATTTGCGGCAGCGGGGTCGCAAGGCCATTTGGGAAAAGCTCCCGCTGCTCGTGCTTTCAGGCGCGGCCGCCGCCATCACCTGGCTGGTGCAGGAACACGCCGGCGCGGTGAAAGCTGTGCCGCTCGAAACCCGTCTGGAAAACGCGACGCATTCCTACGCGCTCTATATCGTGAAGACTTTCTGGCCGACGCGGCTGGCGGTTTTCTATCCTTATCCGCGCAGCTTCGCCCTCCTGCCGCTTTTCGGCGCAGGACTTCTGCTGGCCGCCGTCACGGCCGGTGTGATCGTGCTGCGCCGCCGTGCGCCGTACCTGTTGATGGGTTGGGGTTGGTTCTTGGTCACGCTGGTTCCGGTCATCGGGCTGGTGCAAGTGGGTGGCCAGGCCCGCGCCGACCGTTACATGTACATTCCCATGGTGGGTCTCTTGATCATGCTGGTGTGGGGTGCAGCGGAGAATTTAGAAGGGAGGCAGGCTAAGGTGCTGGCAGTCCCCTTGGCCGCAGCGGCCTGCCTGGCCTGCACCGGGCTCACCTGGATCCAGGTTGGGTATTGGCGCAACAGCGAGACGTTGTTCCGGCACGCGCTTGCCGTCACAGAGGACAATTCGGTGGCCAATCACAACCTGGGGAGTTATCTCATGGCCACGCCGGGGCGCCTGTCCGAAGCGTTTCCATATCTCGAAGCCGCTGTTCGGCTCGATCCCGACTCCCCGCCCGCGCACACCGACCTGGGCAGCGCGCTAGCCAAGGCCGGCCGACTTCCTGAGGCCATCGCGCAATTCCAGGAGGCCATCCTGCTGGCTCCGGATGCGCCCATTCCCCACAACAATCTGGGCAGTGCCCTGACTGAAGCCGGACGCCTGCCCGAAGCCATCGCGGAATTCCAAACGGCGCTGCGGCTGGACCCCGCCTACGACGAAGCTCGCCGCAATCTGGCCGCGGCCCAGGCCGGCCCCGAAACCCACTTGAGCCGCGGCATCGCACTGCTGAAGGTTGGTGACGCCTCAGGCGCCATCGCCGAATTGGAAGCTGCCTTGCGCATCGACCCCAACGATGCCGATGCCGAAAACAACCTGGGCGTCGCGCTTTCCAGCTTCCCCGAGCGCCAGCGCGAGGCCATTGCCCACTTCGAAGCCGCCGTTCGGCTGAGGCCGGATTTTGCCGATGCGCAGTTGAACCTCGGCGTCGCGCTCTCCGGCATCCCCGGCCGCCTCCCCGACGCGATCCGTCACCTGGAAGAAGCCGAGCGCCTGAGGCCGGACCCGGAGCTGGAGCGAGAAATCGCGCATCTGCGGGCGGAGCGGCAGTGAGGGTACGACGGGATCTGGAAATTCGCGTCAGTTGCGCGCCGCGTGTGCGGCCGCTGCTCTGTCCTGCGCCAGCAATTGCGCCAGAGCCTTTTCCGGGCACATATGATGCGCTTCGCGCACGTCGAGCTCTTGCTCCGTTTCCACGCACGAAGCGATGGTCATAAAGCAGTCGAGGCAGCGCGAGTTGTAGTTGCCGTTTTCGTTCTGTGTGCGGCTATACATGACCGTTGCGGGAAAATACTCCTCGATCCTAGCCGCATTTCCGATTTTCCAGGCGTGACTTGCATCACCTACGCATGTTTACGGTGCTGCCACTTGGGGCTACTCGCGCTATGCATCGCGTTCAGTACTGCGGCGTCCCCACATTTTCCCATTGGTTGGGATGGCGCTTGAGGTGCCAACAGGGATCCTGATCGTCCTGCGGAAACAGCGCCACCGCGCAGGATACGTTTGCGGTTCCAAGGTAGTCGTACTCTGTCTTCTGCCCTTTGAGCGGAACTACCATGAAGCGGCTGACGGCCACTGAGGAGTGGGGCGAGCCGCGCAGCCGGAACGCTGTCCAGTCCACCGCAAACGCCACAAGGGAAACTGCTGCAAATCCTACCAGCCCGCGCAACAGCCACATGCCGAACCATCGCATCCGGGATCAATCTCCTTCGTGCGCGGGGCTGCTCTTTGAGCGCCACGCCTGGGGTCCCCGCGGACAGGTCGTCGTCCGCGAGCCCGATCCTCATAGAAACCGCGCGAACATTCAGAACTTCAGGCTCCCCGCCCGCGGCGAAATGCCGCTCAGCTCCGCCGCGCGCGCCTCGGCATACGCGGCCGCCCCGATCAGCGCCGTGCGGCTCTCCAGAATCACGCGCACCGGCGTATTCACCAGCAACTGGCTCAGGCGGCCCTTGTCGGTGAAGGCCTTCATAAACGTTCCGTCCTTCAGCTTCTCCAGAATGCGCGGCGCGATTCCTCCGCCCACGTACAGCCCGCCCACCGACAGAATCTTCAGCGCTAGGTTGCCGGCCTCGGCTCCGTACGCCGATACAAACATGTCCAGAGTCCGCTCGCAGAGTTCGCTCTTGGCCTTCAGCGCCAGCTCCGTGATCACGGCGTTTGGATCTTCCGTCGTCATGCGCTCAGCCAGCCACGCCGGCTCTTCCATGCCCCGCACCTCGCGCAGAAACTCGTAACAGTTGGTCAGTCCCTGCCCGCTCACCACGCGCTCAGAGCTGATGCGCCCATCGTATTTCTGGCGCAGAAAGCGCAGCAGGTCGATCTCGTCCTCGTTGCGCGGCGCAAAGTCAGAGTGGCCGCCCTCCGACGGGTAGGGAACGTAATCGCGTCCATCCCAGATCAAAAACGCCTCGCCCAGACCGGTTCCGGCCGAAATCAACGCACGGTTTCCCACCTGCCTGGCATCGCCCTCGCTCAACGTGAAGACCTGCTCCGGCCCGAGCTCGGCGATACCGTACCCGTTCGCTTGCAAATCATTGATAAGAAAAACGTAATCAATCTTCAGGTTGCGCGACAGCTCGCGGCTGTCCAGCGTCCAGGGCAGGTTGGTCAGCCGCAGCCGCCCCTCCCGCACCGGTCCTGGCACGCCAAAACACGCCGCAGTCACCTTTTCGGACACCACAAACTCCTTCACGATCGCTTCCAGCCCCGAGTATTCCTTGGCCGGGAACTGCTTGTCGCGTGAGTACTTCAGGTTGCCGTCGGTAAAGTCAAATAGCGCCAGGTGGACCTTGGTACCGCCTACATCGCCTGCCAGAATCATTCGTTCCTCTCGAGAACCCCAAAGCCTTGCGCGTCTGGCTCAGGCAGCAGCGCCGCCGCTGCCCGGTCCAGAAGCAAGGTCAGTATACCGCCCGCGGGCCTGATCAACTGGCTGGGCAGCCGTTCCACGTCGCGCGGTCCCGTAAACACCTCTTTTAGAATCTGTGCCTTGTCCGCCCCGCCGATGAGGAAGAAGACTTGCGATCCGCGGTTGATCACCGGCCAGGTCAGCGTCACCCGCCAGCTGTCCTTGGCTTGCACATGGTTAGCCACGGCCAGCCTCCCCAGCTCAAACAAGGCCTGAGTGTGGGGAAAAAGGGACGCAGCGTGTCCATCAGGGCCCATCCCCAAAGCCACCGCATCGAACCGCGGCAGTTCCGCGCCCTCTAGCCGGAAGCTGTTCCGCAGCTCCGACTCGTACCGCGCCGCGGCTGCCTCCGGTTCCAGCTCGCCTTCCATGCGGTGAACCTGCTCCGGCTTGAGCGGCACGTGGTCCAGCATCGCCTCGCGCGTCATGCGGTAGTTCGAGTCGGGGTCATCCGGCGGCACACAGCGCTCGTCTACCCACCACAGGTCGAGCTTCGACCACGGAATGCGCGCCCGCCACGGCTGCGCGGCATCGGCCAGCAGCGCAAACGCCGCCTTGGGCGTCGACCCGCCGCTGATTGCAATCCTCGCCCGGCCCTGTGCGGCCGCGGCGCGTTCGGCCTGCTCCACAAAATATTGCGCCGCACGGCGGGCCAGTGCCGCCGCATCGGGCTCAACGTAGTACACAATCTTCAGTCTTTGGGGCAAGGGGAATGCTCCTCTGATTTCTACCTTACATGGATGCGCCGCGCGGTCGGGCAGGCGCTACTTCTTCACGACCTGGATGCTTCCGTCGGTATTGATGGCGAACACATGTTTCGCAGTGCCAATATATTCGGGAGTCGAGGGCCTTCGCGTCAGCACATATAAAACGTCAGTATCCTCTGGCACATCGCTCAACACATGGGAGTGGACGCCGGACATAATTTTCAGCTTCGGATCGAATTGGAAATCGAGAATCGCCTTGTGCAATTGCCGTTTCTCAAGAATTTGCTTGCCATCCGCCGAAATTGTATACCGTACATCGCCACCCAGCGGCCAAACGTTGCTTTTCGTCTGCCCCGGATAGAGATACACGTACAGATTTCCGTCTTCGGCAGGAAGAATCGCCGTGTTGTATGGACGATTCACCGCCCCAAAGTCGCTGACCGCCACCTCCAGCGCCCGCTCTTTCGCAATCAGGTCGTCCGGGCCTTCCCGTGGCGGATCGTACTTCGCAGCCGTAAAATCTTCGGGTCCTCCCGCTTGTTTCGCCTCGTAGGCCACCAGCAGCCGGTCGTGCGTCGCGTTCCACTTGGGAAACACCACCTCCCAGCCCGCGGGCGTCTTCATGCAGATGTAGCGGGCCAATCCATTCGTGTCGGGATGCAGCGCGAAAAACGCGTCGGTCCCATGCCATGCAGCCTGATCGTACGCATACAGCGCGCGACCCCGCTCCGTTACCCCCGCAAGGTATGCAGCCAGGTCCTTGTCTTCGACATGTCGCATCTGTCCCACAAGAGAATTCGTAAGAGCAAAAAGACACGTCGCAGCCAAAGCCAGAGATCTGCGCATACCATTACCCTTTTACCTGCGCAACCGGCAATGAATCCATACCGCACGGATTCAAATCGCCGTAGTTCGCCTGAATTGTTTTGTGGGAATGATACGCCCGGCGGACACGTGGCATCGGACTGTTCTTGAGAGGGACTGATCTCGGTTGAGTTCCTGGTTACCGTCCCAAATACACCCGGTACTGCTGCTCCAGCACGCCGGCGGCGCGCGCCAGCAGCAGCTTCGACACGTTGTACTGGAACAGACTTTCCACCAGGTTGCTTTCGGCGGCGGCCAGGGTGGCCTGCGCCGTCACCAGTGGCAGGTTGTCGTCCACGCCGGCATTCACGCGGTCGGTCTCGTCGCCCAGCGCCCGCGTAGCCAGGTCCACATTCGACCGCGCCACGTCGACGAGCTGCTTGTTCGCGCTCACATCCAGCAGCGCCGCGCGCACCTGTTCGTCGATGTGGTTGCGCAGGTCGGCAAGCTGCGCGTTGATCGAGTCCATCAGCGCCTTTGACGCGTCCTCATCGCCGCGTAGCCGCGCTTCGCGAAAGATGGGAAAGTTCAGCGTTCCCATGGCAACGAAATCGCCGTGCGTCCCCGCTCCATTCACCGTGCTGGTGCCGTAGTAGCTCGAGAAGCTGAGCGTCGGCAGCCGCTGGCTGCGATACACCTCGTGCACCGCTTTGTACTCCACCGCCTGGTTCTGCAGGTTCTGGTAGTCCTGGCGGCTGCGGTAGGCCAGCGCCCGCACCTCTTGCGGTGTCTGCTCGGCCAGGTCGCTGTACGGCGCCGGATCGGTCAGCGCAATCTCCTGTCCGGGATCGATGCCGATCTCGCGCTTGAGCAGGATCAAATCCTTCGCCCGCTGATTTTCCGCCACGATCAGCGCCTGCTGCTGCGCTTCAAGCTGCACGCGCGCGCGCAATTCATCCAGATTGGCCGCGGTGCCCGCCTCGTGCGCCGCATGCATGTGATCCAGCAGCAACTGCGCCTGCGCCACCAGGGCCTTGGCGTTCTCTACCTCGCTCTCGTCGGCAATCGCCCGCAGATACGCGGTCGCCACTTGCTGCACCACCTCGCCGCGCGCCGACATTTTGTTGAAATACGCCGCGCGGTTCGCCGCGCCCGCCGCCTTCCAGCCCTGGATGACCGGCCCGGAAAACAGAATCTGGCTGAAGTGAATCTTTCCCTCGGTCAAGTCGTCGCGCGTGATGTTGGTGAGCCCCGCCGGCATTTTGCCGCCGGGAAACAGCGACGAAAACTCCTTGATTGTACTCGGCCCGAAACCCAGCGCCGCCAGGTCGTGCATGTAATAACCGGTGTCGCCGGTGAGCCAGATGGCCGGCAAAAACTCCTGCAGCGCCTCGTTCCTCTCGCCGTGCAGCGCCTTTTCGCCGTTCTCGGCTTCTTTCAGACCCAGGTTGTTCTTCAGGCCCCGTTGGATAGCTTCGTCCAGCGACAACTTGAGCGTCTCGCTCGTCACCGGCTGCACGGTTACGCTGCCCCAGAAGGGATTTGCTGCCGACGTCGGGTTCTGCGCACGCGCAAACGCTGCCCCGGTTCCAATCCCCACCAGAATAAGAAGAAGGAGCGCAGGCCCGGTCCGCCCGAAGCCAAAATGATGCCCTGGATTCACTGCCATCATTTTCTCAGATGTGCCGCCGGGCGACAGGATTCAGCCTCTCGGGCGAAATTCAAGCAAATCCGGCCGAGAAAATGAAATGCGACTCTGAATACTCTCAAGCATCGACGCCGCCCGGCGTCGGCACGCCGGCCGTTTCCCCGCCTGCCGCGGCTGCCGGCGCCAACAGCCCCGCCGCCTCCATCATTCTCTCTACGTCGTATCCTTCCAGGCGCACGCGCTGGTCGAAGTAGAAAAGCGTCACTGCGATTGGAAGAATAGGAAGTACGACAACGGTCATCAAGAATTGAAGAAGGAAACACGACGCTGCATAGATCTGCGTGTCAGTTACTCCGAAATGCTGGCTGCCATACAGACTCGAAAACAACAATCCAGTTAGAAGCTCAAGAGTGGCGACTAGAATCCATCCAACGACTGCAACCGTTAGGCAATAGAGCAGAATACGCCATCTTCTCTTTTTGGTTAAGGACCAACTGCGGCGCAGTGCCCTGAGCCCGTAAACTCGCTCGATCGCTGCAATCGGCTCGCTAAAAGCTAGGCAAGTCAAGATCCACATAACAAGAACAACTGTGACTGCAACCGGGATCGCAACTAGCAGAGCCGTGGGAGGTGTGGTTCGCGCTGTTACCGGGCCGATTTTGTGTAATGCAAAATTGACCTCGACCAGAGAGGCGAGATATAGAACCTCTGGAATCACCAACCCGCCGAGCAGTTCGAGGATCGCTACCGAGAGGTAGCCACGCCAAGACGCGCAAACAGAGCGGAGTGCAGCATGAGCACTTACCCGGCCGCCAATGAGCGATGCTGAGGTCACTTGGACAAATGCAGGAAACGCGGCAAGCACAATCAGAATGCAAACATCGTAATAACCAAGAGAAGTATAGAAATTCCAATATCGCGCGAGCGAGTACTTGAACGGCCACTCGAATGGAAGGGCCATGCCGTATATAGCGGTTGTAAGGAGGGCCGCAACGCCAACGAATGGCCAGAAGCCCTTCCGGTAAACCGCAAACGTCTTGTCGAGAATCTCGCCCAGGTTCATCGGGCGCAATGCCGCTTGCATGGGGCCCTCCTTACGTCTCTGACCGCCGGGATTCGTAATCTGGCATTCCGGTATCCCAGGTCCCCAAATGCGAGGGACCTTGGGCACCCAGGATTGTGCAGAATCAACGCGATCAGAGACTTAATCCGCCGGATGGATCCACATCGCGTTGCCGCCGCCTGAAACCATTTGCACGTCCAGCACCGTTGTGCGGTCCACACTCTTCCGCGTCAGCAGCGTGTGCGTCGGTTCCTCGGCCGCGTCCGGCGCATCGGCGTAGATCTCCGCTACATATTTCCCATCGCGCAGAAAGCTCAGCGGCACCTTCACGTCGCGCGCGTCCCAGTTGGTCAGCGAGCCCACATACCAATCGTCCCCGCTGCGCCGCGCCAGCACCATCCACTGCATCGGCATGCCGCCGATCGCGCGTACTTCGTCCCACGTGCACGGAACCCGCTTGATGAAATCGAATTCCTTTTGCCCCGCATAGGCTTCCGGAAAATCCGACACCATCTCCAGTTCGCTTTCGAAGATCACGTACAGCGCCAGCTCCTGGGCGCGCGTGTTCAGTCCCATGGGCATAAAGGGCCGCGGCACAAAGTGCTCCAGGTTGGTGTTGTTGAATGCGCCGGGCGTGTAATCCATGGGCCCGGCCAGCATGCGCGTAAAGGGCAGCGTCGCGTTATGCGCCGGTGTCACCCGCGCCGTAAACTTCAAGTACTCCTTGCCCATCACGCCTTCGCGCGTCATCAGGTTGGGCCAGGTGCGCCGCAGCCCATCCGGCTTGAAGGCGCCGTGGTAGTCGATCATCAGGTGATGCTCGGCCGCCGCCGCCACCACCTTGCGGTACCACTCCACCATCCACTGGTCGTCGCGATTCATGAAGTCGATCTTCACGCCCGCGACGCCCCACTTCTCAAAGAGCGGAAACGCCTGGTCCATGTACTTGTCGACAGACGTCCAGTGCGCCCACAACCACAGCTTCACGTTCTTTTCCTTCGCGTAGCGCAGCAGCTCGGGCATGTCGATATTGGGCGAAGTATGTGTAATGTCCCCCAGCCGATAGCCGCCTCCGGGATTGCTCGGGTCCTTGGCCTCCCATCCCGCGTCGATCAGCATGTACGGAAAGCCCGACGCCGAGGCAAAGTCGATGTAGTGCTTCATGATCTCGGTGCTCACGCCCGGCTTGACGGAAAGGCTTGGCGCCGCGTCGCCGCTCCACCAGTCCCACGCCGATTTCCCCGCCTTGATCCACGAGGTGTCGGCGATCTGCGACGGCGGATTCAGATTGAGCACGATGTTCGACTCGATCAGCTTGCCCGGCTCGTCGGCAATCATCAGCACGCGCCACGGGCTTGCGAACGGAGTCGAAGTCTCCACCGCATAACTGGGATCGATGTTGCCAGCGCGATCCTCATGGGGCGACAGATCGGCATGCACCGTGCGGCCCGAGAACCCCTCTGCCTTCCGCAGGTACATGCCCGAGTAGTGTTCGATGTCCGCCTCGGTAATCGCCACCCATCCCACGCCCGGCTCGTTCGCAAGATACGGCAGCCCGATCAACCAGTCCGCGTGCAGGCCGCTCACATTGCGCAGCTGATACTCGTCCTCCCATGACGATTGATAGCCATCCAGGATCAGCGGATAGGTCGAAGCGTCCTTCGCGTACGTGAACTCGGTCAACTCATGCGCGATGTGCGTCTGGCCAATCGCCGGCTGCTTAGGAACCATGTAGCGGAACGCTACGCCGTCATCGAAGGCGCGCACCTCGATCGACATCTTGCGCCCGGTGGCATCTTCGAAATCCGCGCGCACGCCGTTGTAGTGGTCGTGCACCGTGCGCGTCTTGCCCACGGGAAGCGAGTAGGTGTCGTCGGCGCTTTCTGCCTGCTCGCCGGTCTTGCGCATGCCGGGTCCCAAAGCAGACTGCCCAACCAGGTCCAGCCCCAGCTTCGACGCGACAAACAGCGGTTTGCCGTGAAAGTCCACCGTGTAGCGCAGGTCATTGTTCGGGCTGCCGGCGCCATCCGTGCCGCCGGCGCCATTCCCCGCAAAAAGACGCAGTGCGATCTGCCCGTTGGGCGAGGTCACTGCAGCCGCAGCCGCCCCCGCACTGCCCGATGCCTGTGCGTTCAGAATTCCATCGGCAACAAAAAGCGCAACCAGGCACATCCCGGCGTGGCGAAGAGTGGGCATGATTCCTCCGTGGCGGCCGGCTGTTTCGGTCTGCGTTCACGCAGCCTTGCCGGCCACGCGCCAGTATACCCGGGCGCTGCTCTCTGCAGAGTACAGGGCTTGAAGCACACAAATACGCCGTTCGCGCAGGATAGCAGCGAGTTGAAAAGGGAGGAATCTTGCCGGGCGTCTTACGGCATTTTCGGAAATGGTGTAGTCCTGTTGAAAGTGGTTCCAGGTCGCCGCTCCTTGGGGTCGCGTCGACTTGAATATGTGCTTTTGGTCTACAGAGTTTCCGAAAATGCTTTACCCACCCATAAACATGCCGCCGTTCACATCCAGCACGTGGCCGGTAATGTACGACGCCGCGTCCGAGGCCAGGAACTTGACCGCCTGCGCCACATCCTTGGGCGTGCCGCGCCGTCCCAGGGGAACCGTGGCCAGCATGGCCTTGGTCACCTCTTCGCTCAGCACTGCCGTCATGGGCGTTTCAATATATCCCGGCGCCACCGCGTTCACGGTAATGTTCCGCGAGGCCACCTCGCGCGCCAGCGACCGCGTCAGCCCGATCAGTCCCGCCTTCGACGCCGCGTAGTTGACTTGGCCGGCCTGTCCCGCGCGTCCCACCACGCTGGCAATGTTCACAATGCGTCCCCAGCGGTTCTTGAGCATGGGGCTTAGCAGCGCCTGGGTCAGCAGGAAAGCCCCCGTGAGATTGATGCTCAGCACCAGGTTCCAGTCCGCGGGCTTCATGCGCAGCATCAGGTTGTCGCGCGTAATGCCGGCGTTGTTCACCAGGATCTCGACCTTGCCGAACTTCTCAATGATCGCCTTGGACCCGGCCTCGATCGACTCCTGGCTCGCCACGTTCACCGTGAACGCCGAGGCGTCGATCCCCTGGCCCTTCATCTCGCCCACCGTCTCCGCCAGCTTGGCCTCGTTCACGTCGGCCAGCAGGATCACCGCGCCCGCTGCGGCCAGCTCCTCGGCAATGGCGCGTCCAATCCCCTGCGCCCCGCCTGTTACCAGCGCAATTCTTCCCTGCAAATCACCCATGTCTTTTGTTGACCTCTGCGCGCCCGCGAGCTCCTGGTCGCGAGCCGCGCCTTTCCACGGCTGATTATAAACGGCAGGGAATAGGGAGTAGCTAATAGGGAGTAGGGAGGTGGTAGCAAGTCAGCGAGTTAGCGGGTTAACGAAGGGTTCGTGATTTCCCAGCCTTTCCGCGTTTTCATGCGAGAAGGGTGAGAAGGCGCCTTTCTACTCCCTATTGGCTACTCCCTATTCCCTGTTTTTTACGTCGGCGTCGCTGCCACCGTCACCGGCTGCGTCGCCAAAGCGGGGTGCACCAGCTCCGCCGGCCAGATATACACCGCCAGCCGCCGCGAATAGTGCAGCACCGGGTCCATCTTCGGCAGCTCAATGCCCACCGCGGTCGCCAGATCGTTGCGCTCGATCTCCGCCTCCGCATCCTCGAGCGGCCAGGGCACATGGTGCAGGTTGGCGCGGATCGGCTGTCCGGCCCGGTTGGTGCTGAACAGGCAATTGCGCTCCGAAAAGAAGTATTCGAGCGATCCCGGCCTTATTTCCGCCGTCTTGTGCGTCGGTCCCAGTCCCCGGTAACGCGCCTTGAAGATCACCTCGGGCTGCGAGAACCGCCGCCGGCTGTAAAACGCGAACTCCCGCTCCGATCGTTGCTCCAGGTGCATCTCCGCCAGCTTGTAGGGCAGGTGATAGGCGACATGCGCCACCGCCACCGCCAGCAGATTGCTGGAATCGACCGAAAAACAGAAGATTCCCGGCGTTCCCGTGAACCGGTCGCGTACATAGGTCCGCAAATTCAGGTCGGGAAAGCTGCGCAGCCCCGGAATGGGCGGTACGCCGCGGATCTTGATGCGGTCCAGCCAGAAGGGCACCGCCCCCAGCCACGCCGATCCCTGGTAGGTATCGGCTACAAGCCACTCCGGAAGCAACACCTCCATGACTGAGGCAGCAATCGGCCAGTGCGCAAAGAGCAAATCGTTCCAGCGCTGGGTCATGGCCCAGCGTCCCGGCGGCAAAGGCCGCGGCTTGTGCGACGTGCGCACTAAGAACTCCCGCACCAAAAACTCCTGTCTCGGCGCTCCCGGGCTTCCCCCGGGCGGTCGCGCTCTTTCGGCGCTTCGCCTTCCGGCTCGGGAAGCAGACCCGGCCAGGCGCGGCCGCTCCCTCATGAAGTATTCTGTCCGCGAGACGATCCTCATGTCCAGTGAATCTTTTCTCCCTCCCGGTACCCGCGTGCAATCCGAAGTCTTTGCCGTCCATGGCGCCGATCCCGAGATCCTCGCCTTCGCCATGGCCAAATACTCGCGCTCCGCGCTCTCCATGCGCGAGTCCCTGGCCGAAATCAGCGCCCAGCGCGCCGAGCAGTTCCTGAATACCTTCTACTTCCAGTACGGCCATCGCTCGATCGCCGACCTGGCCCACATCGCCTTCGCCGTCGAGCGCCTCAGCCTTCTGGCTGCCGTCGTTTTGGTCGATGAGGCCCGATGGGACGGCCAGGAACGGTCGACCCGTTATCAAAATTTCCTCGAATCCGGCTGGTATTTTCCTGGTTTTGGTGAAGATTCCGCCTCCGCGAAGCTTTACTCCCAAACCATCGAAAACCTCTTCAGCGCCTACCAGCGCGTCTCCGCCGCAGTTCTCGATCTCCTCCGCAGCCGTGTCGCCCGCCCCGAGTCGCTCAAGCCCGAGGCCTATGAGCGCACCCTCCGCGCCCGCGCCTTCGACGTCGCTCGCTACCTGCTGCCTCTAGCCACCAACACCTCGCTCGGCCAGATCGTGAGCGCCCGCACCCTCGAAACCCAGGTCTCCCGCCTGCTCTCAAGCCCCACCGCCGAGGTGCGCCTGCTGGGTGAGAAACTGCGCGACGCCGCCATTGGCCCCGCCTGGAACCTGAACGCACGCGCCGCCCAGGCCTTCATCGACAAACTCTCGGCCGCCGAGAAACAGGGAACAGGGACCAGGGACCAGGGATTAGAAGGCTTGGCCGCTGAGGCCGCCGCTCTGTTCACCCGCGAAGTCCGCACCGCGCCCACCCTCGTCAAATACGCCCAGCCCAACTCCTATCTCATCCAATCCCAGGCCGAGCTGGCCCAGGCTGCGGCCGAAGTTCTCAAGAATCTGCCCGTCGCGCCGGCCCCTTTGGTGGACTTGGTTGAGCGCACCGAATCCCTCGAAGTCGAACTCGCCGCAACCCTTCTCTACTCGGTCGGCCACCACCCCTACCGATCGATTCGCGATCTTGTTTCGGGGCTTCCAGCCTCCCAGGTTTCGGAGATCATTGAGTTGGGGCTAAAGCATCGCGGCCGCCACGACGAGGCCCTCCGCGCCTTCCAGGCCGGCGCAGCTCTCCGCTTCGACCTGCTGATGGACATCGGCGGCTTCCGTGACATGCACCGCCATCGCCGCTGCACGCAAATCATCCAGGGATTCACGGCGCAGCACGGCTACGAGACGCCCGGCGCGGGCGACCTGCCCGCCGGACTGCACAATGATTTCGACATTCTCGCCGCGGCCGGCGTCCTCGCCGATTTCCGCTCCGCCATCGAGTCCGCGCACCAAGCCGCCGCCCAAATCGCCGCCGGCACCGCTTCCGAGGCCGCGCAATCGGCGCAGTATCTCTTCCCACTCGCCACGCGCATCCGCGCGCTTTTCAAAATGGATTTTGCCGAGGCCCAGTACATCGCGGAGCTGCGATCGGGCCCCGCCGGCCACTTCAGCTACCGCCGCGTGGCCTGGGAGATGTTTTTAGCGCTTCAGCGACAGCACCCCAGCCTCGCGCGCCACATCCGCGTCACCGACTTCACCCAGCCCATTGACCTCTTCCAGCGATAGTTCCGCTGCCCCTGTCCTACCACCCCATCTGCCGCATGCGCTCCAGAATGATCTCGCTGTAATGATCCATGCGGTCGGGGCGGCGTTTTAAGGGTGAGGGCAACAACGCGGCCAGCCGCGCCGCCTGTTCCCGGTCGATCTTCCTGGCCGAGGTCCCGTAGTAGGTGCGGCTCGCCGCCTCCACGCCATAAATCCCCGGGCCCCACTCCACCTCGTTCAGGTAGAGCTCCAGAATCCGCCGTTTGCCGAGCACCAGTTCGGCCACCGGAACCAGCGTGAACTCCGCACCCTTGCGCAGAAACGAGCGGCCCGTCCCGAAGAACAGGTTTTTCACAAGCTGCTGTGTAATCGTGGAACCGCCGCGGATGCGGCGCCCGCCCTCCATGTCGTCTTCGGCGGCGATTTCGATGGCGTGCCAGTCGAAACCGTGGTGCTCGTAGAAGCGCCCGTCTTCGGCGGCGATCACGGCGTGTTGCAAGTCGGGCGAAATCTGGCTCAGGGGAACGAATTGGTAGCGCAAGTGATAGGGCTTGTGGTGGATCCAGGCCTCGAAGCGCCTCTCGATGTGCACCGCCGTGGTCGGCGGGTCCACCCACTTGGCCGCCACCAGCAGCAAAACGGCCAGCGCCCAGCAACCCCCGACGCCGATCGCCAGCCACAGAACAACCGACCGCAGGGAAACCTTCCGGCGCGCTGTCCTGACCTGTGGGTTCGCCTTTCTCGTCACATTGTCAGAATAATGGCCGTGCCGCCCCTTGCCGATAGGCTGCCATCCACAGCAAAGGCCGCCGCAGATTCAGACTTTATTTATGCGGTGCTGTGCGAGAATTGAAATTTGCACACGCAGTCCAGCTTTCGCCTGCTCGTGGTCCGGCTCGGCGCCATGGGCGACATTCTTCACGCGCTGCCCGCGGTGACGGCGCTGCGCCAGGCGCATCCCGCGTGGCACATCGGCTGGGTCATCGAGCCGCGCTGGCAGGCGCTGTTAACAGCAGGGATCAGGGATCAGGGATCAGGGATCAGCCAGGCCCGCGGCAGCGCCATGCCGATTGTCGACCGCCTGCACTTCGCCGCCAGCCGCGCTTGGAAGCGCCATCCGTTGAGCGGCAAGACTCGAAGCGAGATCGGGGAGCTGCGGCGTGAACTGCGCTCCGCTGAGTACGACGCGGTTCTCGACCTTCAGGGCGCCATCCGCTCGGCCATTATCGGTCGCATGACCGACTGCATCCGCCGCATCGGCGAGGCCCGACCGCGCGAGTGGCCTGCGCACTGGTTTTTCACCGAGCGCATCGCGACGCACGGCGCGCACGTGATTGAGCAGGATGTGGAGCTGGCCTCGGCCGTGGCGGGGGATCCTCTCACGGCCGCCGCGCCTTTGCTGCCCGTGGATCCCGCGGCCGAAAACTGGTGTAGCGATTGGCTTGCGGAGCGAGGTGCGGCGGCCGGAGCGTTGCCGCTCGCCTTCATCACACCCGGGGCGGGTTGGGGCGCCAAGCGCTGGCCGCCCGAGCGCTACGCGGCCGTGGCAAAAGGCCTGAAAGACCGCGGCATGCAGGTCCTGGTCAACGCTCCCCCGGGAGAAGAATCGCTCGCCGCGCCCATCACGGCCGGCGGCGCCGCAGTTCCCGTCACGACCACGCTTTCGCAGTTGATCGCGCTCACCCGCCGCATCGCCCTCTGCGTCGGCGGCGACACGGGGCCGCTGCATCTGGCCTCCGCGCTCGGCCGGCCGGTGGTCGGCATCTACGGACCCACCGATCCCAGCCGCAACGGTCCCTACGGCACGCGTGCCCGCGTGCTGCGCAGCCCCGGCAGCCGCCGCGATCACTCCCGCCGCGCAGCTCCCGAACCGGGCCTGCTGACGATCACGCCGGAAGACGTGCTGCGCGCCGCAGACGAACTCCTGGCCGAGGAGTCCGCGCTATGACTCCGCACTCCACTCCTCCAAACGGCGGCTCCATGCAATGGTGGCAATCGCTGGCGCGGCGCATTCGTGTGCCGCTGGGCTTTGTCACCGCTGCTCTCTATGTTTTCGAGGTGGCCCGCCGTCCTGCGCACCCGAAAGCCATCGCGTGGAGCCTGGTGCTGGTTTTGCCCGGCCTTGCATTGCGCGCTGCCGCATCCGGCACGGTGAAAAAGAATCGCGAGCTCACCGTTACCGGCCCCTACGCCTACACGCGCAATCCGCTCTACCTGGGTTCGATGCTCATTGCCGCTGGATTTGCCGTGGCCCTGCTCAGTTGGCCGCTGGCGGTGCTGCTCGCTGCGGGCTTCGCCATGATCTACATTCCCGTTATCGCCGGGGAAGAGAGATTTCTCCGCGAGACCTTTCCCGGCTTCGAGGAGTATTGCCGCCGCGTGCCGCGACTGATTCCGCGGGTCATTTTCCGCCGAGGGCCGGCCAAAGCCCAAAACGGTCAAGCAGTTCCGATTGATGCATCGGCCGGTCCCGGCGCGCCTCACGGCGGTTTCTCGCTCGCCCTTTACCGCAAGCATCGCGAGTACAATGCTGCATTAGGGGCCGCACTGCTGTACTTGAGTTTGCTCTATCTGCGGCCGGCGCTGGAGACTCTCCTGCACCGGTTCCGATAAGCACTTTCCGCATCGGCAGAGTTCAACGAAACAGGATCGGTCTAACCCACAAGGAGCCGTGCCGAACATTGAAGACACGCGCGAACGCAGTCAGCCTCTTTTGCGCTTTTTCCCTGGCAGCAACAGCCTTCGGCCAGCAGGCCACCACACTTGCGCCGCCGCGCCCCGGCTACAGCTTTCCGCAGAAGCAAACCCTCACCTACGCCGTCGATTGGCGCGTGTTTCCCGCCGGCACTGCGGTCATCCACTTTGAGCAGACCGGCGACCGCGAGCGCATTGCCGCTTCGGCCGACACCATCGGCGCCATCAACCTGCTGTTTCACGTGGCGGATCGCTTCCAGTCGGACTTCGACCGTGAGAAGGGCTGCACGTACGACTTCGACAAGCAGACTGTGGAGGGACGCCGGCAGATCAACTCCACGCTGAAGCTGGACTATGCGAATGCGAAGTCGATCCTGGATGAAAAGAACCAGGTGACAGGGCAGACCAAGCACATGGAAGCGCCGGTCGGCGGCTGCCTCACCGATCTGCTGACCGGCGTGTTCTACGCCTCGTCGCAGCCGATGACGCTGGGCCACAACTTCGTGATTCCCGTGGTCGACGCCATGCGCACCGTACCGGTGACGATGAAGGTGGAGGGACGCGAAGAGATCAAGACCTCTCTCGGCACGTTCAAGACGCTGCGCGTGCAGCCCACCGCCGATGCGGGCGTGGTGAAGAACCGCGGCAACATCTGGATCTGGTACACGGACGACGAGCGGCATTTGCCGGTGCAGATGCGCGCGCGGCTGTTTTGGGGAACGATCACGTTCCGGCTGACCGGGAACGAGAACAAGTGAAGAAGTGAAAGAGTGAACGGTGCGAGGCATGCCCGTGCCCCATCCTTTTCGCGTATTTTGCGAAAAGGGTGGGAGAGCACAAGCTCATCCGGGCCTTGAAACAAACTGACTCCTGACAACTGATCACTGACCACTGCTTCGCGGTGTACACTTTCTCTTCGCGAAGTTCAGGTTTTTACTCCGCGCGATGAGGATTTCCATGCGTCTTTCTTCATTCTTCAACCGGGTGCCCCCGGTCCCTCGCATTTGGGGACCGGGGATCGCACGAATGTTCGTAGTAGCTATTTCCGCGCTCTTGCTTTTCCCACTCTGCATCGGGCAATCCGCGCCGCAATCCGCACCAATCAAGCGGCCGATGACGTTCGAGGACATGATGCAGATGAAGCGGTTGGGAGATACGGCCGTTTCGCCCGACGGGAAGTGGCTCGCCTACTCCGTCACGACGGTGGATTTGGCGAAAAACACCAAAACGCCGGAGTTGTGGCTGCAGAAGATCGAAGGTGGCGAGCCGTTCAAGCTCGCCGTGGGGCAGGCGGGCGACAGCGGTGTGCAATTCGCGCCTGACAGCAAGCACATTCTCTTTCTGAGCAGCCGCGAGGGCGGTGGGCAGGTGTGGATTGCGGACTTCGACACAGCAACGGGAGCGACGAGCAACGCCAGGAAACTGACGGCGATTGCGACGGGGGCGGACAATGCGAAGTGGTCGCCGGATAGTAAGTCGATTGTGTTCACGTCGGCGGTTTATCCGGATTGCCCGGCGATTTCGGCGGCGGATTTTGCGACGGGGAATACATGCAACGCCGATCGCGACAAGGCCCTCGCCGAGAGCAAAGTCAAGGCGCAGGTTTTCACGCATCTGCTCTATCGTCACTGGGACCACTTCACGGGAGATAAGCGCTCACATCTTTTCCTGGTTTCGGTTGAGGGCGGAGCCATGAGGGACTTGAATCCGGGCGACCCGCACGACGTGCCGCCGTTTTCGATCGAGGGGGACGGGTGCGGGTGCGATTTCTCGCCGGATGGGAAGGAGCTGGCGTTTACGGAGAATCCTGATCCTGTTCCCGCGATTTCGACCAGTGTGCAAATCTTCACGCTGGACCTGACGAATGCCGCGGCGAAGCCGGTGAAGGTGAGTACATCGGCGGGCGGGAACTTTGATCCGGCGTATTCGCCGGATGGGAAGTATCTTGCTTGGCGCTCGCAAGCCCGCGCCGGCTACGAAAGCGACAAATTTCGGCTCTTGGTCTACGACCGGGAGAAGAAGACGATTAAGGATGTGCTGGAGAATGCGAGACTACCAATTGGCACTCCGGCCCATTTTGACCTCTGGGTAGATGAATTTGTTTGGGACCTCGATTCCAAGTGGATTTTCTTCGTTTCGGCTGAGAACGGCAAGGAGCCGGTATTCTCGGTGAGCCCCGAAGGGAGGCTCGCTAAGCTCAACCCCGAACTCGTGGACATCCGGCACAATAACCGGGTCATTGACGTTTGGGACGGCGAATTCAGCAACCTTTTGCCGCTGAAAAATACGCCCTTCTTACTGGCCACAAGAATGAACGTTGATTCGCCGCCCGAAGTCGTCAAAATCGCTGTCATAGACAAGATGGGTGTTGTGTCCATGAACCTCGCTCCGCAACCCATCACCCATCTCAACGACGCCCTTCTCGCGCAACTCGATCTGCCGAAGATGGAAAATTTCTGGTTCACCGCCAAGGACGGTACTAAGCTCGAAGGCTTTCTGATCCGGCCGCCGGAGTTTGATGCGACGAAAAAGTATCCAGTAAAGTTTCTGATTCATGGCGGCCCGCAGGGGAACTGGGGCGACGACTGGAGCTACCGGTGGAATGTGGAACTTTTTGCGGCGAACGGCTACGTCGTGATCATGATCAACATGCGCGGGTCGACGGGGTATGGGCAGGCGATTGTGGACGGCGTGAACGGCGACTGGGGCGGGAAGCCGTTTACCGACCTCATGACCGGCCTCGATTACGCGGAGCAGCATTACCCGTTTATTGATAAGGACCGCGAGTGCGCGCTGGGCGCGAGCTACGGCGGATACATGGCGAACTGGGTGTTGGGACACACCAATCGCTTCAAGTGCATCGTGAGCCACGACAGCATGTTCGATGCCGAGTCGGCGTTTGGGACAACGGAAGAGGACTGGTTCAACATCTGGGAGTTCAAGGGGCATCCGTGGGACTACTATGGTAAGCCGGACGCGGAGAATCCCTACAGGAAGTGGTCGCCGTCGCTTTACGCGAAAAACTTCAAGACGCCGACGCTGGTGGTGCATGGGCAACTGGATTACAGACTCGACGTGAGCGAGGGGTTCCAACTTTTCGACACGCTACAGATGCTGGGCGTGCCGTCGAAGATGCTGTATTTCCCGGATGAGGGCCACTGGGTGCTGAAGCCGCAGAACTCGCAGCTGTGGTGGAAGACGGTGAATGAGTGGGTGGATGAGTGGACGGGAAAGACAGGGAATAGGCAATAGCCAATAGGGAATAGAAAAGCAAGGAGCCAGAAGCTGACACCGCGATCGAAATCCCGCAAGGCGCGTGAACCGTTGAACGAAGCGGGGTTGTACGAGTATGCCGTGAAGGCGCTGGGGCGGCGGATGCGGTCTGAGGCGGAGCTGCGGCGGCTGATGGCGACGCGGGCGGAGCCGGGGGCGCATGGCGCGGCGGCGGTGCGGGCCGTTGTGGGCCGGCTGAAGGAGCACGGGTATTTGAACGATCAGTCCTTTGCCGAGACCTACGCGCGGCTGCGGCAGGAGAATGAGAAGCTGGGCGCGCGGCGGGTTCGGCAGGCTCTTGGCCAGAGGGGCGTTGCTCCTGAGCTTATCAATCAGGCGATAGACGCGCGCTATGGCGAGACCAACGAGGAGGCCCTGGCGCGCGAACACCTGGAGCGGAAGAGGATCAAGAAACCGGAGAATGAGAAAGAAACGGCGCGGGTGGTGCGACGGCTGATGGCGGCTGGATTCTCGACGGGGACGATCTACAAGCTTCTGCGGCGGTGGGACGTGCCGGAGGAAGAGCTCGCCAGCCTCGAAAATCTGGAGGCGGAGCGGGGCGAAGAGTGAAGCAGCGAGTTTGTTAGTCATCCCACCCTTTCGCCAAAGTGCGGCGAAAAGGGTGGGGCAACCGCACATTTCGGGAAACCGCGCGCCAGCGCGGGGCTGCCCCACCGCAGGTGGTTACACTAAAAGAGTCATGCAATTTCGCTCGGGGAATGAGATACGCGAGCTGTTTCTGCACTTCTTTGAGACGAAGGGGCACCGCAGGGTGCACTCTTCCTCGCTGGTGCCTGCCAATGATCCGACCCTGCTGTTTACCAACGCGGGGATGAACCAGTTCAAAGACCTTTTTCTGGGCGCGGAGAAGCGGGAGTACACGCGGGCCACGACCAGCCAGAAGTGTGTGCGCGCGGGCGGCAAGCATAATGATCTCGAAAATGTGGGCTTTACGCGGCGGCATCATACGTTCTTCGAGATGCTGGGCAACTTCTCGTTTGGCGACTACTTCAAGCGCGACGCGATCCGGTTTGCCTGGGAGCTGGTGACGGACGAGAAGTGGATGGGGATTCCCAAAGACCGGCTGTACGTGACGATCTTTGAGGGCGCGGACGGGGTGCCGCGCGACGACGAGGCCGAGAAGTTCTGGCTGGAAGTGGGCGTGCCGAAGGAGCGCATCGGCGAGTACGGGCTGAAGGACAACTTCTGGCAGATGGGCGAGACGGGGCCGTGCGGGCCGTGCAGCGAGATCTTCTACGACATGGGGATCGAGGCTGCCGAGACGCCCGGAGTGGATAAGCCATTCGGGCAGGACGATGCGCGGTACGTTGAGATCTGGAACCTGGTGTTCATGCAATTCGAGCGTTCCACGCTTCCAGGTTCTGGAGGAGTTCCGGAGTACGCCCTCACTCCTTTGCCGAAACCCTCGATCGATACGGGAATGGGTCTGGAACGCGTGGCGGCGGTGCTGCAGGGGAAGGTGAGCAACTTTGAGACGGACTTGTTTACGCCGCTGATCGCGCGGGCCGAGGAGCTAACGGGCAAGCGTGTGAGCGATGCGGCGCTCGAAAAAGAAACGCGAACCGCCGATGACGATGCGGCGAGCCTGCGAATTATTGCGGATCATGCGCGGGCGGCGACGTTTCTGATCAATGACGGCGTGGTGCCGTCGAACGAGGGACGCGGGTATGTGCTGCGCAAGATCATGCGGCGCGCCATCCGCCACGGGCGGCTGCTGGGACAGGAGAAGCCGTTCCTGTTCGAGATGGTTTACGCCGTGCGGGACCTGATGCAGGGCGCGTATCCGGAGCTAAAGGATTCGGCGGGGCGCGTGGCGAAGGTGGTGGAGGCAGAGGAGAAGCAGTTCGATCGCGTGCTGAAGATCGGATTGAGCCGCCTGAACGAAGAGATGCAAGGCACATTCACCGGCGATAAGGCCTTCCACTTGTACGAGACCTTCGGATTGCCACTCGATTTCATGGTGGATGCGGCGCGGGACGCGGGAATTGCGTTTGACATGGAGGGCTTCGAAGCGGCGCGGGCCGAGGAGCAGGCGCGGGCGCGAGCCAGTTGGAAGGGCGGGAGCCAGAAGACGGCGAGTCCCGCGTTTCGCGATCTGCCGAAGACGGTGTTTGAGGGCTACCGGCAACTGACGTCGACGAACTGCGAAGTGTTGGCCATTGTGAAGGGCGGCGTGGGAGTTCCGGCAGCAAAGGCAGGCGACGAGGTTGAAGTGGTGCTGGACCACACGAGTTTCTATGGCGACTCGGGCGGACAGGTGGGCGACTTAGGCATTTTCCTGACTGTGGATGGGAATTCTACGATCGCGGAGATTGTGGGTTGCGTGCTGCCGGTGCAGGGCGTGCGGGCGCACAAGGCGATTCTGAAACAAGAGCTGGCCGTGGGCGATCACGTGAATACGCAAGTGAATGGGGAACGGAGAGACGCGATCAAGCGCAACCATACGGGCACGCATCTGCTGCACGCGGCGTTGCGGCAGGTGCTGGGAACGCATGTGAAGCAGGCGGGTTCGGCGGTGCACCCGGACCGGCTGCGCTTCGATTTCTCGCACTTTGCGCAGGTGGCGGACGAGGAGTTGCAGGAAATCGAAGACATTGTGAACCGCGAGGTGCTGAAGAACGCGCGGGTGGAGACGCTGGAAGACGTGCCGATCGACGTGGCCGTGAACGAGTACCACGCGATGGCGCTGTTCGGCGAAAAGTACGGCGACAAGGTGAGGGTGGTGCGGCTGGCGGATGGTTTCTCGACGGAGCTGTGCGGCGGGACGCATACCGCGGCGACGGGCGAGATCGGGTTGTTCAAGCTGACCGGCGAGGAGTCGGTTTCTTCGGGCGTGCGCAGGATTGAGGCCATCAGCGGAATGGGGTCGCTGGACACGTTCCGGCGGGATTTTGAGCTGGCGCAGGTGGCGGGGCAGTATGTGCCTTCGGTGGAGAATTTGACCGAAGGGTTGAAGGCGAAGTTTGCGGCGCAGGAGGACGAGCTGAAGCGGCTGCGGCGGGAGCTCGAAGAGTTGCGGATGAAGTCGGCTGCCGGGGGGCTGGATGAGGCCGTGGCGCGCGCCGTAGACGTGAGGGGCGTGAAGGTGTTGACGCATCGTGCCGATGGGTTGGAGCGCGGGCAACTGCGCACGCTGGTCGACAATCTGAAGGGAAAGCTAGGCGAGGGCGTGGTGGTGCTGGGTTCGGCGCAGCCGGAGGGCAAGGTGGCGATTATTGCCGGCGTGACGCCGGGCCTAGTGAAGCGCATCCAGGCGGGCAAGCTGGTGGGCGCGGTGGCGAAGCTGGTGGGTGGATCGGGCGGCGGCAAGCCGGAGATTGCCGAGGCCGGTGGTAAGGACCAGGCGCAGATTGACGCGGCGCTTGCGGCGGCGCCGAAGATTGTGCGGGAGCTGCTGGCATAGAGCCGTTCGCTGGCGCGCGATGCCGTAATCTTTCCTAATGGCGAAATTTGATGAGGATCGCGCGAAGATCGCGGCATTGCGCGTGCGCCTGCTGGAGTGGTACGCGCGCAATCACCGCAATCTGCCGTGGCGGCAGAGCTCGGATCCCTACGCAATCTGGGTTTCGGAGATCATGCTGCAGCAGACGCGCGTGGCTGTGGTCGTTGATCGCTACCAGAAATTCATGGAACGGTTTCCGACGCTGATCGCGCTGGCGCTGGCTCCCGAACAGGATGTGTTGGCGCTGTGGAGCGGGCTGGGCTACTACCGGCGGGCGCGCATGCTGCACAAGGCGGCGCAGTTTGTGGTGGCGAATCTGGGGGGCAGGCTGCCGCCGCGGGCGGAGGAGTTGCGCGCACTGCCGGGGATCGGCGCGTATACGGCGGCGGCGGTGGCCAGCATTGCGCACGGCGAGCCCGTGGCCGTGGTGGATGGAAACGTGGAGCGCGTGCTTTGCCGGCTGGCGGGCTGGGAGGCGGGCAGCCGCAAGGGCGGAGGGGCGGCGCTGCGGCGGAAGATAGAGGATCTGGCGGGACGGCTGCTCGATCCAGCGCGGCCGGGCGACTCGAACCAGGCCATCATGGAGCTGGGCGCAACGGTGTGCGCGCCGCGCAATCCGCAATGCCTGGTGTGCCCGCTGGCCGCGGACTGCAAAACACGCGGCGAACACAAAACGCCACGCCGGGCTGCGATGATGAGCCGCGCCGTAGCGTATGCGCTTTCGGTACGCACGGGATCGGCAGGGGGAGAGCGGCGCGGACCGGGCGGCCGCGAAGTGCTTTTGGAACAGCGGCCGGCGCAACAAACGGTGATGCCGGGCATGTGGGAGCTGCCGACGCTGCTCCGCGCCGATGTGCCGCAAAAGGAACTGCGCATGACGCTGCGCCACGCCATTATGCAGGTGAATTACTACGTGCGCATCCGGACGGTGTTTGAGGATGATATCGAGGCGTTGACCGTGGCTAGCGGGGAGCGCCGCTGGGTGCCGCTGCGCGAGGCAGCAGGAATGGCGCTGACGGGCTTGGCGCGCAAGGTGCTGGCGCGGGCGCATTTGTTGCCGGCTCTGCCGCTGGATACGATTGCGCCCGGTGTGGGCAAAGAGACACAGTGATAAGGATTTGCGCGGCGGCATCGCCGCGACGCTGGCAACGCCGGATGGCTTTGTTTGCAGGGCCGAGACTCCCCCGGATCTAGTGATATAAATCACAATAATTTGCATCTAAACAGAGCATTTACGTAAATTCTGTTGACAATTGACGTGCGCAACATAGATTGTTTGCAAGAATCAATTTCCTTCCATCGCATGTCTTCGCGAAAGCGTCGCGCCCCAACCCGCTCATGAACGGTGACATCCCGTACAGCCACGTGGCTGCGCTTGCGAAAGGGAGCCTAATTTTTGCCCGAGGAGAAGTCGTCATGCGTCGCTTCGCGATTTGCTTTCTCTTAGTGGTTCTGGCAGCCAGTGCCAGGGCGCAATTCGATACAGCAACCGTTCTTGGAACCGTGACCGACCCCAGCGGGGCAGTGGTGGCGCACGGCAATGTCGTTTTGCGCGACACGGCAACAGCGGTGGAGCAGACCGCCGTGACAGACGACCGGGGAGAGTTCCGGTTCGTGGACATCTCGATTGGTAACTATGAGCTGAAAGTGACAGCGCATGGTTTTCAGCCGGCTGAGGCCAAGTTCGACCTGACGGTCGGCGCGCACCAGCGCGTGGATGTGCAACTGAAATTGGCCTCGGTGAGTTCTTCGGTGACGACTACGGCGGAGGCGACGCAGTTGGAGACCGAATCGAGCGAGCGGGGGCAGGTGGTGAATGCGCGCGAGATTGCCGAGCTGCCGTTGAACGGGCGCGAATACTCGCAGTTGGTGGAGCTGACGACCGGCGTGGTTCCCACCCAAAACCAGCTATCCCAGGGTTACGGTCAACGCGAGGGATCGTTCAGTATCAACGGCCTGCGCAGCGTGTTCAACAACTATATGCTGGACGGGTTGGACAACAACATGTATGGCACGTCCAACCAGGGATTCTCAAACCAGGTGGTGCAGTTGTCGCCGGACGCGGTGGCTGAGTTCCAGGTGGTGACCAACAACATGAGCGCGGAGTACGGGCGCTCCGGCGGCGCCACCATCAACGTGGTCACACGCTATGGCACCAACGATTGGCACGGCCGCGTGTGGGAGTTCATTCGCAACACGAAATTGAACGCAGAGGGCTTTTTCAAGCCCGATATCGGCGGCAAGCCTGCGCTGCATCAAAACCAGTTCGGCGGCACCCTCGGTGGCCCCATGAAAAAGGACAAGCTCTTTTTCTTCATAGACTACGAGGGCTTCCGCCAATCCAGCTCCTTTACCGACACGGCAACCCTGCCCACCGCGGCCGAGCGGGGACTCAGCAGCACAGGCGCCCCCCTCGGCTACTACCTGATTGACGACCCCGGCGATCCGAATAATGCGAACGGCTACCTTCCCGTGGATAACCCCTGCCCCTACGTCGGCGCGAACGGCGGCCCGAACCAGAACCCCAACCCGTGCAATAACTCGACCTATTTCGGCGCGGGCTTGTTGCGCGGCTTAGGCGGCGCCGGCGGTCAGGAATACCCGAATGGCCAGATTCCCGCGGCGGCCGTCATTAACTACGCCGCGACGATCATGGAAGGAAAGGCCCCTGACGGGAAACCGTACCTGCCGCCCACCACGAACAACAACGTGAGCAACAACTACATCGTTCTCCACCCCAACACCTTCGACCGTGACAAGGGCGACGCGAAGGTGGACTATGACGTAAAGAGTAACCTGCGCCTCTTTGCCCGTTACTCGCAAGCCCGGTGGAATGCCTATGACCCCGGAACCATTCAGGGCTACGCCGGCCTGGGCGGCGACGGCAATGTCAAAGCCCCGGTGATTCAGGTGGTGGGCGGCGCCACCTGGACCATCAGCCCGAAGTCCCTTATGGAAGCCCGCTTTGGCTTCTCGCGCATGAAGGCAGGTAAGACTCCTCCGCTGGCTGGCGGACCCAGCATGTACGCGCAGTTCGGCATCAACGGCCTGCCCACTGACCCGCAGTACACCGGCGGCATCACCTACGAGTACTTCATCAATGGGGGCATGACCAGCCTGGGCCGCTTGTGGACCAGCCCCCAGTATCAGAACCCCACGATCTGGGATCCCAAGGTCAGCTACACCCGGTTGCTGCCGGGCCACACCCTCAAGACCGGCATCGAGTACACCATGCTGCACGTGGCCCAGCAAGACCTGCATCCGGTGATGGGCGGCGATGTCTATACCGACGAGTTCAGCGGCCAATGCTACAACAATTTCTACACTCTCCAATACAAAGCTGGTTATCCTCCGCTCTGTGCGATCGCGGGCGATCCCGCTCCCTCTACTCCCCCTGGCACGAGTCCCGCTGACTTCGAATCGACAAAGATGTTCGACTACGCGGACTTCCTGCTCGGCTACCGCGCCGAGGTCGGCCTTTCCAACTCCCCCATCGCTAACATCCGCGAATGGGGTTTCAGCGGCTACGTGCAGGACGACTGGAAGGTGAACCGTCGTCTGACGGTGAACCTGGGCCTGCGCTACGAGTACGGCACTCCCCTCTACGAGGCCAACAACCAGCTCTCCAACTTCAATCTCACTGCCTTCAATCCCGACACCTACAACACCGCCCAGCCCATCGCGCTGGCCAGCTCCAGCGACCGCTATACAATCGATCCGAATAAGAAGGACTTCGGCCCGCGTATTGGCGCGGCCTTCAGTCTTGACGACAAAACGGTGCTGCGCGGCGGCTTCGGCATCAGCTATTCGCGCTGGAACCGCGTGGGCTCCAACTACCTGACCCAGAATGCGCCCTATGGCATCAGCGCAGTGCGGATCGTTGCCCCCAGCACAGCAAACTATCTCAACACCGAGAGCAGCTTTCCTGCAAATATGATCAGCTCCACAAGCTACAACCCGTTGGAGGTGGTCCTGCAGTATATGCCGCGCAGCTCACCCGACACCCAGGTGCGGAGCTGGTTCCTCAGCGTGCAGCGCGATCTGGGCCACAGTTGGATGGTGGACCTGGCTTACGTGGGCAATCACGGGTTGAACGAAGTCATCATTAACGACATCAACCAGGCGAACGTGATGCAGCCAACCACGTGCACTACCGCTACGGAAAGTAGTTCTGGCAGCGGCTGCATAACAAACTTCCAGAGCCGCCTCCCCATGCCCAACTTCACGTCGGTGATCGGCACTTTGCCCTGGGGCTACTCCAATTACAACGGCCTCCAAGCCAAGGTTGAGAAGCGCTTCTCCTCGGGACTCTACCTGCTGAACGCCTTTACCTGGTCCAAAAATCTTGACATCGCTCCCCAGGCCGAGGACGGCAGCGGCGGTTGCGACAACTGCGGCAACTTCATCCCCTCAGTGCAAAACATTTACAACTACAAGGCGGATTACGGCGTCTCCGCAACCAACCGTCCGCTGCTCAACGTAACCTCATTGGTCTGGTCGCTGCCCATCGGCACGGGCCAGCGGCTGCTGCCCAACGTCGGCCGGGTGGGGAACGCGATCCTGGGCGGCTGGCAGATGACCGATATCTTCCAGGCCCGCAGCGGCGACCCCATCACCTTTGCTTATAGCCCAGACGGCGACACGCAAGTCTCGGCGCTCATCACCATCAGTGGACGCAATTCCTACCGTCCCAACCAGAGCGGCCCGGCTATTGCCACAAACAGGTCCCCCGCCCATTACTTCAACCTCAGCAACTTCTCCACGCCGCAACCCTATGCGCCCTTTGGCAATTCGCCGCGCAACGCTGTTCGCGGCTACGGCTTCTGGGAACTCGACACCGGCCTGACCAAGGACTTCACGCTCACCGAAAGAGCCCACCTGCAGTTACGTGGCGAGGCCTTCAACCTCACCAACGAGACCAACTTCGGCGAACCGAACAGCGTTTACAACGGCGCCAACAGCACTACCTTCGGGGTGATCACCTCAACCCTTCCCGCGCGCGAACTGCAATTTGCAGGGAAGATCATCTTTTGAGGGTTTCCGGCGACTGCCGCAAATCTTTAAGCCTGTGCGTGAAGGCCTCTTCTTCAGGGAAGAGGCCTTCGCGCAGGATCGGGGTCGCGTGGAGTGCTTCAGTAATAGTCGGCGCAGCTCAAGTAGTAGCCGCAGCAGGTGCAGACGAGCTTGCAGTGGTGGCCGGTGAGGCGATGACCGCAGGTGGGGCAGATCTGGCAGTGGTGATCGATACGGGCATCGGCGGGCAGCGCGTCTTGATCCGCGCCGGGCGGTGCGGAACTGGACGGGGAGGCGCCGGGCACACCACTTTGTGAGATTTCTGCCGCGGAATGGGCGGGAAAGTCGGAATTCAGGGCGCAGGGCCGCTCCGGCAACATGCCCGACAGATTAGCATAGAGATGAAGCTGCCTGCGCGACGCGATACGGACAGGCGCTCGAGAGCTTAAGCCGGTTCCAGGATCGATGTACCCAGGCTTTTTGCTTTCCCACCCTTTTCGCAAAAAGCGCGATCCTTCGACTTCGCTCAGGAGGATGGGGCACGGATGCGATGGGTATAGCTATTGTGGAGTTGCTCTAACAGCACGAACGGCGCTCCGGTATTCCCCGAAAAACACGCGCCGAAAACCCCAACACAACCACCGGATTCCTGAATCCCCAAGGAGGGACTATGGCAAGCAAGGCAAGTGCGGTTTGGACAGGTTCACTGAAGGAAGGCAAGGGCACGATCTCCACGGCGACGGGCGTGCTCAACAACGCTAACTACTCGTTCGCCACGCGGTTTGAAGGCGCCACGAGCGGCACCACGCCGGAGGAACTGATTGCGGCGGCGCACGCGAGCTGCTTCTCGATGGCGCTGGGCGCACAACTGGGCGGCGCAGGGCTGACGCCCAACAGCATCGAAACCCATGCGGCCGTGACCCTGGCCAAGGTGGATGGAGGCTTTGCGATCACGAAGATCGCGCTGACCACCACGGCGAGCGTTCCCGGCGCCACCAAGGAAGTTTTCGACAAGGCGGCGGCGGACGCCAAGGCCGGCTGCCCGATCTCAAAACTGTTTGCGAACAACACGGAGATCACGCTCGACGCCATGCTGGTGTAAAGTCAGCCCGAATTCACCTCAGGCCTTTTCGGTCTTCGGGCCGGTCCACATTCTGGACCGGCCCGAAGAACTTCCGGCTCTGCCAAATTCTGCCTCCGGCAAACAATTCCGTAATTTCTTGCGCCTCATGCAGACAGAACTGCGCTATCCTTGCGGCGTCCTTCATTTGCCCGGGAAAGTGAGTCTGCCGTACTCGACGGCTTCAAGAGCGAAGAGGTGGGTGCGGTGCTGAACCGCGAAGGGATCGCGGTGCGCAGCGGGCATCATTGCGCGCAGCCTTCGCTGCGGCGCTTTAGAGTGGAGACGACGGTCCGTCCGTCACACGCGCTTTACAACAATTACGACGACATCGATGCGCTTCTGACAGCCCTGCGCCGGCTCAAGCGCATTGGAGTGTAAGGCGGACGAAAGCATGGTGCGCACATGTACGTCTAAGCCGGTTCCAGGATAGATGTGCCCGGCCCTTTTGCTTTCCCACCCTTTTCGCAAAAAGCGCGATCCTTCGAATTCACTCAGGAGTATGAGACACGGATGTGATGGGTATAGCCATTGTGGAATTACTCTAGCTTTTCCCACTTGGCATCAGTACTTTGGAACCGTTGCGTCGATTTCGCTGGACCAGGCGAGAATTCCGCCCGCCAGGTTGACCACATCGGGATACCCGGACTGCTTCAGGAACTCCGCAATGCGCTGGCTGCGGGCACCGGATTTGCACTGCACCACGATTTCGCGATCGCGGTCAATTTCCGACAGTCTCTGCGGGACTTCATTTTGCGGGATCAGCTTGCCGCCGATGTTGGCAATCTGATACTCGAAGGGTTCGCGCACATCCAGAATGAACAGGTCTTCGCCTGCATCGATGCGCCGCTTCAATTCGGCTACGGTAATTTGCGGAATTCCATTCTTCACTGCGATTTCCTCTTTCGTTGCCGGCACGATGCCGCAGAATTGCTGATAGTCGATCAATTGGGTTACGGTCGGATGAGAGCCGCACACGGGGCACTCAGGATTCTTGCGAAGCTTCAATTCGCGGAAGCGCATGTTGAGCGCATCCACGAGCAGCAGGCGCCCGATGAGAGGCGAGCCCTTGCCGAGAATTAGCTTGATGGTTTCAGTGGCCTGGATGACACCGACCAGGCCAGGCAGAATTCCCAGCACTCCGCCCTCGGCGCAGCTCGGCACCAGGCCCGGCGGCGGCGGGTCCGGATACAGGCACCTGTAACACGGCCCATCCTTCGCGGCGAAGACGCTGGCCTGGCCTTCGAATCGGAAGATCGATCCGTACGCGTTCGGCTTGCCCAGCAGCACACAGGCGTCGTTGACGAGGTAGCGTGTGGGAAAGTTGTCGGTGCCGTCGGCGATCACGTCGTAGTCCTTCAGAATGCCGAGGGCATTGGCGCTGGAGAGCAGCGTGTCATGCTTGATCACGTTGAGAGCCGGATTGAGCGCCTTGAGTTTTTCCGCAGCCGAGTCCAGCTTCTTGCGCCCGATGTCCGCAGTCGAGTGGATGATCTGGCGCTGCAGATTGCTCGCGTCCACCACGTCGAAATCCACCAGGCCCAGCGTGCCTACGCCGGCCGCGGCCAGATACAGCGCCAGGGGAGAGCCCAGGCCGCCGGTTCCCACGCACAGCACACGCGCGGCCTTGAGTTTGCGCTGGCCCTCCTCGCCGACTTCAGGCAGGATCAGGTGACGCGAGTAGCGTGAAAGTTCGTCCTTTGTCAGCTCGGGCAGTTCCACCGGTACGGTTCCAGTCGCCATGATTTTCACTCCAGTTCACGAACAGAATTCCTGCGCCGATTCATGCGTCGGCGCGGGCGCCGCTAACGGCCCCGTGCAATCGAGGGGACGATCGAAAGTGTGTCGGTCGCCGAAATGGCCGTAGCATCCTTCTCCGGCAGGTAGCGCACATCTTCATCGTTCAGATACACGTTCACAAAGGCCCGCAATTTGCCTTCCTCGGTGAACAGGTGCTTGCGCAGATCGGGGAAGGCCCGCGTCAGCTCATCGAGCGCGGTACTCACGGTCCTGGCCTGTACTTCCAGGGCGTCTTTGCCCGCGGCATAGGGCCGCAACGGAGTCGGGATATAGATCGTCATTCGGCTTGGTTCCTCACTTACGCTTTCTTTGATTCAGCTGAAGCCGTCAAGGACTCGTTTGTGGGGGGCTCATTTGCGGGCCCAGCTGTTTCGATCACTTCGATGTTTTCATTTTCAAATCGCTTGTCTTCTTCGGTTACGCCGGCCAGCAGGAACGAGTTGGTCATGGTCGCTCTACCTTGCGCCACGGCCGTAATCACGTAGGAGCAGCCGAGCCAGTGCGCCTCGGCAAAGTCCGTTGGCGACCATTGTGCCGGGTGATCGGGATGCGAGTGATAAAAGCCGCCAATGCTTAAACCCCTGCTCCGCGCCTCGCGCTCGATTTTGACCAGTTCCATCGGTGCAATCTGATAGCGGTTGTGCGCCGAATCGGTGCGCGTATTGCCGGCCTTCACCGCAGCCTCGATGCGCCAGCCATCCGCCGTCGCGCGTCCCAGCAGCGCCCCGCAGCACTCGTGCGGATACGTCTCCTCGCCGTACGCGCGAATCGCATCATAAACATTTCTGGTCACCCTCAGCGCGCTCATGCTTCCTCCCAGAACCGTTCGCTCAAATACTTGTCCGCGGAGTCTGGCAGTACGGTCACGATGACCGCACTCCGGCCCGCCTCAGCCTCCTCGCGGGCAATTTGCACGCTTGCCGCCACGGCCGCGGTCGCCGAGATGCCCACCAGCAGACCCTCTTCCCGGGCCAACTGCCTGGCCATCGCGTAGGCGGCTTCCGTCTCCAATTCGAGGGCGCGATCGGCAAGGAAAGGATCGTAGATGGCCGGCACGATCGATGTTGCCATATGCTTTAGGCCTTCGAGGCCGTGAAACGGAGAATCCGGCTGCACACTGATCGCCTGGATCTCTGGGTTGAGCAATTTCAGTCTTAGGGTTGTGCCCGTAAATGTGCCGCTGGTTCCAAGCCCGGCCACAAAGTGCGTCACGCGGCTTCGGTTTGCTGCCATATCTCCGGCTCGGTTGAATCGTAGTGTGCGCGCCAATTCGCCGGATTCGAATACTTATACCACTGGTCAGCATCCCATCTCCGCTAAGAAGACTGGATGATCTGCGCAACCATTTTGGCGCAGGTGTCGATGCCCAGAGTGCTGTTCATGGTGAGGTGGTAGAGCCTGGGATCAGCGGAATCGCAATCGTAATAGTAGCGTGCATAGTGGAGGCGCTCGGAGTCGATGCGACGCAGCAGAGCAGCCACATCACGCACGTGCGGATGACGCAGTTTCATGCGCTCAAGCTTTTCCTTGAGCGGCGCATAGACGAGCACGCGAAATACGTTCGCATGACGCCGCAAAACGCACTGCGCACTGCGTCCGATGATGACACAGTTGCCGACCTTCGCGGCCTCCTGGATGATGCTGGCAGTGAATTCCTGCATCGTATCGCGATCCACTCCGTACTTAGTCCCCTCTCCGACATACGAATCGGGACCTCCCTGCCGGAAGCTATTCATCACGCGCTCCCACCATGCGCTGGCGTGTTCGTCGGCCTGGGCGGCCCAGACAGAGTCCATCTCTCCCATGGCTGCGGCACGCTCGATGATCTGCTTATCCAGGCACTCCCAACCCAGAAGTTCAGCGACCTTGCGCCCGATCTCGGAGCCTCCGCTTCCGTACTCTCTGGCAATGGTCAAAACGTTGAACATTCTCTTCCTCCCATCCCGCGATCCGGATCCATTTCAATGACAGCAATTCGTTGTTTACCCCAACATCGCATGAATCACCGGGCTCAACATGCATTGATCGCAGGATTGATTGGCCATCCCGGATTTGCGCGGAGGTCACGCCCTGGATCATACAAAGCAATAACGTTTGTAAGAAGCTCGCTTTACATTATGGCTCCATGTCCCCTTGCCATGCGATGCGGCGCGGGTTTTCGAACAGGCGCGCGGTAACTGCTCCGAAGATGAAGCCGCCGATATGCGCCATGTACGCCACGCCCCCGGTCTGCACATCTGCCACTGTGCCGGCATCGATAAGCTGGGAAAGAAACCAGAAACCGATCAAAACCGCGGCCGGGATCAACGCGATCCGCACAAAAATAAAGATGATAAGAATCGAACGAATTCGATCGCGAGGATAGGTGACGATGAATGCGCCCATGACCGCGGCAATGGCCCCGCTGGCGCCCAGGTTGGGGAGCGTGGAATGGGCGTCGACTGCAACCTGTGAAAACATCGCCACAATCCCGCCGGCAAAGTAGAAGATAAGATACCGCCATCGGCCCATGGCGTCTTCGATCTCCGGGCCAAATGCCCACAAAAAGATCATGTTGCCGATGATGTGCGACCAGCTGCCGTGCAGGAACATCGAAGTGATCAAAGTAATCCAGTGATGGCCGGACCAAACCTGGGAGGGGATCGCGGACCACGCATTGACAAAAGCGTCGCCTTTCACCAGCTCCATCACGAAGAGGAGGCCGTTCACGACGATGATCAGAGCCGTGGCGATGGGCATGCGCGCAGGGCGCCGCGATACATCGCCCAAAGGGATCAAGCCTCCCATGCCGTTCTTCTCCATTCGCGGGGATGAAAGCCAGCTTCCATGCGCGGAACTTTTCAATAGTGTACCCCGATCTTTGGCAGCGGTGATTGCAGTCACTTTGAACGGCGCTCGCGGATCATACGATGGCACTTAGGGCTCATAATGAACGTAGCCTGAGCGGGAAGGGATTTGTATGAATCTGGGATTTATTGAGAGCAAGACATACGACGAGATTTCAGTTGGCGATACAGCCGGGACAGAGCACGTTCTCACCACGGATGACGCCATGGCATTCGCCTCGATTTCCGGGTTCCATTCCGTTCTGAATACCGATGAACTCATCGATCACGCGGGGGGAATCCCTCCGACCGGGCCCAACATGTGGTGCGCCTCGCTCATCTCAGGTCTCTTCAGCATGAACATACCGGGGCCAGGATGCACACTGACGAACGTCTCACTCTCGTTCCATAACCGCATCCGTGTCGGAGATCGCATTCTCGTCAAGGCGCAGGTCACGGCCAAGGACGATGCAACAAAGACGATTCATTTCGATTGCGAAGCAAGCAATGGAGCCGGTACGTCGATTTTTTCGGGCACTGCTCAGGTCATCGCACCGGAGAAAAAGCTGCGCTGGTCCACTCTCCCCGTACCGCAGCTTGTGGTGAACAATCCTTATCGTCACTACCTTGGCTTGATCGCACGTGCGACCTCCAAACCGGCGGTGAGAACTGCGATTGTCTGGCCGTGCGACGAAGTATCTCTCGGTGGCGCGATTCAGGCATTCAAGGACAAGTTGATCGCTCCGGTTCTTGTGGGTTCTGAAGAGCAGATCCGCTGTGTGGCGGACACTTTGCAACTCGATTTGGGAGCCGTTCAGATCGTTGACGTCGACAACAGCCGCACGGCTGCCATGCGGGCCGTCGAAATGGCTCGCAAGGGCGAAGTGCAAATGCTCATGAAGGGTTCCCTGCACACAGACGAACTTATGGGCGTCGTCGTCTCACGCGAAGGAGGCCTGCGCACGGGGCGGCGCATCAGCCATGTGTTTGCTTTGGACGTTCCGTCTTATCACAAGACCCTCTTCGTTACCGATGCGGCGGTCAACATCCAGCCGGATCTGGAGACCAAGATCAGCATTCTGCAGAATGCGATCGACATGTTGAATACGCTCGAGGTCGCGAGTCCGAAGGTAGCAATCCTGTCGGCGGTCGAGTCAGTCAACCCGGCCATTCCATCCACGCTCGATGCCGCCGCTCTTTGCAAAATGGTTGACCGCGGACAGATTACCGGAGCCATCGTCGATGGTCCGCTGGCGTTCGATAATGCCATTTCAAGCGACGCCGCAAAGATCAAGAAGATCAAATCGCCGGTGGCGGGAGACCCGGATCTTCTCATGGTTCCCAATCTGGAAGCCGGAAACATTTTGTTCAAGGAGCTTCAGTACCTGGCCGGAGCGCTGGCCGCGGGAGTTGTGGTAGGAGCTAAAGTCCCGGTCGTTCTCACGAGCCGCGCCGATGGAGAACTGGCGCGGATGGCGAGTTGCGCCGTCGGTGTCCTGCTGGCGAAGCCGGCACCCGAGCCGATGCCGGCATTATGACCTAGGCTTCATCGGTCCGTTGGTTCGGCAAGACCTATGAGCAGTTTCTTGGATAGCCACCTCAGGCTCATTCAACATCTTCTCCGCAGTTGCAGGAATCGCCCGCTTGAACCGCGCTCACCCCATGTTCCGCGAGGCAGCGGGAACGTCCCTCCCGTACAAGACAGCTTGGCGGTAGGATAAGGAGCGGAGGCAAGTGCGATGCTTATTGTTCATGTGCACGTGCACGTCAAGCCGGAGTCGGTAGAGGACTTCAGGCAGGCCACCATCGAGAATGCCCGTGCGAGCGTGCAGGAACCGGGGATCGCGCGCTTTGACGTGGTGGAGCAGCAGGACGATGTGACACGGTTCGTGCTGATCGAGGTCTACCGCACGCAGGAAGCGGCGGCCGCACACAAGGAGACCGCGCACTACGCGAAGTGGCGCGATGCGGTGGCGACGATGATGGCCGAGCCGAGACAAAGCGTAAAATTCAACGCCGTCTTCCCCGATTCCCAGGGCTGGTAGAACCATGCGCTTCGAGTTCGCGACCGCAACGCGCATAGTCTTCGGCGAAGGCACGGCTGCCACACTCCCAGAACTGGCTCGCAGCTTCGGCGCCCGCCCGCTGGTGGTGACCGGCGCATCGACAGAGCGCGCGGCAGCGCTGGTGTCGGCGCTTTCGGCGGAGAGTTTTAGTGTGCCCGGCGAACCGACGGTGGAACTGGTGCGCGCGGGCGCGCGGCGCGTGCAGGACGCCGGCTGCGACGTCGTGATCGCGATGGGCGGGGGCAGCGCCATCGACGCAGGCAAAGCGATTGCCGCCATTGCCACCAACGGCGGCGAGCCGCTGGAGTTTCTCGAGGTGGTGGGAAAGGGGCGCGCGATTACGGTCCAGCCGCTGCCGTTCATTGCGGCGCCGACGACCGCCGGCACGGGCAGCGAAGTGACGCGCAACGCCGTGCTTGGATCGGCGGAGCATAGCGTGAAAGCGAGCTTGCGGAGCCCGATGATGCTGCCGCGGGTCGCGCTGGTGGATCCGGAGCTGACCTACGGGCTGCCGCCTGCGGTCACCGCAGATTCCGGCCTGGACGCCCTGACGCAACTGATCGAGCCGTATGTCAGTACCCGCGCCAATCCACTGGTGGATGCGATATGTGTGGAAGGGATGGGGCGCGTGGCCAAGGCGCTGCGCCGCGCGTACCACGACGGCAGCGATAAAGAGGCGCGCCGCGACATGGCGTTGGCAAGCCTGTTCGGCGGCCTGGCGCTGGCCAACGCCGGACTGGGCGTGGTGCATGGCCTGGCGGCTCCGCTGGGAGGGCAGTGGAAGGCGCCGCATGGAGCACTGTGTGCGGCGCTGTTGCCGCACGGCATGGCGGCCAATGTAGCCGCGTTGCGGGCGCGCGCGCCGCAACATCCCGCCCTGGAACGCTACGCGGTTATCGCGCGCCTGCTTACGGGCCGGAATGAAGCCAGCGCGGAGGAAGGCATCGACTGGGTACGCGCGCTTTGCGCCGAGCTCAACATACTAGGGTTGCGCGCCTGGGGAGTTGCGGAAGCCGATCTGCCCGCCGTTGTGGAGAAGGCGGCCCGCGCCAGCAGCATGCAGGCCAATGCGCTGCCCATTACGGGCGAGGAGTTGCTGGCGGTGCTAACGGCCGCGCGGTAGGGGCCGAAGCTGTCCGCGAGGGATCGCGCAAACATTGTCGCGCCGGGGGCAGAAAGCGCGAGGATAATGGCCGATAGAGGAGTTCGATCGATGAAAGCGTTGGTCAAAAGCAAAGCGGAGCGAGGGTTGTGGCTCGAAGACATCGCCGAGCCGGAAATCGGCATCAATGATGTGCTGGTGCGCGTCCACTACACCGGCATCTGCGGCACCGACGTTCACATCTACGAGTGGGACGAGTGGGCGCAAAAGACCATCCCCGTGCCCATGGCCATCGGACACGAGTTCGTTGGCGAGGTGGTTGCAGTGGGATCGAATGTGAACGACTTCTACCCGGGCAACATCGTGAGCGGGGAAGGGCATGTGGTTTGCGGCCGCTGCCGGAATTGTCTCGCCGGGAGGCGGCATCTTTGCGCCTCTACAAAAGGCGTCGGCGTGAACCGGCCCGGCGCCTTCGCCGAGCTGATTGCCTTGCCGATGACCAACATTTGGAAGCACAGCCCAGGTGTCCGCGAAGAGATCGCCGCAATCTTCGACCCCTTTGGCAACGCCGTGCACACTGCGCTCTCTTTTCCTGTGCTGGGCGAGGATGTGCTGATTACGGGCGCGGGGCCCATCGGGATCATGGCGATTCCCGTTGTCAAACATGCGGGCGCGCGGCACGTGGTGATCACCGACCTGAACCCCTATCGATTGGAGCTGGCGCGCAAGATGGGCGCGACCCTCGCAGTGAATCCCGGCGAAACGACCCTGGAAAAAGTGCAAAAGCAACTGGGAATGGTGGAAGGGTTCGACGTGGGTCTTGAAATGTCGGGCAATGCGCATGCACTTCGCGACATGATCGCCAACATGAGTCATGGCGGGAAGATCGCTATTCTCGGGATTCCCGCCAAAGAGATGGCGATGGACTGGCGCCAGGTGATCTTCAACATGTTGACGATCAAGGGCATTTACGGCCGCGAAATGTACGAGACGTGGTACATGATGACGGTTATGCTGGAGTCGGGAGTGGATATTTCGAGCGTGATTACCCACCGATTCCCGTGGAGTGAATACGAAGCAGCATTTCGAGCGATGGGCTCCGGCAATGCGGGCAAGGTGATTCTGGACTGGAGGAATGTGAAGTAGTCTCAGGATTCCCTCGGCCGCGTTCATTTTCGCTGGTGGTCCCTCCAACTCCGGGATCGTTTGGGTGAAATAGAACCGGAGAGCTTCCTGCCTGGATGGCGGCGACGGAAGCCGGTTTTTCCCAGTCGTGTGAGCAGAGACCTGGCGTTGTCCGGTGAACGCGCCATCCGCGCCTTTTGCCTGATCCAGTCCTCAGTGGTCGAAGCCGCCTTGATGGTTTGGCGGCGATAGGTGAATGCCACGAGGATCTCTCCATCATGAGTCTGCATGATGCTGCGGAGCAGGGCCTGCTCTCGACTTCGGCTGCCCCCGCAGGATCCCGAACACGTTGCTGCCTGCAGGCGCGCGGATGATTCTTGAGTGAATTAAAAGTTGAACGAGACTTGCAGGTCGATACTCCGGTTGGACGCGGCTGAGGAGAAGAATCCACCCGCGAGAGCGGTGGATTTCCCAAACAGCGGCGAATCGAGAACGCCGTTGGGCTGCGCCAGGCTCACATTGTTCAAAACGTTCCGCGCCATGGCCGCGAAATTGAGCGAATAGCGCCGCGCCACTGCCTGATCGAGCCGCGGAGGCCCACCGCTTCTGCTGAGGCCGCCGGGACCGAGACCGCCGCCGCCACCACCGCCGGGGCCTCCACCGGGAGGAGGGCCGCCGGGTCCGCCTGGACCACCTGGGCCACCCGGTCCGCCGGCATTGGCGCCTGTTCCACTTGCGACGCGCGGCCCAATGCCAAACGATTTGCTGACCCGCAGGTTCATGCTGAACTGCGTGGGCCCGTTGCCGTAGTTGTAAGGAATGCGCTGCTGGTTCCACGCCGGATCCAGGTCGAAGGTTCCGTACGCCGTCTGCATTGTGTTGGTGCTCGTTGCCGTGGCGAAGGCGGGACGGTCATTGAATTGGTTGTCGCCGTTCAGGTCCTGACCAATGGTGATGTTGAACGGAGAGCCCGAATTGGCCACCAGCATGGGGCTGAAGGAAACTCCGTAAGGGGCCTGCAGATTGCCGCCCAGCAAGAAGCGATTGCGGACGTCGAAGTTTGCCCGGCCGTAGTCGGCGTCGGGATTTTGCTGGTCGGAAGGGAAGTAACCCGCGCCGGAGGTATCGGCGTTGGCAACGTTCATCATGTAGAAGCCGAAGAGCGACACCCGGCTGGTGCGCACGCTGTAGTTGAGCATCAGTTGATTCTGGTTGTACACGCCGCCCGACTGGAACTGGTAGATGTTCTCGTTGATGCCGTTGGGGCGGGTTCCCGTGCCCGTGCTCGCGTTGTAGGTGGAGGGAAGATAGGCATTGATGTTGTCGGTCAAGAATTGATGGACGCCGCGTGAGTTGATATACGTGGCTGACATGGTCGCAATTTTGCCGAACTGATGCTCCACGCCGATGACCGCCTGCATATTGATCGATGCTCTGAAGTGCGGATCGATTTGATAGAGAGTGGGAGCCGCCGTGTTGATCGACGCCAGTTGCGAGGCCGACGGGGCGTTTTGAGAGAAGCTCGGGTTCGCGATGACATACTGCTGCTGGTTAATCCCGTTCTCGCGGATGCTTTCGAGCACATTGCCTCCGGCAAAGCGATCGTAAAACCAGCCGTAGCCTCCGCGGATCACGGTCTTCGGCGGGTTATTGGCCCGGCCGGCGGGAGCCCATGCAAAGGAAAAACGTGGCGCCCAATCGCCGTGGTCGCCGATCCAATCCTGCGTCTCGTAGCGGAGGCCGTAGCTCAGGGTAAGGTTGGGACGCGCCTTATAGTCGTCCTGGAAATACATGCCGAAGTCGAAGTAATTGACGGTTGCCGCGGCATTCCCCGCGGTGACGCTGTACTGCGCCGGGGCGTGCGCCGCGTAGGCACTGAGCGAGGCGTAGGTGTACTGGCCGTTGAAGCCGGAGGTTGAGTAGCTTGCATCGTGGGTGAAGCGCAGCCGCCCGCCGAAGTTGATGGCATGCGCGCCCTTGGTCACCATGGTGTTGTTCTGCAATTCATAGTGATCCTGGTTGTCGCGCACCGTGCCCATGCTGTTGCCGCCGCCGCTGAACGCGCCCTGCACGGAGATGGAAGGATCGCTGTTTTGCGCAATCTGGCTGTCGCGGTCGCCCATGTATTGAAAGCGCGTTTCGTTCACGATGTTGGCGCCCAGCACCTGGGTGTCGCTCAGCTGCAGTGTGTTCTCGTGATTGGAAACGTTGTAAGCCTGGGATTCAAGGGAAAACCCCGAAACCCCGTCGTTGCTCTCGACCTGCCGGTCGAACATGTAGCGAACGGTCAGCGTGTTGTTGGCGCCGAGCTGAAAATCGAAGCGCGGGCTAACATCCAGCCGCGATTGCGGGTTGGCGACGGCCGCGGTGTAGTTGTAGGCGCTGCCGCTGGTATTGAGAAGCTCCGCATTCACAATCGAGTTCGATTCGTTGTCGCGGCGGAAGACGCTCAAAAACCATGAGGAGCTCTTGTTGAGCGCGCCGCCGGCATTGCCCACGAAAAACGTGCTGTAGTACGGTGGCTCGCTGGTCACAAACGGGTTAAGCGAATTGAATGTGGAGTCGTTGCCGCTGGCCATCAGCATGCCGTGGAATTTGTCGGTGCCGGGCTTGGTGAGGATTTCGATGCGCCCGTAGCCCAGCTTGTCGTATTGCGCAGAAAAGGGGTCTTGGTTGATGCGGATTTCGCGGATCGAGGATTTGGGCGGAAGCTGGCCACCGGTGAATCCATCGATATAAATCTGCCCTCCATTGGGGCCTGCCGCCGGACCGGCCAGGGCATTGAGTTCGTTTTGCAACTCGTCGGGATCGTCGGAGAGCGCATCCAGATCCCTGCCCTTGATGATGATGGCGCCGGCGTTGTTGTCGGAGCTGGTGCTGACGCCGGCGGCGTCGCTCTCCACCTGAACCTGTTGCTGCTCCACGGGCAGTTGCAGGGTCACGTTCTGTAGTGTTGCCTTGCCGCCGGCAACCTGGATGCCATCGAGCGAGAACGGAGCGAACCCCTTTGCGGTAACGGTGAGCGAGTAGCTGCCATCCTGCAGTTGGCCGAAGGTGAACGCGCCATTGGCTCCGCTCTTGAGCGACTTCGAGAAGCCGCTGCCGTTGGCGAGCACGACCGTTGCCGCAGGAACCAGCGCCCCGGAGGGATCGGTGACGGTTCCGGCGACGCTTCCAGCCGGGGCCTGGCTCACGGCGAACGGCGCGCAGAGGAGGGAAGCCGCATACACAACGCAGAGAAGAAATCTGGATGTATTCATGATCATTCCAGACGGCAGATTGCCGCCATGTACAGGAGACCGCAGATGGCTGTGGCGTGCGGTCTTAATGGGTAAAGATGTGTAACAAAGTGTCACCGCGGTCTTTACCATTTGTTACATTTTTTGCGGCCGTTTTCCGCTGCAACGGGCGTAGTCTCGAAGAAGCGGAAACCTGCGATGGAAGACGTCCTGCTCATCGACGACGACGTTGAGCTTTGCTCCATGCTCACGGACTATCTGGGGCGATACGAATTTCGTGTTCACGCCGTGCATCGCGGCGACGAAGGCCTGAAGACCGCGCGCGGCAGAGACTGGGCGCTGATCCTGCTGGACGTGATGCTGCCGGGATTGGATGGTTTTGAGGTGCTCAAGCAGATCCGCGCGTCGTCGGACGTGAGCGTACTGCTGCTGACCGCGCGCGGCGAAGACGTGGACCGCATTGTGGGTCTTGAAATCGGCGCGGATGATTATTTACCCAAGCCGTTCAACCCGCGGGAATTGCTGGCGCGCATGCGCGCCATTCTGCGCCGGCGTTCGAGTGCTGCGGCCAAAAGCGAGCCGGCACTACTGCGCGTGGACGAGCTGGAACTCGATGCCGCCGCCCGATCGGTACTGCAGGGCGGAAAGAAGATCGATCTCACCAGCGTGGAATTCGCGCTGCTGGAGGCGTTGATGCGCTTTTCGGGCCAGGTCGTTTCGCGCGAGCAGCTTTCAGAGAGTGTGCTGGGGCGGAAGCTCGATCCGTTCGACCGCAGTCTCGACATGCACGTGAGCCGCCTGCGTCGCAAGCTCAGCGAGAATGGCGCGCGCGACGAGCAGGTGAAGACCATTCGCGGCGCGGGCTACCAGCTTGTGGTGAGCCGCAGTCATGCGGAAGAGAAGGGATGAGCGGTGCGCAGTCTTTTCTTCAAGATTTTCGTGATTTTCTGGATTGCGCAGAGCCTGATCTTTGCGATCTCGACCGTGCTGATCGTGCGCCATCACTTCGAAAGCCCGGATGTGCTTTTCGACGGATTGCACAGCAGCCTGGAAAACGATGCGCGACGTGCAGCCGCGGCCTATGAGTCCGGCGGCGGGACGGCGGTGGACGCATTGGGCAAGGAAATCGAGCAGCAAATCGCCCTGAAGGATGCCGCGGGGCGCGACCTGTGCAATGCCCCTGGCCTGCCCCTTCCCGCAGCCAGCGCGGACAATCCAGCGCGCATTACGAGCAGCCAAGCGGGTGAGCAATTCATCTGGCGGGTTCCGATTACGTCGTTGAGCGGCAAACCCTATTTCTTCCTGCTCGGCCGGCCTCACGTGGAGCGACCCCATAGTTTGCTCGAGGACCTGGTGCATTTCGCGTCGCCCACGCTTCCCGTGGCGATTGTGGTGGGCGGCCTGACGACGTTCGTGCTGGTTTTGTTTTTTACGCGCCCCATTGCCCGGCTGCGCAAAGCGGCGCGCGAACTGGCGCACGGGAATCTGAAGGCGCGCGTCAAGGAGCCGGTCAGCCGTTCGCGTTTCTCTTCAGAAGACGAGTTTCACGCACTTCTCCATGACTTCAACCACATGGCGGAGCGGCTGGAGTCGCTGGTGGGGGCCCAGCAGCTTTTGTTGCGCGATGTTTCGCACGAGCTGCGCTCGCCGCTTGCCCGGCTCAGCGTGGCGCTGGAGTTGGCGCGTGAAGATGCTTCTCCTGAAATGGTCACACAGCTCAACCGCATGGAGCGGGAGACGGAAAAGCTCAACCAGTTGATCGGGCAGTTGCTCACGCTCTCTTCCATGGAAGCCATCGAGAACATCGACAGGTTCGAGCCCGTCTCTCTGAATCAAATCGTGGCGCAGATGATTCCGGACGCTCAATACGAGGCCTCGCAGCGCCAGTGCAGTGTGGTATTCCACGCCGAAAACGACTGCACGGTGCAGGGCAACCGGCACCTGCTCTACCGCGCTATTGAAAACGTGCTGCGCAATGCCATCCAGTACACCAACCCCGGAACCGAAGTGGAGATTCGAGTGGCCGCGGGGCAGGACGAGGCGGGCCGTTCAGTATCCGTGGTGGAGGTCGGCGATCGCGGGCCGGGAATTCCGGAGGCCGAAATCGACGCCATCTTCCGCCCGTTCTACCGCGTGGATCGCGCGCGGAGCCAGGAGACGGGCGGATTCGGAGTCGGACTGGCCATCGCCGAACGCGCGGTGAAACTGCACGGCGGCCAGGTGAGCGGACGCAACCGGAGCGGCGGAGGGGCCACGATTCGCATGCAATTCCCATCGGCCAGGACGGCTCCTGGCAGCGCTGTGCGCCAGCCCGGATAAATCATGCGCGGCAACATCAAGCCGCTCTGGTTCCTGGACCCATGATCCTCAGTCCTGCAGCGTCACCCATTTCGCGTTCTTCTGCGCTTTGATCACGAGCTCCGCGGCCAGCAGCGCTTCGTCCAGATTCTGCGCCACATGGGTACGGTTCACGATATCGGCCACAAACTGCGGCCCGAAGGGCAATGGCATGGCATTGCAGTCGATAAACCGCGCCTGCTTTTGATCGACCACAAAAAGGTTGTTGCCATTGTGGCTAACGCCGACGTTGGTGTATTTGCGCACTTCCATATATCCATCGATGCCCAGAATAAACAGCCGCCCATCGCCCCAGGTGCCCAGACCGTCTGGGGTGAACCAATCCAGCCGCACGTAGCCCAGCCCGCGATTGCCGCGCAACACCATGTCGCCAAAATCCTGGAAGCGCGGACGATCGGGATGGCGCACGTTGGCGATCTGCGACTCCACCACCTCCGCTTGCGTCGATCCCGTGAAAAACAGGAACTGATCCACCTGGTGCGAACCGATGTCGCACAGGATTCCGCCATATTGGTCTGGGTTCCAGAACCAGTCGGGCCGGCCGCCGCTGCCGCCTGCGTCGCCCGCGTGCTGGAAAATCTGATGCGGCGCGATATTGATGGTCTGAATCACCTTGCCGATCGCGCCCTGCCGCACCAGAACCCCGGCGTACACCGCCGCCTTCACCTCCAGCAGTTCGCTGTAGAGAATTGCGTAAATCCGTTTCGTCTCGGCGATGGTTTTTCGCACATCGGCCAGTTGCTCGAGCGTCGTCATTCCGGGCTTGTCAGAAAGAAAATCTTTTCCGTGCTTCATGGCGCGTACGGCGATCCCGGCGCGCTCGCTGGCAATTTGCGAGGTCAGCACCAGTTGCACCGCGGGATCGTCGAGAATCTCATCCTGCGTCTTCGCGATTTTGACATCGGGAAAGCGCTTGCGGAACACTGCGAGCTTGTCCTCTTCGCCGCCCCACGCGGCTACCAGCTCGCCGCCCCCGCGCGTCACCGCGCCAATCATCCCGTAGATGTGGTCGTGGCTCATGCCGCACACCGCAAACTTGATGTGGTACCTGGGCGCTTCCTCAGCCTGCACGGGGACAGCCGCATCTTCCACAATGCGCGCCGCGCCGCCGCCGAACGCCAGGGCGCTCTCCGGCAATCCCGCCATGATCGCCGCCGACCCCAGCGATCCCATCAATCCTGCCTGCTTCAAAAACTCGCGCCGCTGCGTGAAACTCGTGCTCATATCTCCTCCGTATCTCCTGCGAATTAGGGCTTTGTCAACGATTCATTGGAAGAACGTGCAACTGCCGGCGAATCCCTTGCGATCAGCCAGATTGATCATAATTGGCGCCACTGACAGACGTGAACCTCGACTAGCCCCCTTGTAGTACAGTGGGCGCATGCAATCACATGCCGGCAAGATGGAACGTATGGGACAGTGGATGCACGCCGCCGTCTGGTGTGCGATCCTCAGCCTCGCCGTCCCGCTGACGGCCCAGCAGGCGCCTCCTCCGCAAAAAGCCGACTCCATCCTGATTCTCAAAAAGGATCACGTCCTCGAATTGCTGCAGGGCGGCAGGGTGATCCGCACGTACAAAGTGGCGTTGGGCCGCGGCGGGCTGGCGCCGAAGGAGCGCGAAGGCGACGGACGAACGCCGGAGGGCCACTACATCATCGACAGCCGCACCGCGGAGAGCCACTATCACAAGGCGCTGCACGTCTCCTACCCGAATGCCGAAGACCGCAAACGCGCGGCTAAGCTTGGCGTCGCGCCCGGCGGAGCCATCATGATCCATGGTTTGCCCAACGGCATGGGCTGGGTGGGCGCGGCGCATCGCCTCTACGACTGGACGCTAGGCTGCATCGCGGTCACCGATGAAGAGATCGACGAGATCTGGGATTTGGTGCCGATTGGCACGCCGGTCGAGATCAGGCCCTGACGCAACGCGTGTTTGCGCGCGTCTGATGGTGACCTTGCGCCGAACCGCGTCATCACTTCGCTCCGCATCCCTCCGGTGCATTCACCGGATTGCACCGCGCGGCCACGTTTCCGGGCAGAGCCACGAAGTAGTGGCCCTCCCAGCGTGCCGGCTCGCTCGCCGGATAATCCGTGCTCAGGATCTGCGCCCCGCTTGCAATCATCGCGTCGCGTCTTTTTGTATCATTCGCGCGCGCCTCGCGGGTGCTGTCGTCGGTGCGCGTGCGCACCAGGTACCCCTGGCGCACCAGCTTTTCAATCTCGCTTGCCGGCCCGTCGTTGCATTCGGTAAACGCGGCGTCGGGCTCGCCCGGCAGGGCATTGGTAAACAGCACGCGCCCACGCAGCGACGGGTGTCCTTCAAGATACGCAGGTCCTACCGGCCGTTGATCCATCAGGAAGATCACCTTACCGCGTGCGCTCTTTAGCGTGGGCCAGTTACCGGCCAACACGGCCTCGTTCAGTGTTTTGTACGTGCCGCGCACATCGTCCGGCGTAATCATTTCCCCGGGCGCAAACACGGAGCGGATCTCCGCATCCAATGCATCAAAGGTGCGTGTCGTGAACGGTTCCGCGGGCGTCAGTTGCATGGGGCCTTCCGACGAGTTCTGCTTGGTTTCAATCAAAATGAAAATCGGAATGTGGCCGGGATGCGCATGCGACCAGGCGCGCACCTCCTCGAGGCACGCCTTGAAGGGCTGGCACACGCTGCGATAGTCAATGTCCTGCACGTGCATCACCTTGAAGCCGAGCTTGAGCATCACGCCTTCGGGGTCGAAGGGCGGATCGGGCGGGAGCTGCGCCTCGGCCACCATGCGCGGCCCTGCCGGATGCGCGAAACGTCCGCCTTCGCTGTCGGCGAAGATGTCGAGCTCGATCTGCCGCACGCCGCTATCGAGCTGGCGCGTGAGCGATTCGTGCTGGTAGTCGAGCCCCTGAAAGACCGCGGGATCCTTCGTCTGCCATACCTTCGCTTCACTTGGCGCAATCCCCGCGTGATAGCTGTTGTGCGTCCCAATCACCTGAATCTGGTTCAGCTTCAGCGTAAGGTCCAGTTCCTGGCACTCCACCATGGCCACCGTTCCCCCTAGTGCTACGCCCAAAATCAGCAATGCCATCCTGGCGTTTGTCAATAACATGCTCTTTCCTCTTCACCTGGCATCCCAAAAACCTGCCGCGACCAGCCTACAGGACTCTGCTCCGATTCTGCGTTGAAAAACCGTTCTGCTTAACCCCGCGCATCCGCTCTCTGCGAAAATAGACTTTCATGCTTGCGCTCAAAAATGCCGGTAAACGCTTCGGGCCGAAGGTTCTTTTTCTTGAAGCCAACTGGCTCATCCGCAACCAGGAAAGGACCGCGCTGGTGGGCGCCAACGGTACCGGCAAATCCACGCTGATGAAGATTTTCGCCGGTCTTGAGACGCTCGATTACGGAAGCCTCGACCAGACGCGCGGCATCAGTATCGGCTACCTGCCGCAGGAGGGGTTGCGGCTCACGGGCCGGACCGTGTTCGACGAATGTCTCACCGTCTTCGACGAGCTGCACGGGATGCAACGCGAAGTGGAGCGGCTGGCAGCCCAATTGGCCGAGCTGGATCACGAAGGCCCCGAGTACCAGGCCGCCGCCGAGCGCTATTCCATGCTGCAGGATCGCTTTCACGCGCTCGATGGCTACGCGCTCGACGCACAGGTGGGCAGCGTGCTCACCGGCCTGGGCTTCGAGAAGCAGGATTGGACGCGGCAGACCGATGAGTTTTCAGGCGGCTGGCAGATGCGCATTGCGCTCGCCAAGCTGCTGCTCGCCAAACCTCTTCTCTTGCTTTTGGATGAGCCTACAAATCATTTAGACCTGGAAACCCGCAACTGGCTCGAGGACTACCTCAAGAGCTACCCCTTCGGCTACATCCTCATCTCGCACGACCGCTACTTCCTCGACGTCACAATCGACCGCACCGTGGAGATCTGGAACAGGCGCCTCACCATCTACCAGGGCAACTACACCAAATACTTAAAACAAAAAGACGAGCGCCGCGAGCAACTTGTGGCCGCGTGGCGCAACCAGCGCGAGCGCATCGAGCATCTTGAGGCTTTCATCAATCGCTTCCGCTACCAGGCCACCAAGGCCAAGCAGGTGCAGTCGAGGATCAAGGAACTGGAAAAGATCGAGCGCATCGAGGTTCCCGAGGAAGAGCCGGTCATTCACTTTAAGTTTCCCCAGCCGCCGCCCTCGGGCCGCACGGTTGTAGAGGCAGAGAACTTGAGGAAGGATTACGGCACGAAGTGCGTCTTCGCCGGCGCGCGCTTCAACCTCTCGCGCGGCGACCGCGTGGCGCTGGTGGGCGTGAACGGCGCGGGCAAATCGACTCTCATTAAATTGCTCACCGGCGACGAAACGCCCACCGCCGGCTCGGTCAAACTCGGCCACAACGTGGTCGCCGAGTATTTCGCGCAAGACCAGTACAAGGTGCTCGATCCTGAGGCGCGCATGCTCGACGACATCAGCCGGTCCGCCGTGCGCATTCCCGAGGCCGCTCTGCGCTCGCTGCTCGGCTGCTTTCTTTTTTCCGGCGACGACGTCTTCAAGCCGCTGGGCGTGCTGTCGGGAGGCGAGCGCAACCGTTACGCTCTGGCGCGCATCCTGGTCTCGCCTTCGAACTTCCTGCTCCTCGACGAGCCCACCAACCACCTCGACATGCGCGCCAAGGACGTGCTTCTCGAAGCGCTCTCCGGCTACAGCGGCACCGTGGTCTTCGTCTCTCACGACCGCTATTTCATCGATCGCCTCGCCACGCGCGTGCTGGAAATCGAAAACGGCGCGATCACGGCCTACGAAGGCAACTACGAGGACTATTTGCGGCGCAAGGAAGCACTGGCGGTGGGAACGCCGGACGCCGAGCCCAAACAGCCCGCCGCCGAAAGGACTGCGTTTGCCGGAATGACCCTCCTCATCGAAGGCGGTTACGAGGAAGCCAACGGTGTCGGAACCGTGCCGACGGCCCGTTCCCGCCGCCTGAATCCCATCAAGCAGAAGCAGATGGAAGACCGCTGCGCCTTTCTCGAAGAGGAGATCCCGCGGATTGAAGCCGCAATTGCGCACACCGAGCAGCAGCTTGGAGTCTACGTCTCCGCGGCTGAAACCCAGCGCCTCACCGCACTCGCCGAGGAACTCCGCGCGCAGCTCGCCGCGCTCACCGTCGAGTGGGAAGAGTTGATGGCGCAGCTGGAAGGCCAGACCACCTGATCCGAGCCGGGCCCGCATTCCCTCGTGCATAATCAGAATACGATGGCTCTTTTGTGGAATCCCGAGAGCTGGTCCCAGCGGCTGGCCGAACTGGAAGCGCAATCCGGCGACCTGAAAGAGGCGCCGCTGCGGCGCGACGTGCGCTCGCTGGGTACATTGCTGGGCGCGGTGCTGCGCGAACAGGCCGGCGACGAGGCGTTCGCGCAGGTTGAGGCTCTGCGCCAGGGCACCATCAGCCGCCGCGATGCCGAGGCTCGTGGCCGCGCCGAAGAGGCCGCGCGTCATGCCGCCGCCGCGCTTGAACTGGTGCACGCGCTGCCCGTCGAGCGGGCCGTCCTGCTCACGCGCGCCTTCGCCTTCTACTTCGAGCTCATCAATCTCGCAGAGACGAATCACCGCAAGCGCCGCCGCATCGCCCTGCGCCTGAGCGGGCAAGCCGGCCGCCAGCGCGGCTCGCTGGAAGGCACGTTCTCGGAGATGCGCCGCGTTGGCATCACTGCCGAAGAGGCGCTGAACTGGCTGCGCCGCGTGCTCATCGTGCCGGTGTTCACGGCCCACCCCACGGAAGCGGCGCGCCGCACGGTCATGTTCAAGCGCCGCCGCATCGGCGAGTTTCTTGCGGCGCTGGATCGCATTCCCATCCCCGAGCAGGACATGGCGCGGCTCGAGGAACTGGTGCTGGCCGAAATCACCGGCCTCTGGCAGACCGACGAGGTGCGCTCGCGCCGGCCCACCGTGTACGACGAAATCAAGATGGGCCTCGACTACTACGACGTTTCCATCTTCGAGACCCTGCCCGAGCTCTATCGCGAGATCTCCGCGGCCCTGCATGCCGCCTATGGCTTGGAGATCGAGCCGCTCGAGCTGCCGCTAGTGCTGCGCTTTGGCTCGTGGATTGGCGGCGACCGCGACGGCAATCCCTTTGTGACGCCCGAAGTCACGCGCGCCGCGCTGCAACTAGCCCGCGGCCATCTGCTGCTCTATTACCAGCGACAGCTCGACCTGATCATCGACCTGCTGACCACCAGCGCCCAACAGCGGCCCGTGAGCGAGGCGCTGCTGGAGCGCCTGCGCGCTTATGTGGCGCAGGTGCACACGCCGGAAGCGCAGGTTTTCGGATCGCAATACGAATTCGAGTACTATCGCCGCTTCGTCATTTGCCTCAAGGCGCGCGTGCAGCGCACGCTGGACAAGGCAGGCGAGGCGCATGTGGCTGCCGGAGCCGCACTGCCGGTGATGCCCTACACGCTGGCGCGTGGCCACGACAAGCTCACACAAGCGCTGCCTGCCTACTGCTCGGTGCAGGATTTTATCGACGATCTGGAGACACTGCGTGCGTCGCTGGCCGCGAACGGCGGCATCCGCATCGCGCGTACCCTCATCGAACCGCTCATCCTGCAGGTGCGCACCTTCGGCCTGCATCTGCACACGCTCGACATCCGCCAGCACGCACGCATTCACGCCGCGGCATTGCAGGAGGCGATCAACGACACCATCGCGCCCTCGCTGGCCAGCGGGCTCTCCGCACAGACGGCGAGCGTGCTTGAAACCTTCCGCGTAGTCGCTGAAGTCAAGCAGGGTTGCTCGCCCGAGGCCATTCGCCAGTACGTGATCAGCGGCGCATCGTCGGTAGAAGATGTGCTGGCCGTAATCCGCCTGGCGCGGCTGGGCGGCGTCACGGTGGAGGGTGCAGGCGAAGACCCCGGCATCGATCCCGGCCTGATGCCGGTACCGCTCTTCGAATCCATCGACGACCTGCGCAACGCGCCCGCCGTCTGCCGCGAGCTCTGGAGCCGTCCCGACTACCGCAAACTTCTGTCGAGCTGGGGCGACTGGCAGGAGATCATGCTCGGCTACTCCGACTCGAACAAGGATGGCGGCATGCTTACCTCCACGTGGGAGATCTTCCGCGCGCATCGCGATCTGCACGTGGCCGCGCGCGAAGCCGGCATCAAGCTGCGCATCTTCCACGGCCGCGGCGGCACGGTGGGCCGCGGCGGCGGGCCCACGCATCGCGCCATCTTCGCCCAGCCCTTCGACGCCTTCGACGGCCAGCTGCGCATCACCGAGCAGGGCGAGGTGCTCAACTTCAAATACGCCGACGAGGTGCTGGCCGAGCGCAACCTCGAATTGATGATCGCCGCCTCGCTCGACGCGCTGGCGCGTCCCAATGCGCGCGACCCCGAGGGCCATTTCACCGGCGTGCTCAAGCCGGAGTGGGAGACCGCGCTCGATGAGCTCTCGAACCTCGCACACGGTTTTTATCGGAAACACATTCTTGAGGACCCCGGCGTCATCACCTATTTTGAGCAGTCCACGCCGGTCGGCGAGCTGGAAAACGCCAAGATCGGCTCACGCCCGGCGCGCCGCAAGGATTCGCCCCGGCTCTCCGACCTGCGCGCCATCCCGTGGGTCTTCGGCTGGACGCAGTCGCGGCTGCTGGTGCCCGCGTGGTTCGGTGTGGGCTACGCCATCGACCGGTTTCTCGCCCAATCCGACGCGCTCGCCCTGCTCGAAACCATGGCGAAGGAGTTTCCGCTCTTCATCGACCTGCTGCGCAACGTGGAAATGGCGCTGGGCAAGGCCGATCTGGGCACCGCGCGCCTTTACTCCACGCTGGTCAAGGACGGGAAGCTCCGCGAGCGCATCTACGACATGTTCGAGGCGGAGTTCCATCGCACCGTGCGCGGGCTGTTTGCCGTGCTGCGCCAGACGGAGCTGCTTGAAACCAACCAGGTGCTGGCACATTCGATCAAGCTGCGCAACCCTTACGTCGACCCCATGCACCTCATCCAGGTGGACATGTTGCGCCGCAAGCGCGCCGGCGAAGACACGCCGGAGGTGAACCGCGCCATCGCGGCCACCATCAACGGCATTTCGGCGGGGCTACGCAATACCGGTTAAACTATAGCGCTTGCCATCGCCGGGGCGTTGGGTCTAGGCTATCTGTATGCATCGATGTCGCTAACACCGTCCTGGTGCCAGCTGCGATGCTGAAGTGCGCCTGAAGCGCGCTCGATTTTCTCACCCGATACGCTGCACCAATCCCCAATATCCGATACACGAGAGGTCCGGGCCTGTGGCCCCGGAAAAAAAGGAGATCATCATGGCGCGCATCGCCGCGAATGTAACTGAATTGATCGGCCGCACTCCGTTGGTGCGGTTGAACCGTGTGGCAGCCGGACTTCCGGCTACCGTAGTCGCCAAGCTGGAAAGCCAGAACCCCGCCTCGAGCGTCAAGGACCGCATCGGGTTTGCCATGATCGAAGACGCCGAAAGAAGAGGCAGAATCTCGCCGGGCAAAACCGTGCTCATTGAGCCCACCAGCGGCAACACCGGCATCGCGCTGGCGTTTGTGGCCGCAGTCAAAGGCTACCGGCTCATCCTCACCATGCCCGAGACCATGAGCCTGGAGCGGCGCGTGACGCTGCTCGCCTATGGCGCCGAGATTGTGCTCACCCCCGGCCCCAACGGCATGAAGGGCGCGATCGCCAAGGCCAACGAAATCCTGGAGAAGACGCCCAACGGCTACATCCTGCAACAGTTCGACAACCCCGCCAACCCGGCGATCCACCTGCACACCACCGGCCCCGAGATCTGGGACGACACCGATGGCGCGGTGGATATTCTCATCTCTGGCGTGGGCACCGGCGGCACCATTACGGGCGCGTCGAACTACATCAAGCCCAAGAAGGCGTCGTTCAAGGCCGTCGCCGTGGAGCCGACGGACAGTCCGGTACTCTCCGGAGGCAAGCCAGGCCCTCACAAGATTCAGGGCCTGGGAGCGGGTTTTGTGCCCAGTATTCTCGACACCAAGAACATCGACGAGGTCGTGCAGGTGACCAACGACGAAAGCGTCGAGATGGCGCGCCGGCTTGCCAAAGAGGAAGGCCTGTTTGTCGGCATCAGCTCCGGCGCTGCTGTGGCTGCGGCGCTCAAGGTGGCCGGGCGGCCTGAGAATAAGGGTAAGCTGATCGTGGTCGTGTTGCCCGACTTCGGCGAGCGCTATCTGTCGAGCGTGCTCTTTGAGCCGCTGCGCCAGCAGGCGCTGGCTCTGCAAGCCGAGCCGATTGCGGTGCCGGCGTAAAAAGACAGGGATTAGGGAACAGGGATCAGGAAACAGGTCGTCCGTGCCGCTGCTGATGAATGTGCTTGATTTCTGGTCCCTCGGTCCCTTGGTCCCTTGGTCCCTGAAATGTCATTATTCGACCGAATGCGCGACGACATCCACTCCATCATGGAGCGCGATCCGGCTGCGCGCACGCGCCTTGAGGTCCTGCTCTGCTATCCGGGCCTCTGGGCGGTGTGGATTCACCGCGTGTCACACTGGCTCTGGCTTCACAAGCTGCGCCTGCCGGCGCGGATTCTCTCGCAGGTGGGCCGTTTTTTCACTGGCGTCGACATCCATCCCGGCGCGCTTCTCGGGCGGCGGCTCTTCATCGACCACGCCACCGGTGTTGTCATCGGCGAAACCGCCATTGTGGGCAGCGACGTGACCATGTACCAGGGCGTCACGCTGGGCGGCACAGGCAAGCAGCACGGCAAGCGCCACCCCACGGTCTGCGACGGCGTCTTCATCGGCAACAACGCCAACATCCTCGGCAACGTGACCGTCGGCGAGAACTCGCGCGTGGGCGCGGGATCGGTGGTTCTCTCCGACGTGCCGCCGAACTCCACCGTGGTGGGCGTGCCCGCGCACATCGTTTACTACAACGGCCACCGTGTGCTCATCACCGATCCGCACGAGATCAAGGATCCGCTCTCCGACGCGCTCATCGCCCTGTCGGCCCGCGTCGAGAAAATGGAAGAGCGCCTTGGCGAAACCGAGCGCTGGGCCAAGCCCTTCGCTGATGAAGAGGCCGAGCGCAGCGCCTATCGCGTGGAGCTGGAACGCCTGAAGTTCTACGTCTCCATGGGCGAAGGGATCTAGAGTCGGCTCGTCTCCTGAAACAGCGACGGAAAAACTCGCTTTCCGAACATTTTCGGCCTACAATGCTGGCAATTTTCTTTGCAGGAACTTGCCATGAGCATCGATTCGCCGCGCATTCTTGTCGTGGGCGCCGGGGTCAATGGTTCGGTTTGCGCCGCCGCGTTGCATCGCGCCGGTTTCAACGTCACCGTGCTCGCTCGGCGCGCCCGATTCCAGGAGCTGATGGAGCGGGGCATCGAAATCGAGAACCCGCTCAACAGTGCTCGAACCTTGACCAAAGTGCCCGTCATTGACCTCCTCGACCCCGAAGACATCTACGACTACATCCTTGTTGTTATTCGCAAGAATCAGGTGCGCGAGCTGATGCCGGCGCTTGCGCGCAATCATTCGCCGTGCGTGGTCTTCATGGTGAATACCGCCTTGGGTCCCGAGGAGTGGGTCGCCCAACTCGGCGCAGATCGCGTGATGCTGGGCTTCGTGTTTGCAGGCGGCCGGCGCGAGGGCAACCTGGTGCGTGCGATGCGCGTCAAAGGAGCGTCCGCCCCGTTCGGCGAGGTGAACGGCGCCGCCACTCCCAGGCTTACGCGCCTGATCGGTATCCTCAACCGCGCCGGACTCAAGGCAAGAGTAGAGCCGCACATGGCCGACTGGCTTTCCAACCACGCCGCGATGGTGGCGCCCTTCGCGATGCTCGTCCTCAAGCACGGTTGCGATACCCGCGCCCTGGCTCGCTCCAAAAGCGACCTGTGCTTGCTCGCCGATGCCATGCGGGAGACTCTCGCAGTGCTACGCGCTACAGGCCGCCGCATCGTTCCGCGCGCCCAGACAGTTTTCGGGGCCCTCCCGCGGTTAATCCTGGCGGGTCTGTTCCGGGCATTTCTTTCCACCAGATTTGCCGAGATCGGCGGCGCCTGGCACTGCTCACAGGCTCCCGATGAGATGAATCAATTGGCAAGAGAGCTCAAGGAACTCGTCGCACGCTCCGGCCTTCCCGTGCCGGCGCTGCGTCAGATCCTTGCGGAAGTTTAGACGCATTCAGCGATCGCCGGCTCAGGCTGCGCCGGAGCGAATTGGGCGGAATCCTGCCCGCTCTCAATGCACATCCACCGACCGGTCGCCTTCGTATTGCATGATGTGGAAATACGCCTCCCATCCGCTCCATTATTTCGGAAGTTGCGTGACGTCCCAGCCGCCGCCGAGGGCGCGCACCAGGCTCACGCTGGCCGCAAACTGCCGGCTCTCAATGTTGATCGCCGTTACCTGGTCATTGAGGAGGGTCTGCTCGGCGGTCAGGACTTCAAGATAGCCGGTGACGCCGCCCTTGTAGCGGGTATTCGAAAGGTCGAAGGAGTGCTGCGCCGAGTCCACGGCGCCCTGCTCCACCCGCGCTTCCTGCTCCAGAATGCGCAAGCTTGAGAGCTGATCCTCCACATCCTCGAAGGCCTGAAAGACGGTGTTGCGATAGCCGTCCGCCTGCGCTTCGTAGCTGTGGCGCGCCGCATCGGTGAGCGCATGGCGCTGCCCGGCATCGAACAGGAGCTCGGTGGCCTGGGCGCCCAGGGTCCACAGCGAGCTCGGCCCCTGAATCCACGTGCCGGGGTTGGTACTTTGAAAACCGCCGGTCGCACCCAGCGTGATGGTGGGATAAAAGGCGCTGATGGCGATGCCGATTTGCGCATTGGCGGCGGCAGCCAGCCGTTCCGCCTCGGCAATGTCGGGCCGGCGCTCGAGCAACTGCGACGGCACGCCGAGCGGAACCTTGGGCAGCGCCAGGTCGAGCGGCGAAGGCGGAATGCTGAAGCCGGAGAGATCGTAGTTGGCGATGGTCCCGATGGCGTGTTCGTACTGCGCACGCGCCACGCCCAGGTCCACAAGCTGGGCGCGCACGGTTTCCAGCTGGGTGCGCGCCTGGGCCACATCCACGGCCGTAGCCACGCCGCCGGCAAAGCGCCGCTGGGTCAGATCGAGCTGGTGCTCGAGGTCAGCGACCGTGGCCGCCAACAGCTTGATCTCGGAATCCAGCCCGCGCAGGGCAAAGTAGTCGGTCGCGAGCTCGGCGTGCAAGGTCAGGTCAACGTTGGCCACCTCGGCCGCGCTGGCTTGCGCGTTGGCTCGCGCCTGCTCCACAGTGCGCCGGATGCGGCCCCAGAAGTCCGGCTCCCAACTGGCCTGGCCCGCAATGGTCAGGTCGGCGTAGGTGGTGGTGCTGGCTTGATTCCAATTTGGCGAATTCTTCGAATTCTTGACGCCTTCGGGCGTCACGTTGGCGGAAAGCGTGGGATAGAGGTTGGCGCGCGCGACGCTCACCTGGTCTCGCGCCGCAAGGTAGGTCTCGAGCGCCTGCTTGAGTTGCACATTGTTGGTTGCGATGCGTTCTTCCAACTGGTTGAGCTGCGGGTCCTGGTAGATCTCCCACCATTTGCCCTTCAACAGGCCGTCGGAGGGGTTGGCCGGTTGCCATGCGCCGCCGGATGGGTTCGGCGGAGGCGTCACCGTCGACGCGCCCGCCTCCTTATAGACCGAAGGCGCGTTGTAGCCGGGGCGGTTGTAGTTGGGACCAACCGGTTTGCAGCCGGTGAGCAAAAGGCAGGGAACAAGGGAACAAGGGACCAAGGGACCAAGAGAGCGAATGAGTTTGCGCAACCCTCGGGTCCGCTTTGCCGGCAATGTTGTGAGCCGACGCGCCATGACTACAGTTCTCCCGCGGGGGTGGGCATGCTCCCCGGTTGCGCCACACTCACTTTTTCGCCGTCAATCAGCGAGTCGGGGGGATCCTGGATAATCTGGTCGCCGGGCTGCAAGCCGCTGATGATCTGCACCGTGGCGCCATCGTCCTCGCCAATCACCACGTGCACAAGATGCGCTGTGTCGCCCTCCACCACCGTGGCCAGCTCCATGCCGTCGCGACGGAAGATCAACGCCGCCGTGGGCACAATATAGGTGGGACCGGCGGTGGGCGTTTTGAAGTGAACCTGAGCCAGCGAACCGGGCAGCAGCTCGCCGGAACGGTTATTCACGTCGACCTCGGCCAGAAGCGTGCGGCTCGCGGGATCGATGGCGTCGGCGGTGCGCACCAGCGTTCCGGCATAAATTTTTCCGGGATGCTCGGGAAAGGTGAGATCGATCTTCATGCCGCGCTTGAGCGTCTGCGCGTAAACCTGCGGCACATTCGCATACACGCGCAGGGTCTCGATGGCCTGCATGTGAAAGAGCTCGGCGCCTGAACCCTGGTTAATCAACTGGCCAGTGTCGACGGCGCGCGCGGTCACCACGCCGTCAAACGGCGCATAGACCTTTTCGAAGGATTGCAATTCCTTGAGGCGCTGCAAGTTGGCCTGCGCGGAGCGAACCGACGCAGCGGTGGCCGCGGCCTGGTTCACATAGGTATCCGCATCCTGCTGCGACACCGCGTCCGATTTGACCAGTCCCGAGTAGCGTTCCGCCTGAATGCGAGCGATGTTGGCATTGGCTTGCGCGGTAGCCAGCTCCGACTCAGCCTGCGCCACCTGCTTGTCGAGTTCGGGCGTGTCGATGGTAGCCAGCAACGCGCCCTTCTTTACCTTCGTGCCGATGTCGTAGTACCAGCGAGCCAGGTAACCGTCGGTGCGGGCGTAGATGGGCGCATCAATATAGGCGGTCACATTGCCGGGCAGCACAAAGGTATCCACGGGCGCGCCGGGCCGCGCCGGAGCCACGCTCACCGTGGGCGCTGCCAGTTCGTGGGTGCGCTCCTTCAGAACCGTATGGGCGTGCATGCGGCGCAGAATGCCCGTGGCCGCGAGCACCGCCAAAATCAGCAGGACCACGACCGCGCCGGTCAGAATCTTGTACGGCGATACCGGACGCGTTTCGGGCGCGCCCTCGGAGCCTTGCACGACGGGTTGAGGATTCGGATTGGGTTGGTGGTTCATAGGCGGTTACTCCGGTTTCTCGTCGAATTCATCGAATTCGGTGGAAGAGCGGCCGGTGGATGCGCGACGCGACTCGCGCTGGCGTCCGAGCTCGATGCGGCCGTGAATGAAGGAAAAGAATGCAGGCACAAAGAAGAGCGTGGCCACAGTAGCCAGCAGCAGGCCGCCGATCACGGCGCGTCCCAGCGGAGCGTTCTGCTCACCGCCGTCGCCCAGGCCGAGCGCCATCGGCACCATGCCGATGATCATGGCCAGGGCGGTCATCAGCACCGGGCGCAGGCGGACAAAGCCGGCATTCAATGCGGCGCGCCGCGCGTCGCCCACCAGCACTTCCATCTGCTCGCGCGCAAAACTTACCACCAGGATGGAGTTGGCCGTGGCCACACCCATGCACATGATGGCGCCGGTAAGCGCCGGCACGCTGAGTCGCGTGTTGGTGAGGAACAGGAACCAGACAATCCCGGCCAGAGCCGCCGGGAGCGCGGAAATGATGAGGAACGGGTCGAGCCATGACTGGAAGTTGACCACGATGAGCAGGTAAACCAGCACGATGGAGAAAACCAGGCCGCTCAGCAGGCCAATGTAGGACCGGTGCATGGTCTCGCTCTGCCCGCGGAAGATGAAATGCGAACCGCGGGGCAGTTCCTTCTCGTGACGGGCGACGATTCTTTCCATGGCGCGCGTTACGCTGCCCAGGTCGGTGCCTTCCACGTTGGAATAAATATCGATCACCGGCTGCACGTTGAAGTGGCTGATCTCGCCTTGCTCCGCGCCGGGCACCACCGAAGCCAAATTGCCGAGTATCTGCTCCGGCGCGGGAGCTCCGGGCGCGGCCGTCGGCGCTGCCCCCGGCGCGGGCGCCGCATCCGACCCCGGCGCCGCGGTGGAAGGCGCGGCATCGGCCGCATGGCTAGCCGCATTCCCGGTGATGGGCAGGCTTTTGAGTTGCGCCATCGAATTCATGCGGTACTGCGGCTCCTGGATGGCGATGTTGTACGAAACGCCGTTGCGCGGGTCGAGATAAAAGTTCGGGCTGGTCTGGAAGCTTCCACTCAGCGCCACCAGCAGGCTCTGCGCCACGTTTTGCTGCGTCAGCCCGGTGGCCGCGGCGCGGGTGCGATCGACATCCACGGTCAGATTGGGATAGTTGAAAGGCTGCTGGATGCGTGCGTCCGCCGCGCCGGGAACGTAACGCACCTCGTTCAACATGCGCTCGGCGAGGGCGCGGTTGGCATACAGATTGGGTCCGACGATCTGGATATCGATGGGCGCGGCCAGGCCAAAATTCAGGATCTGGGTCACGATGTCGACGGGCACCACGTAAAACGTGACGCCGGGATACTCGTGGGCCAGCACGGCGCGCAGCCGCTCGATATATTGCTCGCTGGGATGATGATCGTGTGTCAGCTGCACCTGGATATCGGCGTCGGAGGGGCCCACGGGCGCGGAGGTCGAGTAGGAAAGGTTCAGCGAGGAATAAGGCAGGCCGATGTTGTCGAGAATTGTCACCACTTCATTGGCCGGAATCTGCTCGTGGATGGTCTGCTCCACGTGGTCGCAAAGCGCAGCCGTCTCTTCGATGCGCGTGCCGGTGTGGGCGCGCACGTGAATGATGAACTGCCCCGAGTCGACCGATGGGAAGAAGTCCTGTCCCAGCTCCGGAGTGAGGCAGAGCGAGACCAGGGCGAAGGCAAGAAACACGATGAGGAACGCGCCCGCATGATCGACGCAGAAGGTGAGCAGTCCCAGGTAACCGTGGCGGAAGCGCTCGAAGCCGGTTTCAAAAGCGGCCTGGAAACGGATCAATGGATTTCTGCTGGCGCGTTTTGCTGCCGCCGCCGCATCGTCGTGTTCGTGCAGCAGATATTTGGCCATGGTAGGCACGAGGGTGCGCGACAGGAAGTAGCTGGCGAGCATGGCGAAAACCACTGCCTCGGCCATGGGCACGAACAGGTAGCGCGCTACCCCGCTCAGGAAGAACATGGGCACAAACACGATGCAGATGGCGAAAGTGGAAACCAGCGCGGGGGTGGCAATCTGCGCCGAGCCTTCCAGAATGGCCTGCTCCAGCTCCCGGCCAGTTTCCAGATAGCGGTTGATGTTTTCGATGGCCACGGTGGCGTCGTCGACGAGAATGCCCACGGCCAGCGCCATGCCACCCAGGGTCATGATGTTGATGGTCTCGTGCAGCGCATAGAGCAGAATCAGCGAGCAGAGGATGGAAAGCGGAATGGAGACGGCGATGATGATGGTGGAGCGCCAGCTGCCCAGGAAGATCAGGATCATGGTGGCCGTGAGGCAGGCCGCAATGATGGCCTCGCGGACCACGCCGCTGATGGCGCTGCGCACGAAGATCGATTGATCGGAAAGGGCAACGATCTTCAACTGCGGAGGCACCTGGCCCTTGAGACTGGGACTGGAAAGGATGTCGCGCACACCCTTGATAATGTCCAGGGTCGAGGAAGAGCCGGTCTTGAAAATGCTCATCATGATGGCGCGGCGGCCGTCGACGCGGACGATATTGGTCTGCGGGGGATTGCCGTCGCGCACGTGCGCCACGTCGTGGATATAGACAATCGTGCCGTTCACGGTTTTGACCGGCAGGTTGTTCAGCGTATCCAGCAGGGTGGGGGCGGAGTTGGTTTCCACCTGGTATTCAAAGCGGTCGAGCTTGATGGTGCCCGAGGGCGCGATGACGTTCTGTGCGGTAATGGCATTGACCACGTCGGTGGGCGAAAGGCCGCGCGCCTGGAGGGCATTCAGATCCAGGTCCACCTGGATCTGGCGCTGTTTGCCGCCGTAAGGGAAGGGCGTTTGCGCGCCCTCGACGGTCGCCAATTGGATGCGGATGGTGTTGGTGGCGATGTCGTTCAGCTGTTGCTCGTTCAGGCCCTGCCCGGAGATGCCCAGTTGCAGCACGGGCACGCTGGAGGCGTTGTACTGGATGATGAACGGCGGAAAGGTGCCGGGCGGAAGCGAACGGATCTGCACCTGGCTGATGGCGGAGATCTCGGCCACGGCCTGGGCGATGTTCGCATTGGGGTGGAAGAAGACCTTGATGAGCCCGACGCCCACCAGAGACTGCGATTCGATGTGGTCTATGTCGTTGACCGTTGTGGTCATGCCGCGCTCGGCGTTGGTCACGATGCGGTTGGCAATCTGATCCGCCGACAGCCCGGAGAAGTTCCACACCACCGTCACCACCGGGATGTCGATGTTGGGAAAGATGTCCGTCGGCATCGATTCGATGCTGAAGACGCCAAGGATCAAAATCAGCAGCGCAAAGACGACAAAGGTATAAGGACGTCGAAGCGCAAGCCGGACAATCCACATCATAGGGCTGGTTATCGCTCCTCGGCCGGCGTTCTGATGGTATTGAGGCCTGCAACCGGACCGCGCTCAATCCCGCCTTATCGCAGGGTCAATTGCAGTTATGGTCCGGTTCGCGCCGGCTCCTCGGGTTCCGGCCGGATCGCACAGCAGCGCGGCTCGGCCAATGTTCCACTTGAATAGAATATGGTAGCTGAAAGCTGCAGGCGATGATGGCGCAACCAGGCAAAGCCGCATTCCGTGCTTCATTCTCTTAAAGATGGCCTGCCGGACGAAACGGTTTCCCCATGCCCCTGATTTGCCGTTGGCCGGCCCTCGCCGGGGTGGGAAATCTCCCTTGCCAAGGGTGCCCTGTGCCGCAGCGGCGCGTCTAACCGGCATGATTGCCGGGAATGGGGTCTGCACAGCCGCCGCAACCCGCCTGAGTCCGTTAGACTGGGACATGGAATCCAACAAGGGATTCATCCCCGCTTCCGGCGCCTGGCGCGGCAGGGATGTTGTAGGAAGGACACGGTACAAGAGCCGAAATCCAGCCCGGGGAGATTCCGCCTCTGCGACAGCGGCCAGCAGGCGCGGGCCGCGAAGTTTGGGCGGGGTGGCCGCGGTCTTGTAGAATCAATCTTTCCTTAAGGCAAGGCCAGATTTTCAGCGATGAGGGTGTGCAAATTCTTCCTGTGAAGCAGAACGATTGTACGAAAGAGTATTTGTGCTCGCCGCAGGGCTCAAACCCGGTGAAGATCAAGCACGCTTCCATCTCTCGCGCCGTCTCGATTGCGCGGCGCGTGGCGCGCTTTGCGGTGGTTCTGGCTTTGGTGTCGGCCGCCTTCACGGCCGTGGCCCAGACCTCGGATACCATTGACCAAATTCGTGTCATCGGCAACCGGCGCATCCCCAAGGAGACCATCCTGGCCCGGATGTTCACGCATCCCGGCGACACCTACGATCCCATCTCTATCGAGCGCGACTTCCACTCGCTGTGGAACACGGGTTATTTCGAGGATCTGCGCATTGAGCGCGAGGACTCCGAGAAGGGCATCATTCTTAACGTCTTTGTCCGTGAGAAGCCCAGCATCCGCGAGATCAATTACAAGGGCCTGAACAGCGTTTCGGTTTCCGACGTGCTCGACCGCTTCAAAAAGGAGAAGGTTCCTCTTTCGGTGGAAAGCCAGTACGATGCCACCAAGATCACACAGGCTGAAACCGTCATCAAGCAGTTGCTCGCCGAGCACGGCCACCAGTTCGCCACCATCAAGACCGACGTCAAGACCATTCCGCCGGCCTCGGTGCAGGTGAACTTCAACATCAAGGAAGGCCCGGTGGTGAAGGTGGGCAAGATCGAATTCGTGGGCAACCGGCACCTGAGCGCTCTTAACCTGCGCCGGTCCATGAAGAACCTGAAGCCTATCGGTATTCCGTACTCCATCATCTTTGAGGATCTGTTCGCGCAGACCTACGACTCCTCCAAGCTCGAAGAAGACACCGAGCGCGTGCGCCAGGCCTACCGCGACAAGGGCTACGCCAACGCCGCCGTCGAGGATCCGAAGACGCAGATTCGCGACGAGGGCGGCCTCAACTGGTTCACCTTCAGGCCGCGCAAGGGCAAGCGCATCGACATCCAGTTGACCATTGAAGAAGGCGGCCGCTATCGGCTGGGCTCCATCACCTTCACAGGCAACAAGCAGATCAACAATATCAAGGCCCTGCGCGCCACCTTCCCCATCAAGGACGGCGAGTGGTTCAGCGCCACGGCCATCGGTAAAGGTCTCGACAACCTGAAGAAGGCCTACGGCGGCCTGGGCTACATCAACTTCGGCGCGGTGCCCAAGCTTGACACCGATGAGCAGAAGAAAACCGTGTCCCTGAATATCGACATCGACGAGGGCAAGCAGTTCTTCGTTTCGCGCATCGAGTTCCAGGGCAACACCATCACCCGCGACCGCGTCATCCGCCGCGAACTGATGCTCGACGAAGGTTCGGTCTACAACTCCCAGCTGTGGGAGTACAGCCTGCTGCGCCTGAACCAGCTGGAATACTTCGATCCGCTGAAGGTCGAACAGGACTCGGAAGCCCACCAGGATCCGGATGCGGGCACCGTCGATCTGCTGCTCAAGGTCAAGGAGAAGGGCAAGAACTCGATCGGCATGAATGGCGGCGTGAGCGGCTATTCCGGAGCGTTCCTCGGCGTCAACTACCAGACCAACAACTTCCTGGGATTGGGCGAGACGCTGAGCTTGCAGGCCAACCTGGGCAGCCTCAGCCGCACCTTCCTGTTCGGCTTTACGCAGCCATATGTCCGCAACCGCCCCATCAATGTGGGCTTCCAGGTCTTCAACAACAAGCAGGATTACAACGCCGCCAAGAACTACCAGGCCACCACCGGCGCGGATCTCAACCTGTCGAGCGCGGAGAAATCGCTCACGCAGAATTACAACGTCGGCTCCGACGGCATGAACTTCTCCGTCAGCTATCCGTTGAAGCGGCACGCCTTCCAGCGCGTGGGCGTCACCTATTCGTGGACCAAGTCGTCGATCACGGCCTTCAGCACCGCTTCGCAGACCTTCTTCCAGACCATCGCATTCCGCTCCGGAGTGCAGGGCTCGAACCCGCTGTCGGACATTATCAACAGCTCCATCGGCCTCAGCTACTCCTACAACACGGTCTCGAACCCGATACGCCCGCACGATGGCAAGGAGTACACCGCCTACGTGCAGTTTGCCGGCCTGTGGGGCGACGTGCGCTATATCAACCCGGCGGTTGCCTACAAGCGCTTCATCCCCATGCACTACCTGATCCCCACGAATTCGGGACGCAACGTGCTGGGGGTTCGCGTGCAGTTGAACTACATCCAGGGTATTTCCGGCGACGTGGCGCCGCCCAACAACCGCTTCTACAACGGCGGCGAGATGGATCTGCGCGGCTTCGACGTGCGCAGCACCACGCCGTACGGTTACGTGCCCACCCGCGTCAACTTCCAGCTCACCAATCCTGACGGCAGTTGCGTGCCGCGCGACCCGACCAACCCGCAGGACAACCAGTGTATTCAGGTGCCGCTGCCGGTTTACGGCATTGCATCCATCGGCGGCGACTCCAGCATGATCACCAACCTCGAATACCGCATTCCCGTCGTCGGGCCCTTCGACTTCAAGTTCTTCGACGACTTCGGCATCGATTCGGCGGTCAACCACGGCCAGTTGAGACAAAGCCCCGAGGGCTTTGCCTCGCTTACCGCGCCGCTTTACGGCTGCCCGGTGTACAACAACGGCGCCTGCCAGGGCGGCATCCCCGGTTCCCAGGTCGGCTTCAGGCAAAACATCCGGCCGGTCTCCGGCACGAACTTCGTCCCCCGCATGTCGGTGGGCTCGGAGCTCTCAGTGCTCATGCCCATCATCAATGCGCCCTTCCGGCTCTATTACGCGTATAACCCGCTGCGCCTGTACGAGCGGCCCTATTGCAACGACGTCATCCTGGGGCAAAAGCAGCAGAGTTGCTCGGCCGAGCTGATCACCCGTGACATGTTCCCGCCGGGCGGCGCGGGCGATTACACCTACCAGGAGGCCATCCAGTCCTACGGATCGGGGTACGTGTTCCGCGAGCCACGCAAGACGTTCCGCCTCACGATCTCAACGACCTTCTGAGAAACAAGTTTCAGGTTTCAGCCAACGGGCTGCTCTCTGGAGCGGCCCGGTTCGTTTCCGGCGCAACATTTCTTTCGGAGAAGGGCGCGAAACCGCTCGACGTCACGGGCCCTCAGCGCCAAACTGGCGTGGATGCAAACCCTCGGGATTTACGGCGAGAGCCGGCGCTCTGACGGCTGGCTGAAGAGCATCTTCTGGCCGACGGTGGAAAACGCCTGGGACGTGGACTACCTCGGCCAGCAAGGTTTCTGGATCTGTCTGATCATTGGCGGATATCAAGCGCTGGTCGGGCTGTTTTCCGGCAATCCTGTTCTGCTGGTTGTCTATCTGGCCATGGCGCTGGTGTTCCTGCTGGGCGCGATGGGCGTCCGCGAGGCAAGCTGGCCGGCGGCGGCCATGGTCTTCGCCTTGTTCTTTACAGACATCCTCTACCTGCTGGCCGTCGGCCACCTTCCCAGCACTCTGGCCATTCTTGCCGCCGGTGTCCTGCTGTCGAATGTCCACGCGGCCTTCCTGGCCTCGCACTGGAGACCCGCACAGGAAGATAAGGACAGGCCCACGCGCTTCAACGAAGATCTTAGCGACCTGATTGCTGACCAGCTTCCGGCGAAAGCCTGGCCGGTTTTGCAGGCGTCGTTCTTCGCGTTGGCGGCGCTGCTGCTCCTGTTGAGCCTTGTGGGTTTGGGAACCGTGCTTTGGCACCGTCTGGGCGCGCTCTCCGGCGCTTTGCATCCGTAGCTTGTGGCCGACAGCCCGTAACTCGCAGCCGGCAAACGCCGGCGTTCGAAGTATCCGGGGCCAGAATCGGGATACGGAGTACCCCTTGTCGTGGAAAATTTGCTTTCCTGAGACTTGAGCTGCTTGCCAGAATCAGCCTGGAGACGTCAACTTTATCCCGGCAATTCCGCGGAGAGCGCGAGGAACTTCGACTCGGTCATGTCATCCATCGCGTACTTTACTCCCTCCCTGCCTTGTCCGCTGTCCTTCGGGCCGCCGTAGGGCTGGTGATCGTACCGGGCCGTCGGAACGTCGTTGACGACGAGACCGCCGACGTTCAGATCTTCGTACAACCTGCTGATGGCCTTAAAGTTGTTGGTAAAGACTCCTGTTTGCAGCCCGTAGCGGCTGCTATTGATCTGCTCGGCCAGCTGGTCAATGTCGTCGAAGTCCATAACGGTCACTACCGGCCCAAAAATCTCCTCCTGAACGATCGATTCCCGGCTCGGAATGCTCTGCATGATCACAAGGCTCGGCGGAATCACCAAGGAGTTCTCCACGCCAAGCGCGCCATCGCGTCTCTCGTGGGATTGAACGATCTGACATGCGTTCGACGCAACGTTGAGCTCGGACCGAATACGATCGGCCGCCGCTGCATTAATGACCGGGCCAGATATCACGTCGGGGTCTCGCGTATCCCCATAGGGCGTCATGCGAGTCGCGTCTGCCAGGGTCGCAATGAAGGAGTCCCGGTGCTTCCTAGCGACGGCAACATTTTGCACGGAGATACATCCCTGACCCGCATAACCATAGCCCGCTCCCGCAATCCGTCTTGCGATCTCAAGAAAAAGTCCGGGATCGCAGTCGTCCATCACAGCGCTCCATGCGTTGCCTCCCAATTCAAGGACCACGGGCTTATCTGCTGCTTGTGCTCGAACCAGCTTACCCACGCGGGCTGAGCCCGTAAAAGAGACCATGGCGATCTCCGCAGCCTGGGTTAGAAACGCCGAAGCTTTATCATCGGCCAACACCGTTTGAATCAGGCCGTCAATCGCCCCACATTCGCGAACAATCTGCGCAAGTCTTAAGGCGCTGAGAGGCGTAAAAGGGGAGGGCTTAATCACAATGGAGCAACCGCAGGCCAGGGCGGGAGCCACTTTGTGAGCGACCAGCAGCATGGGCCAGTTATAGGGAGTGATACCCAGCACGACACCCCGAGGGAATCGCGTATGGATCCCAAACCCTTTGCGTCCGCTTGGGACGACGTCCATTCTCAGCAACTCTCCCGCAAAGCGCTGAGATTCACCCGCCGCCCATTGAAATACCTCGATCGTCCTTTTGAGCTCGGCCTTTGCATAGGAAATGGGTTTGCCAGATTCGTCGCGGATCAACTCAGAGAGTTCGTCAAAACGTTCCGCAATGCGCGCCGCGATGTCCAGAAGCAATTTGGCTCGGGCATGACTGGGTGAGCGGCGCCATTGCAGGTAAGCTTTACGCGACAAGCCAACAGCGTGTTCGATTTCACAAGGTGTAGCGAAGGGAAGCTCCGCAAGCGTCTCTTTCGTGTAAGGATTGACCACGCGAATCATAAGGATTCTCCCGGCGGGTTAAGCCCCGAATTGGCGGTGTTGTGTCTCATTCTCATAACGAGACGATACGTATCGTCTTATATGGTGCACCGAAAAAGAGCGAGGATGCAATAGAAATCTTCCGCCACCGCGGCCAGGGCATCGGCAGGTCAGGCTGCGCTTTAGACGCTGATGCTGTTGAGCACAAGCTTGACGTGCGCGTCGATGAAGCGTGCGTCTATTTCGGCGTGTCCGGTGAGCAGACGATGGAAGATCGGCCCATACAGCTCGTCTACGACGATGTCGAGATCAATCGTGTCACGAAATCGATGTTGAGCGATCCCTCTTTGAAGGGCCGCTTTGGCCGTCGACCGCCGGGGCTCCAGATACCCTTCGACGAACGACCGCATTGTCTCCGGATCAAATTGGCCTAAACCAATCATTTCACGAACAATGCGCCCAGGTCTTCCGCGATAGGCTTTGGCGACTTTGTGGATTTGCGCCGCGATGTCGTCGCGTGCGGATGCCGTTGCGGGAAACGCAATTGTTGGGGCTACCGCGCGAAGGAATGCTTCCATCGTGAGCGCGCCTTTGTTCGGCCACCAGCGATAGATCGTGGCCTTGCCGACGCCCGCACGCGCGGCAACACCTTCGAGAGACAACTTACCAAATCCCACCTCTTCAAGAAGTGCCTGGGTTGCATCGAGGATGGCGTTACGCGCGGCAATGTTGCGACGGCGGCCGGTTTCAGGATCTTTAATAAGTCTTCGAGTCATCGGAGGGGTATCGGAGAGAGACGATACGCATCGTCTCAGAACGCTTGTATAAAGTCAATAGATTCGCAGTCCTGGGAGTGTCTCAGTTTGAATCGCCGGCGCGGCGCAGGGCGGCCGTTCAATCCAATAGATGATTTAAATGGGTTTGAGCAGGAGCGGGCTTGAGGCAGCGTATCGTTACCCGCGGACTTTGGGCCGAGCGGCTTGGCTCCTCGCTCCCTTGTTCCCTTGGTCCCTGCTCCTCACGTTTGACGCTCCCTACCCCGGAACCTATAATCCCCTCTAGTTCCCGGCGATGCCTCGGCGCGCACAACTGCCACACATGCCGCGTGTGATCGAGCCTCCTCAAGAGAGCCCGAAGGGCATTGTGGAACGGGTCGCCGTGTTGACGGCGTCCGCACGCGGGAACTCCAAGGAGTCTTTGATTCGCATGAAGCGCCTGTCCTCGTTCGCTCTTTTCCTGGTCTTTGCATCGTCCCTCATGGCCGCTGGCCAAACCTCGACCGCTCCCAAGCCTGCTGCGCCTGCCGCGCAAAAGCCTGCCGCCGCTTCCTTCCCTACAGCCAAGGTTGCGGTCATCGCTTTTCAGGCCGCCGTCACCCAGACCAACGAGTTCCAGCGCGACGCTGCCGACCTGCAAAAGAAATACGATCCCCGGCGTGTGCAACTCAAGACGCTGAGCGACGAAATCGACAACCTGACCAAGCAGTTTCAGGCGCAGGACGCCCAGTTGAGCGATGCCGAGCGCGCAAGCCGCTCGCGCGCCATCGATGAAAAGAAGAAGAAACTGGACCGCGATACCCAGGACGCGCAGAGCGACTTCCAGGCCGATATGCAGCAGATCATCAACGATGTGGCCGGCAAAGTGGGCGCGCTCATGAGCGACTACGCCGAGAAGCACGGCTACACGCTGGTTCTCGACGCCGGAGACCAGCAGACCGCGACCGTACTCTACGCCGTTCCCGCCATGGACATCACCAAAGAAATCATCGACGCCTATAACACCAAGTCCGGCATCCCCGCACCGGCCCCGGAGGCGCCAGGCCGGGGCGGCCTGGATGCGCCTCAGCCGCAGCCGACGCACTGAAAGACAGGTGCCAGGTTTCAGGGGTCAAGTTTCAGAAAGCGGCGTCGAGCGCAGGCTGACACCTGAAACCTGACACCTGAAACCTACTCCCTGCCCCCTATTCCCTACTCCCTAGTCCCTGCTCTATAATCCCTCTAGTTCCTGCTGACGTCTCCATTTACGTCTTTTCCAGCCTCGCGCCACCAGGCGCGGAGTTTCCCGCAGCAAATCGTGGTAACAGCCGGGTAAAGATGAGTCGTAAGGATGCGTGAGGAGACAAAGGCTCGTTTGTGCATCCAAGACAAGAGCCAGACGGGGATTCTGAAGGAGTTTTCGATTCAAATGAAGCGCACTTTTGCACTCGTTCTTATGCTGGCCTCAGGGATGGTCCTGAGCGCCACCGCCCAAACCCAGGCTGCGCCGACCGCTGCAGCACCCGCCGGAGGGCCCGCTGCCGTTCCCGCCAAAATCGCGGTCATTGCTTTTCAGATGGCCGTTGCCCAAACCAACGAAGGCCAGCGCGACTTCGGCGACCTGCAAAAGAAGTACGCTCCCAAGGAAGCCGCCCTCAAGACCCTCAGCGACGAGGTTGACAACCTGACCAAGCAGTTGCAGACCCAGGGCGCCAGCCTGTCTGAGGCCGAGCGCGCCAACCGCGCCAAGGTCATCGACGACAAGAAGAAGCAGCTGGACCGCGAATCGGAAGATGCGCGCAACGACTTCCAGCAGGATATGCAGGACATGTACAACGCACTGGCCTCCAAGGTGTACGACGTCATGCAATCTTATGCGGAGCAGCAGGGATTCACGCTCATCCTGGACATTTCGCAGCAGCAGACGCCGGTGCTGTTCGCCAGCAATGGCTCCAACATCACCAAGCAGGTGATCGATGCCTACAACCTGAAGTCGGGCGTGCCTGCGCCGCCAGCGCAACCGGCAGCGGCCCCAGGAAGCCAAGCGGCACCCAAGCCTGCAGCTCCCAGGCCGGCCGCGCCGAAACCGGCCGCAACGCACTAAATTGCAGCAGAAACATTGCCAAGGCCCCGCTAGCCGGGGTCTTGGCTTTGCCGCAAGTTTCCAGGCGGCCCTCATCCTGTGGAAAAAATTGTGGAATTCTTCCGGAAACCTGCACGGAAAGCGCGGTATTTTTTCCTTGCCAGCGGCTATCCCATTCTGTTAATCAATCTAACTCGTTCTATTTCAATAAGAACCTGATCAAATCGCCGCTCGTGCCACGGGGACCTCCCGATTGTGTGCGCGGTTGCAAGCCGGCGCACCTTTCCACAATCTGTCGTGAAGAATTATTCACAAAGCGCGGGCTTCCGCTACTTCTGCTGCTCTTCGCCCACCCGCAAAACCGCCAGAAACGCCTCCTGCGGAATGTCGACCTTGCCGATCCGCTTCATGCGCTTCTTGCCTTCCTTCTGTTTTTCCAACAGTTTGCGCTTGCGCGTGATGTCGCCGCCATAGCACTTGGCGAGCACGTTCTTGCGCAGGGCGCTCACCGTCTCGCGGGCGATGACTTTGGCCCCAATGGCCGCCTGAATGGCCACCTCGAACTGCTGCCGCGGGATCAGCTCGCGCATCTTGGAAACCAGCGCGCGGCCCCGCTCGTAGGCGTGGTCCTTGTGCACGATGATGGAGAGCGCGTCCACCGGTTCGCCGGAGACAAGCACGTCGAGCTTCACCATCGGCGACTCCCACTCTCCGGCCAACTGGTAATCCAGCGACGCGTAGCCGCGCGAAATCGACTTCAGCCGGTCGTAGAAGTCCAGCACGATCTCGTTGAGCGGCAGCTCGTAGCTGAGCATCACGCGCGTCGGCGTCACATATTCGAAGTTGCTCTGGCGGCCGCGCTTTTCCTCCACCAGTTTCAGGATCCCGCCCACGTACTCCTCGTTGGTGAGGATCTTGGCGGCAATCACCGGCTCGCGGATGCTCTCGATGCTCTGCGGCTCGGGCCAGCGCGACGGGTTGTCGACCTCGATCTCGCTTCCGTCGGTGAGCGTGATGTGGTAGCGCACGCTGGGCGCCGTGGTGATCAGGTCCAGCTCGTACTCGCGCTCCAGCCGTTCCTGGATGATCTCCATGTGCAGCAGGCCTAGAAACCCGCAGCGAAATCCGAATCCCAGCGCCACCGAGCTCTCGGGCTCGAAGAAGAATGACGAATCGTTCAGGCGCAGCTTTTCGAGCGCGTCCCTGAGCAGCGTGTGTTCGTGCGAGTCCACGGTGTAGAGCCCGGAAAAGACCATGGGCTTGATGTCTTCAAATCCGGGCAGCTGCGCCGCCGCCGGGTGGGTATCGTCGGTGACCGTATCGCCGATCTTGGTATCGCCCACGTTCTTGATGGTGGCCGCGAAGAATCCCACCTCGCCCGCGGTAAGCTGGCCGATCTCCACCGGCTTCGGCATCAGCACGCCCATGGACTCGACCTCGAATGATTTGCCATTCGACATCATCCGGATGCGCTGCCCCTTGCGCAGGGTTCCCTGCATCACGCGCGTGAGCACGATGACGCCGCGATAAGCGTCGAACCACGAGTCGAAGATTAATGCCTGGAGCGGAGCCTCTGGATTGCCGGTTGGCGCGGGAAGCCGGTGCACGATGGCTTCCAGCACCTCGTCCACGCCCTGTCCCGTCTTGGCGCTCACCGGAATCGCGTCGGTCGCGTCCAGCCCCACGGCCTTCTCAATCGCCTCCTGAGTGCGCAGAATGTCGGCCGAGGGCAGATCGATCTTGTTGATCACGGGGATAATTTCGAGACCGTGATGGATGGCCAGGTAGGCATTGGCCAGGGTTTGCGCCTCTACGCCCTGGCTGGCGTCCACCACCAGCAACGCGCCCTCGCACGAGGACAGCGAACGCGACACCTCGTAGCTGAAGTCCACGTGGCCCGGAGTATCGATCAGGTTGAGTTGGTAGGTGTTGCCGTCGTGCGCCTTGTACATCATGCGCACGGCATGCGCCTTGATGGTAATGCCGCGCTCCCGCTCCAGGTCCATGTCGTCCAGGATCTGGGCCTGCATCTCCCGCCCCGTGACCGAGCCCGTCAGCTCCAGCAACCGGTCGCTGAGCGTCGACTTGCCGTGGTCGATGTGTGCGATGATGGCGAAATTGCGGATGTATTTCGAGTTCATGATGCGATCAATCGGCGCAACAGGAGAGCAGACCCTAGAATATCAGCGCATGCTCTCGAGGAGCTTTTGGTCTTTCGAATTGCCGCTGCAATATTGATTTGAGATCATGCCTGACGCAACCTGGCTCGGCTCTATTCTCCAATTCCGCCCTGCAGAATTCACAAATCCCAATTGCGATCTGCTGCACGGCTTTGCTGAACGCCGACCGAGGAAAGCCATTGAATGAAGAGAATTCCGCAGCTGGATAGTGTCCGCGCAATTGCGATTCTGGCTGTTTTTTGCCATCACGCACCTAAGATCAAGATGATGTGGATGGGGGTCGACCTCTTCTTCGTTCTTTCCGGCTTTCTGATTTCCGGCCTATTGGTCAGCGCAAAACGCCACACACTCAGCGGCTTTTTCGCACACTTCTATGCACGGCGCGCACGCAGAATTCTGGCGCCCTATGTGCTCACGCTGGTCGTTGCAAGTTTTTTCTTTGGTGTGGCTTGGATGCGGCACTGGTATCTATATATACTGCTCACCAACTTCATCCTGCCTTTGCACATTCCGCACCCCATAGCTTTAGATCCTCTCTGGTCGCTTGCGGTGGAGGAGCAGTTCTACCTGGCTTGGCCCTTTGCGGTGTACTTTCTGAGCGAGCGCCATCTCCGCAACCTCTCGATTCTGCTCATCGTACTGGCGCCGGTGCTCCGCGGCGTGATTCATTTCCACGAGCATTGGCCCATCTATACGCTGACGCCGTTCCGTATGGATCTTCTCTCGGCGGGAGCTCTCCTTTGGCTGGAATGGCAGCGCAATCGCGCCGGCATCGAACGGTGAGGCGCTAAAATTGGCGCAGTCCTCGCCATGCTCGGATTTGCGGGACTGGGCCTGCTCGGCCATCTTCACATTTCAGCCTACGGCAACAGCAGAATTGGCAACGTCTTTGTCTACGAATTCTCGATCTTTATTTGTTTAGGATTCATGTTCTATGCGCTGAGCGGGTGGCGTGCGGATTGGCTGCGGCTGCGGCCTTTGCGGTATATCGGTCAGATCAGTTATTCAATGTACCTCGTCTACCTGGGCATTTTCACGCTCATCGCGACCCGCCTCCACGGGGCCGCGGGTGCTGCCCTCGCGCTGGCGCTGACGATTGGCTACGCCGCCCTTTCCTGGCATTTGATAGAGAGTCCCCTGCTTGGATACAAGCCAAAGAGCCCGCATCCCCACCCGCAAACCGTCTAAGAACTGATTGAACCAGGGAACCTCATCACGGCCCATTTTCGCCGCCAGCCGGCGTCGACGCTGCCTTCAGAAGAAAGAAGTTAGCGCGCTGTGGCGGACTCGCTGCGCGGCGTCCTCCAGGTGATGGCTTATCATCGGCATAGTGCCCAAAGTGATCCCATCGAGGCCGTGCCAGCCATGTTATTCCATGCGCCGCGCACTCCTGCTGCCGGCCTGGCTCCTGCTCCTGTTGCCGCTCGCGGGCTGCACGCCGACAGACACCGCCGTTAGGCCTTCCAGCCAGCCCGTGCAGGTCACCGCGCCGCCTCTTCCGGCTTCGGTTGCGCCGCAACCCGCTGCGCAATCCCCGTCTCAGGCCGCATCCAGGCAATCCACCGTCGAGCAGCAACGCGTGCGCCAGCTCATCGCGCAGGTTGAAGCCGCGTATGCCGCCGGCGACGCCGATTACCGCAAGGGAATGCTGGCCGAAGCCAAGATTCAGTTCGATCGCGCCGTGGATCTGATGCTTTCGAGCGGCCTCGATATCAAGGCTGACTCGCAGCTCGAGGACGAGTTCAACAAGATCGTCGACCAGGTGAACAGCCTGGAGATGGAGGCCCTGAAGCAGGGCAACGGCTTTGTGCCCAAAGAGGAGATCACGCCTGCCGAAGCCGCCAGCGACGTGACCTTTGCCGTCGATCCCAACCTGGTGGCCAAGGCCACGGCCGATCTGGCCACGACTAAATCGGACCTGCCGCTGGTGATGAATGACTACGTGGCCGCCTTCATCAACTTCTTCGCCAACACACAAAAGGGCCACAACACGCTGGAGCATTCCTTTGAGCGTTCCGGCCGGTACAAGGCGATGATCCAGCGGGTTCTGGCCGAAGAAAGCGTGCCACAGGACCTGATCTACCTGGCCGTGGCCGAATCGGGCTTCCAGCCCAAGGCGATCGATCGCAAATCACGGGCCGGCGGCATGTGGCAGTTCATGCCCGGCCCCTACTACGGCCTGACCCGCAATGCCTACGTCGATGAGCGCTTCGATCCCGAGAAATCCACGCGCGCCTATGGCCGCTACATGAAGTTTCTCTATGACGAGCTCGGCGACTGGTACCTGGCCATGGCTGCTTACGACCATGGCGCCGGCAATATCCAGCGCGAAGTCCAAAAGACCGGCTACGCCGACTTCTGGGAGCTCTACAAGCGCAATGAGCTGCCCCGCGAAACCCAAAACTACGTGCCCGAAATCCTGGCGGCTATCATTATTGCCAACCATCCGCAGCAGTACGGCTTCGACGACGTGACCCTCGATCCCCCGGTGCTTACCGATACCGTCACCGTCGACTACTCCATCGATCTTCGGCTCGTCTCTGACCTAGTGGGCGCTCCGGTCGACGAGATCGAGGCGCTGAACCCGAGCCTGCTGCGTAGAGTTACGCCGCCCGACGCCCCATTCGACCTGCACTTGCCCGCGGGTACGGCCACGCTCTTTGAGCAGCGCGCCGCCCTCATTCCCGAGGCCCGCCGCAACTCCTGGCGCTACCACCCGGTCGCGGCCGGAGACACGCTGGCCTCTGTGGCGCAGGAGTATCGTGTTCCCGTAGCCGAACTGGCCTCGGCCAACCAGCTCACCGCCAGCCAGGGCCTCAGCGGCATCGACGCCCTCGTGGTGCCTGTGCCGCTTGCCGCCGAACCTCTGGCGCGCACCCGGCTTTACACCGTCCGCCGGGGCGATACGCTGGTCACCATCGCCGACCGCTTCGGCGTTTCTTTAAGCCAGCTACGCCGCTGGAACGGCATCCCCTCCGGCATCCGGGTGGAACCGGGCCGCCGCCTGCACGTGGCAGAGCCCGCGCCCGTGCGCACCGCCTCGGGCCACCGCCGCAGGAGCTCCACCGCACGTGCCGGAACCACCGCGTCAAATTCCGGCAAGGGGTCCGGCACGGGGTCCGGCACGGGCGCGCCCGCGCATAAGCCCGCCAGTTCCGCGCCGAAATCGACCCATCCCCAGGCCTCGCCGCCCCCTGCCCACGCCACCAACGGCGCTACGCACAAGTCCAGCAGCCGTGCCAAGCCTGCGCAGCAGTAAGAAAAACTGCCGCAATCTCCATTCCGCGCTTGTGTTTTTCTTGTCTTTGTGTACAAGTAAAAGTACAATCGCTTCCGCAAGCAAGATGGCTCCATCTGCTGTGCGAAAATGCAAACGAAATCATGAGCAGCGGCAATCCGCTGGAGGCAATGGGATGGATGAAGTGTTCAGGATGTACGCGATGAGTGACGGCGACCCCCTTGGGAAGCCGGGTGACCTGGACCACGGTCAGGTCGAAGCCTTTGCTGACGAGGAAGATGAGTTGGAAACCGCTGGCATCCTCACCTCCTCAGACGATGATGAGGTGGCGGCCGAAGAGACCGTGGTGGTTGTAGCCGAAACGCCGGCGGCGAAGAAGGCTCCCGCCAAGAAGGCGCAGCCCAAGAAGAAGGCGGCCAAGAAAGCACCCGCCAAGAAAGCTGCGAAGAAGGCGCCGGCCAAGAAGGCTGCCAAGAAGGTAGCGAAGAAGGCTGGCAAGAAGGCGGCGAAGAAGGCTCCCGCCAAGAAGGCTGCCAAGAAAAAGGCCCCGGCCAAGAAAGCCGCCAAGAAGGCAGCGAAGAAGGCGCAGCCCAAGAAGGTAGCGAAGAAGGCTGGCAAGAAGGCGGCGAAGAAGGCTGCAAAGAAGGCCGCGAAGAAGAAGTCGAAGAAGTAAGCCTCGGCGCCTCCAGTGCAATCGCCCCTGGCGCACGGCTACAGCGTTTTCGATTCTGCTCTGAGCAGAATGCAAAATGCCGAGGGTCAATTTCCCCAGGAAATTGACCCCTCGCACCACGCCGGCGATGCCAGGAAGTGAGTCGAAAGCGCTCTCGATGTGTCGCGTGCGCGTGGCCGTCTGCCGCCGCGTGCTGTATGCGCCACGAAAATCAAAGGGCCCGGTTCGTCGCCGGGCCTTTTCTTATGCGCAGTTCGCGAGACCTTATGGCAGGGCCGCCAGCACGTCAGAGGCCGCGTTCGCCGGAACCACCTTGACCCACACCTTGGCGATCTTGCCCTGGGGATCGATGAGGAACGTGTTGCGGTTGGCAATCACCACGCCAGCAAACCCGCCGAGCGACCCGTATGCGCTCACCACTTTGTGGTCGGGGTCGGCCAAAAGATGGAAGGTCAGCCCATCCTTGGTACAGAACTGCTTGTGGCTGTCGGTCGAATCCACGCTCACGCCCAGAATCACCGCGTTCTTGGCCTCGAACTGCGGCAGCGCATCCTGGAACTTGTGCGCCTCGATGGTGCAGCCGGTGGTCATGTCCCGCGGATAGAAGTAGAGCACCACCCACTTGCCCCGGTATTGCTCGAGCGAGATGGGCGTGCCGTCCTGCGAGGGCAGGGTAAAGGTGGGCGCCTCCTGGCCCACGGCTGGCATTTCCTGAGCGGCCGCGCGGGTGACGAAGAAGGGAACAGCAGCCAAAACGGCGACAGCAAGTCCGATGACAACAAACTTATTCACGAGAAACCTCCTGGGAGCAGGGACTAGGGACGAGGGACTAGGGAACAGAAAAACTGACGCTAGGGCAAGCCTACCACTGACAACTGACAACTGACCCCTGACAACTGTTCTAGCGCCGCGCGGCCACTATGGCAATGCCCGCCCGGCTGGCGCGCTCCAGCACAGCGTCGCGGTTGAACAGCAGCGTCTTTCCGGCTTCGATTGAGAGGCAGTTTGCCCCAGCACTGAGCATGGTCTCCACGGTCGATGGCCCGATCACCGGCACGTCGAAGCGCATGTCCTGATTGGGTTTAGCCACTTTCACCACGGTCAATCTACGCCCCAGAGTCGAGGCTTCGGCCTCGAGGGTCGCCATCAGCCGCCCCGCCCGCTCGATGGTGGCATCAGTGCCCTCCATGGCTTCAACGGCCACGCACGCCTGCGCCGCCACCACCACCGTCTGCCCGATGTCGAACTCGGCAAGAGCCCGCGCCACGCCCAAGCCGTACTCGATGTTCCTGCATTCCTCCTCGTCGGGCGCGCGCTCGGTCAGCACGCCCTCTTCGGCCAACAGCGGCTCCAGAAAGGCCGTCGAGCTCATCAGTTCAATGCCCTCGTCTTCGAGGACTTTGGCGACCGCGCCGATCAGTGCATCGGTTGAGCGCGTGCGCAGGTTCAGGAGCAGCTTGGCCAGCCGCCAATCGGGCCGGATGCTACTGAAGATTTGTTTATGCTTCACCTGGCCCGCCATCACGGCCTTCTCGACCCCTTCTTTCTTGAAGGTGTCGATGAGCCGCGAAAGCTCGCCCAGCGAAAGCCAGTGCACGGTCACGCCTGCGTCGGCCTCGGCGCGGCGGTCGATCTCCGGGTCGGTCTCTTCCTTGATGGCCGCGACAACGACAGTGAGCCCCTTGGCCCGCGCCGCATCGAGCAGCAGGAAAGGGAAGCGGCCGTTGCCGGCAATGAGGCCGAGGGTCATGGCTATTTGATCACTCCGCGCTCGCTGCGCTCGATGAACCGGACCAGCAGGGCCACGTCTTCGCCTTCCAGCGCGCGCATTTTTTCGAGTGCCTGGGTGGTGTTCAGCTTGGCCGCGAGCAGGTACCGGTAGGCCTTCTGCAGCCGCCGCAGCCGCTCCGGCGAAAAGCCCTTGCGCTCCAGGCCGATTTTGTTAATGCCGAATGCCTTGTTCTCGCGCCGCGCCGAAGTGAGCGAAAACGGCAGCACGTCCTGCGTGACGATGGTGCCGCCGCCAATGAACGCGTGCGCGCCCAGCACGCAGTGCTGATGCACCGGGCAAAACGCGCCCAGCGTCACATCGTCCTCAATGGTCACGTGGCCGGCCAGCGTGGCGGAGTTCGCCAGAATGCAGCGGCTGCCCACATGGCTGTCGTGGCCCACGTGCGCGTAGGCCATCAGCAGGTTGCCGGAGCCGAGGCGCGTCACCCCGCCGCCGCCCGCCGTGCCGCGGCTGATGGTGACGCACTCGCGGATGGTGTTGCCGTCGCCGATCACGGTTTCGGTCGGCTCGCCCTTGTACTTCAGGTCCTGCGGCGCCACGCCGATGGAGCAAAAGGGATAGAAGGTGTTGCGCGCCCCGATGCGCGTGCGGCCGTCGATGACCACGTGCGAGATGAGCGTGCACTCCTCGCCCAGCTCCACTTCCGGCCCAATGGTGCAATAGGGCCCGATGGTGCACGATGCCGGGATCCGCGCGCCTTCTGCGATCACCGCGCTGGGATGGATGCTCACGCTGTCTCCGATGTTGAGGCCGCAGCGCTTGCCGGGTCCGCGGAGTTTGCCGGCGCCGCCGGGCTCTCGGAGGCCGGCTCGACATGCGGCGTGTCTCCATGTGCGCGCTGCTCGCGCTCCCGCGTCACCACCGCACAGGTCAGAGTCGCCTCGCACGCCAGCTTGCCGTCCACAGTCGCCCTGCCGTGGATCCGTCCCGCGCGCGACCGGAACGACAGCACCTCCACTTCGAACCGGATCTGGTCGCCGGGCGTAATGGGCCGGCGGAATTTGGCCTTCTCAATGCCGGTAAAGACCGCCAGCTTCGATCCGCGATCGCCAATCTCGGCGAGCATGATCAGCGCTCCGGCCTGGGCCATCGCCTCCACCACCAGCACCCCGGGCATGATGGGATAGCCGGGGAAGTGGCCCTGGAAGTAGGGCTCGTTCATGGTCACGTTCTTGATGGCGACCACCCGCTTCTGGGGCTCGAATTCCAGCACGCGGTCGATCAGGAGGAAGGGGTAGCGGTGGGGCAGGAAATCCATGATTTCCTGGATGGTCAAGGTCATTCTGCACTCCTAAAGAGCGGTCAAGCGGGGTGTTCTACGCTCGTTGCGATTATAAATAAGCGCGCGCATGCCTTTCCGGAAGCGGCGGCGTGGCGCGGGCGCCGGCCGCATTCATTCTTCATTGCTTATCGGGTCGATTGGGATATAGTAGCGCTAGCTACCCCGAACCGAGATCGACTGGACAGACGCATGGCTCATGACGTCTTCATCAGTTATTCCGCAAAAGACAAAACCACAGCCGATGCGGTGTGCGCCATGCTGGAGTCGAACGGAATCCGCTGCTGGATCGCTCCGCGCGACGTGCTTCCCAGCATGGAATGGAGCGAATCCATCATCGACGCCATCGAAGAATGCCGGATCATGGTGCTGGTGTTCACGGCCAATGCCAATGACTCGCCGCAGATTCGCCGGGAGGTGGAGCGGGCCGTCAATCATGGGATTGCCATCCTGCCGCTGCGCGTTGAGGACGTGCTTCCCGGCAGAGCGCTCGAGTACTTTATCGGAAACGTGCACTGGCTTGATGCCCTGACCCCGCCGTTCGAGGCCCATCTCAAGAACCTCGCCGGGACAATCAAGATTGTCTTGGCGCGCATGGAGCCAAGCGCTCCGCCAGCGCCGCTTCAAGAGGAAAAACCACCGTCCAGTAGTGGTCATCGCGCGGAGGGAGGAACTCCCGAAAAAGCAGGCGGGCGCGAACGAGCGCCGACCCCGCACCCTTCCTGGAGCACCCGGGCGTGGACATGGGCCGCGGGGACGGTTGCCGCTCTCGCTCTCGTTGCAGTCTTTATCGGGGTGCATTTCACTTCGCATCCGGCCCCGGTTACTTCGCCTCAACCCGCTTCGACGCCCGCACCGGCTACCCCCAGACCTAACGCGCCGGGCGGGACAGCACCGGTGACGCCGGCAGCTTCGCCTTTGCCCGCTCCCACTCCAAGGCAGGGCGCTTCCAAGACCCCGAAGTCAGTCGCGAACGCCCCAGAGGCGACTGCGGACAATTCGGCCTTGCTGCGAGGAACGATGAATACGCTTCAGAACGAGCTAAGCAGCATTGGAACCGTGAGCTTTACCGCCTTTGTCCAGAACAAAACCGACAGCAGCGCCTTCCAATACACCAAAGCCGTCCAAGTCAGCAACGTGGTCGCCGAACCGGCCTATTGCGAGGTCTCTTACCACTTCAGGGAGTGGCAGAACGGCTCGGTTAGTCAGGACGTAAAAGGCGGGTTGCCGTTGCGCTATGCGACAGGCGTCGTCGTTGAGCCGATGAGCCAGAAATTAACCGAGGTGAATGCTGTTGCTGGCCACGCCAACTGGGTCGTCACCTCGACCAATCCGCCCGCGACGGCGCTCTTGGTGCGTCTGCAGGTCGGTGAGATCGATCTCCCCTTCACGGACGCGAACCTGGCTCGTGCCGCCGCCGCAACCATCACCCAGGCTGTAAAACTCTGCGGCGGTTTCTTCGCGAACTGATCGCCCGCCGCTACCGCTTCACCTTGCGCGCTTCGGCGTCGGGATCCCAGAAATCCGCGGGCAGGTTCTGGTTGAAGCTCACGTGCGTCACGTAGAACTGGCGGACGGTGTCGCCATTTTTGAGCCGCGTGACGGTGAACGGGGTAGGGAAGCCGTCGATGACGTGGTAGTCGTCGTACTCCTCGGTGTCGGTGTTCTTGTCGTGGTACGTGGGATCGCGCCACTCGAAGCTGCGCTGCAAGGGCAGATGGGTCTGCTCGTCCATGAGGATGGTGATGGCCTCGTTCTGCGGCGAAATCAGCGTTACCTGAACCGCCAGGTGCCGCTCGGCCATGTGCTCGCCCTCATAGAGCAGGATGGTGTTCGGGTCCTTCATCCACACCCTCACCGCCATCTCGATCGAGTGGTCGCGCCGCCGCAGGAAGTCGTCCACAATGTCCTTATCCAGCGGCTTTTTGCCGCGGTAGGTCACCTCCCAGCCCTGCCGGCCGACAAAAAACTCCACCACGTCGCGGTGCTTGGTCACTTCCATGCGGTCATGGTCGGGCCACTCGTGAAATTCGAAGAGTTCCTCGGTTCCCAGGTCGGGATTTCCCTGGAAGAACGCGGCAATGTGCCCCTGCTGCATCTGGTTTTTCATTTCGAGCCACGCCTGCCCGCCCAGCGCCTTCACCATGGCGTCCAGCGCCTCTCGCGCCTGCCGCGCGTTTTTCTGCGCCGCGTCGTCGGTCGGCTGCGTCTGCGCGTGTGTCACGGGCGTCATCAGCGCCATTGCCGCGAGCAACATCGTTGCCAGTTTCCCGAATCTCATCGTCTCCCTCGAAAAAGTGGTCAGTGGTCAGTGATCAGAATCCTCCCCCGAAGACTCCCCAGCCAAACTGACCACCGATCACTGTAGTTCACCCCACCAGCACCGATCCGCCGTTCACGTTCAGCACTTCGCCCGAGATAAATCCGGCCAGGGGCGTGCAAAGAAATACAATCGGGCCGGCAATCTCCCGCGCGGTCGCCACGCGCCCCAGGGGAATCGCCGCGGCAATCTTCTCGCCTGTCGACCGATCGGCCAGAGTGGCTGCGGTCATATCCGTGGCCACCCATCCCGGAGCCACGCAATTCACGCGGATTCCCCTGGGCGCAAGTTCCGTCGACAGGCTCTTGGTAAGACTGATCAACGCGCCTTTGGTCACGGCATAGTCGGCATGGTACGCCTCGCCGCGCTGTCCCGCCGTGGAGCTAATCAGAACGATGTGCCCCCGTGCGCCGCTTTGATCCGAAGGGCTGCCGCATGCAATGCCCTGCGACTCCATCTGCGCCACGGCCGCCTGCACCAGCCCGAAGACCGCGTCCAGGTTTACCGCCAGCGTGTGGCGCCATTGCGCCTCATCCATGCGCGCGATGGGCACGTCCTCGGCCTCCCACACGCCGTGATTGGCCACCAGAATATCCAGCCGCCCCATCGCGGCCACGGCGCTTTCCACCAGCCTGCGCCCGTCGGCCGGCGTGCTCAGCTCCTGTTCGATAGGCACGCACAGCGGCTCGCCCGCCGCGCTTGTCCCGGCGCATTCTGCCACCAACGCTTCGGCCTGCGCCCGCGCCTTGCGGTAGCTGAACGCCACCCGCGCCCCGGCCGCGCGCAACAGGCGCACGGTCTCCGCGCCAATGCCGCGCGACCCGCCGGTGACCAGCGCAACCTTCCCATCCAGAGTGAGCGAAACACCTGCCATAGGCCCACGCTAATGCATTGTCGAAGGGGATGTCGAGACGGCTTGCAGCCTCACGCTGCCCGGAGCACGCGTGCGGGCAGCAGGATGATGGATTTCACCAACTCCAGCACTCCGCCCACGGCGATGCCCACCACACGGAACGGCAACAGCAGCAGCCACACTAGCGGATAGAGCACCAAGGCCAGCAGCGCCAGCGGCCAGCACAACACGAGCAAAATGCACCACAGAAGGAACTTGACCATCGCCTCACCGCCTCGCGAACGAATGCCTACGTCGACTGCAGTTAAAACTCTTCTACGAATCCAGGGCGGCCAAAGTTCCAACGCCTTGCATTGCCGGCTCGGCCCAACGCAGCTCGTTTTTGGCTCAGCAGAGGGCCGGATGGCATTTCACTAGAGATATGCCGCTCTGCCTGCCGTCCTTCGCGAGCTGCTTCCGGATCATCAACGGTCTGAATCCAGAAACGTGTCATTGCCGACGACCCACAACCGTTTGCCATCGCTGGTCCCGAAGATCGAGTAAAGCATCTCATTGCTGCCGCTGTTGCGCGCCGTCCAGCTCGCACCGCCGTCGTTCGACCCCACAATCGTGCCGTGGTCGCCGACAGCCCACAGGCGCTCCCCATCGCTGGTCCCGAAAAGCCTATCAAGAAGTTGAGTTGTACCGCTGTTGCGCTTCACCCACACCGTGCCGATTGTCGGCACAGATTGTGTCTGCGCCTTCGAAGGACTTGTGGATGCGCTTGGCGTAGTCGAACGATGATAGGCGTAAACCCCCAGATAAACGATTCCGACGCAGAGGGCAATCGCGAGGGCTGCAACAACTTTTTTCTGTGCTGGGGACAAGTGTTTTGCCGCGTCGCCCCCTGATTTCGACTGTTGCGCCTGGGCTTCGGCTTCAATCTCTCTGCGGCGCTGGAGCTCGGTCTCGCGGCGTTGCGCTTCCTCCCGAGCCTTCTGCTCTGCAGCTTCCTTCCGGCGCTGATCGTCCAGCTCCTTTTCTCGCCTTTCGCGCTCTACTGTTTCGCGTTCCCGCTGTTGCCTGATCTGCTCCGCTTCTTTCTCGGCTCGCAAGGCGGCCTGTGCCGCCGCCTCCCGCGCCGCTGCCCCCCGCTCCGCGGCTTCCCGAGCGGCGCGGGCCAGCTCCACCTCCGGCTGCTCGTCTGGCTGCCGCGGCCCGGGCTGCGAAGGGGGAATTGCACTCGCCTCAACGACGGTTTCCCCAGGCGGAGCATGGTGAGAATCCGGCGCCACAGCAGGGAAGGCAGGAGGTTGCGGGGTCTCGCGAATCCTCTTTACTTGCGCCTTCAGCCCATCCAATATCTGAAACCTGACCTTCGCCCATTTCGCATCGTTATCTGTGTAGTCGATCAGCGGGCTGCTGGGAACCATCTGGCGGTCGGCCAGGAAGGGATATTCGCTCCAGTCGCATGGCTCAACGAGCACCGGCACCACGATCATCTTTCCCTGCTGCGCGCGCTCCGCAATGCGAGGCATCTCCCTGGTCTCGATGAACTCTGAGTTCAGGAAGCTCTGGCTTACGATCAGCAGAGCGATCTGCGACTGATCGATCTCCGATTCGATGAACCGCCTGAACTCGTCGCCGGGCTTGAGTTCCTTATCGAACCAGAAAGCAACTTTGTGCCGGCGCAGCGATTCCCTGAGGAAGGGAATCAGGCTGAACCGGTAATCCGGGTCCAGCCATCTTCTGTCTTCGCGGGCGTAGCTGACAAAGACGCGGACGACATCATCGGGTGCGCCGGGGATTGCGTTTTCGTTCATGGCTTCGAGGACCTGGCGATTGGGGTAGTCTGCTAAGGCCAATATAGGCTAAGAATACTCAGACGGGGCACAGAAATATCGCGGAGGTCTCGACGACTCGGGAGCCCGCGCCTGCTCCACCGAATGTGGAATCGGAAGCAGCGGACTGCAGACCTCACCGCTTCTTAGGCCTTGCACGCGCCGCCTTCGCCTTTTTGCGTTCGCGAATCACCTTGGCGCGTTCTTTCTCCGGCAGGGCCAGCACGGCCTTTGTCTTTTTGGGGAGTTTTTCGTAGATCAACGCGTGCGCCCGGCGCAACTCGTCTTCAATCTCCCGCGGACGCAACACATCCCACCGCTCCACGGCCACCCAATATGCCCGCGCCAGATGCGGCGCCGGAAGAATCCCCTCGCGCTCCAGCAGCTCGTGAAACCGCTCCGCCCCGCAATGGAACCACACGACGCCGATCCCCGTGCCGTCGAGGTCGGTCATCGCAAACATCTTTCCGCCAATATCGCGATTGCCCACCCAATAGACGAGGTGGTGGCCCCAGTTCAGCGTCTCCGAAACGTGCGGCAACGCCAGGCAAATCTCGCGAATGCGCTCGTTATCCATCACCGCCTCGCTTCAAAGGCGCGGAATCTCCGCTCCAGCTCCCACTCGGCCGCGGCCTTCTCGCTGTTGTCAAGATATGCCTTGCACTCCGCCGGTGGCTTCTCGCCGCCCAGCGCCTGGCTCTTGCACGCATCCACCGGCGCGCTGAAATCGTCGGGCCTCAACCACAAGCTCGCGCCGGGCAAAAAGTCGTGCTCCATGCCGGTCCGCGCCAGCTGCTTCAGGTCCGCGTAGCTCAGGTGGTAGTCGAACGCCGCGCGCACATATTCGTGCGTCAGGTCGATCCGGCTCACGCCCTCATCGTCAGTCGAGAGCGCCACCGGCACATGCGCCGCGCGGTAGATGGGGAACGGATGCTCCGCGCCCTTCACGCCGAGAATCGCTTCATTCGAGCTCAGGTTGATTTCGACCATCACGTGCTTCGTGGCCAACTCCTTCAGCAGCCCCGATGCGCCGTCCTCGTGCATCACATCTACGCCGTGGCCGATGCGCTCCGCGTGGGCCAGCTCCACTGCCTGACGGATGTGGAAACGCAGCCCTTCCGGCGGCACTAGCCCCAGCGTCAGTTCGCCCGCGTGCAGGGAAATATGCACCTCGGGATACAGCGCATGCAGATAGCCCACCATCTTCATCTGGATGGTGTAGTCGCGCATGGCGACGTAGTCGTCTTCCGGCCGTACCAGGTTGATGCCCACCCACAGGTCGTCCTTCGCATCCATGCTCGCCTCGACCGTCTCAAACCCCAACAAAATCTGCGCAAACACCTGTTCCGGCGCAAAATCCCGCAAAATCGTCCAAATATACCGGACCTCCACCTGGCAAGCAGGCGCGGCCTGCGCCGTGCCGCAGTGCTCCAGTTGTTTGCGCTGGGCCTCGGCCGCGCGCACCTGCTTGCGATCCACGGCTACCTCGTCGCGGAGTCCCTTATCCAGCAGTTTCTGTCGGAACTCGGCGAATGCCTTTGGGTCGGCCTGCGCTAATTCCGGGCTCCAGCCGATCTGGCTCGCGATCTCCAATGCGTGGCTGAAGGGTGGCACCACCATCAGCTCAAGGTACTGCTGATTCTGCGCTGCGGCGCGGCTCGCCACCTCGTCGACCCACTCGCCACTGTGATCCTTGAGGCCGTCAGTGCGGTCAAACACGGCGAAGAACTGGTCGTGTTCGCTCCATCCGGCCGACGGCACAAAGCTGCGAATGGACAGCGCATCGATCAGCTTGTCATAGAGCAGTTGAGTCTGCCTATCGAGGTTGCCCGACGGATTCTTTGCCGGGATCAGATTGCCGGTGCAGGGCGGTTGGGCGAGCGAAAGCGCCACCGTATCCACGCATAGCCCGTCCTCGGCGGCGTCGCGGATGAGGGTCTCGGCATACACCGCGCCGGAAAGATGCACGTGCAGATCGGCGCCCTTGGGAAACTGCGCAAGAAAGGCGCGCAGCGCCGGCGGACCCCGGCGCACAGCCGCCTCGTAAGCGCGCTCGGCGCGAGCTTCGGTCCCTGGCCCCGTAGCGGAACCGCCTTGTCCGTGGGCCGAAGGAGCCTGGCCGCAAAGTGCAGTGGCAAGAGTGAATGAAAAGCAAGCGAGAAGGCGAGTTAGGCGTCGCATAATTGCCTTCCAGTGTAGACCAGCGCGCAAATCGCGTCAGGCTTGGCCGGGTTTGGCCGACCACATTCGGGATTGGTATACTAGGTCTGGTTGTTTTGAGCGCACGGCAAGTGGAAACGCCCACCTTTCCCGGCAATGCCCGACTGGCAGCACCGGAATCCGCGCAGATTCATGCAACTTCTCGTCTCGACTGAGGCCAGGTAGCTCAGTGGTAGAGCGCGGCCCTGAAAAGGCCGGCGTCGGCGGTTCAATCCCGTCCCTGGCCACCACATTCTAAATAAGTTAGCGGCAAATTAGAGAAATACGCTCAGCCGCAATTCACCCGTGATTGCCCCTCCACCATACGCGTTGATAGCGCGAAAAGCGCTGTCAGCATATCGTCCTGGGTGCCCGGATCAGATTACGTCGTTGGCGCATGAATCGGCTCTCGGCGTGTCTACGTCTTGAGAACCTTCACGATCCGATCAAACAAGCCTGCCTCTGTTTTGCCTGCTGACGTAGCCGCACGGCGGATTCTTCAGACAGGGAGCCTGAGAGAACCTGGGGGTCAACAAGTGCCCGGTGGTTGATTGACGGGAGGCATTGACTGCAAGGGAACTGCCGTGTAGGCAACTAACCAGGGGTTGGCCGATTCCGCGACTGCCAGATGACGAGCGAGCACATCAGTTGATGGTGAGGACCGTTACCGACAGGCGAGAATTGCTTCCGGCTTAGTGGTGATACAGAAGTCATGAGCCGGGAAGCGCAGGGTTCCGGCAACCAAGTCCGCGTCTAGGTTGCTTCATGCGATGTGGAGTCTGCGTCAAGTGAACACCGTCATCCATGAATTCCAGAATGAGGCAAGTCAGGGCTCTTGGTGTGTTAGTTGCGGACCTTCCAGATACGCTCCGCCTCTGGCCTTGGACCGAATGTGAAAATGATCGCTGGCCGAGGCAAATGGGTTATATTGATGCCTAGCTGAAGAAGCAAATTGGAAATCCCCATTGAAACCGATGCTCCTGCGGTGCGTTTCAAGGTGCCTTGAGAAGCCCAGCCGTCCGAACTTTGGAAGTGCGTCTGACTGAGACTCAGGATTCAACGTCGCAGTTGCCGAGTCGCCGGTGGAGGAAGAGTGAAAGAGCGACACTGGAATAATCTGGTTGGTTCTCTCCGGCATGGCAACTGCGTTCTCATGCTCGGTTCCGAGATTCCCGTCACGGTATCGTCCACACCTTCGACGACTGCCTCTCAGGACGGTACCACCCTTGCTGAGGAACTCCGGCGCCGGCTCGCCCGAGAGCTCGAAGAGGACAACCGCTCCTCAAGCGGGAACACTCTGGCAGCACTTGCCCAGCAGTACGAAGATACTGAGGGGTTTGGGCCGACCACTCTCCGCGCCACAGCCGAGATGGTCTTGATGTCGCGCCTCTACAGCCCATCCACTGTCCATGATCAGTTAGCATCGCTTCCGTTTTCGTTGATCGTGACCACGGGCCAGGATGCCATGCTGGAGCAAGCTCTTAAAACGGTGGGGAAAACACCGGTCTCACACCGATATCATCTGCGTGGCGACAAGAGAGATAATCCTGAGTTCGTGCTGCCGTGCTCTCCCGCTTCGCCAGTGGTCTTTCATCTGTTCGGGAGTGCTGAGGAACCGTCCTCCCTTGTGCTCAGCGAGAATGACGTTCTCGACTTTCTGATAAGGGTCGTTTCTGAGCGGCCGCCCCTTCCTAATAGCTTGTTGCGTGTTCTCAAACGCGTTGGGCAGAGCTTCTTGTTCGTCGGCTTTGGAATCAGACACTGGGATTTACGCATTCTCTTGAAGGTACTTCTCCGCGCATTGGAGCTGAATCGCAGCGGGCCGGCCATTGCAGCCGAACCTCTTGACGGTCTGATTCAATCGGATCGCGACGAGATGATCCTCTTTTATCAACGTGGCATGCGCGTCGAACTGGAAGACGCTGACGTAGGGACGTTTCTTACCAAGCTTTCGCAAAGATTGGAGGCAGACGGCGGGTTTGTAGGACAAGCTATGCCGTTGGGTCCTCGTCCCCGAGTGTTTATCAGTTATGCGCGGGAGGACGCGGATCTGGCCTCGAGAGTATTTGACGCGCTGCAAAAGGCATACTTCGAACCCTGGCTCGACCAGGAGTCACTACAGGGCGGAGACGACTGGAACAAACGCATCGAGGGGGACCTGGACGCCTCTGACTTCGTGCTGGTGCTCTACACACCGGCTTTCTGCCGGAAGACCGACAGCTATGTGAACAAAGAGGTGGCGCTGGCATGCGAGCGCGCACTTCGCGTACGAGGCTCATTCTTGATTCCTGTTCGCACAGTTGACCTGGCCGATGAGGACCGGGTCGACGCACTTCGGAAATTCGACGAGATGGAACTGAAGGCGGCGGAATTCGACGAAGACATATCGAGAATCGTCTCCGTCATGAAGCGCGAATACCAGCGCCGCAACCGATAGAGAGTGATGATGGAAAGCCTCCACCGATATCCCGGCGCTCAACCGTTTCGCGACGACGAGTTTTCCCGCCGGACATTTTTCGGACGCGATTCGGCTTCTGTCGCACTCACCGACCAGATCCTCGCAAATCGCCTGGTGATTGTTTATGCCAAGTCGGGCTTGGGTAAAACTTCGCTGCTCAACGCCGGCGTAGCGCCTCGCCTTCGGGAAGCAGGCAGCTTGCCGCTTTTTGTCAGGGTCAACGACATTCAGCGCGGTCCCTTGTTTTCCGTTCTCGAATCAGTGCGCGCCGAAGCCGAGCGGCAGCAGGTGGAATACGTGCCGGGAGATACCACATCTCTCTGGAGTTTTTTCAAAACCGTGGAATTCTGGCGCGGCGATCTTCTCCTCACACCCGTGCTGATTCTCGATCAATTCGAGGAGTTGTTCACACTGCAATCACTGGAGGCGCGGGAAGGGTTTCTTTCGGAGTTAGGCTATCTGCTTCGCGGCGTTGCCCCGCCGTCGCAGCCGAAAATAGAGTCAAGCGCGGGCGAGGGCCCCCCATCCATCCGCGTGGTTCTGTCGCTGCGCGAAGACTTCCTGGGGTTACTTGAGGAAGCTTCGGATCATATACCGGAAATTCTGGATCATCGCTATCGCCTGGCGCCACTGAGTTATGAGATGGCGTCGAAGGCCATCACAGGGCCAGCCGCAATCGAGTCCAAGGATGTTTCTACAAGGGCTTTTCGCCTGGAGCCCGAGGTTGTGACCTCGATTCTGGGCTATCTCACCAGGTCGAGCGCCGGCGCACGCGGTCCCGCAGGTCGATACGTAGAACCCTTCCACCTGCAATTGATTTGCCAGCGCATTGAGAGAATTGCCGCTTTCAAACAGAAAGTGTCCAGCGGAGAAATCGTAATCAGCTTCAAAGACCTCGGAGGCGAGGCCGCACTGGCAGAGACGCTTGAGAGTTTCTATGCGGATGCAATTCGCTCGCTGCCGGCCAGATATCTGCGCGGCGCAGTCCGGGTTTTGTGCGAGCAGTATCTCATCAGTCCAGAGGGGCGCCGGCTGAGCGTTGAGGAGCGCGAATTGCTGCGGCAACTGAAATTGCCGCGCGAGACGTTGAGCCACTTGGTCGATCGCCGCCTGTTGCGCACTGACCGCAGGTCCGACAGCACCTACTATGAATTGAGTCACGACGCATTGGTGCAGCCCGTGCTTGCCAGCCGGCGAGTGCAGGCTTTGGTTGTTAGCTGGGCCGCGGTTCTGGCTGGTTCGATTATTTGCCTGGCGGCTGGCATCTTCATTCTGATCGTTGTTTTTGCCGCGTTTTCTGGGACGATTAAGACAGCTACCGATTTCTTTGCCTTTCCTCTTTTTGCGGTGCTTTCGTTTTTCCTGGGGGTTGGTGGGCTCGCATGGTTTAGATCCGGCACCCAGCGGCTAAGGCGCTATCGTCGCCACGTTCCGAACGAATTCACGCAATCGCTGCCAACGCTCCTGCCATTCAAAGTCAGATTGCTGGGATGGGCCTTCGTGGTTACGGGGCCCGCTTTATTCACTGTTTGGGGTGTGGTTGGGCTATTCGGCCTGTTGAAATACGGGACGCCGATTGCGACGCACGGCAATGTACCTGGGTGGCTTGGCTGGATGGGAGAAGATATACGAGAAGCATGGCCGCTGGTACACGACCATCCTTTGGTGGAAATGCTATGGTGGGTCGTCGAGCATACCGTAATCGTTCTGTTCGGTTTCCTGCTGTTGCGGCTAGGGGCTCGAAAGCTGTGGCCAAGAAAGTTCACCGGTCGACGCAAAGCCGCACCCATACAGGGCGTCGACCCGGCGCCTTCGTTGGTTCTGGCATCTGTCAAGGGGCTATTCGGCTGCATTGCGCTGATTGCGGCGGTGCTGGGCTTCTATACGCTAAGGAGCTGCGCCTCTGCCTGGCATGGAATCGTACCGCCCTGGCTCACTGGAATAACCATGAGTTACAGACTTTCAGATTCCTGCCAGGCCATTCCTCAGAAGCTTGACTGGGGCGGGTTTAGTTTTGGTGTATTCTTTGTCGCGCTGCTTGCCCTTTCGATTGTATTGATCCGGGACGGAATTTTGGAGATACGCGCGGCACTTCGCCATCGACGGCTTGCGTGGTCAGCAAGAGGGCTCCAGGAGGCTTTGATCGCTGCTGCAGCATGCGCGATTCTCGTTGCAGGGTCGATCTTGCTCTGGACGCACATAAGCTCATGGTCAAGGCTGGTCCGGAATCTGCACGCTCGAGCCGCAAACACTAATTCCGAGCTCGTTGCGCCGTGGTCGGGTTGGACCGTGGGGGATGATGCAAAAATTCTGCACACCGAAGATGGCGGAGTTAAGTGGAAGACGCAAAACAGCGGCACGGGAACGTTTTTCTCGGTAACTTTCCCCACAAGGGTGTCGGGCTGGGTAGTGGGCGGCGGCGGCGCCATCTGGCACTCGGACGACGGTGGCGAAACGTGGAATGGGCAGGCGAGTGGAATCACTGCAGACGTCTATCAGATAGCTTTTGTTGGGCCGGAGTTTGGCTGGGCGGTTGGAGCTGGAGGCAGCATCCTGCACACTGAGGACGGCGGCAGCACATGGAAGCCGCAGAAGAGCGGAACCAGTGACAACCTTTTGTCCGTGATCTTTGTTACCAAGCAGTCGGGCTGGGCAGCGGGCGCCAACGGCACGATTCTGCACACCGAGAACGGTGGCAGCAGTTGGAAACCGCAGAATAGCGGAACCGTCCGAGAATTGATCGGGTTGGCATTTGCCACAACATCCTCGGGCTGGGCGGTGGGCGGGAAGGGCACAATCCTGCACACCGCGGATGGTGGCAGCACATGGAAGTTCCAGGCCAGCGGTATCAGGTCGGATGCGATGTCAGTAGCCTTTGTCACCCCGCAGTCGGGTTGGGTTGTAGGCTGGGGCGGTACCATCTTGCACACCGAGGATGGCGGCGGAACGTGGGCGTTGCAAGCCAGCGGGACCTGGACAGATTTAGTCGAAGTTAGGTTTGTCACCCCGCAGTCAGGCTGGGCCGTGGGCAAGGGCGGTACCATCCTGCACACTGAGGATGGTGGTAGTACATGGTCGCAACAGAAAAGCGGCACTGATGCAGAGTTGCAGTCTGTAAGTTTTGCCAGACCGTATGGTGTGATTGGCCTTCAGTTAAAGGACCTGCCGAGCCCGGCCGGGGCGCGAGTTCATGTTGTCAGCTCCGAGACGTTTATTTCTTACGTTGTTCCAGACGGTCCCGCCGACAAGGCAGGCCTGAAGAAAGGCGACATTATTGTTGCGTTGAACGGTAACCCGGCGAGGAACACAGGCGAATTGATGGATGAGATTTTCGCTCTGCAGCCGGGAACCCATGCCAGCCTCGTCTACATCCGCAATGGCAAAGAGGAAACGGCGGATGTGATAATCGTCGACGGATCGAAACCCTCTGCCAGCCAAGCTCATCCTTAGGCCGGATTCCGGGAGAAGATTGTTCAGAAGTTGTATATATGCCACCGCGATGATTCCGAAACTCACAATGATTGCAGTCACAGTAAGATTGACCTGAAGAGTCGAAGCTGCCAGTTGCAGTGGATGCTCATTTATCCTCTTAAGAGATGAACTTACCCACCCACAAATAACTTGACAGCGACCGGCCTTCTCATGGAAGACCCTAGTACTCCTTCGAGTGGCACCATTGCAGAGCATGTTCGTCGTCCTCGAAACGAATGGCTCTACTACGATCCTGACGCCCACGAGTATTGCGCATCTTCAAGTCCTCTCGTTGGGGAGATCGGTTGGAAACTCCAATTGAAGGAGCATGCCTTTTATGGTGCGCTCATCCCCGACATGCTCTTTGAGCACGAGTAAGCGAACCTGAACAAAGGGATTTCAAGGGTGTTCGGAAGGGGTGAGCATCAGGATTTGTGCCTTGAGTTCTTGCAGGGGAAAAGAAAACTCCGACAGGCAAAAACGAAGCCACAACGCGATAGCTCCGTTATCTGTCCCTAACTGTCCCGGGCGGGATGCAGCCAACAATGCGTAAGTTGTTGATTTGATTGGTTGCGGGGGCTGGATTTGAACCAGCGACCTTTGGGTTATGAGCCCAACGAGCTACCGGGCTGCTCCACCCCGCACCCCTATCTTAGCAAGCGGGGAAACAGGGGTCAATCGCCCGATGTTGCGCCCATGCGGCATTGCACTATCGCTATCAGCAAATAGTATGCAGTCTCTTCTTGGAAATGCGGGTATTGCTGGGAACCACGGCCCGGCCGCGTTTTCACTCCGGCCCATCCGCAGCGCTTACTTCGCGTCGGTTCCGGCGTCGTCCTTTTCGCCTTCGACGGAAATGCGCAGCGAGCGCAGAAAATGCAGATCGTTTTGCGTGAAGGTTCCCCCCTCCGCGCTGGCCTCGGCCGTGAGCTGGTCCGCTTCGCCCTTCTTGGCCTGCGCCACCACCTCGTTCAGCCCGATCGTCGCCTCCAGCATCAGCAGCACGTCAAAGCCGTGCTTGCGGATGTCCTGCACAACGCCCGCGATCTGCTCGCTCTCAATGACCGACTCATGGATGGCCTCGCCCAGTTGCTGAATCAGTTCGCGCAGTCGGGATGTCACGGTAACCTCCAGGAGCGGCGGCCCACACCGGAATGCATGTGGGCGGCGGCGTGGAATCTCTCTACCTTACTGCCAATCCCTTTTGAGAGCAACCCGGAACCCGCTGCCATAGCGCAAGGCGCCACAGGCCGCTGCTACCATCATAAACGGTATGAGACCTCACAGGATTGGCCGCGCCCTAGGCATCGGAGTGCGCGTCGCCGGGCGCATGGCTGGGCAGCGCCTGGCAGTTCCCGCACAACCCACGGCCGCCGCTCCCCAAGTGCATCAAACGGCTCCGGTTGCCGGCTCCGCGGACCAAAACCGCGCCGCCGGCCAGGCGGCAGCCGGCGCCACAGTCCAGGCCGGTCGATCCGTGAGCCGCGGCGTGGGCGGCTTTTTGCGCCCCTTCCGCCGCGTGGGCGGCATTCTCTGGCTCGAGGTTACCGGCGTCTTTTTTCTCCTTCCCGTCGTCGTTTTCGCTCCCACGCTTTGGCACGCCGCAGTCGCCTACCCGCATACCAGCGACCACAAAACGCTCTGGGTCACGGCGGGCGTGGTCGTGGTATTTCTCTATCTGGGCATCAGCTCTTTCTGGCGGGCGCGCCGCCGTTCCAAGCGGACCTAGGCCTCTGACCGTTTGAAGAAGAATCTTCCGTGCCCCATCCTTTCGCCCGTTTCTTGGGGCGAAAGGGTGGGATAGCACGAAGTGCACAGGCGCGAATTCATGCGGCCAGTGACCTGGTTTTCGCCGGCTCCTTGCGCTCCGCTCGCGCAACCGCCCACAGCGCCACCCACAAAAGTGCCGGATGCTTTTCCGTGAAGGGTTGTAGATCGACGGAAAAAAGCCGCGAGAATCCGTCAGGCTCTTGGCCGCGGCGGCGGCGCCTTGCGCATCAGGTGCCACACGCCCATGGCCAGCGCCAACACGCCCAGCCCATACGCCAGCACCGCCATCTCGCCACGATGAATCTGCCAGCCCTTCCAAATCGCCAGGGCGGCGGCGATAAACATCACAATGCCTCGAATGCGGTTCACGCGCGCATCCTTTCTGCGGCGCTTTTCGACGCTACGGAGGACGCATCCATTCTAGTCATCCAATCCTCAACCGTCAGCGATTGACCCCCGCCGCCCGCAGTGCCTATGGTGAAGAGGTGAAGCCAGCCGCTCTCACGAGGAACTCCCATGTCTGAATCAGTTTCCTCCTTCGCCACGCCTCTCAAAAAGACGGCACTGAACGCCACGCACCGCGCCCTCAAAGCCAAAATGGTCGATTTCGGCGGCTGGGACATGCCGGTCGAATATCCCTGCCCCGGCGGCGGCCTCATTGCCGAGCACATGGCCGTGCGCACCGGCGTCGGCCTCTTCGATGTGAGCCACATGGGCGAGATCCAGTTCCGCGGTCCCGGCGCGCTGGCCGCCGTCCAGCACATCACCATGAACGATGCCGCCAAACTGCAGGACGGCCAGGCGCACTACTCCGCCCTACTCACGCCCTCGGGCGCCTTCGTCGACGACATTCTCGTGCACCGCCTCGGCCCCAACGACTATCTCCTCGTCGTCAACGCGGGAACCAAAGGAAAAGACTTCGCCTGGATTTACCGACAGGTTGGCAGGTGGCCCGGGATTCATTTGAGCGACTACTCCAGCTACTACTCGCAGCTCGCCCTGCAGGGCCCGCGCTCGCTCGAGACCCTCGCCAAACTCACCAAGGTCGATCTCGCCGCCATCAAAAACTACTGGTTCACCTGGGGCACGGTCGCCGGCATCCCCAACACGCTCATCGCCCGCACCGGCTACTCCGGCGAAGACGGCTTCGAAGTCTACATCCCCTCCGACGAGCCCACCACCGTGAAGATGTGGAATGCGCTTCTCGACGCGGGCGCGGAGTTCGGCATCCGCCCCTGCGGCCTGGGCGCGCGCAACACCCTCCGCCTCGAAGCCGGCATGAGCCTCTACGGCCACGAAATCTCTGAAGACATCAACGCCTTCGAGGCCGGCCTCACGCGCTGGCTCAAACTCGACAAGGGTGACTTCATCGGCCGCGACGCGTTGCTCGCCGTACAGGCCGAAGGCGGACCCAGGCGCAAAATCGTCGGCCTCGAAATGATCGAGCGCGGCATCGCCCGCGATGGGTACTCCGTACTGTCTTTGGATGGCGACAGCATCGGCACAATTACCTCCGGCTCGCCCGCGCCCTTCCTCAAAACCAACATCGCCATGGCCCTCGTGCCCACGGGCGTAGCCGAGTCGGGCGCGGACGTTCTCGTCGACGTGCGCGGCAACCGCGTCCGCGCCAAACAGGTGCCGCTGCCCTTCTACAAACGGCCGAAAAAGTAGAGCCACTCTGTGGGTGCGGGCCCGTCCACGGGAACCCGTGTTGCAGGGCACCCCGTGGCACGGTGGGGCGAACTACTCCAGCACGAAGATGTTCTCCTTCGCGCACATCTCCTTCAAAATCCTGGGCCACGCAGTAACGCTTACCTCGCCTAAATGGGCCTTGCGCAACAGCAGCATCAAAGTGCGCGACTGGCCGATTCCGCCACCGATCGAGAGCGGAATCTGGTTGTTAAGAATCGCCTGGTGATAGGGCAGGCGCATGAAGTCCAACTGGTTCGACATTTCAAGCTGTTTCTTGAGTGTTTCTGCCGTCACGCGGATGCCCATGGATGTCAGTTCATGGCGGCGCTTTGTCACCGGGTTCCAGACCAGGATGTCGCCGTTCAGGCCATGTGTGTCTTTGCCTGTCTCCGGGCGGGTGTCGGTCACCCAGTCGTCGTAGTCGGCGGCGCGCATCTCGTGCGGATAGCCGTCTTGCAACGGCCAGCCGATGCCAATGATGAAGACGGCTGGATAGGTTTGCAGGATGGCCGTCTCGCGCTGTTTGCGCGGCAGGTTTGGATACAGGTCAAGAATGTCTTCGGCGTGGAGGAAGGTCAGCTGCTCGGGTAGATCAGGAAAGCGCGGGTCTTTAAGCTGCGGAAAGAGGGATTGGGCGAACCGCTCCGCGCCCACGATCACCTTCCATATCTTTCCCACGACCTCTTTCAGAAAATCGAGGTGGCGCTGATCGGCAGTCATCACGCGTTCCCAATCCCACTGATCCACGTAAGCCGAGTGGTCGTGGTCGAGAAAGTAGTCCTTGCGAACCGCCCGCATGTCGGTGCAGATGCCCTCACCCACGTCGCACGCAAATTGCCGCAGCGCGACTCTCTTCCACTTGGTTGCAGCCTGCACAACCTGCGCATCAAGCGGGTGCAGGTCGCGATCGTTGGAGATGTGGAACTGGATGGGCGTGCGCGAGCCATCGCGATCGAGCATGTCGTTGACGCCGCTCTCGACATCGACGATGAGAGGCACCTCGACCATCATCAAATTAAGTTCCTTGCACAGGTTGTCTTCGATATAGCGCTTGACCTGGAAGATGGCCTGTTGGGTTTCTTTCGGCGTGAGCAGTGAACGGTAATCGTGCGGCAGGATTTTTTCGAGCTCGGTGTAATCGCCGATGCCGGGACCGGCGAGGTCGGCTCTTTTATCGAGAACAGTCGCCATGAAGACTCTCCTTCGCTGGGTGCCGTCAGGGCCAACGCAAAGGGATGAACGGCGAAGCGGCACCCGCATGCCGTCCTCGATGGTTCCTCGCGGGCGTGAACCAAGCTGTGACCGCGGTCACGAGACGATGGAAGGGCGAGGTCCGGCGCGTCCGGGCATCGCACCCGCAGAAATTTTCTTGCCAGCGGTGGGTGTTGTGCCGCAGAATCCGCGCGCTGCGCGGCGGAGTCGATGCGCAAGTATGACGGCGCCCAGGCCGCCCAACCGCCTCGAGCAGTTTCTCGCCGCGCGGCTTCTCTCTTGAAGTCGCGGAGGTCCTCATCCTGCTCGTCGAGCCCGTCGATCTCTTCCTCGGCAAGGTGGCCTAGCGGGCGCCCCACATCTCGTCTTTGATATGTGGGATAGCACAAACCTCAATTCACCTTTTCCAGCCCGGCACGAACAGCGCCCTCGTTGTAGCGCCGGTCTCCTGACCGGCTGTAGTGTGGGTCTCCAGCCGGGGCCCCCAAGAAACGTTCTTTGTTTCTTAGGGTGGGAGACCCGCACTCGTCCAAAGATCATTACGAAATCACGCGGTCAGAGCATGATTCTGTCATACTGAGCGAAGCAGGTGCGGCTTTTTGCACCTGCGGAGTCGAAGGATCTGCGGTTGTTTTTCCTCGATACGAAATGGATAAACAATCGATCGAGCTTTCCGAAAAAGACGCCGCAACTGTGTCCTGTATCAGGGCGCGACTTTAGTCGCGCCGTAGGAGCCGCCCCAAACAGCGATGGCTTCAGCCTCTGAGGGATGACGCGAGAGCTGGGTCGATCGCTCTCCTGTGTCATTCCCACAAGGAGTCCTACGTTCATGTTCCGCCCCATGATCCGCATCGCCCAGCGACATATCGGTTTGTTCGCAGCGGCCCTCCTCGTCTTCCAGTGCGGCCTGTGCCTTCACGCGCAGGCTCCCATCGTGGAGGAACCCAACTACACGCCCACGCTGACCTTTGACGTTGCCACCATTCGCCCTGCACCGCCGCCGGATGCCACTTTCCACGTATCCGTCTCCAGCCCGCCGCACTCCAGCCGTTTCGAAGCCACGAACCTTCCCATCAAGGCCCTTCTCCAGATTGCTTACGGCTTCGATGCCCCGGTCGTGGGCGCACCTGACTGGGTCGCGAACACGTTTTACACCATCCAGGCCCGCTCGGACGAAGCGGCCGATGCTAGGCTCGCACGGCTCACCAATAACGAGGTCCGGCTTGAAAAGCGGAACGCGATTCGCGTGCTGCTGGCAGAGCGTTTCGGCCTGAAGATGCACCTTGAAACTCGCAATACCTCCATCTACAACCTTGTGGTGGGCAAAGGCGGAGTCAAGATGCAGCTTGTGCCTCCTCCGCCGCCTCCCGCCGATGGAGAGGCGCCGCCTCCGCCGCGACCTTCCGACGTCCAGGCGCATGGATCGCAGCATGGCCTCGAGTTTGTCGGATCAAATGCCTCAATGCGGGCCATCGCCGGCGCCCTCAGTTCGATGGTCGAAGCGCCCGTCGTTGACCAGACCGGTCTCACCGGCACCTACAATTACACGCTGCAGTTTGGCCGCGATTGGTCCGAGCACGATCCGGACAGCTGGCCCTCGATTTTCACCGCGGTGCAAGAACAGCTTGGGCTCAAGCTCGAAGCTGTGCACGAGTCCGTGCCCAACCTCGTGGTCGACCACATCACGAAGCCAACGGAAAACTGATTCACGTAATGAGGGCTGCGCCGTGCCGCACCCATCGCGTGTATCGCGAGGCGCGTATTGGTAAGCCAGGTCGCCTGGACTTGTGATCAGTCCCCGCAAAACGCCCTTGTAGCAAGTGATGATCCGCAGGCGGCGGCGCCTCATCCCGAAGGCGCAGCGGAACCAACAGGGCCAACGGGGATTGATCGCGGCTCTGCCGCGCGGGTCACTATAAACGCAACTCACCGCTCAGCCCGCAAGTGAGCTGCGTCTCTGCATCACCTTTTGAGGATTCAAGTGGGGGAAGCTTGAGGTCTTGCGGGCCCTTCAACCCGGCCTTACTTCCACTCCCATATCTTTGACACGGTGCCGCCTTTGGCATCCACTTCGTACTCGAAGGCTCCGCAGGCGTTGTTCAGGCGCGCCAGCTTCTTTGAAGTCGTCCTGAAAAACAACATTCCCCGGTAACTCACTGAGCCGCCGGGCCCGAAATGGCCTATTCCCGTCCCCGTCCAGGTCACGCCCTCGCCGTCTTCCGTTACGTTCATTCCTTGGCCGCTGCCATGAATCGAGCCATCCGCACGCACCACCGAGATGTAGGTGCCCATGCCGGTCACGGGAATGCCGAGCATCTTGCCGCTGTCTTCAAAGGTCACTTCCGCCGTTGGGGGATCAACGGAGGTCACGCGCCTTACCAGTCTCTTGCCTTTCACTTCACAAATCTTGTCTCCGATCATTGGTTCGACCTCTCTTCTCGCCGGGGGCTTGAGTTACGCGTCCCGGGTGGGTCATTTTATACCCGCAAGCGCAGCTCGCACTATCGATAAATGCCTCCTTCTGTGAATTCTGCAGGGATTTCATAGCCGAGGCTGCGGGACGGCAGGCGCTCCACGCCGTCTCCATGGCGGGTCGCAGCGCCCCTGCACAGAATTTTTCTTGCCATTCCCCCGGCGTCTCAATAAGAATCCGTACAGCGGTTCCAGAATTGCTGTACCCCGGAAACACCACTGCCGAGTGACATTTTCGTCGAGAAAATGTCACCTTTCGCCACCTTCAAAAGGGCACGTGAATTCTGGGACCGCTCGTTCCGGGCATCGGGGAAGGGGGTTCCCCGGCGCGGGCGGATTCCCAAACCAATCGACTTGAGGCAGGTCTTGGCGCACAGCAGGCAAGTGCGCAGGCCCTGAGGATGATTGAGCCGCCCAACGATGGAAGGGAGCTTGGCATGGCGACATTTTCGTGGCAGACCTGGAACAGCGGTCCATTCAGCATCGAGCGCAAGCAGGGCAAGGTGCCGGGCACGGTCATTCTCAGCTTCCGAGGGCCGTTCACCATGCGCGACGCATACAGCAGCTTGCCCACCATGACGCTGAAAGAAATGCTCGAGCTGGAACCGGCGCCGGGTGAGGATCCGCCGGTCAAAAACATCCTCGACCTGACCGCGTGCCCTTATATGGATTCGAGCGGCCTGGGCATCATCGTCTCCCATATGGTGCACTGCCAGAAGAAAGGCGTGAAGATGATCGCCGCGGGTATGGCGCCGCGCGTGCGCGAGGTCTTCAAGCTCACCAGGGTCGACGGCGTGGTTCCCATCGCCGCTACGGTGGAAGAAGCGGAGATGAACTGAAAGCAGGGAACAGGGAGTAGCCAGTAGGGAATAGAAAGGCGAGGGCCGGGAGACGTAGGCTACCGGTTATTGGCTACTGGCTATTGGCTACAAGCTCCCCGCTACAAGCGCGTTTTTGCCTGCAAATGCGCGCAAAAACACGCATCCGAGGCCCTTTTTGATGTGCCTTTGGGAAATTCTCTGATTAAGTCACTAAAGTTCTGTAGAAGCGGGACAGGTGGCGAGGGGGAGCGAGCCACCTCAGGGTTCTCCTTAGGATGTTGTTTGTCGGAACGACATTCCGAGAGGAGGACATGAGGATGGCTCGCAAGAGACAGGGTATTGGGAACGTGGAGGGGTGGCAAGGGCTGGGGGAGGAGGATTTTCTGCGAGGGCTTGTGGAGCGAATGGTGCAGC
>Ga0326728_10001034_pt1 | contig 101640 bp, 88 predicted proteins | sample MB3enrmetagenome_FD_207602 | JGI IMG/M metagenome (GOLD analysis project Ga0326728, IMG submission 207602) | Lab enriched peat soil microbial communities from McLean, Ithaca, NY, United States - MB31MN | ecosystem: Environmental > Terrestrial > Soil > Wetlands > Peat | place: USA: New York...
GGGTTCCGGGCAGCTACGAGGCGGTACTGGCCGGGGTGCGCGCCGCCCGGGAAGCGGGCCTGAAGCCGTTGAAGGTCAATTGTGTGCTGTTGCGGGGCTTCAATGAGGACCAGATCGTTCCCTTCGCTGGGTTCGCGCGGCAAGAGGACGTCGTGGTGCGTTTTATCGAGTTCATGCCGCTGGAAGAGGAGCGGGTCTGGTCGCCCCAGATCGTGGTCACCATGGATGAGGTGCTGGCGGGCATCCGTTCCCGTTATCTGCTCCACGAGATCCCGCGCGATCCGAGCGAGACGGCGCGGCGTTACTGCTTCGACGACGGCATGGGCGAAATTGGCATCATCGCTCCGGTATCGCATCCGTTCTGCGGCCATTGCAGCCGGGTGCGGATCACTTCCGATGGCAAAGTCCGCACCTGTTTGTTCTCGGTATTCGAACACGATCTTGCCGGCCTGATGCGCAACGGAGCCACGGACGACGAGGTCATGGAGTGGATCGTGCAGGTGGTCTTGACCAAGGAAGAGCGGCACCACATCGGCGAACCGGGATTCATGCCCGCCTCGCGCACCATGGTGCATATTGGGGGATGACAGAATAGTGGCCAGTGGTCAGTGGCCAGTCCCAAAGCTGAGAACAACAGACAGAGTAGTGGTCAGCGGCCACGGGCCACTTACCACTGAAATGCTTGCACCTGGTGCGGTGCAGGGAGCACAATAGTTATGGTCCGGCGCGGCGGATGTAGTGGATTGGGAAATTACATCTGCGGCCGGCAGGGTAGCATCAAAAAATAAGAACGAAACGACCACCGGCTTCAACACCCCCGTAGGCCGGGGGCGGCTTCGTCGGGAAGCCGCGCAGTGGGCCTACTGAGCCGGTTGGATGCTTTCAACATCCCCGTCCCCTTGTGCATTAACTGGGACTGAAAGCGGGTTGGAAAAGGTGGCAACTACAACTGTTTGTACGCTCGACAACTATCTTGTTCTTCCAGATCATTCCCTGGATGAGCGCATCACCGCGGCGAAGAGCCGGCTGGGCGAAGAGGTGGTGGTCCTCGGACACCACTATCAGCGCGACGAAGTAATCCGTTTTGCCGACTATCGCGGCGATTCCTATAAACTTTCGCAATTCGCATCCCGGGCGCAGGGGCGATACATAGTCTTCTGCGGGGTGCACTTCATGGCGGAGAGCGCCGACATTCTGGCGCGCCCCGGCCAGGTCACGATTCTGCCCGACCTGAATGCCGGCTGTTCCATGGCCGACATGGCGGAAATCGGGCAGGTGGAAAGCGCCTGGGAGCAATTGGTGGCTCTCGGCCTGACCACGGATGCCGGGGCGGGGATTACCCCGATCACCTACGTCAATTCCAGCGCCGCCATCAAGGCCTTTTGCGGCGAACGCGGCGGTTTAGTGTGCACCTCGGCGAATGCCCGGGGCGCACTGACCTGGGGCTTCGCTAAGAACGACAAATTGTTCTTCTTCCCCGACCAGCATCTGGCCCGCAATACGGGCTACGCCCTCGGCATCCCCTTGGAACGGATGGTGGTATGGGATCCGTTCCTGCCGCAGGGGGGGCTGACGCGGGCGCAACTGGAAAGCGCCCGGCTCATTTTGTGGAAGGGCCATTGCTCGGTCCATCAGCGCTTTCTGCCCGAACATGTGGACAAGGTGCGGGCGCGCTATCCCGGGATCCGGGTCATCGTACATCCGGAGTGCCGCTGGGAGGTCTGCCAGAAGGCGGATGCCTTGGGTTCGACGGAACGCCTCATCAAACTCATCCAGGAAGGCCCTCCCGGCGCGCAGTTCGCCGTGGGGACCGAAATCCATCTGGTAAACCGGCTGGCGAAGGAGTTCGCGGCAGCAGGCAAACGGGTGATCACCCTGGACGATTCCGGATGCCTTTGCACCACCATGTTCCGCATCTCTCCCCAGCATCTGTGCTGGACGCTGGAGAACCTGGTGGAGGGCAATGTGGTGAACCGCATTCGCGTGGCCGACGAGGTGAAACATTGGGCTCGTTTGGCCCTGGATCGTATGTTAGAAATTAAGTGAAGGTTTGAGGGTTGGGTTTAGTAATCAGCAATCAGCACTCAGCATTCAGCCAAAGCGAACAGCAGATCCCTCCCCTTGGCTTCGCCCAGGGTCGGGATGACCAAGGTAAGTGCTGAGATGACAGGGGTTTTTGTGTTTGACCGCTGAAGGCTGACTGCTGATGGCTGATTGCTGAATGCTCTTATGAAACGTACCTTCACACTCGCGGAGGCCAACAGTCTGCTGCCGGTACTGGAGCCGTTGCTGCGCGCGGCCATGCAAACCCATCAGGAAATGCAAAAGGCGCAGGAGGAGTTGCAGCAGGTGGGGCACCATGTGTTTCTCTCCGGCGGCAGCCTGCTGCGGATCTCCGATTTGCTGGCGGTGAAGAAGCGGCGTGAGGAGGCAGCCGAAAAGCTGCGCGATGCGCTGGTGGAATTCGAATCCCTCGGCGTGCAAGTCAAAGATCTGGAAATGGGGCTGCTCGACTTTCCCTGCAAAGCCAAAGGCGAGGAAGAAATCATTTTGCTCTGCTGGAAACTGGGCGAACCGACCATTGCTTACTGGCATAGCCTGGACGCGGGGTTCAAGGGGCGGAAGCCGATTGATGAACGAATTTCCGGCTCCAAGCCGAAGCCTAGTTGAGTTCTCAGTTCCCGGTTCTCAGTTCTCAGTGGTAGGTGCCCTCCAGGCGAGGATTAAGTAAACCCGAGGACACTGGCAACCTAAATTGAAGCTTCCTCTCGACTTTTCATACGAAATTCAACAAACTAAGATAACTTGTCTCGGGAGAATGACATGAGCGAGATTCACACCATTGGGGTCACTACCGGCGGCGGCGACTGTCCGGGCCTGAACGCGGTCATTCGTGCCGTCACGCGATGCGCCATCTTGAAGTACGGCTGGCGCGTGATCGGCATACCAGACGGCTTCGACGGCTTGATTTTTCCCGAGCGTTCCTATGAATTGTCGCTGGTGTCGGTGAGCGGCATCCTGCCCCGCGGGGGAACGATTCTGGGCACTACCAACCGCGGCAATCCTTTCCAGCATAAGGAACAGCGGGACGGAGACGTCATCGTGCACGACGTTTCCAAAGCGGTTTTCGAAAACTCGAAAAAGCTGGGGATCGATGCCATCGTGATCATCGGCGGGGACGGGACACAGAACATCGCGCTGGAATTTCATCGCCGCGGACTCCAGGTAGTGGGCGTGCCGAAGACCATCGATAACGATTTATCGGCCACGGAAATCACCTTCGGTTTCGATACGGCGTTGCATACGGCGACGGACGCCATCGACAAACTGTTCACCACCGCCGAGTCGCATCACCGCGTCATGCTGGTGGAGGTCATGGGCCGCGACGCCGGATGGATCGCGCTGGAAGCGGGTATGGCCGGCGGCGCCCACGTGATTCTGATTCCCGAGATTCCGTTCAACATCGAATCCATCTGCCGCCTGGTGGCGCAGCGCGATCAGCGGGGCCGCCGGTTTACGATAATTGTGGTCGCCGAGGGGGCCCAGTTGCCCCCGGAACTGCAGCCTGCGGAGGAGAGACGGGCGACGGTTCGCCCCGGTTCGGTCGCCAATGCGGTTGGGGACGCAATCGCGCGCGCCACCAAGAAGGAAGTCCGGGTTGCCGTGCTGGGACACATTCAGCGGGGCGGCTCTCCCTCACCCTTCGACCGCATCCTGAGTTCCCGGTTTGGCGTGGCGGCGGTGGATCTGATCGCCAAGGGGGAGTTCGGCCGCATGGTGTGTCTGCGCGGGGGCACGATTCACAGTGTTCCCATAGCCGAGGCGGTCGGGGCGATGAAGTGCGTCGATCCCAACGGAGAGATGGTCCGCACAGCCCGTTCCATCGGCATCTGCTTTGGGGACCAGTAGCCGCAAGCGACAAGCCGCAAGCAACAAGCCAGGAGTGTCTAGGCTTGCTTGCGGCTTCTGGCGGCCGCCTTACCACTAAAGAAGCAGTCCGCAGTCCGCACTCAGCAGTCCGCCAAACTGGTTTGCGCAGAATTTCTGGCTGATTGCTGAATGCTGATTGCTGAGTGCTATATTAATAAGAACTCCCGTGAGATCCTGGTGTTCTATTCCGAACATTCTGCTGCTGTGTGTATTGGCACTGGTGCTGCCGTTTTCCGCCTGCAAGCGGGGCCTGCGGGTGGAGCATGGAGAACCCGCTTATATCTCCGCGCCCCAGGTGAACCTGCGCGATCGTTTGGCCGCCGTCTACAACAAGACGGGGATGGTAAAGAACGGCGAGCGAGTTGAGATTCTGGAGAAGAACAAGCATTTCGTGCGCGTCCGTTCGCCGCGGGGAGAAGAGGGCTGGATGGAGGCGCGCTACCTGGCCAGCGCGGCCGTGTTTGACGGCCTGGAAAAACTGGCCGCGGAAAACGCTAAGGTCCCGGTACAAGGGCGGGGAGCCACCCGGGTGGAGCTGAAAATGCATGTAACGCCCGGGCGCGATACTGACGCGCTTTTCCGTCTGGAGGATGGCACGAAGGTGGAATTGCTGAAACGTGCTTCCACCCCTAGACCGGAGGCGAAGCTGGTTGCCAAAAGCACTCCGGGCAAGGAGCCACCCCCACCCCCCATGGAAGACTGGTGGCTGGTGCGCGATGCGCAGCACCACGCCGGCTGGGTTTTGGCCCGCATGATCGACATCGATATCCCCATGGATATCGCGCAATATGCCGAAGGCCAGCGCATAATCGGCGCCTTCGTCATCAATCAGGTGCCAGACGTCAATCCGGAGAACGGGGAGAGCCGGCAGGTGTCGCAATATCTGACCCTGGTGAACGAGCCCAAGGACGGCCTGCCCTGGGATTACGACCAGATCCGCGTGTTCACCTGGAACCAGAAACGGCACCGATATGAAACGGCTTATCGCGAACGCAAGCTCTACGGTCTCCTGCCGGCCACCGTCGGGCACGAAAACTTTGGTAAAGAAGGAGATTTGCCCACCTTCACCATCCACGTGAAAGACGACGCGGGCAACGTGACGGAAAGAAAGTACAAGTTGAATCAGCCGATTGTCCGCCGCGTGCTTGCCCCGGGCGAACAGCAGCAAATTGACCAGGCCCGCGCGGCCAGACTGGCAACGGCGAGCCGGACGCACGGGGCGCGGGAAGGCCATAAGCGGAGAGCGGCGAGGTAGGAAACAGCCGCAAGCAACAAGTCAGAAGTCAGAAGTCAGAATAACCCCTTCGGGGTTCGAGACCTGCTGGAATCCCTTTCCCCTTGATTCCAGTCAACTACTTTCCTGGCAACCATCTGGCGTGCGCCCCAACGTAAAGAGCCACAAGCAACAAGCCACAAGCCGCAAGCCACAAACACGGTGGGTTCAGACGCTTTGCGGGGCTTTGACTCTGAACATTTGCGGAGAAACTCTATCCCAACGGAACCGAGAGTTGGCGCTCTTCTTCTGACTTCTGACTCCTGACTTCTGATTTCTGGCTTGTGGCTTGCAGCTTGCAGCTTCTCTGCAGGCATCAGGGCAGCTTCTGGAGGCGTCCAAGAAAGTATTCTCGTGGCCCGCGCTGTGGGTTGGGTGCGGCGGGGAACCAGATGGCGGAAAAAGTGAAGGTTCTTAGACTCCAGCGTGACTCTAAGTACCTGTACTACATCGACGGGGAAGGGAACGTCTGTCGCAAGCCAAAATCGGGCGAGGGTAATGCCCAAGTACTGGTGCAGCGTGCCGTCGACCGGGACTGTGCCTACCTCTACTTTCTTGACAAGGAAGGGGATGTGGCCCGTTCGCCGCGGGGTGCGAGGAAAGACAAGGACAAGAAAGTCGCCTGATGAACGGCAATGGACGGAACATGTATGTCTTTCGCGACGGACGCCGTTCTGTAGCCGGAGCGAGTCTGGTGGAAGAGTTGGCGGACTCGCTGCGGCGCCTGGCCGCCCCCGCCTCCGGCGGTGATGTGTCCTCGTCTCCCGTGCTGACCGATTGCCTGCTGCGCGCCGGGGAGCTGGAATGTGCGCTGGAGGACGCCGCTTCGCCCGAAACCCCGCGCCTGGCGGCGCTCACCGATTGGCTGGCGCGATTGCGGGTAGGGGCGGAATGCTGTCGGCCGGAGGCCGCGGCGATGCTGGAGTTAATGCCGCGGCAGATGCCTTCCCGGTTGTCGCTTTCGCCCGCCGAGGGATTCGCTTATTACGGCCTGCATCCGCTGGATTTTGCCGAGCTGGCGACGCGGGTACCAGTGCGGGGGGACCACGTAGCGGTGATCGGCATTCGCAGCATCGGCACTACGCTCAGCGCCCTGGTAGCGGCGGCGTTCCTCAAACGCGGCCTGCATGTGGAGCGCATCGCAGTGCGTCCCACGGGGCACCCTTATGACCGGCATACGGAGTTCGCGCCCGCCCAGTTGCGCTGGCTGGCGCGGCTGCGCGCCTGCGAGGCGAAATTCGTGGTGGCGGACGAAGGTCCGGGAATGAGCGGTTCCTCCTTTCTGTCGGTCGGGGAAGCGCTGCTGGGCGCAGGCGTGGCGCGAACCCAGATTCAGTTTCTCTGCAGCCGCGAGCCCGATATCCAGGCGCTGTGCGCGCGCAATGCCGCGGCCCGCTGGAGCAGTTTCCAGTTCGCCGCCGTCCCTCCCACCGGCCGTTTGCCGGCCGAGGCCCGGGTTTACATTGGCAGCGGCTTCTGGCGCCACGAGTTGCTGGGGCCCGATCCGGCGGTGTGGCCCGCGTCCTGGACGCAGATGGAGCGGACGAAGTTCCTTTCGCCGGATCACCATTGGCTCTTCAAATTTACCGGCTTCGGCCGTTTTGGTGAGGAGATCCGCCAGCGCGCGCTGCCCCTGAGCGAGGCCGGGTATGTGGCGCCGCCGGTGGAATCCGAGGAAGGGTTCGGGTGCTACCGGTTCGTACCGGGCACGATGCTCACCGCCGCCCAGACGGATTGCCCTGTACTGCAGCGAATCGCGAATTACTGCGCCTTCCGCCGTGCCCACTTCCGCTCACGCGAGGAGCAGAACTCCGGGCAGATGGAAACCATGGTGCGGTTTAACATGGGAGAAGAATTCGGCCGGGAGCTGAACGGAAGCCTGGGCCGCCTGGAGACCGATCATCCGGTGCTGGTCGATGGGCGCATGTCGCCGCACGAATGGATCCGCGCCCGGGACGGCCGCTTGCTCAAGTGCGATGCCGTCAGCCACGGCGATGATCACTTCTTTCCCGGTCCGGCTACCGATATCGGCTGGGACCTGGCGGGAACGATCGTGGAATGGGGTTTGCAGAAGGAGGCAGCCGAATACTTTGTCCGCTGTTACCAGCAGGCCAGCGGCGACGACCCGCGGCCGCGACTGCCGGCCTACCTGTTAGCCTATTCGGTCTTTCGTTCGGCCTATTGCAAGATGGCCGCCGCAGCCATGTGCGGGTCCGATGAAGAAAAGCGCCTGCTGCTGGCGCACAGCTACTACCGTGAGTATGTCGAGAGCTTCCTGCCGTGCGAGTTTGTGGCCGCGTGACAGGAAAAACCCTTCACCGCTGAGGACGCAAAGGACGCAGAGGAAAATCAGGAACAAGCGAAACGGCATAAGAATCCTCCGCGTTCCTCTGCGTCCTCTGGGGTGGAGGGGGCCGGCTTCAGGAGTAGAAGTCGGTTATGGCTGCGACTACCCTTTGCTGCTCGTCTTCGGTCAGTTCGGGGAACATGGGTAGCGCCAGGACCTCCCGGGCGGCCTGTTCGGAAACGGGAAAATCACCTTCACGGTAGCCAAGATAGGCAAAACAGGGTTGCAGATGGAGCGGAATCGGGTAGTAGACCTCGGTGGCAATGCCGCGCCCGGCCAGAAACGCCCGCAACTCATCGCGCCGGTGCACCCGCAAGACATATTGATGAAAGATAGAGTGGGCCTCAAGGCGGATGGTCAGCGGACACACCGGAGATTGGGCGCATACCCCCGGGCTTGCGGCTGAGGCCAATAAACCGGCGGCCGCCAGGCGCTCGTCGTAAGTTCGGGCGCGGCTGCGGCGCTCCTGGTTCCAGCGGGGCAGGTATTTCAGCTTGACTCGCAGAATAGCGGCTTGCAGGGCAGCCAGGCGGCTGTTGGCGCCAATTTCTTCATGCCGGTAGCGCTGCCGGCTGCCGTGACTGCGCAGGCTGACAATGCGGTCGGTCACATCGCCGTGATTGGTGGTAACGCAGCCGGCGTCGCCGTAGGCGCTGAGGTTTTTGGTCGGATAAAAGCTGAAGGCGGCGGCATCGCCCAGGGCTCCGGCCGAATGGCCGTTCCACGATGCCCCGAAGGCCTGGGCAGCATCTTCGACCATCTTCAGCTCGTATTGGCCGGCCAAGCGGGCGAAGGCCGTCATGTCGGCACATTGTCCGTAGAGGTGCACCGGCAGTATGGCGCGTACCCGGCCGGCGCCCTGCAGAGCTTCTGCCGCCTTGCGGGGGTCTAGGTTCAGGGTGCCTGCATCCACGTCGGCCAGTATGGGCCGGGCCCCGGCCCGAATAATAGCGCTGACCGTGGCGAAAAAACTGAAGGGAGTGGTGATGACCGCATCGCCGGGACAAACTCCCACGCCCGCCAGCGCCAGCCACAGGGCGTCTGTGCCGGAAGCGCAGCCCACGGTCCGCCGCACCCCCAAGCATTGTGCCGCTTCCTGTTCGAAACTGGCTACCTCATCACCCAGGATGAACTGCTGTTCCGCGCACACGCGCTCGATTGCGGCCAAAACCTCGGTACGAATGCCGGCGTACTGACGCCGCAGGTCCAGCATGGGGATTGGCGGCGCCTGCGAACTGAAGTGTGCCTGCATCGACCAGCCGATTCTATAAGCTACAGGCAACAAGCCACAAGCAACAAGCAATGGGCAACAAGCCACAAGCGACAAGCAACAAGCAGCAAGCCAGAAACCAGAAGTCAGAAGTCAGAAGAAGAGCGCCCGCTTTTGGTTCTGCTGGGATACAATTTTCCCTCAAACACTCAGAGTCAAGGCCCTGCAAAAGCGCCTGAACCCACCGTGTTTGTGGCTTGTTGCTTGTGGCTTAAAGCTTGTTGCTTGTGGCTTTTTACGTCGGGGTATGCGCCAGGCGAGTGCCCAGGTGAATGGGGGCAAGATCGATCCAGGAGGTCTCGCCGTTGCCTTCGCAGACGAAAGTAAGCTCATCGATCAGAATGTGCCGGGAGCCGTTATACCGCGTCCAGCGCTGCCGCGAGATCTCCGCCGCGCGGAAGGCCGCTTCCGCTTCCGCCAATTTGACGATGGTCAGGTGGGGCATGTAGGGCCAGGGCTCGTCAAATTGCAGGGTGCCCTGGTTGAGCATGTCATGTAATTCGCGCAGGCGGTAGGCGGCGTGATCGACGCGGATAAACACCGTCGGCGTGCTGGGCGCGAACGTCTCCACGTCGCCCATACCCACCTTGAAAGGTTCCACGGTGCGGCAGACTTCCTGAATGAGGCGTTGCGCCTGCTCCGCCGTTGCCTGAAGCGGGCGCGGGGGCAGGACGGTCACATGAGCCGGCAGGCAGGGGTGCTCGGGATGAAGGTCGCGACGGAGCTGCTCGACGAATCGCCCCACGGAATTGTGAACGTACGCGACCAATGCATACAAGGGCGCGCTCATACAAGGATTCTCATTATAAGCCCATTCCGCGCTTGCGGCGCGAGGGTAGGTAACTGCACTGGGCAGGCGGCAGATATATGGCTTGGCTATCTGCGAAAAACTGCCTTACCAGCGCCGGGTGCGCGGAAAGCGGAAGACGCCCTGGAAAAAAGCACGTGTCGCTTTGGGCGCCCGGAGCGCGGCGATAACCCCCAGCAAAGGAAACAGCCACCCCAGAACGGAGAGAAGCCAGCCCAGCACGCGGGCCACAAACAGCCCCTCCGGCAACAGATCGTTGGGCATTCTCCCCAGCGCCAGCCACAGGGCAAAGGTAATTGCGCTGTGCAGCGCCGGCAGATTCGGCCAGCGATCCCCGGCGAACACCGCGGCACAGGCGAGCGTGGTGAGCACGCAGGCAATCGCCACCAACTTTACGAAATGGCGGGCGACAAACCGGTGCAATTTCTCCACAATCCCCATTCTCTGCAGCAGTCTAACACGCGCGAGAGTGGGCGCCGGGAAGGCAAAAGTATCAAAGGTCATGAGTGTGTTAGAATTTCGCTTGACAGGCAGTATTGTTGGTAACCTTTTGAATTTATTGAGTTTGTCGGGGCGTAGCGCAGCCTGGTAGCGCACCTGCCTTGGGCGCAGGGGGTCGTTGGTTCAAATCCAATCGCCCCGACCAATGTTTGCAATCAGTTAGCGCGATGGCTTTCGCCATCGGCACCCGACTCTAGGGAAAACTCTAGGGACCCCGCTTCAAAATTACCCTTCTGTGCCGGGGTCCGGCTGATAGCTTCCACTGCGCTGCGCAATTCCTCCATTGCGAAATGGCCGTACCGAGCGGCCATCTTCGCCATTGTGCCTGCCGTCCAACCGACAATCTTTGCAATGATGGGCAGAGGAATCCGAGCGGCAATCATGCGGCTGACTGCGGTATGGCGAAGGTCATGGAAGCGGACACCCACAAGACCGGCCGGCAGTTCCGGGGTTTCGGAGTGGCATTCGATGCAGGTATAACCCTTCTCAGGCTTTGGCTTGTCGGCCAAGATACCAGTCTTACAGCTTGGACAATGGCGCCTGGTCCGTTTCTTTGCCGATTCCCAGGATTCTTTGACGTCGCCTATCGGTTGGCCTGGGTCTGTGTAATAAACCGTGGTGCCGGTAATCCCGAAAACCCCTTCTGTGCCAGCCCCACTGCATTGCTCCAAGCAAAAAACATAGTGCTCCGGCTTGCGATGCGGAAACTGCTGCGCCCAAAACGTCAGGGCTGCCATAGCTCGCTGGTTCAACGGGACCGTCCGGCCCGTACCGGCTCTGGTCTTGTCCTTGCCAAATTTCAGGCAGCGGTTCGGAAAGTCGATGTTCCTCCATTGCAAGGTTCGGACGGTATTGAACCGGGCGCCGGTTTCGAGGGCGAGGACCACGAATGGGAGTAAGAGACGCGACCTGGATCGCCCGCACTCCAGGAGCAATGCTGACTCCTCTTCTCCGGTAAGTGCCCGGCCCACGTCCTCCCGTTCCTCCAGCATTACGACATCATCCTGCAACCGCTCCCACTGCTTATGGCGCTTGAGAATCGTGCGCAAGGTACCCACTTCGATATTGACTGTGCGCCCGGATGCGCCTTTCTCTGTACGCTGGTCCTGGTATGCGGCAATGTGCTTGCCTTCGATGTCTGCCAGAAGCCTTTTGCCAAAGGTGGGCAGCAGGTGGGCAACACTGTTCTTCTGAATCTCCAGCATCCTGGGAGACCATTTCTTCTTTTTGCCTTTGGCCAGCGCAAGGTATTCTTCTGCTGCTGTGGCGAAGAGCAAAGGCTGCTGAGTCCTCTTGATCCCCGCCGCACCCTCTTCCAATCCGCGCCGTCGCTTGTCCGCGATTTTCTTTGCCAGCGTCTTGCTGCGGGTCCCCGTGCTCTCTTGTATACGCTGCCCGTGGAAGAAGAAGTCCATCCAATACACCTTGCTGTTGCGAAAACGGAAGACTGACATAACGTACTCCTTACTGGCGAACTGGTGCTTTCAGCTCGCCCTTGTTCACTGCTCGGGTTAAGAATTTCCCGCTGATGTCCGGTTCATTCTTCGAGACCCACTGCTTCCAATCGAGTTGAGTGCGGGCCGTTGTCCAATCCTGAGCAGCTTTCGCAGAGCGGCGCAGCTTATCCTCGCGGTCCTTTTGACGCTGCTGTTCGATAGCAGCCCTGCCCGTGGTACGCCATCCGCACAGCCGGGAGCAGTACACCTTTGGATTCCGCTCTGTTCGCCGCAGGAAGTACCGCCCGCAGCGAGCACAAGGGCCGCCAAGTCGCTTTCTCAGTGGGTTGTTGAGGAATGAGAGGAACAGGAAAAACGCTTCGGGACTCGGGCTCGGAGTTGATTTCCCTTGCAGCACCTCTTCCGCTCTGGCCCGGATTCTGGCGGCAGCAGCAGCCGTCAACCTGGCACCGTTTTTGATTGCCTGGGCCACCCTGGCTTGTTGGGCTGCGTAGCTGCCTGCATTTCGCACAACGGCTGGCAGGGGCCAAGCGATAACGACTCCGTCGCCGTCACGTTGGGGAAGAACGTACGGCGGATTATCCCGACTATGGCGCACGAGGGATTCCCATAGCTCGGGGTTGTCACGGACGAATCGGCCCATGTTGGGTCCGCTGGCCTGCCACTTCTTAACCCAGTTCCTCAGGTGCTCCCCAGCGAAGATGTCCTGCTGGGATGAGCGCCGCAGGATGAATGGGTCTGCATTTATGTGCCCAAGGATGATTTCCATCTCATCTTTGGGCGGTAGCCCGATTACCGAGCGGGTTAGCGTTTGCCGCGGCACAATTATTGTATAGCACACAATATAATACTACGCAACTACATATATTTTGACATTCATTGAGAGCAGAGACAGACTGAGGTTATCGCGCGAGAGCAGCCCGCAGCGAAAACAGGAGGAAGAATGATAAGTGCAGTGCGAAAGGGACTGCTAACAGTCGAGCAGTTTGCGGAAGCGGTAGGACTGAGGCCCGCTACCGTGCGCCAGAAGGTGTGGCGCCGTGAAATCGAGTTCGTGCGCATTGGCCGCGCCATTAGGTTCAAGCCCGAGACTGCGGAGAAAATGATTGATGCTGGCACCGTGCCGGCGCTGGAGCAGCGGTAATGGCCGCGCCGCAACCGCCAGATGGCCCGCCGGCGGACCTGCCCGCCGTGCTCGCCCTGGCTGCACACGGTTGGCGGGTGTTCCCTTGCCGTCCACGGGACAAGACGCCACTGGTGCGCGAGTGGCAGCACATCGCCACCACTGGCCCAGAGCAGATACGAGCATGGTACGCAGAGTATCCCGCCTGCAACTGGGGGATAGCCACAGGCCGCGCATCGGGTACGTGGGTGCTCGATGTAGACGGGGCGCAGGGCACGGCGTCGCTCAAGGCGCTGGTGACGCAGCACGGCGCGCTACCAGCGCGGCTGACGGTCCGCACAGGCAAGGGACTACACCTGTACTTCGCTTGGCCGCGAGGCCACGAGCTGCGGAATAGTGCGGGCAAGATCGGCGAGGGCCTGGATGTCCGCGCCGAGGGCGGATATGTGCTCGCGCCTGGCTCAGTCCATCCGTCTGGAGCTATCTACGCTGTGGCGCAGGATGGGCCTGTTCCTGATGCCCCCGAGTGGCTAGTACAGATGGCCACGTCACCGGCAACAGCTACAGCAGCCGTCACGGATGGCGACCGGATTCCGCAAGGCAAGGGTGAGCCGGCCAAATTCAAGCTGGCGCTAAAACTGCTCAAGGCAAACCAGACGCGTGATGTGGTACTGGCCGCAGTCTTAGCCCTAGATGCGAAATGTGAGCACCGGCTTGGCGAAGCTGAGTGTAAGCGCAAGGTGGACGAATGGGCAGAGCGGTACGCTCGCGGTGAGCCTATCGCCGGCCCACGGCGCGCGGAGATAGTCACTCTGTCAGACGTGCAGCCGCGAGAAGTGGATTGGCTCTGGCGTCCGTACCTGCCCGCTGGGATGCTGGCGATGCTGTCCGGCGACCCTGGCGTTGGTAAGACCTTTTTGGTCCTGGCAATCGCTGCCGCACTAACCACAGGACACGTCCCAAACTCACAAGAGACGACATGCACGCCGATAGATGTGCTCTACATGAGCATCGAGAATGACCCCGCCTGTGTCGTGCGTCCGCGCTTCGATAAGCTCGGCGGTAATCCGAGCCGGCTGCACATCGTCACCGGCGCAGTCATCGGTGAGGGCGAAGATGCCCAACACGATGCTGTGTGGCTCAGTGACATAGATGCTCTGCACGATGCGCTCGAAAGGACACAGGCCCGCTTGATGATAGTTGACCCTATCCAAAGCTACCTGGGTGCCGCCATCGATTTTCACCGCAGTAACGAGACACGCCCTGTGCTTGACGGACTCGCGCGGTTGGCACAGCAGCACAACTGCGGGGTGCTGATTGCCCGTCATTTGTCCAAGGCCCGCGGTGGCCGCGCCATCCATGCCGGACTTGGCAGTATCGACCTGACCGGCGCTGTACGTACCGAGTTGCTGGCCGGGTACGCGGCTGAGGATCAACAGCACAGGGCGCTCGTCCAAGTAAAGAGCAACGTGGGCGAGTACGGCGCCGCGCTCGGGTTCGTGATCGAGCAGGGCCTGTTCCAGTGGACCGGAGAATCGACGCTGACCGCTACAGACATCCTGGCGCCAGAGTCCACGGATCGGGAATCGGGCTTGATTGATGCAGCCGAGTGGTTGCGCGAGTACCTGGGAGCGGGAGAGCGGACGGCCAAGGAGATCGAGCAAGCAGCAGGGGGCGAAGGCTTCTCCAAGACGACACTACACCGGGCAAGGAAACAAACCGGCGTCATTACCCGCAAGCTGGGTTTCGGCGGCGGGTGGATTTGGCAGCTACCTACCGCCGAAGATTCCAAGATTCCCGAAGATTCCAAAGATTCCAATACAGAAAAACTGGAATCTTCGGCTCAGGTTGGAATCTTCGAGCGCGAGAAGGGAGAACTATGACCGCACCACAGGTGATTCAGGAAATCGAAGCGGCCGGCGGAGTGCTCGCGTTGAAGGGAGACAAAATCACCTATGACATACCGAAGGCCGCCCGCCCCCTCGTGGACGTACTGCGCCAACACCGGGACGAAGTGTTGCAGACGCTCCGGGGGCGGCAAGACGAAGCCAAGCGCCGCATATCCCGCTGGATGGCCGCCCGCTGTGCCTGCCCGCAGAACCGGCGCAAGGTATGGGGCAGCGAGAAATCCCTTTACCGCAATTACCTCGCATGGTGCCAGCAGTGCCAGCAGGCGCCATGCTCGCACGAACAGTTCACCGCCATCCTGGATGAGTCCTTCCACCGCCACCTGGACGGATGGCAGGGCCTTTGCTTGGCGGTGGGTTGGGCGGCGGCAAGCAAAGGGTTGGGCAGCAAGCCAATGTATCCCGCGCCGATGGAGGTAATTCAATGACACCAGGAACAGAGCAGTTCCCCATCGGCAGCCTCGTTATGCTCAAGTACTGCCCGGACTCTGGCGAAGTTGGCACCGTGACCGGCTTCGAGCGGAGCCGGGTAGTTGTCCACTGGCCGGGCTGGAACAGGGAAGGTCATTACCTGGCGTGCTCACTGCTACCAGCGGAGAACAAGCAATGAACGGCAAGGCAAAAGGAACGCGGCTCACGAATCGGCCAAACCTGAGCCGGCGCGAACGGAGGTTTGATTGATGCCAGAAATCAACGAGAAACCAAATGAGAGACGCGGGGGCCGGCGTCCTGGTGCTGGCCGCAAGCCTTCTACAATCAAGGGAGTAGCGCGGAAACTCCCAAAAGATACCGCCGCTCTGATATTGGCGGAAATCAAAGCAAATCGAAAGTGGGTAGAACTGACCAGTTCCGAAGACGAATACATAGTCCTGGGGGCACTGAAGTACCTCACAGACCGGGCATTTGGCAAGGCGAAGCAATCTATTGAGACCACCGGGGATGGTGGCGGCCCGGTCCTAAGCGAAATCAAAATCAAGTTCATGGACGCACCGCCCGAGCCCCCGGAGGATCTGCGATGAAACGAATTAGCTTGGGGCGGCACAAGCGCCAGTGCTCAATCTGCGCCCACCCCAAGCGCGCGGAAATCGAAGCGGATTTCATTGCCTGGCGCAGCCCAGCCGCCATCGCCGAAGAGTACGGGCTGGCAGACCGGGCCAGCATCTACAGGCACAGCCACGCCTTGGCGTTATTTGCCAAACGCCAGAGGAACGTCCGTGCCGCATTGGAACGAATTATCGAGCACGCCGGCGAAGTGGAAGTGACTGCGTCCGCCGTGGTTGGCGCCGTCCAAGCTTACGCCAAGATAAATGCGGCTGGCCAATGGATTGACCGCACGGAGATTACCACCATGAACGAATTGTTCGAGCGTATGACCACCGCCGAGCTGGAAGCCTACGCCCGAGATGGCAGCTTGCCGGACTGGTTCACCGCAGCCGTGGGCGCAACAGCAACCGACAGTCGGGAGGAGTGAAATCGTGAAAAAACGCGGAGAAGTGTACCCGTTGCCCGCAACACATTCAGACCCCAAGCCAGCAGACTTTCCGCTGGGAAGCGTGAGGTCGCGTGCGGCCGCAAGATCGTTGCTAAAGGCCCGAGATGCAGAGAAGCCAGGAGTCCTCTTCCGAATTGTCGGACGTGGTATTGACCCGAACCAAAAATGCACTTGCAAGGCACCTCCGCCAGGCACGATTGCGTTTTGCCAGTGTAGGTTCGTATCACCTGATACGGACCGTGAAGCTACGGCGGGGGCTGTTAGCGCGTCGCAAATAGGCGTTTCTGATGAGTGATGTGCTATCGGTCAGGGCAACGTGAAAAGGCTTTTTTCTGGGGTCCATGTCTACCGCGGGGCACCTTCATTTCCAGCACCATGATAGTGATGATGATAGCGATAATCCCGTTACTGAATGATTCGAACCAGCTTCTGCCCGTTGCGCCCTTCGTAATGGGCTAGGGGATGGGCAGTCATGGCACCATCCAGTTGAGGATGGGCGTCGTTTGCAGATAGACCAAGAAACACATCGCCAGGAGAAGGATAAGGCTCCACAGGAATACGGAGCGAAAGATATCGCCCTCGCGGCCGCTGAGGCCAACCGCAGCGGCGGCAATCGTCAGACTCTGCACCGAAATCGGCTTGCCCAGCACACCGCCCGAGCTGTTGGAGGCGGCGAGCAGGATCGGCGACAGACGAAGCTTCTCTGCAGCCGCCACCTGCAGCGCGCCGAACAGCGCATTGGCCGAGTTGTCGGAGCCGCTGATGGCAACTCCGATCCAGCCGATCACCGGCGAAAGCAAGGCGAAGCCAACCGGTCCTGCACCGGCCATAAATCGGCCGAGAGTGATCGTCTGACCCGAGAGGCTCATGACGAAGGCGACGCCCAGCACGAACATCACAGTTGGGATCGTCCAGCGCAACTGTACCAGAGTGTCGCGATACCCGTTGAGCGCTTTCAGCGGGCGCACCTTGAGGAACGGAATGCTGGCTAGGCCGGCGAATAGGAGCAGCGTGCCGGTCGCTGTCAAATAGTTCAGCGCCAAAATCGTGGAGACCGGCTTGCCCGCCGGGGTGAGGATCGCCAGCTTCGGCCAGGGGAAGCGTACGGTGCTGTGGACGAGCAGTTTCTGGACAAAACCGACCTGCGCCAGAGTGAAGACGAGGATGATGATGACATAGGGCAGAAAGGCGACGATCTGGTCGGCTCGCCGATCAACTGGTGCGCCCAGATCGCCCGCCGCTGCGGCGCCGACCGAAGTCGCCTTTCGCACGCCGACAGTTTCGTGCGGCCGCCAGAAGCGCAAGAAGGTGAGCAAAGCGCCGGCGGAGCACAGCGCCGCTGTTACATCGGCGAGCGCTACCGAGAAATAATTGGAGCACAGGAACTGCGCGCTGCCGAATGAGAGGGCGCTGACCAGTGCGGCAGGCCAAGTCTGCCTTAGGCCGCGCTTGCCGTCGACCAGGAAGATCAGCACGAAGGGAACCAGGATGCCGACCAGCGGCGTCTGCCGGCCGATGATGGCGCCGAGGACCTCGAACGGTTTCCCCGTCACCTGGGCGAGGGTAACGATCGGCTGGGCCAATGCGCCAAAGCAGACGGGGGCCGTGTCGGCGATGAGGGCAACCACCGCGGCCTTCACCGGATTTATGCCGAGGGACATCAGCATCACGGGAATGATGGCGACCGGCATGCCGCCACCCGCCAGCGCCTCCATCAGCGCGCCGAAAGTGAAGCCGATGAGAAGCGCCTGGATGCGAGAATCGCCGCTGACCACGGAAAAACTGCGTCGGAGCACGGCGAAATAGCCAGATTGAACCATCATCGTGTGGATCCAGATCGCGTTGATCGGGATCCACAAGACGGAGATCAGGGCGAAGGCAAAGCCGTAGAGGGCGACGCTGAGTGTCACGCCGACCGACATGCCGTAAGCGAAGATGGCGACCAAGCTGGCGGTCACCAGCGCCCCCAAGCCCGCGTAAAAGGGCCGCAAGCGCAGGCCGCCGAGCAGTACGAATATCACTAAGAGCGGCAATGACGCAAAGATCGACGAATAGCCGAGTGAGTGGGCGATGGGATCAAAGATTTGTTGAAACATCATTCCCTCCCTGCAGCGAACCCTTCTCATCAGAGACGGCGGGCGTCGAATGACGCCATACCGCGCAGCAGCCCAGATGACTCAGCCAGATGACTCAGGAGACTAGTTCGGCGCAATCGATTTGATTATTATGTACAAGAAGTTGCCCTTCACCTCCGAATACCAATGGGGTACACCGGCGGGCACTACAATTACGTCCCCTTTTTTGAGGTGATGGACTTCTCCGCCCACGATCTTGCTGCCACGGGAATTTTCCGCGTCAGCAACTTTCAAGTCGGGTATTGTACCGCCGGTTACAAACGTCGCTGTACCATCCACGATGTAGGTGATATCGCTTTCGTGAACGTGTATTTCCGCCAATCCAGGCTGGTCGCGACGGAGTGCTTGAACACGATAGAAAGGGGCTTGCGCCAGGAGGTCTCCCTTGATGCCTGAGCCCTCACCTTTGGCGAACGCTGCCTTAACCTGTGCGCTAGCGTAATAAGAAACCTTGGCGGAAGTCACCGGTGGAGTAACGATCTTTTTCATGGTCCTGTCCTCTCTGCCTGAATGATTAAGCAATTACAAACTGCGCTATTTCCGATGGCATTGATGGCAACTGCTGAAGGCGACCTTAGCAGTGTGGCAGGCGAAGCACTTAGTGCCGATGCTGTGGTCGGCCATATCGATAAATCCCTGTCTTCGTGTCTGAAGGCGACATCATACCGGCAGAATACACACGGCACAGCATAAAAAAGCTTTTTGGTTTTCCCAACTTGATTTCCCCCTAAAACGGGGCTGAAATCAAACAGTGGTCGGCGTCCGGCTCTGGCCGTAATCCTTTGACCATAAAGTGGATAGCGCGAAAATACTGTTGAAAAACAATCATCGTTTTTCAAAAGAAATCAAAGAAATCAAATGCGGTCCCACGGCGGCTCAAGGCGCGAGGTACTTAACAATCCTAAAGTTGCCGTTTTTGCAGAGATACGATGCTGGCCGCCGCATCCCGGCGTTTTGTACAGATCATAAAAGAAGGGCCATCTCTGCCTGAACCAGGGCTTTCCTAACAAATCACCCAATTTTCAGGGGATTTGGGGTTTTCGGAGAGGTACGCGCGCGCGAGGGGGATACGAGCAGCACCGCGAGTCGCACGAAGGAATTTTGGGGCAGTCGCAAAAAGGCGCGCGCAAGGGGACGGCCAGCAGTGATTCGCTCAGAGCTTCCGCACCAAATCAACAATTCTGACCCCTAGAGTGTCGGCAATGATCTTCAGCGTTTGAATTGTAACGTTGCTCTCGCCGCGTTCAATCTCTCCCACGTGGGCGCGGTGCAATCCTGATCGTTCTGCGAAGACATCCTGAGTCAGCTTTCGTTTTCGGCGTAATCCCCGAATGGTTGCTCCGAGCCGCTTTTGAACGTCTTGCACACGGAGCAGTTTCAGACTACGCTGCCTAAACCCATACTGGTTATAACCAGAGATTCAATCAGGCGAGGAGAATCCAAATGAGCGAGGCAGCCGCAAAAGCGAAGAAGGAAGGCTCGCAGATGCCCACGTTTGGCAGAGAGCGGCTTTCGCCTGGCGCGTACACCCTTGATCTTTCGGCCGTGAAAGACATTGTGCTAAGAGATGGCGAACAGCAGTCAACGTTCGGCGAGATCTACAGCAAGTTACGCGATATGAAAATCAGAAAGGTGCCAGAAGTGGCAATAAACCGGGGCGTCTATGTGACAGAACAGGGCGAGATAGTGATTAGCGCCGCGACCGAGCACTGGCGGGTTTTAGGCATCTTGCGAGACCTACTTGGACTTGTCAAAGACGGCATAGAACCGCACAGTGCAACGTGGTTTTACTACGATAAAGATTGGTCCTGCGACGGCGACTTGTCACATAGTTTCTTTGTTTCTTACCAAGGAAAGATCGTCCGGGAGATAGTCGGGTACGGTGATGACGATCCACTGATTCTGAGGAAGCGCGAAGAAGAAAAGCCGGTTTGGCAGTCTGAGCCTGACTTTGATGCGGCCTGGGAAATCTACTGGTATCGCAAGTTCTACGCCGAGACACTCCAAGGTCAGCTCATGGTGTTACGCCCCGATGAGCCGATTCTCTATCACTTCCAGCGACCAGCGTCCCGCGACGCTATGCGAGACGTGGAATTCGTGACGGTAGTCAAGACGTACCACCTGCTTTGGGTCACAGTGCCACTGCTGGCGGCAATTGCATTTCCTGCCGCGAGAGATTACATGGCAATCGCTGCTGCGCTGTTAGGGGTTGACCTTCTGTGGCGATGTTGGGCAACAAGGAAGGTAGGCGGAAACTAACGAACCAATTGCCGAGGTGAATATATGCTGAGTCTCATTAGCATTTTGGCCCTCGTGGGAATTGTGATTTTGGTGCTGATCTCCAAACAGCTCCGGGCGATCAGTGTCGGGATTCTGAGGGTCTCGCATCAAATGGAATACCTGGGGGCACCGCTTGACCTAAGAGATGGGATGCTGGTCGCCGCCAGAAGGCCAGCGAGCCCCCGCCCCGCATACGAAGAAATACTGATAGACTCAAGAGTCGCACTGCTGCAAGCCGTAGGCGATCTAAAACACGAACTCGGCGATCAGATGAGCACGATCCGGAGACTCCTGAAACCCACCGCTTACGTCTCCGAATTGCAGGTCAATACCATGCAGCCTGAACAAGTTGCCGAAAAATCCAGAAACGCGGATCACCTCATCGAGGCGATAGATCAAATCAAGCTGGCGCTATTCCAAGAGGAAATGCAACAATCTCGTCTTGAGCAAGAGCGGAAGAAACTGGATGAGGAAACGCAGGCGAAGCTCCGGCAGGAAAAACGAATACACAAAATCCAGCTTAGGTGCTCGCAAACCCCCGGCGATCAGCACGAATAGCCATTTAACCCAGATATGGTGGGTCCTGAGTTCCTATCTTGGCAGGTTGTCCGTGGAGTCCCCGAGCCTCGTGAGGCCACACACTTCTAATTTCGGCCAGTAGTATGTACGCCGAGAGTAGGAGACCATCACCTGAACCCTGCCGGTGCGTCCTGGGGCATCCCGGTGTGTTTGAGGACTATCGGGGCGCCGCGGCGGATTCGTCTTCTTTTCGCTCTAGGGAAAACTCTAGGGACCCCTGCCAGAAAATGAGTGAAACCGGCAGGAATCTGCAACAGGTCCAAAACCGCGAAAAACCCGCTCAAAGTGGCTCAAGAGACAACCGCGAAAATCAGGAGAAATGGCTTGAATACGACTTGGGCGCAGGGGGTCGTTGGTTCAAATCCAATCGCCCCGACCAATAAACCGAGTCTTTCGGTTCAGAGGCTTACGGGTGAACCCATAGTTTACTTTTGAACTTCCTGCCGCATTGCTGGTGAAATGGGCTGTGGCTGTTGAAAAACTCCTTTTTGCCCAGAATCGGACGAAATCGGGTGACCGGAAATGTATCTGAAAACTGAGAAGATCATTTATAGGGCATCCTAGCGCGACGGGTTTTTCGGAGCATCCTGCTCGAGTGAGTTTTTCAACAGCTACGGCTGGTGTCGAAAGTTCCTCCCTCCGCAACGGAGTAAGCCCCTTTCTCGTTCGGGTGGATTACTTCCGGGTGGCCCGTCATCCGCCCACAACCAACGGACGTTCCCGCGCATCAAAGGAGCCGGTCGCATATCGGTCAACTGAGCAGTAACCCCACTCGACAACTAAGAAGCAGGGACGCTTTCGGGCCAAGCGATCACGACGCAGGCCGAGGCCATATAAGTTAACTCTCCAGGAGGATGTCATGAACCGATCCAATTTCTTGTTGCAAGCAACCGAAGACCGAAGTAGGTCAGTTAGCAGAGTCCCGTCCAAACAACCATCGAAGTCTAACCAACAAAAGGGAAGGATCTTCCCGTGGATGCGACTGGCATCCGTCTGCGCGGTGGCCATGGTGCTGGCAACTGCTGCCATTGCTCAACATCCATGCGCCACCCCCCCTGTGGGCACGATGGTCGCCTGGTACCCGTTCGACGAGACCCACGGACCGACGTCCGCCAATATCGCCACGGGAAACAACGCAAGGTGGGACTCAGTTCCTTGGCCCACCCCGGTCCCGGGAGAAGTCAACGGGGCCTTGGACTTCGGCGGTAACAGTTACATCGATTCGCCTGATTCGATTGTGACAAACTTCGGTCCGGCTGGCGTCGCGTTGTGCGGCGGCGGCAATTATTCAACCTGCGAGGGAGACTTTTCCATGGATGTCTGGATCAATATCCCCGCACCAATAAACGGAACGGTGGAGATTGTCGACAAGAGGGACTACATCACAGGGATCGGTTACTCGTTCTTCCTCTACCGCAACCCCTTCCTCTCCCCTAACACATATATTGGTGTCCAGTTAGCCGATTCGTTGGGTTACACTAACTACGAATCGGAACCCCAGAACATTACTACGAATGAATGGCAGCTCTTAGCTGTCACGGTTGATCGACTGGCCAAGATCCATTGGTACCTCGATGGGGCAGCGGTACCAACACCTGTCTCACCCACCCAATTCGGCAGTCTCCGGAATACCGCCCCGCTGCGCATCGGCGCTAACGCACCAGGCTTTCCAATACATTTTTTTCCGGGCAGTCTGGACGAATTGGAGATTTTTAACCGTGTGCTCACCGCGGCCGAGGTAAACGCTATCTATGTTGCAGGAAAAGAGGGGAAATGCAGAGGGGACTGATTAGATGACCGTGTCGGCCGGCCGGTGGAAAGGCCGCCGCCGGTGATTTCGTCCAGACCTGTAATGCCGGTGGGGCTTCGGTAAGGAATTGCCTTCGCGGCTCGTCTGGCAGCGGATGTCAGCCCAAGACGCGCGTGCGATTCTGGACGAGTGGTCGGCAAACCGGAAACTGGCTGGCCCTCCCGTTATTTCTGAGATATCCCGTCTCACCAGGTACGAAGGGCTTCCAGCCAACCCAGGGAAACAATCTCAGGAACCAGCCAAGTTCGAAAATCGTCTGCTAGGGCCGACCATTCCCTCCAATAAGTTAGCCGCGCTTCTCGGTAACTGTTTTGCCTCTGCTCAAACGAATGCTCAAATGGGCTTCGGCGGTTATACCGTCCTAAAGCTTGCCTTCGACCGCTGTCCCGTCTGCAAAAATCCCAGGAAGAAATTCGAGACTCGATTGAATGGTGTAGACAGGCTTAGCACTCGCCTGGAACCTGATCAAAAGAAGAAAGCCCGCTCAGAACAGGCTTCTTGGTTCCAGGCTGGTGATGCACTCTTGCTGCCAGTAACGGTCTCCTGCTAGGCCAAATGCTACGCCGATATCCGTCTGCCTGATGCTCCGGGCAAGCGTGGCCGTCAGCGAATGGTGAGCACGGGGCAGGGCGCACGGCTGACCACCTCGTATGCAGTGTCTGGCTTGGGAAGGTGAGCCGCAATGACCGGGTCGAGGCGGCGTACGGACATCACAATCAGGTCCACCGCTGCTTTCGTCGCAAAATCGAGGATTGCTCCCGTTGCCGGGCCAAAACCTCGCTCGAAACGAAGGCGATTGCGCAAGTCTGAGCCTTCGGCTACGTGGTCTTCTATCCAGTGCTCGACTGGTTCTGTGATCTTGTCTTCCCTGTTTGCCGATGACGGCATGTCTTCCCGCACGTTCATTACCGTCAGATTGGCAGCATACTGGTTGGCCAGCGAAACCGCGTAATTAGCGGCCTCGCTTGCATCGGGCGCGAACTCCAACAGGTACAAAATGTGCCGGAGCGCAACACTGGTAGGCGCCGGCGCAGTTCTCGGGCCAATGGTCAGAACTGGACAGGGAGCCCTGCGAAAAATCTCTTCTGCTATCGAGCCTAATAACAACTTCTTGAATGCGCGACGGCCATGTGTCCCCAGAACAGCTATGTCGATGTGATTCCGCTGGAGGATGTCTATGAGGACCTCCGCAACCGTTCCCTCAGCGACTATGGCCTGATAGCGATCGGCCGGTACGGGCTGTGCTCTCAGCATTCTTTCCATTCGCTGGCGCGCTTGCTCGCGGGCCTGCTCGATCATCGCCGGGGTGGATTCGGCAGCGATGAGGTCGAACGGTTCAAGATTGACCACATGTGCAACGTACAGCCTTGAGTGGTAACGATCGGCGATTGTTACTGCATACGCAAACCCAGCTTCCGAAGCAGGAGAAAAATCGGTTGCGAACAAGACATTATGGAGGGTGATTTCACTGTTCCGTCCTGGCCCTTTCATTGTGCTCCTCCCCTAAAAGCAATCGACCGCGTACTGGCAGCGACGGGTGCGCCGCTCGTTCAAACCACGGCGGCAACAGGCTTATCCGGGAGCGCCACTGGCCTGAGAGGCGGCAGTCGCACCCTCCGCTAGGGCATTCCGGATGACGCTACCGTCGACGGTTTCGTGCTCCAAAAGCTGCCGAGCGAGCGCTTTCAGGGCTGCGCGATGCTTCGCCAGCATTTCTTGGGCCCGGTCATATTGCTCCGTGACGAGCCGCTGGATTTCTCTGTCTATCACTTCACGAGTCTCCGGACTGATCTGGCTGTTGTCCTCAACTGATCTGCCCAGATACTGAAGTTGTTGACCCGCATAGCGCACCGACCCGAGCTTGTCGCTCATGCCAAATTCGGCGATCATCCGGCGAGCCAAATCAGTCGCCCGGGTAATATCGTCGCTTGCTCCAGTACTGATGGTTTGGAACTCCACCGTCTCAGCCGCGCGTCCACCCAGCATGACGGCGATTTGGTCCTTCAGTTCCTCCTTCGTGAGCAGGTAGCGATCCTCAGTCGGCATTTGCATGGTGTAACCCAAAGCGCCACGGCTGTGGGGAACGATGCTGATCTTGCTGACCGGTTGGCCGTGCGGTACCAGCGCGGCCACGAGCGCATGGCCAGATTCGTGGTATGCAACCGTGGTTCGTTCCTGCTCGTTCATCACCCGGCTCTTTTTTTCAGAGCCGGCAATTACCCGCTCAATGGCCGCCTCGAAATCACTCAACGTGACTGCGGCAGCCTTCCGGCGAGCGCCCAAGAGTGCCGCCTCGTTCATCGCGTTTGCCAAATCAGCACCACTGAACCCGGCAGTCATGCGGGCGGCCCGCTCCACGTCGAAGTCTTCCGTCAGCGTTATGTTCCGGCTATGGATTTTCAGGATTTGGACTCGGCCGACGAGATCGGGATTGCCGATGGCAATCTGGCGATCGAAGCGGCCCGCGCGCAGAAGCGCCGGGTCGAGCACCTCCGGGCGATTCGTAGCAGCCATAATTATGACGGGCGCGCTGGCATCCGTCTTGAAGCCATCGAGTTCTTCCAACAGTTGGTTGAGGGTTTGTTCGCGCTCGTCGTTGGTCCCCAGGCGTATGGCTCCCCCGCGGCTTTGACCAATGGCATCGATCTCATCGATAAACACAATGGCGGGAGCTGCTTTGCGCGCTTGTTCGAACAAATCCCGCACTCGCGCTGCCCCGACACCCACGAACATTTCAACGAATTCCGAGCCACTGGTTTCGAAGAAGGCCACATGCGCCTCGCCGGCGGTTGCTTTGGCGAGGAGCGTCTTGCCCGTGCCGGGTGGTCCGACGAGCATTACGCCCTTCGGAATCCGTCCACCCAGAGTTGCGAACTGCTCTGGTTCCTTGAGGAACTGAATGATTTCTTGCAGTTCCGCGATCGCCTCGTCCGCCCCGCCCACGTCCTTGTACGTCACCTTGACATCTTCAGGTTTGACCTCAATAGCTCTGCTCTTACCAACGCCAAAGATGCCGCCCACTCTTCCACCAGCGCCGGCGCTTCCGCCGGCTCGCCGATATACCAGATACCAGAAACCGCCGAGCAATACGAGAGGGAGAACATATGCCAACAACATGCCACCAACGGGGTTCGGCGGGCGCTGAAAGCGGTAGGAGACGTTCGCATTCTGCAATTCTTCGATCAGTTTGGGGTCGCCTGCGGGGACAAATGCGCTGTTGAATGGGATCGTGGTGGAAGATCCATCTGCTTTCGGGCTTTTCATCACCCCTTCAACGCTTCTATCCCCGATGGTCACTTCCACGATTTGATGATTTGCCAGTTTGTTCTTGAAGTCGCTGTAAGCGATTTCCGCGTTCCGGTTCACGAGCGGCGTCAGGACCAATACCTGAAACAGCCACAGAAATAACAAGCCCGTTAGCACGAAGGTGACGGTGAAACGGGCTTGACGCACGCTTTCTTCCTGCTTTTTCTTGTCCTTCTGGGGATCCGGTCTTCGGGGCGAGGTTCTAGTTTCGGGCATGGCTACCCTCCGGCTTAGCTCTACCCTGGCGTACCCGGTGGCTAAGTACTAACTGTGGCCCAGCGGTATCGACCTGTCCGGATGGTGGTCGCAACCGCCAAGGCGATGGTCGCAAGCAGTTGGTTTCCGGTTCCGAACAGCGGCCAATAGTCGAAATCGAGCCCTCATAACAAGCTGTAGACCGATGCGCGCTTCGCCCACTCGCTTTGAGGGTAGTTCTTTTGAATTGCCTGAACCGTTTTCTTAAGTTCCCCCGCATCGTGCGTGCGCTTGTAACGGCTGACGCCATGATAGTACGTCGCTTCGGGCGCCGGATCGCTTTTGGGATATTCAGCAAGAAGCTGTTTCAGGATCTCCTCGGCATCCGAATACTGTTCGCGATCAAAATACGACTTCCCAATCCCGAGCATCAGTGACGCGATCAGCTCTTCGGCTGCGAGAAAGCCGACGGTTCTGTGGTGTTCCTCACCAAGTTCGTCCAACAGCACAAGTGTGGGCGTCCACTGCACCTTGAACTTTTGGGGTAAGGGTTTCGAGTTGATCAGCACCCGTACAGGAATCAGATATTTCGCGAAGAAGTCAATCACCTTCGGATTTGGATACGAAACTGTATCCATCTGCTGGCACCCAATTCAAAGTGGATTGTGGAAGTCCAACAGAATATGTTCATGCTCGCGCTGAGCATCGCCCAGCGCGGAGCCGAAATCCTCTCGCCAAGGAATTCGTGCCGCCATGGACCCTCCTTAACATTCGAACAGTGTGCCCGAGAGCCTACATAGTAACTCATAACTTGATCGGCAAGATAGAATGGAGCCGTCTGGGGACGAAATGCCCGTAAGGCGGTAAGCTATGTCACAACCAGGGCAACCACGACCTCTCGTCCGGCCGTACCCAACTCAATACGTCGCCCAATGGAAGCTGAACGACGGGACACCCGTAACCATCCGCCCGATCCGCCCGGGGGATGAATCAATGGTGATCGACTTCTACCAGAAGCTGAGTGATCGCAGTATTTACCAGCGTTACTTCCATCGGCAGGTAGATGCGCGTGTAACGCATGAAACCCTGTGTCGAATTTGTCATATTGATTACGACCACGAGATGGTCCTGGTCGTTTTCTATGAAGAGGCAGACAGCGGTCACACTCGGATGATCGCAGGAGGACGATTGATCAAACTGCCTTCGGGAAACGAGGCGGAGTTTGCGATCGTCGTTGCCGACGAGTTTCAAGGCAAAGGGCTTGGCACGGAACTTTGCCGCTGTTTGCTCGCAATCGCTCGAGCCGAGGGGATACAGCGCGTAACCTGCTCCATTCTTCCAGAGAACACCCCAATGTGCTCAATCTGCAGCCGTCTGGGATTCCATCTCGCGTTCGACCTGAGAAGCCACCTCGTTCAGGGTGAAATCACGCTCTGATAAGGGGACCTCACTTTGCCGGCCCGGATAGCCGCTGGATTTGCATTGTTTGCATGTGTAATCAGGGTTGCTCTGTATTCCGGTGACCGCCCCAATCCAGAGCAAGATCGTTCAGTTCTTCCCTTTCGGTACGACTTCTACCGGCATGCGGCTAAGTTTCGCGTAGATCCGGCCTCGTCGACGCAAAGGCCACCAATCGTAAAGGTATATCTGCATCGGGCGCCACATCGCTACCCAGCCCGCAATCGTCAGACTCTCCCGCAAGACACTAGCCCAGGTGCCTGCCTCACCATTCGGCAAAGTCTTGCTGATAACAAGACAGGTGGCCAGGCACGACAGGCCGATAGCGAGACTGGTCCAGCCCTGCTTCATCAGGGCCCTGAATTCCAAGTCGGTAAGCTCTGCGCGGTGCGCAAAGTGGTTGTGGACAGCCTCCCGAATCAGTTCCTTGGGATCCTCCGCCGGCCACTGTTCCAGCTGGACATGCAGCCTCACCTGCGCTTTAGGCGGGAACTCGCGCGCCCAGCCTACGATGAATTCTTCTGCCTCGTCATCGAGATCCTTTTCGAGAAACGGAGAAGGGTCCATCGAGTTGAAGAGCTGATTTATGTCACGCAGTCTCAGTTTGATGCTGTGCGGCTGGTCCTTATCGATCGCAACCTTGGACGGTGTCGAAGAGGGCATGAGGAAGCCTCCAATGTTCATATCAGTAGCGCTAGCCGCAAGAATCGTACCCGATCACCTTTGGCGTTTTGCACATCACTTGGCCGGGGAGCGAATTGTCAGCACAGGGCAGCAGGGGTTGTAGCCCTGATCGCAGCCTGCTCCATGACGCCCGGCGACTACTTTGCCATCAACACTACGCCGGAGGTCTTCAGCAAACTCGGCCTGCACACTGTCAACCTCGACCTCATTTCTCGAGAGGTTGGCGAAAAGTTAGCCGGGCGCACCGGGGGCGCAGTTTCCCTCGCGGTGGGCATGGCCCAGATCTTTAAGGGTCTTCCGGGCATGCAAACCTTGGTGGGCTACTGGTATCACTTCGCCATCATGTTTGAAGCACTGTTCATTCTTACTACCGTGGACACCGGCACTCGGGTTGCCCGCTATGTAATGCAAGAAGTCCTTGGTAAAGCATACAAGCCGTTCGCCAATACCGCGTGGTTGCCCGGAAACCTGGTAAGCACCGCGCTTATCGTTGCTGCCTGGGGATACATGACTATACCGGCTCGATTTCGACCATTTGGCCGCTGTTCGGAACCGGGAACCAACTGCTTGCGACCATTGCCTTGGCGGTTACAACCACCTTCCTCGTGAACATGGGAAAGGCGCGCTATGCCTTGGTGACAGCCATTCCGATGGTTTTCGTGGGCGGAACCACCCTTACCGCGACGGTATTCTCGATCCGAGACATTTTCTGGCCGATGGCAATGAAACCGGGAACGCAGTTCACCGGATACTTGGACACCGTGCTGATGACTATCTTCATCATTGGCGTGCTTCTGGTGGTCTTTGAGGCTGGAAAGCGCTGCTGGAGTACATTGCACGGTAAACCGATTCCTCCAGAGGCCTTTGGGTCTCCAGTTGGCCACAAGAACGAAGCGCCAGTACCGGCGGGGAATCCCTGTTGGTTGCTGCTGAGCTTACAATACTTATTTATCAAAGGAGGAGCAACATGTCTTCATCCGCTGTTATACCGAGTGAAACCACCACCTTGCAAAACCTACAAACGGCCTTTACGGGCGAATCGAATGCGCACGTACGCTATATGGCGTTTGCCAAGAAGGCTGATGAGGAAGGCTATTGCCAGATCGCTAGCCTCCTCCGTGCCGCCGCTCGCGCGGAACAAATCCACGCCGCCAGTCACGCTAACGTGATCACCAAGATGGGAGGCAAGGCCCAGGCAGAAATTCAACCGCCTGTTGTAAACAGTACTCGCGAGAATCTTGCGGTTGCCATCTCCGGTGAGGAGTATGAACGAGATGTGACGTATCCAGGCTTCATCAAGCAAGCCGACGCGCAGAAGAATTCCCTCGCGGTTCGCACCTTTAATCGTGCTCTGAAAGCCGAGGCTGAACATGCCCGCCTCTACAAGGAAGGGCTTGCTCACCTTGAGCAGATGAAGACGAAAACTGCTTACTACGTGTGCGCTATCTGCGGCTATACTGTCGAAAAGCTCACCTTCGACCGTTGTCCTGTCTGCAAAAATCCAAAGGAGAAATTCGAGAGAATCGATTGAGGGGTAAGTATTAGGCAAGCCGTACAATTCGCCTACAACCCGCCTCCAGCTTGGCAATTGTCCCCGGGTCACAAACAAACCGGACTGCCGGCGGTGCAGACTGGATAAGCAGTTATCACGTGCTGCGGACGGCGGTACCGGGCCGAGCCGGGGACAGGCATACAGACTAGTGACGTGCTGTTGCGGATTACGGCTCCTCGTCTCAAATCAGTCAGGAAGAGGTACAAAATGGATAAGATAAACGACGTAGCTGTGATTGTCGGCAGTCTCCGGAAGGGTTCCATCAATCGTCAGGTTGCCAAGGCGCTCGCGGAGCTCGCGCCTGCTTCGTTGAAACTGACTATCATCGAGATTGGGCATCTGCCGCTTTACAATCAGGACGGTGATGAAAATCCACCGGCCGCATGGACGGCCTTTCGCGACCGGATAAAGGCGGCCGATGCCGTCCTTTTTGTTACACCCGAGCATAACCGTACTGTCCCGGCGGCATTGAAGAACGCTTTGGACGTGGGCTCAAGGCCGTATGGCAAGAACGCATGGAACGGCAAGCCGGGCGCCGTCGTCACTGCATCGCCGGGCGCCATTGGCGGATTCGGGGCAAATCATCACCTACGGCAGTCGCTTGTGTTCTTGAACGTTCCGACCATGCAGCAGCCAGAAGCCTATATCGGCGGCGCTGACAAGCTCTTTGACGCGAATGGCAAGGTTGCCAGCGATGGGACGCGCAAATTCTTGGCTAGTTTCATGCAAGCGTTTGCCGCCTGGATCGCCACGAATGCCAAACCCTAATGCGCCAAGCGGCACGTCATGTTAGTGCGGATACGTCAAATAACCACCACGATTAATGAGCCCTCAATTACCAAGAGCGCAAAGTGCTGCGCCGATGAGGAGATATCATAATGAGCTCAAACGCTATGAGCAGCGGATCTTCTCGGAACACCCAAAACCAAAAGGGTATTCTCAAGATTCTGGAGAGCAACTGGCAAGCAGAAGCGCGTGGTTATCGCACCTACGAGACATTATCGGAGCGAGAGAGCGATCCGCAGCGACGGAGTGCGCTACGCGGGCTTGCCTACGCGGAAAAGCATCACGCCGACCTCTGGGCTGCTCGAATTCTTGCATTGGGTGGACCTGAACCGGCTTACCACGGGTTAAAAACGGGCGAAGCCGATACCCTTGCAAACCGTGTTGGCGGCAAAGGTTTAGCACTACGTCGGCTCGAACTGGACGAGAGCCATGACATTGCCAAATACGCCAAACAGCTCCAGGAGCTTGGCGACGAGCCCAGCAATCTCATTCTCAAGCAGGTGCTGGAGGATGAGCGCGAACACTATCGGATACTGAACAGTCTCATCCGCGATCGTCGCCCTCTGCCTCCAGCGTCGCCGGAGCAGGCGAGAGCGACATTGAACGAACTGGTGGCGGCGAGAGAGGAAGGCCATCGTCAAGCGGCAGGCTGGATCGGGGACGCAATCTACGGAATTAATGATGGCCTGGGTTCAATTTTCGGAATCGTTTCGGGGGTTTCGGGAGCGACCCTGGGTAATAGCAAGTTCGTCCTCATAGCTGGACTGGCTGGGATGATTGCAAGTGCGCTATCAATGGGATCCGGAGCTTATCTGGCCGCCAAAAGCGAACGGGAAATCTATGATGCGGAGTTTGCGCGTGAGCGCGACGCTGTCGAATACAACGAGGCTGAAGCTCGAGAAGTGCTTTCGCTCACCTACCAGATCCGTGGCCTACCCGCCGACGAGGCTGGCCGTTTCGTCGACGCCTTGGCCCGCGACAAGTCGGAGCTCGTGAACGCACTTGCACAAGAGCGTCTGAATACGACCCAAGAAGCTCTTCGCAAACCATGGACCTCCGCTATCTCGGGAGCCATCTCCACCGCGATAGGCGCATTTATCCCAATTGTTCCTTTTTTCTTCATGAGTGGTTATCGCGCCGTGATTTGGGCGGCAGCCATCTCCCTCGCCGCTCATTTTGCCGTGGGTGCGGCGAAGTCGCTTCTTACCATTCGGTCCTGGTGGTCAAGTGGATTTGAAATGACTTTTGTGGGGGCGGTGGAGGGTCTGGTGACATTTCTGATCGGTATCGGTCTGGGACGGATCGGTGGAGCAGTTGCCTGACGTTCAACTCGTCATTTCCGAGGTGTGCACACTCGCTCCTCCCCGATATCTTGTTCTCAGGCGAAGAATCGTAAGAGTTAGAGCAACCCGCCATTTTCACTTTTCGCTTGCGGTGAGGCCGCATACCATAGATTTTCGAGTTAACCTAGTGCCGTATCGGAGGCGCCCAGTGCGAAGCTGTGGAAGGGGAGCTGGGGAGGTTGAGAACTTTCGATACAGCGGTTTAAAGCTGGAATGCGAGGAGAAATGTTCGACCCAAGAAGGATCAGTTTCGGCAGCACCGCTGCGATCATTACCAGCATGGGTCTAATTGTTGGCCTTGATGCCACAACGGCGTCGACTGGTGCACTCCTCGGCAGCATTTTCATTGCTGGACTCGCCGACAACTTGACAGACTCCCTGAGTGTCCACATTTATCAGGAGGCGGAGAGGCTGCCCGAGCGCGAAGCGTTTCGCACGACTGCCATAAATTTCGTCGTCAGGTTTTCCGTGTCTCTCACCTTCGTCCTCATATTGGTGGCCTTGCCACGATTGACGGCCGTCCGTGTGAGCGTCATTTGGGGCTTCTTTTTGCTCTCAGCATTGAGCTATTTACTTGCCCGAGAGCGAGGGGTCTCCACCTGGTCCGAAATCTGGAAGCATGGTGCTGTTGCCGTTGGCGTAATTCTGATCAGCAAGGTGATCGGCACTTGGATCTTGACGGTGACGGGTCCTGCCTGACTGCGATCGCGGCCAGCCGCGACCCGGCCCTGAACAATAATGGTGCGAAGTGGAATTGCCTAGGTTACAGCCGGCGCCGCTGCGAGCAGATTATGACGCTCAAGAGCTTGGATTGTGCCCGTCGCAGTGAACTGCAGCTTCCCGAGACGCGGGTCAAGACGAAGATCTTTATTGAATATTAGACCGATCGGACCAAGCAAGCTAGCGGGGCGTATGATATCTCATTCCAATTCGGGTGTTCGGGAGACTTGTTTATGCTAGAACCGGTAATCGCCGCGAAGAATCCGGCCCGTGTGAAGCTCGAGGCTGGCAAGACGTACTACTGGTGCCGCTGCGGGCAATCGAAAGGACAGCCGTTCTGCGACGGGTCCCACCAAGGCACAGGATTCCAACCTTTGGCGTGGCAGGCAGAGGAATCCAAGGAGGCTTGGCTTTGCCAATGCAAGCGCACGAAGAACCCACCCAACTGCGACGGGACGCACAAAGGGTTGGGGTGATACCGGTCAGCAGCAGATCGTCGGGCGCCGAGTCCGCATAATGAGAGGGACATAGGCATCCTCCTATTATGCAGGCCCCGGTTCGGGGCTGGTGCTACGAAAACCGGCACTTTTGCCGCCATAGTGAATATCCCAGGCCGGGGCTAGTCGGTCGCAGCCGACATCAAGGCGGTTAGAATTTACCGAAACTTGGAGTTAGGCTGAAATCGATCTCGCATGAACTCACACACGAGGGTTCGTACTCACACTTTCCCGTTCTGTTGCCCGCGGACAAGTGAGTTGCGGTTTATGGATGCAGTACGTCTTTCCGCAATTTTACGGGTACTGGCGACGGTGTTGGCGGCGTGCCTGACCATTGGTCGGGGAGCACAGGCACAGGAGGTGGTTTCGTTTGCCTCACTGGACGGCGATCTGACCGGTGGAACACCAACTTCGTTGCGAGGCCTGTTGTTCAAGCCAGCCGGTTCGGGCCCCTTCCCCGCGGTGGTTGGGATGCACGGCTGCGGCGGTCTCTTCAACAAGGAAGGCCAACTCGTCGCCCGTGAAGCGGCTTGGGCGGAAATACTAACCTCTCGTGGTTATGTCGTGCTATTTCCCGACAGCTTTGGTCCCCGAAATGTGGTGCATGCCTGTGCTTATGGAGCCTCGGACGCGCGCCCCTGGGCCGAAAGGTCTGACGACGCCTATGGTGCGCTTCGTTATTTGCAGTCCCAGCCTTTTGTGATAGGTGAGCGTATTGGCTTGATCGGCTGGTCCCACGGAGGGGGCACGGTGGCGTTCGCGGTCGATCGATCCAGCAAAACACGGCCGGCAATCCTGCCGAAGGGAGATTTCCGCGCCGCGGTTGCCTTCTATCCCGGATGGTGTTCCGCGCTGGGGAAGAATTGGACAACCGCCATCCCGTTTTTGCTTGAAATCGGCGCGTCTGACGATTGGACAGAAGCCGCCCCGTGCGTCAAACGGGTTAAGTCGGCCATGAATCGCGGAGCGCCGATGCGGATGATGGTGTATGCCGGAGCTTTTCACGACTTCGACTGGCCCAGCATGATGCTACATATCACGACACCCAGGCCGGGCAAAACCGTGCATACCGGTATGAATCCAGAGGCGAGAGCCGACGCTGTCGCGCGCGTTCCGGCTTTCCTTGACGAATATCTGAAGCCGTAATACCCGTGGACGATCAGGGCAGCTTGGGTAATGGCTGCGCAACCTGCGATGGACTGTATTGCGGAGTGCCGTTGGCCGTGCCTGCGGCAGCGGCCTGAGTGGGGGTTATTCCCAGATAGCTGTCAATCACCGTGGTAGGGCACTCCAGATACTGAGCGATTTCACTAACCGTTTCGCCCTGGCTATACAAGGCTTGGGCCTGGGCGGACTCCGAGAGTTTCAGTTTCACGTCGTCCTGCGCCCCGGTTTTGGAAGCGGAGGTCTGGGCGGAGCCGCCGCTATCCGCATTGTCCGTTGAGGGTGAGGAGTAGGTGGCGTCTACAGGAGAAATGCTACTCACCGAATTCATGATGTTGCCTCCAAGGGCCAGTGCTCTATAAGTCTTATCGGCAGATTGCGAAAAATCATTAGTGCTCCGCAAAGCCTTTTTTGCCCCCGGTAATCCAGCATTGAGTGATCAACATTCAGCAATCAGCCGACCCTCAAATACCTGAATTCTTGTTCTTATCTACCTGAGTTTTTGTCTTGAGCTAACGGCAGAGGAGGGGATTCGCGCGCCGGCGCCGCAGAACTGGCGGGAAAACGTGAGCCGGCGCGCACGCTGAGGAATTTTCAGGTGAGCTGCACCTTTTTTGTGTAATTGACCGGGCATCGGCTCGCGCTTACAGTAACTTTCGTTTGACCGCATGGGGTGGATGGTTGGTCCGTCTCCTCCGCAAAAACGGGACAAATCAACGACAGAAAAAAAGACACAGAGCCGCAGACTCAGGGGAGTGAAATCTGGCATGGCTTTCCCTTTAGAATACAATATGTTGTGGTACCCCCTTGACAGATACAACGGGCAGTTGTACTGTTTGCATCCCAGGTTCTGTTCCCAGCCAGAGCGTGGGCTTCCGGATTTGGCCGCGAAGAAGCGCTCCGGATGTTGGGTGAAATATCCCGATTATTTTTAGAGCAGTGCCCCGGCCGGCTTGATGGCCTGCCGGATGAAGTTGACCTAGGAGATTTGTCATGGCCGAACTAACCGCGCAAAGTATTGCCGCCGCTGCCAGCCGTTCCTCCAATTCCGTTTCCGCCTCCGGCTCTTCGGGCCCGAAGGGTGGCCGCCAGAAGGCCTCGGGACTGACCTTCCGCCGGTTTTTTACCAAAGCCGGAGTTTCTCCTTACGACACGGTGGAGTGGGAGCGACGCGATGCGGTGATCACCGATAGCAGCGGCGGCGTCATCTTTGAGCAAAAGGGCGTGGAAGTTCCCAAAGACTGGTCACAGACGGCCACCAATATCGTAGCCAGCAAGTATCTGCATGGTGCGCTGGACACCCCGGCCCGGGAGACCGGCGCCCGGCAACTGATCACGCGGGTCAGCGAGACCATTCGCGACTGGGGCGTTGCCGGAGGGTATTTCCGTGGGCCGGAAGAGGCCGCGGTTTTTCACGACGAGCTGGCGCACATCCTCCTGTATCAGATGGCCGCTTTCAATTCGCCGGTCTGGTTCAACGTCGGCTGCGATCGCATCGAGCCCAACTCCGACGCCCGGAACTGGCACTGGGTTCCGTCAACCCAGGAAGTCGAGTTCTCGCGCACCGGTTATGCGACGCCGCAGTGTTCGGCCTGCTTCATCAACTCCGTGCACGACTCGCTGGACAGCATCCTGACGCTGGCCAAGACGGAAGGCATGCTGTTCAAGTGGGGTTCGGGGACGGGCACCAACCTGAGCACCTTGCGCGGCTCCATGGAGACGCTCTCCGGCGGTGGGGTCGCCAGTGGTCCGTTGAGCTTCATGCGCGGCTTCGATGCCTTTGCCGGGGTAATCAAGAGCGGCGGCAAAACCCGCCGCGCGGCCAAGATGGTCATTCTCAACATCGACCACCCGGACATCGTCGAATTTATCGAATGCAAAGCCAAGGAAGAGGCCAAGGCATGGGTACTGGCGCAGAACGGGTATGACGGATCGACCCCCGATTCCGAGGCGTATTCTTCCATCTTTTTCCAGAACGCCAACAATTCGGTTCGCGTGACCGATGAATTCATGCACGCGGTCGAGGCGGATGGGACCTTCTCCACCCATGCGGTGCGCGATCGCCGGGTAATCGGCACCCACCGTGCCCAGGAATTGATGCGCAAGATTGCGACCGCCACCTGGCAGTGCGGCGATCCCGGAATGCAGTTTGATACTACGATCAACCGCTGGCATACCGCGAAGATTTCCGGCCGGATCAACGCCTCGAACCCGTGTTCCGAATACATGTTCCTGGACGATTCGGCCTGCAACCTGGCGTCGCTGAACCTGATGAAGTTCTCTCCCAACGGCACTTTCGACGTGGAGGCGTTGAAGCAAGCGGTCGACGTCATCATCACCGCGCAGGAAATCCTGGTGGATTCCAGCGGCTATCCGACGCAGGCGATCGTCAAGAACTCGCACGATTTCCGGCCTCTGGGGCTAGGCTATGCCAATCTGGGCGCCTTGCTGATGGCCACCGGCCTGCCCTATGACTCGGACGCGGGCCGCGACTACGCGGCCGCCATTACGGCCATCATGTGCGGGGAGGCTTATCTGCAATCCTCCCGCATGGCCGAGCTTTGCCCGCCGCTGGGGGCGTGTTCGCCGGCGCTGGCCAAGGCGCAGGCCGACCAGGGCGGCGACGGCCCGGGAGGCGCCTGTCCCGGGTTCTATGCCAATCGCGAATCGTTCCTGAGCGTGATTCGCATGCATCGCGCCTCGGTCAACCAGTTGGGCGCCTCCGCGGGTGCGGGCGCAGGTTTCTATCCGCAAATCGCGGAGTTGAAGAAAGCTTCCGAGCAGGTCTGGGATACGGCCCTGACCCAGGGAGAGAAGTTCGGATATCGCAACTCGCAGGTGACGGTGCTGGCGCCCACCGGCACCATCGGTTTCATGATGGATTGCGACACTACCGGGATTGAACCCGAACTGGGACTGGTGAAATACAAGAAGCTGGTGGGCGGGGGCATGATCAAGATCGTCAACCAGACGGTGCCCGCCGCGCTGTTCCGGCTGGGTTACTCCACCGACCAGGCCAATGGCATCGTGAGCTATGTGGACGCCACCGGCACCATCGAGGGCGCTCCGCACCTGCGGGAAGAACACCAGGCGGTTTTCGATTGCAGCTTCAAACCGGCCAAGGGCACGCGCTCCATCTCGTACATGGGCCACCTGCGCATGATGGCGGCGGTGCAGCCGTTCATCTCCGGCGCCATTTCCAAGACGGTGAACCTGCCGGAAAGCGCCCGGGTAGAGGACATTATGGACGCCTACCTGGCGGCCTGGCGCCTCGGCCTGAAGGCGGTGGCCATTTACCGCGATGGCTGCAAGAAGTCGCAGCCGGTGGTGCTGTCGAAGGAACAAAGGGAAAAGGTGACCGCCAAGCTGGAGAAACAGAAAACCGACGAGGAGGAGGACGATGAAAGCAGTCCGCCGCGCTCCGTGCGTCATCGGCTGCCTTCCGAGCGCCTGTCGTTCACGCACAAATTCAGCATCGCCGGCCATGAGGGCTACATCACGGTGGGCTGTTATCCCAACGGCCAGCCGGGCGAGATTTTCATCACCATGGCCAAGGAAGGTTCCACCGTCAGCGGCCTGATGGATTCGTTCGCCCTGGCCATCTCCATGGCGTTGCAGCATGGGGTGCCGCTCAAACTGCTGTGCGAGAAATTTGAGCACACGCGCTTCGAGCCCAGCGGCTGGTCGCAGAATCCCGATATCGGCTACGCCAAGTCGATCATGGATTACATCTTCCGCTGGCTGCATCTGCGCTTCTTGAGCGGACAGCAACAGACCCTATTCGAAGGCCTGCGGCCCAAGTCGCCGGTGGCGTTGAACGGACCCAACGAGAACGAGGCGCCTGCGGCCAACGAGAACGCTTCTCTGAGTTTTCCGCCCTCGGCGCCGTTGCCCAGTTCGGTTACTCCCATTGCGTCGTCGCGCCGGACGGGACAGGCCAGGAAGAATGCCATGCAGCATGAATCGGAGGGCTTGAAGAGCTTCTACGACTTGGGCGATGCGCCATCCTGTCCCACTTGCGGAGCCATCATGGTCCGCAACGGCAGTTGCTATAAGTGCCTGAGCTGCGGGAATACGTCAGGATGCTCGTAGAGCGAGCGAAAGCGCTTTAGTCCCGTCCTGTATGTCCTCTCAGAGCTTGAAAGGGCGGCGGCGATCCCGACGGCTTCTCGACTACATGTTGCCTGATGCCCGTCCCGCCACCAGGCAAACTATAATGCCTTGCCCATGTCGTACGCTTGTTTCATAGCACGGCTTGTCAGAATATCACCAACATTCCATGCGCCTGTACCGTATACAATCCCTTTTTCTTTTGCTCCTGGCAGGCACGAAGTAAATCCCCGGAAACTTTCGATGGTCCGCTCCAGGGCCGCCTGGCTGGTGACCGCTGCCGTGGCGATGAAATAGAACTCCTTGTTGGCGATTTCCGTATACCGCGCAAAAGTGCGATCGATCAGCGTCTTCATTTGCGCACACATCGTGTAGAAGTACACAGGTGTCGCCATTACCATGACGTCAGCGGCAATCATGTTCGTGAGAATGCCGGCCATGTCATCTGGCTGTACGCATTCCCCACTCTCCTGGCAGGAACAACAACCGGAACAGTAATTGATCTTCTTTTCCGCCAGGAATACTCGCTCTACGTGATGCTTGGCCTCAACTGCACCTTTCATGAACTGATCACATAAAGTGTCCGAGTTCCCGCCTTTTCGGGGACTCGACGAAAGTATCAATACGCGCTTGCTCATATGGCCTTCTCCCATAGGTCCGATTCATAATATTGGGTGTGAGCCGAAAAAGGAGGCCCGACGGCATACGTCATCGGCAAAGCAAGGATGATTCTTTTGGTCACCATCCCGCTTCTCCGCCAGCGTACTGCTGTACCCAAGGTTAACTGACAGCACTGCATCATCGCAGCATGAGAAGAGAACAGGCAAGAAAAAATCGCAGACCAAGCGTGGGCCACCCCACCTAAAGTCAACGAAAGGCTGAATTTCGCACGCAGCGGTAAGTCCACGGAGGGCTTCCTATGAGCGGAAAGACGGCGCAACTTGCAAGTGCTGCCGGAACGGTTGTGCTGGGCGGCGATTTGGTGGTTCATCGCCTGGGTTTCGGAGCGATGCGCCTCACCGGTGAAGGAGTGTGGGGGCCGCCGAAGGACCGGCCGGCCGCCGTTTCTCTTCTGCGGCGGGCGCTGGACCTGGAAGTGAACTTTATCGACACCGCTGATTCATACGGCCCTTCGATTTGCGAAGAACTTATTGCGGAAGCGCTGGCCCCCTATCCCAAGAACCTTGTAATCGCCACCAAGGGCGGTTACTGTCGCATAGCGCCGCACCTGTGGACGCACAACGCCAGTCCCAATCATCTTCGCAAGGCAGTCGAAGGCAGCCTGAAAAGGCTTCACCTCGATCGTATCGATCTCTATCAGCTCCATGGGCCTGATCCGGCAATCTCCTTTGAAGCCTCGGTCGAGACGCTCGCTGAACTGCGTTCGCAAGGCATGATTCGCCACGTCGGTCTTTCTAACGTTACTCGTGAACACGTAGAGCGCGCTTGCGCAATCGTGCCCATCGTCTCGGTGCAGAACCGGTATAGCTTCGCCGATCGCGAGTGGGACTACCTCGTCGACTACTGTCAGCAGAACGGAATCGCGTTTATCCCCTGGGCACCCACGCGAAATTGGATGGCAGGAAGCAGCATCGTCAATCAGATCGCCCAAGCGCATGGCGCGACCCCGACACAAATTGCACTGGCGTGGCTGCTCAAGCGCTCGCCAACCATATTGCCGATTCCTGGGACCTCCTCCGCCGAACACCTGGAGGAGAATGTTCGCGCCACTTTTTGCCAGCTAACGGAGGACGAACGCAAACAGCTAAACACTGTTAAGATGCGGTTCAGAACGCGCTAGATCTTGCCGCGTTATGGATGTTTCTTGGATTGCTGCTCTGGCTGCGGCCAGCGTTTCCTGGCTGGCCATTTCGCAGGAGCTAGGGGTCGGGCTTGCCACTCTGTATCGGGTACCAGCAACGTAATCCTCGGTCGGCGTCAGCGGAACAAAACTCTCGCCCCGACCCTATTGAGGAGCAGGTGATGCCGCAGCGCCTTTTATGCCTGGTCGACCTCAGTCCCATGTCGCCGGCGGTTCTCAGTTGGGCGCGCCTGCTGGCCGAGGCGTACCGCGGGTGGCCCACTCAAGCCAGTTTTTTGTGTTGTTATCTCGATCCCGCGAAGGCGGGAAAGGGATCTGCAGTTTCCGTCTGCGGCAGGGCAGTTCTTGCGGCGTAATCTCCCGAGTTCTCCGGACTAATCTTGCCGCGGGCGACCGGACTCAAAACAACTTCCGTCGAAGTTGCATTCGGAGCGTCGCCCTGCTCTGCGCCACCCACATTAGAGAGAAGCCGACTTTTCCAACATGCGACCGAGCTTACGGATCCATGGGTACGCGGCTGCGGGCAGACCTCTGGCGAGCGGCACCAATGTGGCCGCCTGCCCACCAGTCGGGTCGCATGCACTGCGCGCAATATGCTCAGTCATGTTCACCTTGTCTGGCGTGTTGGGCTATTGCACTACAGGCGAGGCCGTCTTCGCATGGATTGATTGATACTTTGCCTTTTGGCCGCCAACGATGAGTACGGGACAGGGCGCGTCCCGCGCCAGACGAATAGCAAGGCTGCCAAACAGGAATTCCTGCGCACGGGTGAGCTGGTGTTTCCCAACAATGATGAGGCTGTAGTCGCCCTCGCGCTGCTCTTGCAAAATCCGATCTGACACTCGTCCGCCCTTCTCGCTCACAACCCGCGTGCTGATCCTCGACTCGGGGATTCCGTATTTTTTCAGGCTGGCCGTGGCGTGTTGGACCGCTTCCGCCGCCGTGGCATTTACGCGCGAGAGTTCTTGGCCAAGTTCCGATTGGTTGGAGAAAAAGTCAGGGTTGGGTTCCGCGGCGGCGCACAGTAGAACAATAGAGGTCTCTGGATCACGACCGAAAAGGTCTCCTGCGCAGAGCGCAGTCTGCTGGCCCGGACCAGACTCGTCCACACACACTAGAATTTTGTGGCCAATGCCGCCGACCGAGACGTTCATGGTATCTTCTGCGATTTTTCTTCGATAGCTGCGCCGCAGGTCGGCATAGGTTCCCACAGCGAAGGCAAAAACAAAGAAGAAGACGATTTCCAGCATATTGCCCACAAGGGGCTCCTGGGCAAGCATACCCATGAAGACTCGGGGTGCATAGATCGGTGTGATGGCAGCGGCAGCCAGTAGTCCGCCGCGTTTTCCAAAGCGCAATGCCGCCAGCAGGATGGGAACATAGTACAGATTGCGATAGACGATATGAGATCCCAACGATCCCGCCACCAAGTAGTGCAACAACGTAATGGCAGCGATAGCGACGCCAACACTCGCGCCAAGCTTCACGTCAGGGCGTTGTATCGGCATATTCTGACTCCAGCGCGTCCCTTGTTATAAGGCCCAAGACGGCGGCTCCCAAGTCTTCGATCCCCTCACCGGGTGCTCCCGGACTTCCTGAGGACGCCGACCGAGGTGCGGTTAGACGGCGTCGATTAGCGTGGCGTCAGCACTGGGTAAGATAGGCCCCCGGTACGGTCACGGCGCGAGTTGAAAGCGATTGTAGCACCAGGTAGAACTGGCCAATCTTGTGATTATCGCCTTGACCGTGCTTTGCTCCGGGGGCACAGATTGGAGATCGAATTCGGCGCAGACGACAGGTTCGCACAGTCGTGTATCGCAGATTGAACGTGGACAAGCGCTACCCCCACCCACACTTCGCCCCCACTTGCCTCATTCCCTGAAGGTAATGTCCTTAGAGAACAAGTTGAAACCGGAAGAAGTCTTGAAGCTTAAAAGACCGCTTACCCGAGGAGCTAAGCAACATACTAATCACGTCATTTTGTGAGGCGTATCACAGCAGATCAGGCAATGAGTGTGAGACCAATACTGTAAGCTCCATAAACCTGCGATACCCTCGCGACTTGATTTTCGGGTGTACTCTAGCTGCCCGGAGCACTCATGGCGGGAGGTTTGGTACGGCAGGCAAAGTAAGTCGAGGATGGCCAGTTGATGCGGTTTAAGTTAGCGGTCTCTTTCGCATTTTGCCTGATTCTTGTAGCGATACCTGCTTGGGCGGCCAGCGAGACTGATCAGACCGAACTTTGCCTTAGTTGTCACAGCGACAAGGGCATGACCAGCAAACGGAGTGCGAAGACTGTTTCCCTGTTTGTTGACGGGAAGAAATTTTCCTCCTCCGTACACGCGGCCTTAAGCTGCACCGGGTGCCATGCAGACCTTGCGGGTAAAGAGATGCCCCATGACACGCCGGCCAGAGTTCAATGCGGCGCCTGCCATTCTCAGGAGCAGACGCAGCATTCTCGCTCCATGCACGGCAGAGCGGTTGCCCGCGGCGATCCCTTGGCGCCACGTTGTGTCACGTGTCACGGCAATCACGACATTCTGCCCGTCAAGGACAAGCGTTCTGCCGTAGCAGCGCTGAATATCCCCTTCCTCTGCGGCAGATGTCACCGGGAGGGTACTCCCGTGCAGAGGAACCGCGACATCGGTGAACATAACATCCTGGAGAATTACACGGAAAGTATTCACGGCGAGGGCTTGCTGAGAAAGGGCCTTACGGTGGCAGCCAATTGTGCGTCGTGTCACACACCGCATAATATCCTCCCCCCCACCGATCCCAATTCCTCCATAGCGCGGAGAAATATCGCGGCGACCTGCACCCACTGCCATGGGCAGATCGAAAGCGTACATCGCAAGACTATCCGTGGCGAGTTGTGGGAGAAGGAGGCCAACGTTCTCCCGGCTTGCGTGGACTGCCACCAGCCCCACAAAGTCCGCAAAGTGTTCTACGACTTGGGCATGGCCAATGCGGATTGCCTGCGTTGTCATGCCAATAGGGATTTGAAGGCCCATGATGGCCGCTCCATGTTTGTGCGCGCCTCGGAATTAACCGGCTCTCGCCACGTGAACGTATCGTGCAGCCAGTGCCACTCCGAAGTGAATGCCTCACGCGTGCGCCCGTGCGAGACCATCACAAGCAAGGTGGACTGCTCGAAGTGTCACGCGGCTGTCGGCCAGGATTTCGGGCGCAGCATCCACGGGCAGCTTCTGGCCAAGAATGACGCCAACGCGCCGAGCTGTAAGGAGTGTCACGGCACCCATGGCATCTTGGGCAAGCAGGATCCCCAGTCCCCCACCTTTCCGACCAAAGTACCGACCCTGTGCGGCAATTGCCATCTCGAAGGCCATAAGGCGGCGGTACGGTATACCGGGACGCAACACGAAATCATTCCGCACTATACTGAAAGCATTCACGGCAAGGGCCTGTTGAAAAGCGGCTTGACTGTGACCGCCACCTGTACCAGTTGCCACACGGCACACCGGATCTTGCCGCAAAAGGACCCAGCTTCAACGGTGAACGCGAAGAATGTGCCGGCCACCTGTGGCGCCTGCCACAACGGCATCGAAGAGCAGTTTGTCAACAGCGTTCATTCAGCATCGGTCACGCGCACCGGCCAGGAACTGCCGGTTTGCAGCGATTGCCACACGGCGCACTCGATCCGACGCGCTGACGAAGATGGCTTCAAACTTGACATCATGGCCAAGTGCGGCCGGTGTCACGCCGAGATCGCTAAAACCTATTTTGACACCTATCACGGCAAGGTTTCACGTCTGGGTTATACCAAGACGGCGAAGTGCTATGACTGCCACGGCGCCCATGACATCCTGAAAGTCACCGATCCACGTTCCCACCTGAGCCGTGCCAATGTGGTGGCGACTTGCCAGAAGTGCCACTCCGGTGCAACACGGCGCTTTGCCGGCTACCTTACCCATGCTACCCATCATGACCCGCAACGGTATCCCATTCTCTTCTGGTCGTTCTGGGGAATGACAACGCTGCTGATCGGCACCTTCGTCATTAGCGGTATCCACACTTTGCTATGGCTTCCGCGCGCATTCCAGATGCGACGCGAACTCAAGCAGGCGGAAGCCAATAGAGAAGCCACAGATGCCGGGAACCCCAAATGGGGGCCGTCCGGCGGACCTGGAAGAGAGAGGCCGTGATGTCCGAGCAGAAGCACCGCCGATCCACTGACGTCGGCTACGACGATGACGAGCAGCTCGCTTCTTCGATGCCTACGGTGGGCCGCCGGGATCTTGACCGGCGGGAGTTCGTGCGCTTTACCCCGCTGGAGCGCGGGCTCCATGCTTCCATGATCGTTAGCTTCCTTAGCTTGGCGATAACGGGTTTAACCCTGAAATTCTCCTACACTCCATGGGCACGCACGCTCTCACGCCTGTTGGGAGGCTTTGAAATCGCCGGATTCATCCACCGCACCGCCGCGGTGTTCATGTTTAGCGCTTTCGTGACTCACTTACTTGCCTTGCGTAATCTGAAAAAGCGCGAGTACGGTTCCTGGCGCGCTCTGATTTTCGGCCCGAACACCATGCTGCCGACGCGCAAGGATGTTTCCGACTTCCTCGGCACCATGAAGTGGTTTGTTGGCATGGGCCCGCGCCCGCAGTACGGACGGTGGACCTATTGGGAAAAGTTCGATTATTTTGCGGTCTTTTGGGGGATTTTCATCATTGGCTGCACCGGCCTGACGCTGTGGTTTCCCATCTTCTTTACCCGGTTTTTGCCCGGCTGGTTCATCAATGTGGCGACAATCATCCACAGCGACGAAGCCCTGCTAGCCACAGGTTTTATTTTCACGGTGCATTTTTTCAACACCCACTTGCGACCGGAGAAGTTTCCCATGGACGTCACCGTATTCACAGGGCACATGCGATTAGCGGAGTTGAAGCGTGACAAACCGCTAGAATACGAGACCCTTGCCATGAGCGGTGAGCTTAGCAAGTACTTGGCCGACCCACATCCGTCTATCGTTGTGAAGATGATTCGGGCGTTCGCCTGGGGGGCGTTGAGCGTCGGTTTCGGCATCGTCATTTGGATCATTTACGCGATGATCTTTGTCTACCGCTGACTATGCGGAAGGTGCCGAAGAGGGGAGCGGGCTGCATATGCTGGCGTTCCCGCTCAGGGAACGCCACCCGCAGAATGCTAATTCAGCGCGATACAAGCGTCCGACACCATTAAAGTCTGCCGCTACGAAATTCCTCAACACCAGCAGCGTCCATCCTGACGTCGACAACTGATGTGAAAGGACAGAGAATAAGGTTTGACGCGCAAGGCTGTCACGGTAAAGGCCTATTACTTCTCGGCTTCGACGTGAATACTCTTGATGCGACTGCTTGCGACCTGGTCACACCCCCCAAGACTGGGATGGAAATCTTGGTATCGGATAAACCGAACGGCACTAACGCCGGGCTGAACTTTCTGACATCCGTTAGCGCTGGAACCCAGACCATTATTGCAGGCTACTATTACCTCCCAGCAGGCAAGTGCTTGGACCTTCCCCTCCAGATGTTGTACAGAACAGACAACCCCTCCGATGCCCTCACTACAGAATACTTCAACCCTCGTCTTCGTCGGTTGGCAGTTAACCAGGGTTCCAATAACCCAAACGGCGACAAACAACACTTTCAAAACCCGGTTCACCATTTACCTTCCCTTTTCTAATTGCTACGGCCATCCGTCGCGGAAGCATTCTGCGTATTCACACCGCCGCAGGCATTTTGCACTTCTGAGAAGATATGTCGCAAGCAACGAACCCCCACAATTCAGTTGCAAACTGTCACTATAGATGAGGCAGAAAGAAATCCCGGACATCTGGGCTGAGCCCCCAGTGCCCTGTGTAGCGATGCATGGTAGCGGCAAACGCACTATGGTTCCGTGACATACGTCATAGCTATGTGTGACATGAGGGTCTTGCGTGCTATTTGCACTGGCGCTGCCGGCTACGCTCGCCGTCCAGCCGCCACCGCGTATGCCGGATCCAGCCAGTGCCACCAGTGTCACGCCAAGTTTTACCAGCGCTGGGCAACGTCGCTCCACGGCCTCGCTATGCAGCCCTATACTTCCAGTTTTGTACGCGAGCCTCACATTTCCCGCTGGGACACTGGTGGCGGGGCGCGCACATTACTCGGTCCAGGACGCTCGATGGAAGAATCGGGGTTCGAGGACAGAGTTGCTGGTTTGCTGTTTCATTTGTTTGAGTGGGAGTGTGCCGAGAGACTCCGCTCTTGTTCCAAAACGGGAAGGAACAGGTGAGAGATTGGTCTTTAAGCGTTGACTTTTGCCAACAGTGGCATCACCATTCCCGCATTCGCTGACCTTACTCGGCACAAGAGTATCGGAGCTCACACCTGTGCAAGGCTATCACCTCCTGAGGCCGGGCTCCTCAACGAGGTGAGCCATAAGCATCGGCCAAAGTCCCTGTGGACAAATTCTCACAAGAGGAGGGTCTTCTATGCGTGAGCTAGTGCATGGCTATTTAAACCATTCGATTTCCCGTCGAGCATTTCTTGGCGGAATGGCCGCGCTTGGGTTTACTGCAAGTGCAGCCACGTCCATTCTGGCACCGCTCAATGCACTCGAGGCGCCTACGGAGAACCCCGTCGCTAACATGACGATGTTGCAAGGGACGGGAGGCGAACTTATGGTCGCACAAGCCAAAGCTGCTGGCGTCGAGTACCTATTTTCAAACCCTGGGTCCCTCGAGGTTGGGTTCTATGACGCCATCGCGGACGATCCACAGATCCACTTTGTCATGGGACTCCACGAAGGGACGGTAGTGTCGATGGCCGACGGCTACCATCGCGTGAGCCTCAAACCCGCGTTTGTGAATGTCCACACGGCAGTTGGCACCGCACAAATGGCAGGCCAGCTGTACAACGCCAGCTGCGACGGTTCGGCTATGGTGCTCACCGCTGGCATGCGCGACAACGAAGCCTGGAGCGATGATGTGAGCCTTGGAGCGCGACCCGGTTTCAACCAGAAGGAAATCAATCGGCAATTCACCAAGATTTCTTGGGAAAGCCGCCAGGCAGACAGCCTGCCGCTGATGATCCGCAGAGCATTCAAAGTAGCCGCAACTGAGCCGGGAGGACCAGTGTACCTGGCTATGTCCCGGTCCGCCCTAGAGTCCACAACAGCGAAGGCGGTGGCAATCTTGCCGGGCGACCGATTCATGATTCGAACCCGGGTGCATGCCGACAAATCGGAAATCGAAAGATGCGCGCGGATGCTGATCGAGGCTAAGAGGCCCATCCTAATTGTTAGCGATGAAGTCTGGAAGTCCTCGGCGCAGCAGGAGTTGCTGAGCCTCTCCGAGAGACTTGGTCTTCCCGTTGCTGTGAGAGATTTTGGTCGCGCTTCTGGTCGTGAACTAGAGAGCTACGCAAGCTTTCCCACCCGCCACCCCCATTATCTCGGGGCATTCAGGGTCAATTCTGTTTATGCCAAGCGTGGAATCGATTTGGTCTTCTTTATTGGTTCTTCGGATGCAGGCCGTGATGTAATTCCCACCGTTCCCGAACTCCCTGCGAAAGCGCAAATTGTTCGCCTAGGCATCGACACCTCCTCCCTTGGCCGCAATTACCCGACTGATGTCGCACTCGTGTCCGACGTGAAGGCGGGCCTGACGGACATATTCGCAGCCGTCGATAGCCTGCTGACACAGCAACGCCAGGCGGCCATCGCCAAGGCCCGATCCCAGGAAATCGAGGAGATCACAACTGCGCAGCACATGGCTATCGAGAAAGAGATCCTCGCGAGTCTTGGTCGCAGTCCAATACACCCTTATGAGCTTGGGCAAGTGATGGCGCGGACCATCGATCGAAATGCCATTGTTGTAAGTGAAAACCTCACTGGCAAATATGATTCATTTGCCTTTGGCTTTCGAGAAAATGAGCAGATGTATCTGAGTAATACCGGCGCTTGCCTGGGCTGGGGCATCGGCGCCGCCACCGGCGCGAAGTTGGCAGCTCCCGATCGCCAAGTCATCTGCAGCATTGGCGATGGTTCCGTAATGTACTGTGCTTCAGGGTTCTGGACACAAGCACGATACCGGATCCCCGTGCTTACGATCGTGTGGAACAATCGCAATTACCAGACGGTTCGACACTCTTTCTATGCGTACCAGGGCAGGATGGCATCAAGCGGCAGGTATCCCGGAATGTATCTTGGAGATCCTGATATCGACTTTGTGCAATTGGCAGCAAGCCAGGGTGTTGGTGGTGAACGTGTCGAGAAAGGAAGCCAAATCGAAGCTGCTCTAAAGCGTGGAATGGCAGCTAACCGCGACGGCAAGCCATACCTGGTAGAGGTCGTTGTCGCGTGTTATGGAGGAGGGGCCGATTCTACATGGCATGAGAAATTCAGCTTGGCGGAACGCGGAAAGCAACGCACATAAGCCGAATGCTTGATCTGCCAAGCCGGCAGATCGCTGACAGATCCGTACCGATGGGATCGTAACCGCTTGATTCTGCGAAGAGGCGACTTTCACGTTAAGTGTCAACCCACACCCCGATTGCAGCGTAACGGGCGTTGCCCTATCATTCTCCGCAATACCCTCGCCCCGACCCTATTGAGGAGCAGGTGATGCCGCAGCGCCTTTTATGCCTGGTGGATCTTAGTCCAATGTCGCCGGCGGTTCTCAGTTGGGCGCGCCTGCTGGCCGAGGCGTACCGGGCGCAGGTCGAGGTGTTTCACGCCTGGTGGGCCCCAAAACTTGCTGCCGCGGAAGAGAGCGGGCAGCCGGCGCTCTCTTTCGAGGCTTTCGGCGTCGAGATTGAAGGGCGGCTGAATGCCTTGGCCCAGGCGGCTTTTAGCCCCGACGTAAAGTATCATCCCCGTCTGGTCGAGGGTCATCCTGTGCAGATGGTGCTGCAGTGTATGGCGCAACATCCGCCCGACCTTATGGTCCTGGGCAGTCACGGTTATGATGGCCACGTCCGCGTGATGCTGGGTTCGGTTGCGGAAAATGTGCTGCGCACCGCCCCGTGTCCGATTCTTATCGTCAAGGGCGCGCCATTGCCGCGCGAGGTTCACGCCCTGCATAGCATGCTGTGCGCCGTAGATTTGGGTGATTTCTCCCGCCGTTGTGTTCTTGCTGCCGGCGAGTTGGCGAAGCGGCTCGAGTCGGAGCTGCACGTTGTCTACGTCGCGGCTCCTGAGGTACCAATGGAGCAGGCGCGTTCGGCGCTCTCTTCCTGGATTCCGGATGCCGTGCGGTCCTGCGGCCGGGTTCGCGACGTAGTATTGCAAGGCGATCCCGCCGAGAGGATTGTCACCCATGCCCGCAGCATGCAAGCCGATCTGGTGGCGCTGGCCGCCGAGCACCGTCCGTTTCTCGAATTCACCACCCTGGGCCGCACCACCGAACGCGCGGTCCGCTTCTCTCCCTGCTCGGTGCTGGTGATTCCTGAACCTACCGGTAAGCCCAGGTTTCCTATGATCGAACCAGCCAGCGCGTGAGCCGTGAGTTGTGACCTTCGCTTCTGGCGCCCTCGCGCATGTCATCGTCCTCTGAACTGGGCAAATGTCAGTACAAATCTGCGACCCAACGCAGGTTCAATACGCCAGTGGAATCGAATCGAAAACGATGCTCGAGCCAACCCATCGCGAACAACGCCAGATTCTGGTCATAGTACCGGGGCGGCTTACCGTAAAGGCCGGTTGTGGAATCAAACGATGCTTGGACGCGCTTGCTTTGCATTTCGGCCTTAGTTTTCGCGCCCCTGCTGGCGACATAAATGACGAGCCGCCGATGGGTGTCTTCAAGCTCTTGGCGGACTTCGGCGAGCGTAAGACGGCTTTTCTCCTCCGTCATCTTGCGATTGAAGGCGTTGATGCCGCCGTGGGTCACGGAGTAGCGTGGCGCCAGCGCGGGATAATCGCATTCCATCGCACGCAGGGCTAATGCACTGCCAGCCCGGCGATTATGTTGGAAATGTTGCTCGTACGCGCTGCAGCGCAGCTTCCAGCGATACCAATTTCTGACGCAAGTTCTTTTCCTGTTCCCAGCGCTGGGTTACATCCGATATGGTGGCTACCGCCCCAAGCACTTCACCGCTGGCATCGCGGGGCAGGGTGATGAAGAATTCAACGAAGCGGCGGCGGCTCAATATTCCGATTGCTCCTGGACATTGCGGCCGGCCAGATCGGCGCCTGCGTTCCGGGACAAGCCGATTGCGGAGTATGCCGACGTCATCGCAATGAACCCGACAACCAGAAATGCCGGCCAGAAATCTCCGGCAACGATGGCCTGATGCCCCTGGAAGAAGCTCGATGCTTGCAAGGCGAAGGCCCCGAAAGTGACGCCCATCCCCAACGAGAGCTGTTGAATGGTGGTATACAGGCTCGTCGCCGGGCTCACGTCTTGGTCGGCAATATCCGCGTAAGTAATCGCATTCAACGCCGTGAACTGCAGGCAGTGGAAGCATCCCGCAATAAACAGGAAGATTAAGATCAGCGAATGAGGAGTGGTGGCTTTGAATAGCCCGTAGCTCATGACTGCGACTGAGGAAAAGATGGCGTTGTAGATCAGCACAGTGCGAAAGCCGAACCTTCGCAGCAACATTTTCGTCGTCGCTTTCATTAACAGGGAACCGATGGCGGAGGCGCACGTCAGCAAGCCCGACTGGAATGGATTCAGGCCAAAGCCGAGCTGAAACAGTAAAGGCAACAAGAGCGATATTGCGCCCATACCCACGCGAAACAGTGCGCCGCCCCCGGCGACCCCCACCCAGAAAGTCTTAATCCGAAGGAAAGTCAGATTCAGCAGCGGCTGCTCTTTATGCCGGGTATGGATGAAATATGCGCACATGGATACGGCGCCAACGAGGCCACAAATCACCGAAACCTTTATGGGCATCACCCGGTCGGTAACCGTACTTAACCCGAACATCGCCAACGACAACCCAAAGCCAGACAGGAAAAAACCCGTCCAATCCAGCGGCGGCACCTCCTCTTCACTCACATTTTCCATGAAGAACCCCGCCAGAACGATGCCGAGGACGCTGATGGGAATATTGATGAAGAAGATCCAACGCCAGCTGGTGTACGTAGTAATCAAGCCGCCAACCGGCGGACCGATGACCGGTCCCAGCATCGCAGGGGCGGTGAGAGTGTTCAACGCCGAGACCAATTGGTGGCGCGGCACGGTACGCAAGATCACGATGCGGCCGACGGGGACCATCATGGCGCCACCGATGCCTTGCAGAAACCGTGCCGCCACGAAACTAAAGAAAGACTGCGTCAATCCACACAACATCGAGCCAAGCATGAAGACGCCCAGGGAAGCCCGGAACACCTTGCGCGCCCCGAAGCGATCGGAGAACCAGCCGGAAATCGGAATAAAAACCGCCAGACTGATTAAGTACGCGCTCAATCCCAACTTCAACACGACCGGATCTTTGCCAAAATCGCGGGCGATAATCGGCAGCGAGGTGGCAATGATGGTCGAATCCATGACCTGCACGAACAGGGCGCAAGCGACGATCAGCGGCACCAGGAACGTGGAATCCAAGCGCCGCTCTGCGCCACTCGCCTTCGGCTCCAGCAAAGCGGAATGCGCCGGCTTCAGCGCCTGATCTTTTTCTTCGGGGCTTTCAACGGTAGATGGCACGGTCCCGTTTTCGTCCTTGCCCGTCGCAACTTGCTGTTCCTAACGGCAGGAAGCTGATTGCTGAGAAGAACGGGCGACATCCGGCTGTGCTGCTCCAGAGCCTCCCGGCATGCTGAGCCGAAGCCGAATCAGCTCGCGCCGGCAGATGCACCGTGAGCCGCCCAGCGGATACTGAGCACGGGGCAGCACGCCGTGCGGACCACTTTTTCGGCAACGGATCCAAAGGCCAGGTGGCGCCACCCGGTTTTTCCCAGCGTGGCAATCACAATTATGTCCACTGCCTTCTGCTTCGCAATTTTTACAATCTCGTTTGCCGGGTCGCCCCGGGCGATCAACGTCTCGGCTTTCAAGCCCCTGGCGCGCAGCGGCTTAGCCATCTCCTCCAGTCGCTGTTTAGGCTGCAAGAGCCGCTCATACTCGGGCAAAGGCACCATCACCGCTGAAGCCCCTCCATCGGTTAACAATGCGGGCAACACGTGGACAAGATAAATCTCAGCTTGATTATGGAGGGCAATTTCCACCGCGTTGGCAAACGCCTGAACGGAGGCTTCGCTGAAGTCGGTAGGGCAAAGGATCCGCTTCGAGGGGAACATGTGTTCACCTCCGGCGAAATCATACACCCGGTAGTGCAGGCTGCCGCGCAAAAATGTCCGATGGCAGCGTCCACGGAACCCTTACGTTTCTTGTGGGCCACTTGCTATGAAAAATTCGCTTGCCAGATCACAACGTCGCGGAGCCGGCTCTTCGTTCAAGTGGCGGGGTTCCGCTGAACTTTCGGGGTTGGGACGATTGACACCCTGCCAACTTCGAGACACACTTAAATGCACTCCCAGAGCACCTGTACATCCTATCGGCGTGGGGCGTGCGTGTATCTTCCACGCAGCAAGCGCAAACAGGGCTTGCCGGCCCGGGGGAAAGTATCGTCCCTGGCGTTGAGGTGTGGTGAATTTACTATCTACTGGGCAGCGCACAGCGCAGGGACGACGCATTGCCGATCCGTTTGCGCAGTCCCAAGAGGAGATGTCCTGTGTTCAGGCGCAATTTTCTAAGAGTATCAACCCTGTTTGGCGCTGGCGCAGTGGCCAGCGAAGCCCTTTCGCCCAGTCCTGCAGCGGCGGCGCCACAGGCGGCATCCAGCGTGCCACTGAAACCTCCTTTCCCGGAATACGGACCGGGCGGCGCCCGGGGGGCTGTGGCTGAGGTTTATCAAAAAGCCCGCCAGGTGCTGTACCCCATCTGCCGCGTCTGCCGGGAGTGCAACGGCGTGGCCTGTGCTGGAGAATATCCCGGCATGGGAGGCGTCTGGTCGGGCGCCTCATTCCAGAACAACTTCGAAGCCCTGCGGAAAGTCAAGCTGGAGCTGCGTACTCTGCATGAGTTGTCGAGCCGCGACAAGAAGCCGGACACCTCTACGATCATCTTCGGCCAGAAGCTGGCGCTGCCGGCCATGGCCGCTCCCATTGGCGGGCCGGGCGGAAACTTTCAAAACCTGCTGCCCGATGCCGAATATTTCGACCGTGTCATCGGTGGCTGCGTCGATGCCGGAACTGTGGGCTCCATTGGCGACGGCGAGATGGACAGCATGGACCTGGTCCAGGGCCGCTTCGACGTAATCAAACGCTATCAAGGCAAGGCGATCGCCGGCATCAAACCACGTCCCCAGCAGAGTCTGCTGCAAGTGGTGCGTCTGGCGGAAGAGGCCGGCGCGTTCATGATCACCATCGACACCGACTCGGCGGGCCGCTACGGGCGCAGCCATCCCGACATCGCCCTGGAGACGAAACCGGTAGCCAAGTTGCGCGAAATCGTGCGCGCCACCAAAATCCCCGTGGTGATCAAGGGCATCATGACGCCCGACCAGGCGCGGCTGGCAGGCGAGGCGGGAGCAGCCGGCATCTGCGTCTCCAACCATGGCGGCCGGGTTCTGGATCACACCCCCGGCACCGCCGAGGTGCTGCCCGCCATCGTGCAGGCAGTGAAGGGCAAGATGGTCATCCTGGTGGACGGCTGTGTGCATTACGGCGACGACGTTCTTAAGTATGTCGCCCTGGGCGCGGATGCGGTGCTGGTTGGCCGCCACATCATCCGCGCCGCATATGGCGGTGGCCGCCCGGGAGTGGCTCTCTTCATGAAAACCATGCGCGACGAGCTGGAAGCAGCCATGGTGGTGACCGGTGTACCCGACGTTCGCAGTATCGACCGGCAGGTGCTGGCCTAGAAGCTAGCCACGACTCGGCTTCGAACCTGTAAGATGAATGTGCCATTACCCCTTGAATTGCAAATAGTTACGGGTTCGGGACTCGGCGAACGGAGGCCCGACCTCATCGCCAGCGTTATGCATTGACAGCAACTCTCGTACGGCGTTACGCTTCGCCATCGCAATGTGTTTCCCACAAGATTAAGAGGGCGAGTGACCGCGGAAATACTGCACCCTGGGTGGCGGAGCTAAGGACGGCATGGAGGCCGGTCAAAGCGGACCGGTAGGTCCGCAAGGCAATCCTCATCCCCAGGAGTTGATCCTAATCAGCGGGGAGGGGGGATACCGCATGGAACCGGGAGCAAGGGAGTCAGATTCTCCTGCGGTAATGTGCTCGCCGAATACGTACTCCAACTCACCCGTAAAGCAAGTTCTTCTAGTTCGCTCCCGTGCGCGGTTTTTCAAGCAGCCCTCGCATGCTACGGCCGATCGCGGAACTGCCCAAGAAACTTACTCTGGCCCGCTCATGGAGCCCGATTCCAAGGGCCCGGGGCGGGAACGCGGAGAATTAGGAGACAATCAATGAACGATGCCGCCTCGATTGTGGCTGGTCACGGAACCGCAGCGCTAATTACCCCACGTCTGGACCTGAGCTTGCTGATGACAGTTGTTGTTGTGGCGCTTTGCGTCTTGACGGAACGCAGGCCCCCCACCCGGTTCCGCCTGCCGCGGCCGAAGGCGGTTCCCGTCTGCTTGATCGTCATCTGTATGGCAATCTCTGCCGGAGCGCAAACCACAGCGTCCTACGGTTTCAGCCGCGGACCGGGCGGCAACATGGGCACCCAAGTCCTATCCTCCCCCATTCTGGGAAGTGTTCCCAGCGGCCCGGCAAAGGACGAAGTACTGCAATTGACTTTCCGGGACGCCATCAACCTGGCGTTGCGATACAACCTGGGAAGTATCGAGCGCGGCGAGGATACGCGGATCACGCGTGGTCAACGCCTGCTTGCGATGAGCGCTCTGTTGCCCCAGGTGAGCGCCGGGGTAACGGAAGGCGTTTCGCAAACGAGTCCGGCGATACTCAGGTACCTTTCGAGCCTTGACGTCCCGGATTTTCCCAAGATTGCTAAGGCGATGGGTCCCTATGGCTCAAGCCAGATAGGGGCAAGCATCAGCCAAACGCTATTCAATCTCCCATCGATCCAGCGCTTTCGCGCGGCGCGAAGCGTCGATCAGGCGGCGCAACTCAGTTATCAGGACATCCTCGACGTGGTGACGTTGGTAGCGGGCAACGCCTATCTTCGGGTAATCGAATCCAGTTCCCGCATTGAAGCGGCACAGGCTCAGGTGCGAAATGCGCAGGCTCTCTACAACCAGGCGGCCGATGAACTCCAGGCGGGCACGGCTCCGCGCATCGATGTTACGCGCACCGAGGTTCAACTGCACATGGAGCAGTACAACCTGAGCGTGGCGCGCAATGATTTTGCCATCGCAAAACTCACGCTGGGACGCGTGATTGGCTTGCCGCGTGGACAGGCCTTCGAGATTGCCGACCAGCTCCCGTACGCGGATATCGAGCCGCCATCGGCCGAAGCGGCTCTGAAAGCGGCCTACCAGTCGCGGAGCGACTTACAGGCTGCCCTCCAGCGTATGAAAGGCGCCGAGCAGACGCTTTCCGCAGCCCGGGGCGAACGTTATCCCGTGCTGGCGGCCAATGGCAGTTACACCGAGCTCGCCACCACCTTCGCCCACTTGCACCCAAACTTCGACGTCGAGGCGGGAGTCAGCGTTCCCGTCTTCACGGGCGGCCGAATTAAGGGGGACATCACGCAGGCGGAAGGGGCACTGCGACAGCGCAAGGCGGAAGCGGAAAACATTCGCGGCCAGATTGATTATGATGTCCGCACGGCACTCCTGAATCTCAGCGCGGCGAGAGAGCAGGTAGACGTGACCCGCCGCAATGTCGATTTGGCGAACGAGAATCTGGACCGTTCACGCGAGCGTTTCACAGCCGGCGTGACCGACAGCGTTGAGGTGGTGCAGGCCGAGCAATCGCTGGCCAGCGCGAACGACCAGTTCATAACCAGCGTATACGATCATAGCCTGGCCAAGCTGGCCCTGGCTCGCGCCTTAGGGGTGGCACACACCAGCTATAACCAGTACTTAGGAGGAAGGTAATTGCGGACCCACAACCACCTGCCCGATAGCCTATCCCGTGTTGCTGGGGACGAAAGGGAGATATTTGCCAGCGTGGAGCCTGGGGCAGTTGCGCCTCCTCCCGAGACCGGCAAAGAGCTCAGGAAACTCCATCGCGCCCGCCGCGTCTTTCAGGAGCATCCCCGGAAAGCGGTTATGGGGCTTGCCGTCTTAGTCGTTGCCTTGCTCGCCGCCGGCTACTGGCTGCGCAATGCCTTTCTTTATGAAGACACCGATGACGCCCAGGTGGAGGGCCACATCATGCCGCTGAGCGCGCGGGTTAGCGGGCAGGTGCTGGAAGTGCGAGTCGTGCAAGGCCAACTGGTGCATGACGGGGATGTCCTGGTAGTGATCGATCCGAAGGACTACAGAATTGCGGTGGAGCAGGCGCAGGCGATGCTGGCGGATGCGAAAGCCAGGGCGTCGAGTTCCCGCTGGAACATCCCGATTATTTCCGTCGCCGCCCAAAGCAGTCTCGATTCCGCCACGACGGCAGTGGTCAACGCCGAGGCGGGGGTCCGAGTGGCCGAGCATAACTTTCAGTCCGCCAGCGCCTCCCTGGAACAAGCCGAAGCCAATGCCGCCAAGAGTGACGCCGACCTGGTCCGTTATGAGCAACTGGTAAGGAAGCAGAATATCTCGCGCCAGCAATACGACCAGGCGGTGGCGGCAGCGAAAGCCAATCGAGCTGCCGTCGTATCGGCCAAGGCCCATGTGCAGGCGGCTGAACAAACCGTGTTGCAGGCAAAAGGAAGGCTGCTGCAGGCGAGGGCAGACCTGCGCAGTGCGCAGACAGCGCCGCAGCAGATTTCCATGACGCGCGCCAAAGCGGATGCGTCCGATGCCCAGGTGCTACAGCACAAGGCTCAGCTCGACCAGGCGGAGCTTAACCTCAGTTATACCGTCATCCGCTCTCCCGTCACCGGAATTGTCGGCAAAAGGACCGTTGAGGTCGGCCAGAATATCGGCATCGGGCAGGAAATGGTGACCGTCGTGCCGCTTGACGACATCTGGGTAACGGCTAATTTCAAGGAAACCCAACTGGCGCATATGCGGCCGGGGCAACCGGTCGAAATCAAGGTGGATGCGTATGGGCGCTCCTGGACCGGACGCGTAACCAACCTGGGAGGCGGCACCGGTTCGGTGTTCAGCCTGCTTCCCCCCGAGAACGCCACCGGAAACTATGTGAAAGTCGTGCAGCGGGTCCCGGTGCGCATCGATTTTGACCGTTCTCCCGGACAGACGTTTAATGCGGAAGGATTGCTAAAGCCGGGTTTGTCCGTGGAGCCGAACGTGAGAGTTCGATGAGCCTTGCCGGCACTCACCGCAATATCAACGGAGGGATCGAATGAGCGGCACAACGCAGGGTCTCGAGCCGCAAGAGACCGCGTGGGCGCCGTCGGCCAATCCCTGGATTATCGCGGCGTCGGTAATGATTGCGGTTTTCATGGTGGTGCTGGATTCCTCGGTGGCCAATGTGGCGCTGCCCCATATCGCGGGCAATCTTTCCGCCTCGACCGACGAATCGACTTGGGTTCTCACCAGCTATCTGGTTTCCAACGCCATCATGCTCCCCGCCACCGGGTGGCTGGCCCGGCGCCTGGGACGCAGACGCCTGTTTATGATTTCCATCGTAGCGTTTACCGGCGCTTCCCTGTTGTGCGGGGCGGCGATCAACTTGCCGGTATTGATTTTCGCGCGGGTTCTGCAAGGCCTGGGCGGGGGCGGCATGCAACCGCTGTCGCAAGCCATTCTGCTGGAAAGTTTTCCGCCCCGGCGACACGGCGTGGCGATGGCGGCCTATAGCGTTGGCATTATCGTCGCGCCGGTGATCGGCCCGACTTTAGGCGGATGGATTACGGATAGTTACTCCTGGCGCTGGATCTTCTATATCAATCTGCCGGTGGGCGTCCTCGCTCTGTTCATGATTGCCAGGTTCATTGAAGATCCTCCTTATATCCGGCGGGGATTGCGGGAGAGGGCCGACTATCTCGGTTTTGGCTTGATGGCGCTATGGCTCGGCAGCCTCCAGTTGATACTCGATAAGGGACAGGAGGCGGATTGGTTTTCGGCTTCTTGGATATGCTGGATGGCGGCGATTTCCGGGCTCTCCCTGGTCTGCTTTATCGTCCGCGAACGGACCGTCCGGGAACCGATTGTGCATTTGGGCGTGCTGGGGAACCGGAACTTCAGCCTGGGAACGTTGCTCACCGCGTTGTACGGCTTCGGGCTCTACGGCATGACCGCTATGCTGCCTTTGTTCTTGCAGACTTTGATGGGATACCCGGCGCTGGACAGCGGTTTGGCGGTTAGCCCACGCGGGCTGGGATGCATGCTCTCCATGTTCGTTGTGGGGCCGCTGGTCAATTACGTGGACGGCCGGCTGCTGCTGGCATTCGGGTTCAGCATCGTTGGTTCTTCGGTTTTGATGCTGAGCCACGTCAATCTGCAAATCGCCATGTCTTCGGTCGCCCTGCCGAACTTCATCAATGGCTTTGGTTCCGGCTTCGTCTTCGTTCCCCTGACCACCATGGCCATGAGCAGACTGCCGAAGGAGGAAATGGGCAACGCGTCCGGCATCTTTAACCTGATGCGCAATATTGGCGGTAGCGTTGGTATCGCGTGTGTCAGTACCTTTCTGGTGCGCGGCTCGCAAGTCCATCAGCGTTATCTGGTAGCTAACGTCACGGCTGGAAATCCGATCGTGATGAAGATGATCCATGGCCTGGAAGCAAAGCTTTTCGTCGGCGGAGCAGGGGCCTACACGGCCCATCATAAGGCCCTCGGAATGTTTTATGGAGCAGTCCAGCGGCAGGCCTCTCTGCTGGCCTACGTGGACAACTTTCGGATGCTGGGATTCCTTTCGCTGCTGTGCATACCGCTCGCCCTCTGCCTTCGTAAGGTGCGGAAGCAGCCGCACGAGCGCCCTGATATCAGCGGCGAATGAGAGATTCAAACGGAGGATGAAAATGAAGATGCGCGTAGCCACGGCCATTGCAAAATTCCTTGAGGCGGCGGGCACCGAATACCTGTTCGGCTACAACGGGCATGGCAACTGGGCGCTGCTGGATGCGTTCACCTACGAAACGAAGGTCAAAGGAATCGCTTGCCGCAGCGAAGACCAGGCCATACACATGGCTGACGGATACTGGCGGATGAAGCGAAAGCCGCCGATGGCCCTGGTAGCCACGTCCGTCGGGCCCGGCAACAGCAATGTTACTTCGGCGATTGCCAACGCCTTCTTCGAGTCTTCGGCGCTTATGGTTCTCGCCGGCGCCGGTTCCACCCAGTGGGCCGACCGCGGGGGCATTGAAGAATTCTATCGCTATGCGCCCGATGAGTGGATTCTGAGCCTCAAACCTATGGTCAAGAAGGCCGTGGTCGTCAACCGGCCGGATACCGCTTTGGAAACTATCATACGGGCGTACAAGACCGCGATCACTGGCCGCCCCGGTCCAGTCGTGGTACAGATTCCATTCGATATTCAACATACCGAAGTCGAGATTCATCAACTCCCCGACCCGCAGCAATGGTTGAAAGTGAGTCCGCCGGCGCCAGACCCGGAGGCGATCGCCAGGGCAGCCGAGTTACTTGCCTCCGCCGAACGCCCCCTGATTGTGGTAGGCAGTGGCATTCACAACGCCCAAGCCTGGGGAGAACTGCAAGCGTTGGCCGAGACCTTCGACCTGCCGGTGGAGATGACCCCGACCGGCAAGGGGAGCTTACCCGAAGATCATCCGCTGTGCTTGGGGAGCGTTGGCCGCGCGGGAACCGGTCACGGCAATCAGGCAGCGCAGGAGTGCGATGTTCTGCTCGGCATCGGAACGCATTTCAGCGATATCGATACCGGCGGCTGGACTCTGCATAAGATCCCTTCGGGAACGAAACTGGTCCATATCGACGTGGATGCGAGCGAGATCGCCCGCGTCTATCCCACTGAAGCCGGTATTGTTTCCGATGCGCGTCTCGCGTTACAGGCGCTCCACACCGCCCTGGCAAAACGGCAGCGGAAGAGCCACCAACCGTGGCTTTCCCAGATTGCCCAGTGGCGAAAGCAGTGGGAACAGGAGGTTGCACCGCAGATCACTTCCAATCTGTCTCCCTTGCACTACGCGCGAATCATTCACGACGCCTCGCAGGTTATTCAGCGCATCGATCCCCAGGCAAGCCTCCTCTTCGATACCGGGCACGCCCTCTCCTTCGGGCCGCCGTTCCTCAACACCCAATCGCGCTACGTGGCCCATTGCGGTTTTTATCACCGTATGGGCTGGAGTTTGCCCAGCGCGCTCGGCGCCAAACTGGCCCGCCCGGATCATGCCGCGGTAGTCTTCATGGGGGATGGCGCGTTTCTCATGACGGGCACCACCTTGGCCACCGCTACGGAGTACGGGATTCCTTTGACGGTAGTCGTATTCAATAACCGCTCGCTGCAGATCGAACGCGAGCTGATGACGAAGATCTATGGCCGGCACTCGTTCTGCGACTACAAAATCCAATCCACCGGCGAGTTATGGAATCCCGATTTGGTCAAGTGGGCCGAGTCCATGGATGCCTGCGCCCGGCGAATTTCACGACCCGAGGAAATTGGGCCGGCGGTTCAGGATGCCATGAATTCCAAGCGGCCCTTCGTGATCGATGCGGCTACCAACTTGGAGATCGCCGGCTACCGTTCCGTTTGGTACCCATATCCGCGGGATTTTGCCGATAACCCGCCGGGAGCATATGGCTTGCTGACTAGGACGGAGGAGAAAGTGAAGTAGACTCAAATCGGGATCGGGTCACCATCCAAAACTGGATCACGACCAAAACCATTCGCTGCCCCATCCTTGCGCCACACGGATATTTTGAACCCAGGAAGCTATTTCCGGCGCAAGGATGGTCGGCCAAGCCGTTTGCCATCCGTAATGGATTGCAAACAAGAATAAAGCCTTACCTAGAGGATAATCAGTGCGACTGGATTCCTAAATCTAATTGACGAGGTTTACGTGAAGAACTCTATGTTGGGGTTCGCCCTTGCCGCATGTCTTGTAATCACGCCTTCGCTGATGGGACAGGCGAAAATCAATCCGACTGATCCTCAACCGACCTGCAACATGTGTCCGGGAACTTACATCCCGGTTTCTGAGCTCGAGGCATATACCAAGAAAGCTATTACCGAGAATCTCCTCGATCAGCAGGTGAGAGATATTGAAATCGGAAAGGCACACATCGGCATCGGCATGGTCCATCGCGGGAAGCTGGACAAGCCCGCACCGGATTCCGTCGCCGAGCACGATCAGGTCAGTGAGGTCTACCACATCATTTCCGGCGCCGCCACGCTCGTGCTGGGTCCCGATATCGTGAATCGTCAACGGCGCCCGGCAACCCAGCGGACCGTTGTGGAGTTCAATGGACCGGGAAACAACGGATCAGACATCCGCAACGGAGTGGCCTATCAACTTAAGCCCGGAGACGTGCTGGTCATCCCTGCGGGTACGGGACATTGGTTCACCAAGATCGACGATCATATCGACTACCTGATGGTTCGCATCGATCCAGATAAGGTCACGCCGCTTAAGAGTGAGGCGCAGTCGAAGGAGTACTTGTCGAAGCCGGCACCGCGATAGGTTTGCTGCTGTGGCGCGCTCTAATGACCGGTTCGGTTCTCCGCCGTGGGTGGCCCACTCAAGCCACTTTTTCGTGTTGTCATCCCGATCCCGCGAAGGCGGGAGAGGCATCTGCAGTGTCCTTCTGCGGCGGGGCAGTTCTTGCGGCGTAATCTCCCGAGTTCTCCGAACTAACCTTGCCGGGGCGACCGGACTCAAAACAACTTCCGTTGAAGTTGCATTCGGAGCGTCGCCCTGCTCTGCGTCACCCACCTTAGAGAGAAGCCGACTTTTCGTCCAAGTGGCCAGTTCAGCGGTACCGGCCGGCATCTGATATCCCGCTGGGGGGCTTCGGCCTATTCCCCTTCCCCGTAGCGTTTTACAAGCCGAGTTCTTGTTACTGATCCAAGTGGGCCGAAGGCCGGATTTGTTTTGGCGTTGCCGATCCGATCGGTGGCCCAACTTCCCACAACGCGGTTTCAGGGGACCCTAGCCGACTCCCAAGGAACAGAAGCTGTCCGCTGCAGAAATCAAAAACAGCCACAGAAACAGTCTGGTGCTATGATGCGGTCGATGATCGCTAAGGAATCAGGTCCTGTGGCCGCAACCACCCCTCAGATATCCTCCGGGGCTGAGAATGCGTTTTCCAAACTCGCGACTGACCCACGGGTCAAAACGGGGTTGGAATTCCTCAAGCATGATGATGCCAATACCCTGGCGGAGCAAAAAGCTATCGTCGCAATTCCTGCTCCACCCTTTAAAGAGAAAATTCGCGCTGAGTACTGCAGGCAGAGGCTGCAGGCTCTGGCCCTGGAAGACGTCAAGACGGACAGTGAAGGAAATGTCTATGGCTTGCGCCCTGGAACGGGCAAGGGTCCAAAGATTTTTGTCGAAGCGCACATGGACACGGTTTTTCCGGAAGATACCAATACCAATCCGGTAGAAAAGGACGGCAGAGTATTTGCGCCTGGAATTTCCGACAATGCGCGTGGTTTGGCTGAGATGCTATCCGTGATAAGGGCCTTCGCTGCTGCCGGAATCAGGACCGTAGGCGATGTCATCTTCTGTGGAACTGTGGGAGAAGAGGGGCTCGGGGATCTTCGGGGCATGAAGGCATTCTTCCGCGATCACAAAGATATTGCTGCGTCGGTAAGCCTCGACGGTTCGGGGGTACAGAGGATTCGCTATCTTGCGACCGGTAGTCGCCGTTACGAAGTGCGTTTCAAAGGGCCGGGGGGGCACAGCTTTTCCGCATTTGGACGTCCCAGCGCTATCCATGCTATGGGCCGCTGCGTGGCCAAGATTGCCGATGTGCGAACCTCGAGCGACCCGAAGACGACTTTTACGGTGGGCATAGTAAATGGCGGCACATCGGTCAACTCTATCGCCGCAGAGGCCACCCTGCTGCTCGATATGCGCTCGAACAGCCCGGAAGAACTGCTGAAACTGGAACATCAGATCATGCCGCTCTTCCAGAGGGCAGTGGAGGAAGAAAACAGCCGCTGGAACAGCGAGCTGAAAATCACGGTTGAAGCGAAAGTAGTCGGCGACCGTCCGGGAGGCAGCCAGTCCCCTGAAGCGGCCATAGTTCAAGCTGCCTGGATAGCTACCAAACTTATCGGGCAAGAGCCGGAACTGACGGATGCGAGCAGCACCAATGCCAACTTGCCGATCAGCATCGGAGTACCGGCAGTTACCCTTCCCTCCGGTGGTGAGGACGGCTTCAACCACGCCCCTAACGAGTGGTTTGATCCCGCGAACGCCTACCTCGGACCACAAAGGGCGTTCCTTACCATTCTGGGCTTAGCTGGCATAGACGGCGTAACCCAACCTCTGGTGCCCCCAAAGTGAGTTTAGGGAACTGAGCCTTCGAACTGGGCAGGAGAACACCTCCGGCGGGCGGCCCGCAGGATCAGCGCCGGGCGTGCTTCCGATACAGCCCTAAGACTTCTGGCCCGCACGTGGAATTCCCAATTCAGCAAATGGCTCCGAATCGGCCGTGCCTTCGTCACTTTAAGCTCGGAAACCGGCACGTTGAGCCGCTTGGATGCACACCGCAGAGCATCACTCATCTGCCGAATCCGTATGACCGGCCCAAATTCTCGTTGGCCCAAGTTCAAGGGAGTTCGCATTCAACCGTCTTTCTTGCTTTCTTGTCGCCACTGCCGTTTTCTCTTCGACTGGGGGCCGTGATACATCAGTTAAGGCCGCCCGTGCTTGCTTTGCCACTGTAATCATTCCCACGTAGAAACCCTTCGGTTTTCTCCTGGTCGTATTCGAGAAATCGCCGCACCCTGAGTTCATCGAATGCAACCGAAGTTTTTCCGGTCAAGATGTACTCGGTCAACAAAACACCGATTGCGGGAGCCAGCGCAAAGCCGTGACCAGAGAAGCCGATTGCGACCAGAAAGCCATCGAGACCCTCCACGTCGCCCAGGGCAGGAAGAACATCTGCACTACAAGCCTCCAAGCTGTTCCAGATCCTGAGCACATGCAGACTGGCGGTAGCTGGAAGAACAGCGGTCAGTTCGCGGGCACTCCCGTTTGGGCTGCCAGCCCTTGGCCAGCCCCGGTCCGCAACCATGTCCGCAATTCCAGGCCAGCCTCCCCCGACCACAAATTGACCCTGAGGCATTTGTTTCACGCTCAACCCGCGACCGAGGCAGGTCACAACCGGCTTGAGCATGGGATGCCTCCGCTCGGTTACCATCATCTGTTTCGCTTCGGGTCGGATGGGAAGGATCACTCCGAGTTGGGCACAGAGTGGCTGTGACCAAGCACCTGCGGCATTGATCACCCATCGGCTTGCAATCGGGCCCGCCGAGGATTCAACCCCCATTACCCGGCTTCGCTCTTTCCGGATAGTCTCGACCTTGGTTCTGGTGCGGATCTTTGCGCCATAGCGCCTCGCAGCTGCTGAGAATGCCCTCGTAGTGAGGATTGGGTTCGCAAATCCGTCTCCCTGGGAGTAGGCGCCGGCAATAATCTGAGGCCCGGCAGCCGGCACCAAGTCGCGCAGTTCGTCTTCATAAACCATTCTAATGTCGAGGCCTGCTGTCTTCTGCCGTTCCACGGAGGCTTCCAGGGCGGGCAGTTGTTGTTCCTGATCCGCCAAATTGATGTGACCGAAACGGCGGTACTCCAAATCCGCATCCAGTTCCTGTTCCAGCGTCCGCCAAATTTGATTGGCCGCCATGGCCAACGGCAGTTCGGCAGCGGCTCGATTCTGCTGGCGAACCCCACCCGCACTTCCCCCTGAAGCCCCAGAGGCAATCTCAGATTTTTCCAGCAAAATTACGCTTAAATCAGCGCGGGCGAGATTATAGGCACAGGCGGCCCCCACCACGCCGCCACCAATGACAATAATGTCCGCAGTCTCCATCTTGCGAACTCCAGTGCATTTTCCAATCGCTCACGCATTGCGCGAGCTTACCTCGGCAAACAAGCGGGAATTTCACAAATTGTAGTCCCAACGGCTGCAAATTCAAGGACTTTGCCAGGAATCTAAAACCTCACCCTTCAGTCGTGATGCGAGAGCCAAGTGGCCGGTTTTGCATGCTCTCCTCAGAAAGACGGCCTTTCCCCGCGTCCACTTTCACCATTTCTTGGAATAACCGGCAGGAAAGAAATGTCCGAAATCGTACGACACAACCCATACTTGTTTGTTGACGGATCCTGGAAAGCGAGCTAAGCTCGGCCCTCATAACACGTGCGATCTCCTTGTGCAGGTCCTTCCCAGGGTGGTGGAAGCAACCGCTGTACCGGGCTCTTAGTCTCGGCGGTGACGGAGATTATCAGGCATGTCTGCTCAGTTTCGATGGAAAGCCCGCTACTCAGTCCTCTCCGTGTTGTTCATAACCTGGATCGTTTCCTTTATAGATAGGACAGCGATGTCGGTTGCCATTCCCTACATCGCGGTCGACTTTAAGTTGTCCCCTTTGGCGATGGGAGGAGTAATGAGCGCTTTTTTTGCAGGCTACTCCATCGCCCAGATCCCAGGGGGGATGCTAGCCGATCGCTTCGGTATGCGAAAGGTGTCAGCCTTGGCACTCAGTTGGTGGTCGCTGTTCACAGCTCTTACCGGGATGGTTTCAAATTTACTTCATATGGTAGTCGTCCGTGTCATCTTTGGCTTGGGAGAGGGATTGTTTCCAGGCTGCTCGTTTAAGGGCATATCGGTTTGGTTTCCGCAGCGGGAAAGATCGACGGCTAATGCTATCATGCTTGCTTCGAACTACTTGGGGCCGGCCATCACCCCGTTGATAGTGGTAGCCATAATGGCCTCCTGGGGCTGGAGAGCGACTTTTTGCATTCTTTTCATCCCCGGCATAATCACGGCTGGCCTCCTCTGGCTTTACCTGCGGGACAGGCCTGCCGACAATAACAAACTCTCACCGCAAGAGCTGCTTGAAATCGAAGGCAACGACCGCACACAAGTTCAGTCCGCCAGCAAAAAACTCACAATCGAGCAAGTCATGCAGGAGCGCACAGTATGGCAATGTTTCCTGGTGCTCTTTTTTTACGATTTAACGGTTAAGGGTTTTTCCGCTTGGCTTCCGTCATATTTGGTCAAAGCGCGTGGCTTCAATATGCTTCATATGGGAATGGCGGCTTCTTTGCCCTATTTTGCGGGTACGCTGTGCTGCATTCTGGGAGGTTGGATATCTGATAAATTCTTCTCTAACCATCGCAGGGTTCCCATTGTCGCAACCCAGTTGCTCTCTGCTTTGTTCCTCTATCTAACCTGCACCACAAATGTAATCGGACTACTGGTAATTTATCAAACCCTGACCGGAGCTTGCCTTGCCTTTTTTCTCTCCACCTTCTGGGCTTTGCCAATGAACACAATACCGAAGGCAGTTATGGGTACGGCCGGCGGGTTCATTAACATGGCGGGCCAAATTGCCGCCGTCGTTTCGCCCCTGGCGATTGGCTATCTTGTGCAGATCTCCAAGGGAGGGTTTTATTCGGCATTCATGTTTCTCATCGGGGCAGTCCTGGTTTCGACTGCTATCGTATTTACGCTTAAGGAGCAGAAAGCTCCTCAAGGGTTATCGGTTACCGCAAAGTCATAATAGGATTCCTGCCTATTGGAAAGACTGAAATGGACATTATCGATCATCCTATACTGGGCAAACTAACAGGGGAAGAGAACATCACCATCTATTTTGAGGGGAAGAAGTTCTCGGTTCGCGACGGCTTAACGGTGGCGGCCGCACTCATGGCCAAAGGGGTGTACACATTGGGTCATAGCCGGAATTTATCGCAGCCCAGAGGCTTGTACTGCGCCAACGGACGCTGTCATAGCTGTCTTGTGACTATTGATGGGATCGACCATGTTCGCAGTTGCAGCACGCTTGTTCGCCACGGGATGATTATCACACAGTGCAGGCGGGATCCAGACCTCTTGAGGAGCTCAAATGATAACTGATGCCCTGGTCGTCGGCGGAGGTCCTGCCGGATTGGCCTCAGCATATGAAGTTGCCTCTCGGGGTTACAAGGTAACGATTGTGGACGAGGCGCGGGAATTGGGCGGGCAATTGCGCGCTCAAACGCAATTAATTGATCCGATGCCAGCTGCACTTTCCGGACTGCGCGGCTTTCAACTGGCCAACCGTCTCATTCAGCGGTTGCAGAGTTTGTCGGTAGAGTACTTGCTTGCCCATGAAGCCATCGGCGTCTGTGCCGATGGCAGTGTTGGAATAAGCCATCAGGAAAATGTCGAAAAGATAATTGCCAAGAGCGTTGTGGTGGCAACCGGCGCCGCGGAATCTGCCTTTCCGTTTCCTGGTTGGACATTACCCGGCGTGATGACGATCGGTGCCGCTCAGATGCTCATTAACCGGGAGCGGGTCTATCCCGGCCGAACAACCCTCGTAATCGGGTCTAGCGATATGGCTCTGAGAATTGCTCAGCAAATGAGCGAGGTTGGCATCCGGGTCTTGGTAGTGGCAGAAGCAGCCGGCCGGGCGACGGCCGGGGAGGACAGAACGATCGCCGACTTCGACCGCACCGGAATCCCGCTGCTCCTCAATACAAACATCGTATCGGCGAGCGGCCGGGGAAAAGTGGAAGAGGTGCATTTGTGGGAGTCCGCGGATAAGAACCGGGAACACAAGTATCAGGTTGATTTTCTGTGCCTGGACGGCGGCAGGCATCCCATTCTGGAAGCGCTTGCCGTCTTAAATTGCCAACTCACCTATCGCCAGGGGCTGGGCGGATGGGTACCGTGTTATTCAACAGATTTCGAATCCTCTGTTCCCGGGACCTTCGTCGCGGGGCAGGCTGCAGGAGTTACCGGCCACGCGGGGATTTATCTGACTGGAGCAATCGCCGGCGTCAGCGTGGTGGATTATCTCGAAAAGCAGGCGTCTCCGGAACGCCGGGACATAAAACAGGCGTACTGGAAGGAATTAGAAAGTATTGAGGCGGTGAGATGGCCGGAGGTCTGGCAGGCACGCCAGGCGCATATTGCTATATCGCCGCGGAGCGGGAGCTTGGGGAAGCACAATGGATAAATCCACGATAGTTTGTCGCTGTGAGGAAATTACGGTGGCTGATATTGAGGATGCCGTGGCGCAAGGCGCGGAGACGTTTGACGATGTGAAGCGATTGACACGTGCCGGAATGGGGTTGTGCCAGGCTAAGACATGTCATACCGTCGTTAATACGCTGATCGCCGAACTTGCCCATAAACCGATGGAAAGTTTGCCGGCATCGCGCTTACGGATACCGATCAGACTCATAGCTATGGCTGCGCTGGCCAAAGCGCAGTTACCGAATGAGCAGGAGAAGTAAGCTTGCGCACGGAATATGAAACTATCATCATCGGCGGCGGAGTCATCGGCAGCAGCGTCGCGTACCATCTCTCCCAATCGCAAGCCGGCGGTATTGCCGTGATTGAAGACGGGTTCCCGATGTGCGGGACCTCCGGTGCGACGCAAGCCTGGGTATGGGTTCACACCAAAACACCCGCCTGGTATTGTGAGCTGTCTTTTTACAGCGCACAGCTCTATCGAGACTTGCACCACAAAATCGGCAACATAGAATACCGGCGCACCGGCGGACTCGCTCCTTTCTATACAGAAAAGGAGAGGGACGCCGCAAAGGCTTTAGTTAAATCTCAGGCCGAAGCTGGAATCGACATCGCCGTCCTAGACCGGGAGGAAGTATTGCGGAGGGAACCAGCCCTCTCTAAAGCGATTCTGGGAGCTACCTATAGTTCTGTGGACGGCAATGTCAACCCGCTGCGTCTGGTGCAGCAATATATGCGCGTCGCCAGAAATCAGGGGGTAACATATGAGTTCTATAATCCTGTCACCAGCATCGAGAGGGAACAAAGCGCCTTTGTTCTGGAGGCGCGAAGCGGTACATTTGTCTGCAAGAATCTGGTCATCACGGCTGGAGTATACGCGAGCACAATCGGCAAAATGCTTGGCATCAACATTCCCGTTCGGCCGGTGCGAGGACAGGTGCTGATAACGGAGCCCTTGGCCCCATTACTTCAGCACACGCTGGTAGGTATGAGGCAAACGGTAAATGGGGAGATGTTGGTGGGCTACTCGCAAGAAGAGGCCGGCTTTGATCGGCGAACGAACCTGGACGTTCTTAATCAGACAGCCCAATTGGGAATGAAGCTTCTGCCGGCTTTGGCCAGGGCCAAGATTACCCGCAGCTTTGCGGGCCTACGCCCTATGCCGCAGGATGGGCATCCGATTGTGGGGCGGGTCCCGGGAATAGACAACTTGTATGTTGCTGTTATGCACAGCGGCGTTACGTTGTCCCCTTTGATCGGAACGCTAATGTCGGAGTTGATTCAGAACGGCGAAACGTCCATATCGATCGACAAGTTGAGCATAAGCCGGTTCGTGTAAATGGAACCCGAGGTCATGCGCGAGACCGGGAGAGCCGGGACTCCGCCTAATTCGGCCTACACGCGATGAGTTCGACTAATTTCAGGCGGATGGCCGGGAGCAGCTTCGGTGGCGCGACAAATAGACCTATCCGGCGAAGATGAACTGGAAGGGGCTTTATGCATATCACACAGGTCGGGGCGATTGCGCTTTGGATTCTGGCCTTCTTGGTTCCGTTGCAGCTGTACATAGGATACCGCCTGGTCGCAAAAAGCGGGCAAAGCGCGGCGCACTATTTCATAAGCGCTAAACAATTACCACTAATCATTCTTTTTTTCGCCGACTTTGCCACGGCGATGGGGGTCGGTAATTTCATCGGGTACATGGGCAAAGGTTATCAAATAGGGCTGAACCAGCTCTGGATGATGCTGGGCGAGCAAGGTACGAAAGTTGTTTTTGCCTTAGTGCTTGCCGGCTATATTGGCAGGTTTTCCTACACCACGATTAATGAATTTCTGGAAAAAGAATTTTTCCACGACAAGTGGTTACGCGCCTTCGGCGGCCTCATAATGTGTTTTCCGTTGGTGGCCATCACCGGGGCGCAAGCCATGGGTATCAGCACCGTTCTCAATATGTGTATGGGGGTAGACGTTACCACCGGTATCTGGGCAGCTTCTTTAACGGCTATTCTGTACACGGTAATGGGCGGAATGTGGGCTATTGCCTGGACTGACTTGCTCCAAGGCGTGATCCGCATTGTGGTTGGATTCATCTTTTTTGCCACTATCTTTTATTTTATGGGGGGCATTAGCGGTATCCGGGCGGCGGCGATAGCGTCAAAGCCGGAACTGTGGAGTATGAAGTCGATGGGCGGCTGGGCCGCGTTCTCGATCTTTCTCTCCCCCATGACGGGCCAGTTCACGGCCCAACATTGGTGGCAGCGTTGCTTCGCGGGCAAAAATCCCCGGACGGCCAAGAATGCGTTTCTGGGTTCGGCAATTTTTTGTGTGGTGATGGTGACTTGCAGCGTTTTGATGGGAGTTGCGGCACACACTTTGAATCCGAACCTGCCGCGCCCCGACATGGCCTTTGCCTGGACGCTGAACCATTGGCTGAATCCTGTCGTAGGCGCTTTATTGGTGGTTACTATTATTGGCGCCGATATGACGTTATCTGCTGGTTTCCTTAATTCCGGTGTGACAATGTTGACGATGGATGTCATTAAGCCCTTGGTGCGACAGAACGCGACGGAAAAGGAGCTGGTGGCTTGGGCGCGGTGGCTGACTTTTTTGCTGGGCGTCGGGGCCATCTGGGTAGCCTTCCATTTTTCTACCCTGATTTCGGCAGCGCTCTTCGGGTATTCGGCAGCAGGCGGAGGACTTTTCGTTCCCCTCGTGCTGGGGCTGACCTGGAAAGACCGCCAGGGAAAAACCTACGTCACCCGGCATGCGGCCATGGCTTCGCTCCTGTTGGGAGCCGGTACCGTTGTGGCGTTTGAATTAACCCCAAGTCTCTTCAAAATCTTTGGCGGCGGCATTGTTCCCGGGGTAGCCGTTTCGCTGGTGCTTACGCTTGGCATCAGCCTGCTTCAGCTGGCCGGACGCAAGTCAGCGACTCAGAGAGCCAACGCGTAGAGTGCCGTCCCATACAGCAGTAGGCCCTGCACCGCCTCCTAGAACCGGGGGCCTAGGTTTCCCACCATGCGAGATTCGTACAAATTCGCGTCTCTGCGCTCCAAATCGTCGTTCGATCTTGCGAATTCGGAGCTGAGCCGTTTCGCTGTAGGACCTGCCTGTGGGCACTTCCACGACCCAAGCCAGGGTGAGATGCCCATCGGAAGGTATCACATCGTTGGCAGGATCGAAGCTAAGCCACCCGCTACCCGGGACAAAAAACCGCAACCCAGGCGTGCGACGCTTCGGCCCCGCGATACTCGGCGCTGCTGCGCAGATAGCCGCTCACGTAACGCGCCGAAAGCTGCCAGGATCGCAGCGCTCCGATCATGAGGTGGGCGAAATCCGGAAACTGGCTGGCTCTCCGTAGCACGCGAATTCAAATATCCTATAGATCTTATAAATTAAACTTCAAGTCAGGAGAACTGTACATGAATGACAACCGCCGGAAGTTTCTGAGAGGATTAGGGGCGCTGGGAACTATGACGGCGATGGGAGGATGGATGGCAAAAGCCGAGGACAAACCTGCGGGCGAGCAGGCAATGCACGCTCCGGAACTCCACATCGATCACGTGACCGCGGCGGCGCGGAGCCTGCGGCAGATGCAGGACGCCCTTCGCTCGATTGGGCTGCACTCCGAAAATGGCGGACCGCACTCCAATCACGCTACGGAAATGGCGCTGGTTAGTTTTCCCGATGGCTCCTACCTGGAACTGATCGCCTTGCAAGCCAACGCGGTTCCGGAAGCCGTGGCCGCGCATTACTGGAGCAAATTTCTCAATGCCGACGCGGGACCGTGCGCCTGGGCGGTGGATGTTCCCGATGTGGCGGCGGAAGCGCGGCGCTTGTCGGCAGTGGGAATTCAGGTGACCACTCCCGCCAGGAATGGCCGCACGCGACTCGACGGCGTGCGCCTGGATTGGGACTTTGCCCGGGTCGGGCCAGGCCCAAACGGAACTTTCTTCCCCTTTTTGATCCGGGATGTAACCCCGCGAGCAAATCGCGTTTATCCGAGCGGCAAACCTACCACTACGGCGTTTGGCGGAGTCGCAAGAGTGGTGCTTGGGGTTCAGGACCTGGACAAGGCTGTTTCGTTATACCAGCGCACCTACAACCTGGCACCGCCGCTGCGGCAGCAGGATCGGGAACTGCAGGCGCAATTGGCGTGGTTCAAAGGGACGCCGGTGATCCTGGCGGCGCCTGTATCGTCTTCCGCCGGGGGTCCGCTGGCTTCACGCGTGACCCAGTTTGGGGATGCGCCGTGCGCGTTCATACTGAAGCGGACCGCGCAATTCAAGCCGGCCGATTTGCCGCTTCATTCGCAATGGTTCGACCGGCAGCTGTCGTGGTTCGATCCGGCTAAACTGGGCTGGCGTCTGGGAGTCGAGTAAGTTGGCGACGGCACGGGGGCGCGCTACTCTGGGAGGAATCGGCGCGATTCTTCTTTGGGCGTCGCTTGCCGTGCTGACGACCACCGCTGCCGGAATTCCACCCTTTGAGCTGCTGGCCCTGAGCTTTGGCATATCCGGGGTCCTGGGCTGCGCCTGGCTTCTCCGGCCCGGGGGGCTGGGTCTGGGCGCGCTGCGCCAGCCGGTAAAAGCGGCCGCGCTCGCCATCGGCGCTCTATTCGGATACCATGCGCTCTACTTTATCGCCTTCAGCCGCGCGCCCGCTGTGGAAGTCAACCTGGTCAACTATCTCTGGCCGCTGCTGATTGTTGTCTTCACTACCTTTCTGCCGGGGGTGCGGGTGTATCCCCGGCAGTGGGCCGCTGTCTTTCTGGGATTCGCAGGCGCGACCCTGGTGATTACCCACGGTCACGGCTTTGTGGTCGAAGCGCGCCACGTATCCGGTTATCTGGCCGCCCTGGGCGCGGCCTTGACTTGGTCGGCTTATTCGGTGTTGAACCGCCGCTTCGGCTCCACTTCCAGCAACGCGATTGCCGGCGCCTGCTTCGTGGTCGGCCTGCTGGGCGCGCTGGTGCATGCCGCTACCGAGGCGTGGGTGATGCCGGCGCCCAGCCAATGGGCGGCTATTGTCGCCTTGGCCATCGGACCGGTAGGGCTGGCCTTTTGGCTTTGGGACCACGGGACAAAGCACGGCGATATCGTCCTGCTGGGGATCGCCAGCTACGCCGCGCCGGTACTCTCTACTGCTTTGCTCCTTGTGGCCGGCCGGGCACAACCCCACTGGACGCAGGCGGTAGCCGTCGGCTTGTTGCTCGTGGGCGCGGCACTGAGCGTGCAGCGTCCGGGTGAGAAAAAATCTCGCAGCACATAAGAAGAGCCCTGTTCACCGCAGAGGACGCAAAGGACGCAGAGGTACACAGCAAAAGATAGAATTTTGGCTTCCTCTGCGTCCTCTGCGGTGAAGGGTTGTCGTCTGGTGCCTCTCAAATCCTAAATCCAAATTCCGAATTCCCAAACCCTATGCGCTCGGTTCGTCCAATTTCGTTTCGGGGTGCTGGATTGCGGCATAGGGATAAACCGCTACGCGCGTATTTCCCTGGTGGCGTGCCTGGAGCTGCTGGATGACCTCCGCCCAGGTTGCCGCAAAGCTGGTCTTAGCCGGAAACTTCAGCATCTGCCGCCTGTCCATGTATTGCGAAAAGACGATCACCTGTACGTTGCCGGTTAATGGCGGCCGGGGCATAGCCAGCACATCCAGATCGGTTTTGCCATTCAGGTGTTCCCGGCGCTGATCCCAGTAGTGCATGGCGCTAAGGCCTTGCGGATGCTGCAGGATCAGCACGCACGTGCCTCCCGCGCGCACCGTGGTGGCCCATTTATACCTTCCGCCTTGAGTGCTTTGCGGATAGGTGTTGCAAATGACAATGTCGGGACTGGCTACGGTTGGGGTCTGGTAGTGCCGCACCGCGGCGCGGCAGGCGGCAAGGTGGGCCTCGATAATGTTGCCGGCAAAGACGTGAGTTATCTGGCGCTTGCCATTGTACAGAACCTGTATGCTGAAATCGACGTTGGCCAGACGCGCCGCTTCATCCATGTCGCGCCGGACTTCGTTTTTGAACATCGAGATGACGTCCGCCGGCGGACGAACCAAGCTCTTCATAACTATGGAGTGGTTGTAGTCAACCGTATCGAAGCCTGTCACCCCGGGAAGGATCGCTTTGGAGCCGCCGCCGTACCCGGCAAAGGCGTGTGCCTTGACCCCGCTGATGGTGACGCGAATATCGGCTGCGGCGAAGGTGCGGTTGATCGTTACCACATTGCCGTGCTTGGTGGTGCCGATGTCCTTCAAATTATCCCAGGTGTTGTGGTTGACCCAGGCAAATCGCTGCAGCAAAGGCTGGCCCAGCTTGCGCACGGCCTCATCCTGTTCCAAATTGCGGTGCGTGCCGTAGGAGCCCATAAAAATGATGCGCTCCTCGGGCACTCCGGCCGCCAAAAGCTCTTCCACTACCAACGGCGCGACCGCATAAGTTGGGGTGGGACGCGTGAGATCGTCGAAAGTAATAACCGCCGATTTTTTCCCCGCCGCCAGATCGCGCAATTGGCGCGTGCCGATCGGCATGCGAATACGGTTGAGAATCTCGTCGCGCCCCAGTACCGGCGCATTATGACCGGCCATGGGTTGCAGGATGATTTCCCAAGCCGCGGGAAAATCCAGCCGTTCCTCGATATCCCCAAAGTGCTCATGGGTCGGGACCACCACCTGGCGCGCCTTGCCCTTTAAGGCGGGAACACTTCCCGGGAGAGACATGCCCGAAGCCAGGGTGGTGCCGATCAGCTGCGCGCCGGCAACGGCCTTAATGCCGTTCTGCAGAAACTGTCTGCGATCGATCATCTCCATTCTCCTTACTTAACTAGCGCGTCTGCCGGGGCGGGTGTCGGCTTGGGACCGCAGTCCCCCGGCTTTCTCAGTCCAGCAGCATAGAGCCGTCCGGACGGATAGGCAAGGAAGTCCAGATTTTTCAAGTAATTGAGTTTTTTGCCGATAGAAGATATTGGCAGCTTGCACTTAATCTGGTGCAAGGGCCGACGGCTACTTATGTGTTTTGGGGACCCTTCGCGACTATATTATGAATTTGCGACGCGGATTGGACTCTCAAAGGTGGCGCGTGGTCTTCCCCCTGCTGCTGGCACTGGGGGTGCTAGCGGTCAATCTCTTTATTGTTGCGGTGGTGGCGTTCTCGCTGCGCTACAGTCGGCAACAGGAACGTCTTGAGGCCGAGACGGCAGCCCGCAATTTATGCCAAGTGCTCGAGCAGAACCTCGCCGGCACCATCAACCAGATCAATTTGGTCCTGGTAGCCGTAAAAGGCGAGGCGGAACGGCAGTTAGCCGCCGGCGGGATCAACCGGCGAACCCTGGATATTTACATCGCCAGGCAGTCTGCCTATTTGCCGGTTGTCCACGGCCTGCGCGTGACCGATGAAAAAGGTGAAGAAGCCTATGGTATAGACGTCGCCGGAGGGCCGAAGATCAGCCTGGCCGACCGTGACTACTTTCGGCAACTGCAGGACGAACCACAGGCAAAGCTGTTGATCTCCCCACCCCTGCTTGGCCATCGCATCGGGAAGTCGATAATCATCTTTGCCCGGCGTGTCAACCGGCCGGACGGTTCCTTCGCCGGCATAGCCTACGCGACCGTTACGCTGGACCATCTTAGTCGGGCGCTAACTCTGGTCGATGTGGGCAAAAATGGGGTGATCGGGCTCCGGGGCAGCGATATGGCTATGCTGGCACGCTATCCGATCTCCGCTGGAAACAGTGGCGACCATCTGGGACAAAGACTTCTTTCCGCTCAATTCCAGCAGTTGCTCAACTCAGGCCGCAGCGAGGGCACCTACACTGCTCGCTCCGCGTTGGACGGTGTGGAGCGCACCTTCGCATTCCGCACCATCTCCGGGTACCCCTTCTACCTCGTGCTTGGCCTGGCCCGGTCGGATTATTTGGCCGCATGGCGGCAACAGGCGGTACGACTGTGGCTGATGGCGGCCTTGTTCTGCGGTGTGACGTCTCTGGCCGCAGGACTTATCTACTTGGCGTGGAAGCGCCAGTTGGCCACTCACGAGGCCCTGCGCCAGAGCGAAGCCCGACTGACCAGCCTGATCGAATCCCGCGTCATCGGGGTGGTATTCGGCGACGCCTTCGGAAATATAAACGAGGCCAACAGCGCCTTTCTCGAGATGACCGGATACACCCCGGCGGATGTCTCCGGCGGGCTGCGTTGGTCCGACCTGATCGCGCCGGAATTCAGGCACCGGAAGAAGGACGTCCTGCAAGGCGGTGCGGAGACCGGGGCATTCGGCCCCTACGAAACGGAATACATCCGGAAAGACGGCTCCCGGGTCCCAGCCTTGGTCGGCGGGGCCTTGTACGACCGGGAGAACGGCCGCGGCATTGCCTTAGTGCTGGATCTGAGCGAACTGAAAGCCGCCCAGACGGAAATTGCGCGCCTGGCGTGCATCGTGGAAACCACCGATGACGCCGTTCTCTCCACCTCCCTGGATGGAAAAGCCCTGAGCGTGAATCGGGCGGCGGAACGCTTATACGGCTACACCCGGAGTGAGTTGCAAGCGGATGCCAAGGTCTTGATTCCCGAAGAACGCCTGGGGGAACTGGAACTCATCCGCCAGACAGTGACCGCCGGCCGCAGCCTGGATCACTTTGAAACTATACGGTTGAAAAAATCGGGAGAACGGGTTCCCGTCTCTGTGACCATTTCGCCGTTGTGCGATCAGACCGGCAAAGTCATGGGCTGGTCGGCGATCACGCGCGACCTTACCGAAACCAAGAAGGCGCAAAGATTGGAAGAACAATTCCAGCAGGCACAGAAGCTGGAATCGTTGGGCCGGCTGACGGGCGGTGTGGCGCACGACTTTAATAATTTGTTGATGGTAATCAGCAGTTATACCGAAATGGTCCAGGAACAACTCGATTCCGAAAGCCCGTTGCGGCAAAAAACCGAGCAGATACTCCGCGCCGCGGCACGCGGCGCCGGCCTTACCCAGCAACTGCTGGCCTTCAGCCGCAAGCAGGTGCTTTCGCCGAAGATCGTCGATCTGAACCAGGTGGTGGCCGATACGACGGGAATGTTGAAGCGCCTGATTGGCGAAGATGTGGAACTCTCGTTCCAGCCCGACCGGTCGCTATGGCCGATCCAGGCCGATCCCGGCCAAATCACCCAAGTATTGCTGAACTTATGCGTCAATGCGCGGGATGCCATGCCAAAAGGCGGCAAACTCACCATCCAAACCCGCAATGTCAGCCTGAAGGAGCCGGATGCGAGGCAGTTGGCTGACTTTGTGGCCGGCAAATATGCCATGCTGGCCGTTACGGATACGGGTATCGGCATGACCCAGGAAGTTCAGGAGCGAATTTTCGAGCCCTTCTTCACCACCAAAGAGCTGGGGCGGGGAACCGGTCTGGGGCTTTCGACGGTTTACGGCATCGTCAAGCAAAGCGGCGGGAATATCTCGGTTGAGAGCGAACTGGGAAAGGGGTCCTGCTTCCGGTTGTACTTCTCCCGCGTCTGTGGCGAGAAGTCGGTAGTTGCCGCTCCACTAGTCCAGGCAGCCAAGGGAAAGGGCCAGACTGTTCTGGTGGTCGAAGACGAGGCGCCGTTGCGCGAATCCATCGTGGACTATCTGAGTTCGCACGGCTACAAGATCTTGCCGGCGGCTAGCGGACGGCAGGCGCTGGATGTGGCGGCACAACATCCCGGTTCCATCGACTTGCTGCTTACCGATGTCGTAATGCCGGGCATGAGCGGCCCCGAACTGGAAGCCGCCCTGAGGGGCAGGGGTAACGGCATGGTGACCTTATATATGTCGGGTTACAGCGACCAGGCCGTCGCGAACCATGGCATACTCCACTCCCAGACGGCATTCCTGCAGAAGCCGTTTTCCCTTCATGCCCTGGCAGAAAAGCTGTACCAGCTACTGGCTTAGACCAAGGAAAATCATTCTTGACAGCACAGAAAACGCACGCCTATGATACGGCGCGTCTTCCCGCAGCCTGACAGACCCGAATTAGCCGGATGGTCTCCGGTTTTTGGGGAAGCAGTAGTGTAGTGCGAAGCAGGCGCAAACAATGCTCATCCGAGGAGTTGCTCAATGTCTGAAGCTACCCGTGTGGCAACAACCACCGCCGGCCAATCGCTTTCCTCTGCTGAGTTTGAAGATGCCACCTACCGGAAAGTGACGTGGCATCTGCTGCCTTTTCTGATGCTGTGCTACATCGTCGCCTATCTGGACCGGGTCAATGTGGGCTTCGCCAAATTGCAAATGCTGAGTGATTTGAAATTCAGCGAAACCGTTTTTGGCCTGGGCGCCGGCATGTTCTTTATCGGCTACTTCTTCTTTGAAGTGCCCAGCAACGTCATCATGCACCGGGTAGGGGCGAGGGTGTGGATCGCGCGCATCATGGTGACCTGGGGGATCATTTCGGCGTGCACCCTGTTTGTCACCACGCCACTGGCCTTTTACGCGATTCGCTTCCTGCTGGGCGTGGCCGAGGCGGGCTTCTTCCCCGGCATGATCCTGTATCTCACTTACTGGTACCCGGCGCAACGCCGCGCCAAGATGGTCGCGGCTTTCATGGTGGCGATCCCGCTGTCTGGGGTTCTTGGGGGACCGCTCTCCGGCGCCATTATGTCCTTTACCCAAGGCGCCATGGGTTGGCCAGGGTGGAAATGGATGTTCTTGCTGGAAGCCGTTCCTGCATTCCTGGTCGGGGTTGCCACCATACTTTATCTGGACAGCGGCATCCGGCACGCCAAATGGCTGACGGAGGAGCAGAAGCAATTGCTGGAGCGCAATATTGCCAACGAAGCCCAGGGTAAGGTCGAACATCCCTCACTAATGGCGCTTTTTGCCGACAAGCGGCTGTGGCTGATGTCCTGGATCTACTTCACCTGCGTCATGGGGCAGTACGGCTTGACTTTCTGGATGCCGACGTTGGTCAAGGCGGCCGGTATTACCAGTGTGCTTAACGTTGGCCTGGTGACGGCCATTCCGTATCTGTGCACGGCGATTGCCATGGTGCTGTTGGGGGCCAGTGCAGACCGCCACCATGAGCGGCGCTGGCACCTGGTGATTCCCATGGTACTCGGCGGGGCGGGGTTGGTGGTCAGCGTACTGGCTGGTTCGCACACCGTTTTCGCCATTGCCTGCCTGTCGATCGCGGGAGCGGGAATCATCAGTTCGGCTCCGCTGTTCTGGAGTTTGCCGACCGCGTTTCTGGCCGGCACGGCTGCGGCCGCCGGCATCGCGGCCATCAATTCCGTAGCGAACCTGGCGGGTTTCTGCAGCCCGTACATGGTGGGCTGGCTTAAGGATATGACGCACAGCAACCAGGCGGGAATGTACGTCCTGGCGCTCATCCTGGCGGCGGGTGCGGCGACCGTCCTTACTGTCCCGGCAAAGATGGTGAACAAATAAGGGCCTCTGGCGGTCAGATCAGGCCGGATCCTCACGTGCGACAAGTCCGAACGCTGTAACTCGTGCTCCTGCGGCATATAGCCGCAGGAGCCGCGTTTATTTACACTTTCCCAGGAGGGGACTGACGTGAGCTGCTGCGGAATCATTGCCGACGACCTGACCGGCGCCAATGCAGCCGGAGTCCTTCTTACCAAAGCCGGCTTCAGGATCATGACCATCGTGCGGAGCGCATCCGTCGCGGCATTCGATGTCCGCGGCTGCGATGTTGTCGTGGTCAATGCCATGAGCCGCGGCCTGGCGGCGGAAGCGGCGCGGGCCGTGGTAAAGGCCGACACGCAAGCTCTGATGGCCAAGGGGATACGGTACTTTTGCAAGCGGGTGGACAGCACCATTCGCGGCAACCCGGGCGCGGAAGTGGAAGGCATGCTGGAGGCCCTGGGGCCGGACTATGTGGCCGTATGCGTGCCTGCGTTCCCGGCTTCGGGCAAGATCACGGTGGGCGGCTACCTGCTGGTGAACGCCGTGCCGGTGGCGCGAACCGCGGCCGGACGTGATCCGCTGAAGCCCGTCCGGAATTCATACCTTCCCGACGTCTTTGCCGAGCAGACCGCGCTGCCTACCGTCGTCATAGCCATGTCAACCGTGGCGCAAGGCGCTGCCGCTGTTTGCGCGCGTCTTCGGCAGGAAGCAGCGTCCGGCAAACGGATCATCATTGTCGATTCGGCCTCCGAGGACGATATCGAGGTGATTGCGTGTGCCCTGGTTCAATCCGGCATAAAGGCGATCTCCGTCGATCCCGGACCGTTCACGCAGAAGCTGTTTCCCCGCTGCGCCGTCCTTAAGCCTGCCCAGGCACAAAGCAGGGTCTTGGTGGTGGCTGGCAGCGTGACCGAGTTGACCCGTGCGCAAGTCGATCATTTGGCAAAGGGCTGCGGGGCCAAACTGATCTGCCTGAACGTAAATTTCTTTCTCGACGGTCCTTGCTCGCGAGACACGGTTGAGCAGTTGGCGCGGGAGGTGGCGGAAGCCGGTTGCCAGCATGAAGTTTTCGGTTTTCGGGTAGCGGAGACCCCAGATATGGTGTTCGATCTGGCAGCCGAAGCGCGCACCCGGGCGATCAGCACGGATATGCTCAGCCAGCGCATAACCGATAACCTGGCTCAAGTCGCCAGACGTGCGCTGGAACTCTGCAGTCCGCCAGTCAAGGGCATTTATGTTACCGGCGGCGATGTTACAGTGGCCGTGTGTAACGCTTTAGGCGCCCATGCCATCGAACTGGAAGATGAGATCATCCCCCTCGCCGCTTATGGGTCGCTACGTGGAGGACCATTTGACGGCCTGAAGATTACGACCAAAGGCGGTCTGATTGGCGTGCACGACACCGCCTGGCACTGTATCAAGTACATGACCCAGAAGGATGGACGGTAAACAGATGAATACGCCGCGACCCTTGGTGGGAATTACCATTGGCGATCCCTCCGGCATCGGGCCGGAAATCGTGGCGAAGTCCCTTGTCGGCGACCGGCTTTATCGCAGCCTGCGGCCGCTGGTTATCGGCAGTGCGGCGATCATGAAAAGAGAAATTGCGGGACTCTCCCTGGCCGCGAAGATCAACGCGGTGGTTTCGCCCAGTCAGGGCCGGTACGAGGCGGGCACGATCGACGTGCTGGATATCGATAACATCTCGCCCAATGTGCCATATGGCCAGGTGAGAGCGGAGAATGGCCGCGCCTCTTTTGAGTACATCAAGAAGTCGGTGGAGCTTGCGCAAGCCGGGCTGATCGACGGAGTCTCAACCGCTCCCATTCATAAGGAAGCTATCCATGGCGCGGGCATTCCCTACATCGGACATACCGAGATGTTTGCCGGCCTGACGGGTACCCCGAGCGTCCTGACCATGTTCCATGTGAACAAGATGCGCATCTTTTTCCTGAGCCGGCATATGTCGCTCGCCAAAGCGGTGGAGTACGTGAAGTACGACAACGTGCTGCGCACGATCGAGCAGTGCCACCGCGCCATGAAGTATCTGGGATTCCCCAGCTCGCGCATCGCCGTGGCGGCGCTGAATCCGCACGGCGGCGAGAATGGCCTGCATGGCGATGAGGAAGTTAAAGAACTGGTGCCTGCGGTAAAAGCGGCGGTTGCCAAAGGCATTCATGCGTTTGGCCCCATTCCTGCTGATTCTGTATTCCTGCTGTTTGAAGCCGGCAAGTGCGATGCCGTATTGAGTCTCTACCATGATCAGGGCCACATCGCGGCCAAAGTCCATGACTTCTCCAGGACGGTCAGCGTGACCATCGGCCTGCCTTTCATCCGGACCTCGGTCGACCATGGAACGGCAATGGATATCGCCGGCAAAGGGATGGCAAACCCGATCAGCATGGAAGAATCGATTGCCGTGACGGGCCAGTATTCCTGCATCAAGAACTCGGTCCTCGCGTCGCGATAGTTTTACTGGGTAACGGGGGGAGCCGATTTACCGCGGAGGATGCGGAGGACGCAAGGGAATTGTGCATTTCAAATTTCAAGTGAACGCCGTACGGGCTATTGATTGCTGTAAGAGGAATGCCCCCCATATTGGTAGAAGCACCGGGCTTCAGCCCGGTGAATTGCGGAATACCAGGTTGCGGCTTCAGCCGCGGTGGCCGGGGCCAAAGAGCATGTGCGTGTGTCAGAGCTCCAGGTCGTACATGCAAAGTGGGAGCTACAGACCAAAAGCCGCGTAGCGGCGACGTATGTTAGCCCAGCGTTTCAACGCTGGGGAGGCAATAGTGGAACATCCGAGTCCCGGAGGGACGACGCGAAGGGGTTCTCACACAAGCTCTGTAGTCCCACAGATATCGCGGCGCCAGTTCCGCCGAGCTGAAGCGGGACAGTGTTTATGCAACGCTTAATAGATCCGTCGGCTCTTAATTCAAAATTCAAAATTCAAAATTCAAAATTCGAAATTCTGGTAAGAGGCGCGATGACAAAACGTATCAACACCCTGCTGGTCGGGGACGCAATGATCTTGGGCAGCGAGTTCAAACTCGCGGCGGAGAAGTTTCTTAGCCGTTTTCTGGGCGACGTGAAGGTCGGCAACTGGGAGACGGATTGGCCTAAACTTCAGGAAAGACGGCTGGTGGTCGAGAAGAAAGGGCCGGAAATCGAAGTCGTCGATTCCCTGATCCTCCAGCACGGCCGCGACGCCGAGTTCCTGGCGGGACTGTTCTTGCCTGTCTCCTCGAAGGTTTTCGAGGCCATGCCGAAGCTGCGCATCGCCGGGGTATCGCGGGCGGGAGTGGAAAACGTCAATGTTGCCGAAGCCACCAAACGGGGCATTGTGGTCTTTAACATTGAAGGCCGGAATGCCGAGGCCGTGTCCGACTATGCCATCGGCTTGATGCTGGCGGAATGCCGCAACATTGCCCGGGCACACTTCGCCATCAAGAACGGCCAGTGGCGCAAGGAATTTTCCAATTCGAGCTGGGTGCCGGAATTAAAGGGCAAGAAGGTCGGAATCATTGGCTTCGGGTATATTGGCCGCCTGGTGGCGCAGAAGCTGTCCGGCTTTGGCGTCACCCGTCTAGTCTATGATCCCTTTGTATCGCCCGAGGATATCCGCGCGGCGGGCTGCACGCCGGCGGACAAGGAGACTCTGTTCAAGGAAAGCGATTTCGTTACGCTCCATGCCCGGATGAGCGAGAGCACGAAGAACATGGTGGGCGAGAAGGAACTGGCGTTAATGAAACCCACGGCGTACCTCATCAATACGGCCCGGGCGGGCATGATCGATCAGAATGCCCTGGCCGCCGCCTTGAAGGAGAAGCGCATTGCCGGCGCCGGCTTGGACGTTTTCATCGACGAGCCACCGAAGCCGGATAATCCCCTGCTGGCGCTCGACAACGTCACCTTAACCACCCATCTGGCCGGCACGACGCGGGAAGCCCTTACCCGTTCTCCGGAGATCCTGATGGAGGATGTTGCCAGGCTCTTGAGCGGCCAGAAACCAAGATTTGTGGTCAACACGGAAGTTCTGCAGAGGCCCGAGTTCAACACCTGGCTGGCCGAGGTTCAAGCATGATGGTCAATCTCTCGCAGATGCTGAAAGATGCCCGGCGGGGCAGATATGCGGTCGGCTCTTTCAACGTGTACAGCTATGAAACCATTCGCGGCGTGATTGAGGCGGGACAGGAGCTTCGCAGTCCTACGATTGTGGCCTTCGGTGAGAGCTATCTGCAGAACATGGCTTTGGACGAAGTGTTCGCCCTGGTCAGCGCCATGGGCCGGAAGGTAGAGATCCCGCTGGCCCTGCATCTGGACCACTGCAAATCGTTTTCCCATATTGTGCAGGCGATCCGCGCGGGGTTTACTTCGGTCATGTTCGACGGCTCGAGCCTGCCGTTGGAAGAGAACATGCAACAGACCGCCCAGGTAGTCGCTGTGGCCCATGCCGCCAACGTCAGCGTGGAAGCGGAACTGGGAGCGCTGGCCGGCGGCCAGTTCTCGAATGAAGAGGCCGGGGAGGAGATTTATACCGACCCCGAACAGGCCGGGCACTTTGTGCAGTGCACCGGGATCGATGCGCTGGCCGTTTCCATTGGCACCGTCCACGGAATGTATAAAGGGACGCCGCGGATCAACGTCGATGTACTAAAGAGGATTGCGGCGGTAGTAGACATTCCCCTGGTCTTGCACGGCGGATCGGGAACGCCGGAAGAGATCGTGCGCGAGTGTATCCGCCAGGGCATTGCCAAAATTAACGTGAATACCGAGATCTCCCTGTACACGGTCGAGAAGGTGAAAGCGCTGCTGGATTCGGGAAAGCACTATCATCTGTCCCAATTGGCGCTCCAGGAAGTGGGCTATGTGAAGGAAGTAGTGAAGAAGTATGCCACGATGTTCAGAGCGGTATAGTTCTTACGGCAGCGGAGAAATCTTTCAATCTTCAATTTTGAGTTTGAATTTTGATGAAAGAATAAACCTTACGCACCGCATTTGCTTAAATCAAAATTCAAAATTCTCTGTGGCGTAAATATGGACCACATACTCATCATAGACGTCGGCACCTCCAGCCTGAAGGCGATGCTTTACGACCAGGCGGGCCAGCTGCTGCATCGCGTCTCCCAGGAATATCATTCGCAATTCTTCGGCAATCACTACGTCGAACAGGATCCGCTTAGCTGGAAAAGCGCACTGCTGTCGACCCTGAAAGAGTCGGGAAAATTCGTGAAGGCGGGCGGCGCGGGTCTGGCAGCCATTGCCGTCACCTCGCAGCGCGCGTCCGTGATCCCGGTCGGCGCGGATGGGGAAGCGCTTCATCCCGCGATCATGTGGCAAGACAAAAGAAGCCGGCCGCAATGCGCCCAATTGCTGCAAAGGCTCAAGCTGGAAGACATGTACCGCCGCACTGGCTTGCGGGTCGATCCTTATTTCTCGGCGCCTAAGATGATGTGGCTGCAGCAAGAGCGCCCGGAGCTTGCCGCGAAGGCGGGTAAGTTGGTTGGCGTCCAGGACTATGTCATCTACCTGCTGACCGGACAGTATGTAACCGATTGGACCCAGGCCTGCCGCACCATGCTGATGAATATCAACGATTTTTCCTGGGACGAAGACATGCTGGCCATCAGCGGCATCCCGGAAGCCAAGCTGCCGGACCTTTGCCCCCCGGGTTCCACGGCGGGACCGCTGGTGAAAGGGATGGCTGAGGCAGCGGGACTCGCTTCGGGAACCCCTGTGATCGTGGCGGGCGGCGATCAGCAGTGCGCTGCCCTCGCCTTGAATATCCTGCGCCCGGGCTATGCCGAGGCCAACACCGGGACGGGATCGTTTGTCATTGCTTATTCGGATAAGCCCCGCTTCGATAGCGGCTGCCGGACGCTATGTAGCGCGGCCGCCGTGGCCGGTAAATGGATCGCGGAGGCGGGAGTATTCAATACCGGCTCGGTCCATCGCTGGTTCAAGGAGCAGTTTTATCCGGAAGGAGAAGATGCCTACGCGCGGATGAACGAGGAGGCTGCCGGCTCGCCGGTGGGCGCCAATGGCGTCATGATGCTGTCCCATTTCGAAGGCAGCGCCGCTCCCTACTGGAATCCTCTGGCCAAGGGGCTTTTTTTCAATCTTTCGCTGGGTACTCGCCGCGGCGATCTGGTGCGGGCCATCCTGGAGGGCATAGCCCTGGAAATCGCCCACAACCTATCGCTGATCGAAAATCTGGTGGAAGGGATTTCGATGGTGAGCGTCGCGGGTGGACTGGTGGCGCTTGATCTCTTCAATCGCATCCAGGCGGATGCCTTCAACAAAACGGTAATCCGCTACGACAATGCCGAAGCGTCGTCCCTGGGCGCCCTAATCAGCGCTGCCGTCAGCCTGGGCATCTATCGGGACTACACGGAGGCCTTTCGCACCGTGTGCGCCGCCGAGCCGATTACCTTTCAGCCGGACGCGGACAATGTCGCGAAGTATCGCGCGCTCTTGCAACGCAAGAACGTGCTCTATCAGGCGCTGAACCGGCACCAGATTTACGAAACGTTCTGCCAGCCGCTGTGATGGGCGGGAAAGATCCGGTGCGTAGTTCTCGTTCGGCCCGAGGTTCTACGTGCTGGGCAAAGGTTCGCGGGCGGAAATCACACGCACAGGCTTTCTCATTCCCAGGTCAGGCAGAAAACCAGCCAGTAAGCCGATCAGCGGTAGAAAAGAGCATATCCGGTAAACGAAGAAAATGTCGGTCGAGTCCACCAGTTTGCCGAGCACTGCGGCTCCCAGGCCACCCATGCCAAAGGCAAAACCAAAGAACAGGCCGGAGATCATGCCTACTCTTCCGGGGAGCAACTCCTGCGCATATACCAGAATGGCGGAGAAAGCGGACGATAGGATCAGGCCTATGAGCACCGTGAAAATCCCGGTCCAGAACAGGTTGGCGTGGGGCAAGAACAAAGTAAACGGAAAGACTCCCAGAATGGAGAACCAGATAACATATTTGCGCCCAATACGGTCGCCAATCGGTCCGCCGGCGAGCACCCCGAGAGCAACCGCGCCCAGGAAAGCGAATAGATGCATCTGCGCATTCGCCACGGAAAGATGGAATTTGAGGACAAGATAGAAGAGAAAATAGCTGGTGAGGCTTGCCAGATAGAAATACTTCGAAAAGATAAGCACCAGCAGGATACCGATTGTCTTCCTGACCTGGCCGGAAGACAAGGAAGGAGTAACCTCGACTTGCGCGGCCCGGGATTCTCGCCTGCTTTCCCACGCCTTTTTGTACCAGCCGCCGATCACGGTTAACACCAGGATAGCGGTCAACGCGGCAAGCGAAAACCAGGCTATGCTGGCCTGCCCCCGGCGAAGGACAATGAAGGCCGCCAACAGAGGTCCGACTGCGGCGCCGGTATTTCCTCCAACCTGAAACACCGATTGCGCCAAACCACGCCGGTCGCCGGAAGCTAAATGCGCGACCCGGGACGATTCAGGATGAAACACGGCCGACCCGGTCCCCACCAGAGCCGCAGCGGCAAGCAGAAGGGAGAAGTTGCTGGCCCGAGACAGCAGCACTAACCCGGCGAGGGTAAATGCCATTCCGACGGGCAAAGAGAACGGCTGTGGCCGGCGGTCGGTGTAGTAGCCTACGGCCGGTTGCAGTAGCGACGCGGTAAGTTGAAAAGTCAGAGTTATAAGTCCTATTTGCCCAAAGCTGAGATGGAAGGAATTCTTCAGCAGAGGATAAATCGCTGGTAGCAGCGATTGGACCATGTCATTGAGAAAATGAGAAAAGCTGATGGCCGCCAAGACGGTAAAGACCGTATTCTTTGCGGCACTCGCGCGAGGGCTGATCGTGCTTGTGCCCACTGCTTACTCCGCGTGATGCAAAAGATAACGGACAAGTCGCCATGGACTTAACCCTGTCTGACCGCGGGACCATGTCCCGCTGCCTCCACCTGTTCTGATGCCGGCGAAGTTCCTTCGGATTCAACAACACAGTGCCCCCAGCCTTCATATCCGCCAGGAGAGGGCTAAAATAGCGGTGAGTCTATGTTGGGTTACTTTTGGCGGACCCAATCCAGCTTGAGAGAAAGATCGAACTTATGAAGACCATCGGACTGATCGGCGGCATGAGTTGGGAAAGCACGGCGCACTATTACAGTCTGCTGAACAAACTGGTCAATCAACGTTTGGGAGGCTATGCAGCGGCCAAGCTGCTGCTCTATTCGATTAATTTCGCCGAACTGCAGTGCCTGCAATTTGCCGAAAAGTGGACCGAAGCTACGGAATTGATGCTCGACGCGGCCCAGCGCCTGGAGCGAGGCGGGGCGGACTTCCTGCTGATTGGCGCCAATACCATGCACATCTCCGCGCCCGAGATCGAAAAGAGAGTTCGTATTCCGCTGCTGCACATTGCGGATGTCACCGCCGAGCGCATTGTGGCCCGTGGCATCCGGCGTGTCGGCCTGCTGGGCACGGCTTTTACCATGGAGAAAGACTTTCTCAGCCGCCGTTTGCGGGAGAAATTCGGACTCGAGGTAATGATTCCCGCCGCCGATCACCGGCGCGTCGCGCACGAAATCATTTTTAACGAACTGGTGCGCGGTATTATCCGTTCTGAGTCGCGCGAGCGATACCGCGACATCATGGCGGCGCTGGTGCAAGCGGGCGCCCAGGGCATTATCCTTGGCTGCACCGAACTCATGATGGTTATCCAAGCCGGCGACAGCAAGGTGCCGCTGTTCGACACGACGGCCATTCACTGCGAGGCGGCGATGGAGTACGCGTTGCGGCCGTAAAGGGTGATACCCGGCGGCGCCGCCTCAATCTCTCGTGGCACGACTGAAGCGCGGCCTGTGCGATACAATAAAACTAGCCGCCGGTGCATGCTGTCCCGGAGCCGAGCCCAGTTCGCGGGTTTCGCGGCAAAGCGGCATCTTGGCAACAAGCACATTCCGCAACAAACGTAGTTCTTAACTGGCCCCTCGCGCATCGAAAAAAGTGAAGGCTCTTACCGGGACCTGCTGCAGCCTGGGCTACTGCAAACCACACTCTCCGGATCGGGAGTCCGGAGCTGTGCGTATCGCACGATGTATCGCACGATAGGGAGCATGAACTTGGCAACCAAAACTGAAACCCCTGGCCTGGAAGTATTAGAAACACGAGAGTGGCTCGATTCGCTGGACTATGTTCTCTCGCACGGCGGCCCGGAACGGGCCGGCCGGCTGCTGCAGCAATTGCAGTTGCACGCGCGGCGCGAAGCGGGCCTGAATCTGCCTTTCTCGGCGACGACGCCGTACCAGAACACCATTCCTTCCCGGCAACAGCCGCCCTTTCCCGGCAGCCAGGAAATGGAGCGCCGGATCAAGAGCCTGGTGCGGTGGAATGCGCTGGCCATGGTGGTGCGCGCCAACAAGGAAGAGGAAGGCATTGGCGGCCACATCTCCACCTATGCTTCCGCTGCAACCTTGTATGAAGTGGCTTTCAATCATTTCCTGCGCGCCCAAACGCCGGAAGGCGACCACGACGTGGTGTATTTCCAGGGCCACGCCGCTCCGGGGATTTATGCCCGCGCCTTCCTGGAGGGCCGTATCTCCGCGGAAATGCTGGAGAAGTTTCGCCGCGAGCTGAAGCCCGGGGGCGGCTTGGCTTCCTATCCCCATCCCTGGCTGATGCCGAATTTCTGGGAGTTCCCTACGGTGTCGATGGGGCTGGGCCCGATCCAGGGTATTTACCATGCGCGCTTCATCAAGTACCTGGAAAACCGGGGGCTGAAGGCGCCAGGCAGCGGCAAAGTCTGGGTGTTTATGGGCGACGGGGAAACCGACGAGCCCGAATCGCTCGGCGCCATTACGTTGGCGTCCCGCGAGCGGCTCGACAATCTGATCTTCGTGGTGAACTGCAATCTGCAACGGCTGGATGGCCCGGTGCGCGGCAATGGCAAAATCATTCAGGAACTCGAAGCCATTTTCCGCGGCTCCGGCTGGAACGTCATCAAGGTGATTTGGGGCAGCGATTGGGACACCTTGATCCAGAACGACCGGGATGGCCTGCTGGTGCGGCGCATGGGCGAAATTACCGACGGGCAATACCAGAAGTATTTTGTCGAGAGCGGCGCGTACTTCCGCCAGAATCTGTTCGGCACCGATCCCCGCCTGCTGAAAATGGTGGAACATCTCTCCGACGAGCAGCTGGCGCGGCTGCGGCTGGGCGGGCACGATCCGATCAAGGTCTATACCGCGTTCAAAGCTGCGGTCGATCACATCGGAAGCCCCTCGGTGATTCTCGCCAAGACCATCAAAGGATATGGGATGGGCGAGAGCGGGGAAGGCAGGAACATTACCCACCAGCAAAAGAAGCTCAACGAAGACGAGATGCGGATGTTCCGCTCGCGTTTCGGAGTTCCCGTCTCCGATGCCGATGTCCACGAGGCCGGTTTTTACCGCCCTCCCGAGGACAGCGCGGAAAGCAAGTACCTGCAGGCCCGCCGGCGCGAACTGGGGGGCTACATTCCCGAGCGGAAGGTGCGGGCGCAACCGCTGCAGCCGGTGAATCCTGCGCCGTTCGAGGAGTTCTACCAGGGCACCAACGGCCGCAAAGTCGCTACCACCATGGCCTTCGTGCGGCTCCTGGGAAAGCTGCTGCACGACAAGGAGATCGGCAAGCTGATTGTGCCCATTATTCCCGACGAGGCCCGCACCTTCGGGATGGAGGCGCTTTTTCGCCAGGTCGGCATTTACTCCAGCGTTGGCCAGCTCTATCAGCCGGTCGATATGGATACGGTGCTCTACTACAAGGAAGCGAAGGATGGGCAGATTCTGGAAGAGGGCATCACGGAAGCCGGCGCCATGTGTTCCTTCATTTCCGCTGGCACGGCCTATGCGAACCATGGCATAAACACCATCCCCTTCTACATTTATTACTCGATGTTCGGATTTCAGCGCATTGGCGACCTTATTTGGGCCGCGGGGGACATGCGCTGCCGCGGTTTCCTGGTGGGCGGCACCGCCGGGCGCACTACTCTGGCGGGCGAAGGTTTGCAGCACCAGGACGGGCACAGCCACGTGCTGGCCCTGCCTTTGCCCAATCTGCTGGCCTATGATCCGGCCTTTGCATATGAGATCGCCGTAGTGGTGCAGGACGGCATCGATCGCATGTACGTCAAGCAGGAGCCGGTCTTTTACTACCTGACGGTGACCAACGAACCTTTGCCGCAACCGCCGATGCCGCCGGGCGAACACATTCGGGAAGGGATTTTGAAGGGCATGTACCGGTTCCGGGAATCGCAGAAGAAAGATGCCAAACTGCGGGCACAGTTGCTGGGCAGCGGAACCATTATGTATGAGGTCTTGAAGGCCCAGGAAATCCTGGAGAAGCAATACGGCGTCGCGGCCGAGGTGTGGAGCGTTACCAGTTATAAACAACTTTACCGGGATGGAAACGATTGCGACCGGTGGAATTTCCTGCACCCGGGCGAGCCGGCCCGCGTGCCTTACGTGACCGCCTGCCTGAAGGATACCCAGGGCGTCATTGTAGCGGCATCCGACTACATGAAAGTCCTTCCCGAATCGGTGGGGAAGTGGATACCGCGCGGTTTCACCGCCCTGGGTACCGATGGCTTCGGCCGCAGCGAAAACCGCGCCGCGTTGCGCGATTTCTTTGAGGTCGACGCCAAATTCATTGTCCTGGCGACGCTGTCGGCGCTCGCCAACGATAAGCAGCTTCCGCTCGAGGTTGTGCGCAAGGCCATTGCCGACCTTGGAGTCAAGGTCGACAAACCCAATCCCGCCGTCAGCTAGGAAGATGAGGACGAAATCGTGGCGATAGAGTTCAAGTTACCGGAGCTCGGAGAGAACGTTGCGCAGGGTGACCTGGTGCATCTGCTGATTTCCGTGGGCGCGAAGGTTGCGGAAGGCCAGCCGGTCATGGAGTTGGAGACCGACAAGGCAGTCGTCGAGGTGCCATCCTCCGTTACCGGCGTGGTAAAAGAGATCCGCGTTAAAGAAGGAGAAAAGGTCAAAGTTGGGCAGACCATCTTTACGCTGGAGGATGGCAACAAAGAAACTCGATCCGTGGCTCCTGTAAAAGAAGAAAGGGAAGAACCAGCGCGTGCGCCGGCTACCGTGCCTGATATGCCTCGCCGCGAAGAACGCGCCGAGATTCGGCGGGAGCTTGCGGTTGCATCACCGGCGCCGCCCAAGGAGACGCGTGCGCCGGCAACCTCGTTCGCCCGCGGAACTGCTGAATTCAGGCTGCCGGAATTGGCAGAAAACGTAACCGAAGGGGACCTGGTTCGATTGCTGATCTCCCCGGGCGCCGCCGTCTCCGAAGGCCAGTTGGTGCTGGAATTAGAGACGGACAAGGCTGTAGTCGAAGTGCCTTCCGACGTGGAGGGGATCGTCAAAGACATCCGCGTCAAGGAAGGACAGAAGGTAAAAGTCGGGCAGGTGATTTTCACGGTCGCGGGCGAAGCCGCTCCGGCTCCGCCCCCGGAGAAGCCGCGTCCGGTGGAACATTTGTCGGGACAGCAGGCGGCCCGTATGGCTTTCCAGGCGGCCATACAGGCGGAAGGGAAAGCCGAGCACGAGGCGCTTCCGCCCGACGAGGTACGGCCCGCGCCGCCGGTCTTTGAATTGCCTCAGCAGTTGCTGAAAACCGCGGGGCCGGAGCATCGTGGACCGATTCCCGCAGCTCCCCATGTGCGCCGCCTGGCGCGCGAACTGGGCGTGGATATCTACGAGGTCCAGGGTGCGGGGCCGGGCGGACGGGTTACCGAACAAGACGTAAAGGCAACCGCCAAGCTGAAGATCCTTGCGGCTCCGGCCATGGCCGCCCAGATGCCCGCCGGCCTGCCGGCCGCCCCGGAACTGCCGGATTTCTCCAAATGGGGCAAAGTCGAGCATGTCTCGATGCGGGGCATACGCCGGAAGACTGCCACGCACCTATGGCAGGCATGGACCACCATTCCGCACGTCACGCAACACGACAAGGCCGATATCACCGAGTTGGAGCAGTTGCGGGCCCGTTTCGCCCCCAGGGCCGAGCAGGCCGGGGGAAAGATGACGGCTACCGCCATCGCGCTGAAGATCTGTGCGTCGGCCTTGAAAGTCTTCCATCAGTTCAATGCCAGCATCGATATGGCGAAGGAAGAGGTGATCTACAAGCAGTACATCAACATCGGGGTCGCCGTCGATACCGATCGCGGCTTGCTGGTTCCGGTGATTCGCGATGTCGACCGCAAGAACATTATCGAGCTGGCGGTCGAGCTGTCGAGCCTGTCGCAGAAGGCGCGGGAAAAGAAGCTCACCACGGAAGACATGGAGGGCGGCACCTTTACCATCACCAATCTGGGTGGGTTGGGGGGCACGGCATTCACTCCCATCGTTAACCATCCCGAGGTCGCGATTCTCGGCATGTCGCGGGCGCGCCAGGAACCGGTGTGGCTGAACGGCAAATTCGAGCCCCGGCTGATGCTGCCGCTGTCGCTCTCCTATGACCACCGCTTGATTGACGGCGCCGATGCCGTGCGCTTCCTGCGTTGGATTGTGGAGGCCCTGGAACAGCCATTCCTGTTGTCGGTGCAAGGGTAGAACGAGTTTTTAACACCCAGCGCAGAAACGCAGAGCGAGGCAAATGCATTCTGCGGTTCTGTGGTTCTGCGTTGGGTGTTCACAGCAGGGGCGCATTGCGACGAGTGATAGAAAGATGAACGACACTTTGAAAGTTGCGGTAATCGGCGGCGGGCCGGGCGGGTACGCCGCGGCATTCCTGGCGGCCGATCTGGGGATGCAGGTGATCTTGATCGATCCGGAGGCTAATCCCGGAGGGGTCTGTCTGTATCGTGGCTGTATCCCATCCAAAGCGCTTCTGCATGTTGCCAAACTGGTAGAAGAGGCGCGCCAGGCGAAGAACTGGGGAGTAGAGTTCGGCGAACCCAAGATTGACCTGGCCCGTCTGCGTTCGTTCAAAGAAGGCGTGGTCAAGAAATTGACCGGCGGCCTGGGACAGCTTTCCAAGCAGCGGAAGGTCAACTACATTCAAGGCCAGGCCGGGTTCGAGAACTCCAACACTCTCAAAATCTCCCACAACGGCGGCGGCGAAGAGTCGCAACGGTTCGACCGGATCATTATTGCTACCGGTTCCCGTCCGGCGGCGATTCCGGCATTTGCTATCGGCAGCGCTCGCGTCCTGGACTCTACCGGCGCCCTGGCCCTGGCCGACGTGCCGCAGAGCCTGCTGGTGGTTGGCGGAGGCTACATCGGCCTGGAACTGGGAACGGTATACGCCGCGTTAGGCGCCCGGGTATCGGTGGTGGAAATGTTGCCGGGACTGCTTCCCGGCGCCGACCGCGATCTGGTTGCCCCTCTGCACCGGCGCATGAGCGGGATCTTCGAGAACATCCTGTTGAGTACGACAGTGGCCAGCCTGAAGGAGGAAGCCGCCGGCATTCGCGTGACCTTCGAGGGGGCCGACCTCAAGGAACGCGAGAAGGTTTTCGAAAAGGTGCTGGTATCGGTAGGACGCAAGCCGAACTCCGAGATCCCGGGGTTGGCCAACACCAAGGTCGAGATCGGGCAACGCGGCTTTATCCAGGTGAATAAGCAGTTGCAAACCGCCGATCCCTCGATCTATGCCATCGGCGATGTGGTGGGCGAACCGATGCTGGCGCACAAGGCATCGCACGAAGGCCGCACCGCGGTCGAGCACATTGCCGGTCACAAGGTGGCTTTCGAACCGAACGCCATCCCGGCCGTGGTCTTTACCGATCCGGAAATTGCCTGGTGCGGGCTGACGCAGACCCAGGCAGAGAACCAATCCCGCGAAGTTGCCATCGCCAAGTTTCCGTGGGGAGCTTCGGGACGGGCGATGACGCTGGATCGCACCGAAGGCATGACCAAGTTGATCATCGATCCGCAGACGGAACGCGTGCTGGGAGTGGGCATCGTAGGCGTAGGGGCGGGCGAACTTATCGCCGAAGGCGTGTTGGCCGTGGAAATGGCCGCTTTGGCCAGCGACATCAAACTAAGCATTCATCCCCATCCCACGCTTTCCGAAACGGTGATGGAAGCCGCCGAAGTTTTCTTCGGCCAGAGCACGCACGTCTACCGGCCTAAGGGAAAATAACACCGTTACCCGGTTCCCGTTACTCGTTACTCAAAGCACAACGGGAAACGGTTTTTCAGCGGTTAGCCTGGATTATTCAGCACTCTTCGTACCCTCACACCTGTCATTCGGAGTCCCGCGCCCGAGACAGCTTGGGCAATTGCCATTGCGCCGAGGCGCGGGGCGAAGAACCCTATGCATCTCGGCCCTATCTGCCGCCGCCATTTGTGCGTTAATCAAGAGCCGGCAAAATCCCTACCTAGTTCTCCCGCCCCAAACCGAGATTTACTCAGATACAAACCTGAGCCTTTCTAAGGTGATTTGCTGATTTCTTGATTCGCCTCGGAACGGGATACTTCTCCTAACAATACCCGACACTATTCCAGCCGGAACGGATTTGGACGCACGCTCACTGCCGTCTGGAATCACCCCAAAAAACCGAGGGATTTAATGAAGAAGTCGCTGTTATTGCTTGTTTTCGTGATCCTGTCCACCGCAGTGTTTGCCGCCAACGGCCTGCCGACGCCTCCCCCGACGGCAATCGTATTCAACAACATCGAGACCGACGGGAATTGGGCGTGGTGCAATACACCGGCCTGCGCCGGTGGCAGCGGCGCCGGCGCCGCCTGGATGGCGCAGAACCAGACTTCCCCGTCGATGAGCGGAAGCAGCATGGAGCTTTACAATTCCGGCGTCTGGGCCAACGCCCTGTTCTACCAGCGTCTCGGCCCCAACGATGCGGTACGCAATTTCCTCTGGGACTTCTACTTTTATCTGGACAGCAACTCCTTAGGCGCGGCCCAGGCGCTGGAATTTGACGCCTTCCAGTCCATTGGCGGCTTCAACTACATGATTGGCACCCAATGCGACTATGGCTTCGGTGTATGGGACACCTGGGACGAAGCCTCCGGCAAATGGATTCATTCGTCCATTCCCTGTCCCAAGTTCTCCCCCAACACCTGGCACCACATCCAGTGGTACATGCAGACACTGCCCGGATCCCATCAATACCGATATGTGACCCTGGTGGTGGACGAAAAAATCTATCCGGTAAACATCACCCGCAATGCCAAGTATCTCGCCTGGGCGGATAATCTGGGAGTTCAGTGGCAGCTTGACGTGAACGCCACCGGCGGCGACTACCACGAGTGGGTGGATCAGGCCAAGCTCACGGTTTGGTAACTTTGCCGCGAATTTAGCGGGATAGGAAACGATGCAAAGAAGGCCTGATGTCGTTTACTTCTCACAGCTATTGGAAAATGCGACACGTGTCAGGGCACGACTTCAGTCGTGCCGGAAAAGTCCCCATAGTCGACTTTGGGCTTTAGCCCCTGTCCATCGGCGTCACAAGTAGCACAGGGGCTAAAGCCCAGCCTTATTGCGCGTTTCTCGGCACGACTAAAAGTCGTGCCCTGACACGTGTTACGCGACCCAACCGCGCGTGACTGACAAAGGTAACTGACGTTAGCCTTCTGCCATTCCCTGCGCCAGCACGGTGTGCCCCGAGCTTACCGCTATCAGGCGGCCATCCCGCCGATCGTGGCCGTACAAAACGCGCATCTCCGGGCGCCTACAGGAATCTCGCTCAGGCACTCCGGACATTGCTTGGTAGTGGGGTCCGCCGGCGCCTCACCGCGCCGCTTGTGCGCCAGGTAGGCGTTCATTGGCGCCACGACGAAGAAATACACGGCGGCGGAGACCAGCAGGAACGAGACCAGCGCATTGATGAAGTCGCCGTACAGGAACCGGCTGCCATTCAGGTCGGCATACAGCCCGGAAAAATCGGGTTTGCCGACGAGTGCGGCGATAAGCGGCGTCAACAGGTCCTTGACGAAAGTGGCTACTACGGCCCCAAATGCCGCCCCGATGACCACCGCAACCGCCAGGTCAATGACATTCCCGCGAAACATAAATTGCTTGAAGCCCTTAAGCACTTCGCACCCCCAACGACGATCAGGTGTAGGCGGGCCTTCTTCGGGCGACTGCACATCGGCGGCGCCAGCCCACCACATTAGATGCAGAGGCTCTCAGCGCAGTTTGCTGCTGCCCACCCCCTCACCGCCGTTTGAGTGAGGGCGCGGCGCTAGCTTCCTGCCGCCACCGATAAATGTCTTTGGTGGTTACCGGCACGCCCAATAACTTCAGGTACATAAACAACTGGTACTTATGATTGATCAGATGTTCGAGGTTGCCCAGCAGGAGTGTAGCCAGGGATTCTGCCGGAGCGAAGACCGTCGGAATCATCCGGCGCAAATCGTCGTCGCTGCATAAGGCAAAACCTTCTTCGATTTTCGCCGCATAGGAGGGAATCCGGCTCAGGGCTTCGTCGCCAGGGCAGAAATGGTTCACCGGCAACGCCCGCAATTCCAGAATACTGTCTAGTTCCCGGGGAAACGCTGCATGGAACACGGCATAGAACCCGGCGAGACATTCCAGTAAATGTCCGAGCAGGTGGCCGATGTCGGGCGAGCCCGATTGCGGATGCCACTGCATCTGGCCGGGCGGGATCAGGCGGATCAGATGTTCCGTCCCCTCGATTTGTTCGCTCACCTTGCGCCAAATTGATTCGACAACAATGTTATCGGGCAATGGCATCCGTGCACCCCTAAGCTTTGCGCCAAACCAGCCCGAGTAGCGCTGGCCTCTGGCCGGCAGTCGTGAGGGCGTCCACGCCCTCGCCTTCTCTGGCAACTGCGGGCGCGGACGCCCACCCAGCCCGTCCCGAGCACCGCGAGGGAACTGCCGGCGAGGACGCCAGCGCCACCAGATACAGCAACCGTAGCTTCGCTCTAGAAGGTTTTTTTCCGTCGCCATCTCTTGGGGTGGTCGTTGGGAAACGTCAACCCGCTGGCTGTCAGGCGTAGATCCACCATCAGCTTGGCCAACTGGATGGCGCAGCTGTAACCTTCCAGCACCGGGATCTCCCATCCCAGGGCACAGAGGCGTTTTTGCAGAAACGGCTGCAGCCAGAAGGTTGCCGAGCAGCCCAGGGTAAGCGCTTCGGCGCCATCCTCTTCGATCGCCGCCACCGCTTCGGCCACCGCCGCCTCCACCATCTCGCATTTCTCTCCGCGCATGGCCCGATCGCGCTGGCCGCGGGTGGTCCTCTCATCGAGTTCCTCGCCCGGCCGCGGCAGAGAAAAGTTGATGTTGCGAATGGAAGCGCAGCGCTCGGTGAAGCGGTGCTGAATGACGAGGTTGTAGTAGAACATGTTGTGCACTTCGCACAAATCGATCACGCTGAACTTGTTGCCCAGCATGCTGGCGAGGTGCATCTGGGCGAAGGCGCAGGAAGTGACGGGGATATTGTATTTGCGGGCCACTTCCGTCGATTCCAGGAAACCCGGCTCGCCTCCGCCCAGCAGCACGATGGCGTTGTATTTCCCGCTTTCGCAGGCCTGCCGTACCAGCGGAACCCGGGCCGCCGCCGCCAGGCCGAACTCTTCGCGCGTAAGCACCGGCCAGTTCCCATAGCTGGCAATAGCCCCGGGATTGAAGTCCCACTCGACGTCTTCCAGTATGTGCTGAATGTCGCCGAAGTTCATGATGCGCGACTCTTTCGAACCTTCGACGGGCACATGGTGTTCATCGAGGTAAGGCGAATCCTTCGGCAGGACAAAGGCATTAATCAGGGCGAAGCGATATTTCTGGTTCGATTGCGGTTGCATTTCGCTCCTCTGGGAAACGGTTTAGTCTATTTAAACTCCGCCTGCACGTTGGCCATACCCAGCTTCCGGTCGACCTTCTCGCGATGCGCAGCCATCGCCCACAAATAACAGATGGGTGAGCACTCGTCCTCCAGTATCTGGTTACGCGAAGCGTAAGTCACAAAAGGGTGAAAAAGTACTCTGAGTCACGCCAACCCTGCTGTCAAGTTCGGTGTTGCATAGCTGCGTGCCCCACCGTCCCAACACCCAACGCAGAAGCGCAGGACCGCAGAAAGAATCAGGTTTGGAACCGCCCTCTCGTCATGTTCTGCGTTTCTGCGGTTCTGTGCTGGGTGTCGGGGTTTGCGCAGCAACTTGCCTCAATTTGACGCTTGCCGGTTCACCAAACAGGTTTTAGTGTGGAAAGAACAGGTCCGTCCCCCGGCCTGGTTCTCAGGTGGCCGTATGATCCTCGCGCTCATCGCAGTGTCCGCCCTCTTTTGCCTCGTTGTTCTCTTTCGCCGGTACCAGGCGCGAGAGCGCCGGAAGGAACTGCTTTGGATGAGGCGGCACGCCGCCGATTATCAAGAGACGCACAAGTCCCCTTGGTAAGACCGGTTGGAGCGCAGGCTGCGGTAACCGATTCAACCCTCCCGCGCACTAAGTGCGCCTCGGCGCGTGGATACAACCCCTGCATTTCACGAACTGCGCCCGGATAGGAAATGTCCACTCCTGCACTTGTGCGCGAGAACGGGCTGAAATTATTCTGGAAGAGCAACCAACCCAGCCAGGCTGGAATGCCGGGAGGAGATTATGAAAGTTGGCGCCAGAAACCGCATTATCGGCAAGGTAACCGGAATCGAGAAGGGTACAATCATGTGCCAGGTGAAACTGGAGATTCCGGCAAATTCGCAGATGGGGTCGGTCATGACCGTGGAGTCGCTAAAAGAACTGGATCTGAAAATCGGCGATCAGGTTGAGGTGATCGTCAAAGCAGTCAATGTACTGCTGGTCAAACCCTGATTGCCTGGGGAAATCGCCCATGCAGAACCGTCGCCTGTTGTGGTTAGGTGTGTTCTTGTTTTCATTGAGCGCCGGCCTGGCCGCGCAGTCGAAGCCGGTGGGCGCTCCGGCATCTACCGCGAAAGCGGCTGCCCAGGAACCGTTCGATCTAATGGAAGTCGAAGGAATGCTTCGGGGAGGCTTGACTCCCAAAAGAATCATTTCCCTGATTGAGCAGAACGGCGTCAGCTTTGGGTTGACCGCTAACGTGGAAAAGGAACTGGGGAAACTGGGCGCCGATGACCGGCTCTTGCTCGCCATAGCCAGGAACCGGGTTCAACCGGCTCCCAACGTCGCGGCGCCACTCCAGTCTCTGCCGCTGGCTCCATCCGGTGCGCAGTCTGCATTGACCTGGACCGACCCGGCGACAGGGTTGATGTGGGCCAAGGAGAGCAACGGCAGCAACGTCACCTGGAACCAGGCCAAGCGTTACTGCGCGGACTTGAATCTCGGCGGCTACTCGAACTGGCGGCTGGCCACCATCGCGGAACTTGAGGAAATCTACGATCCGGCGAAAAACGTAGGTCCCTGCCATGTGAAGGGCGAGATCAGGTTTCACGATCTATGCTGGTCCTGGAGTAGCAGTCCGGGCATCGATCCGGGTGAGGCCTGGGGCCTGGGTTTCATCAGTGGGCAACAAAGCTCCATCCCGGCTGAAGGAAGCCGCTACGACACCCGGGTCTTGTGTGTACGCCGCGCCGGGAAATGAAGATTTTGTTGGGGCACGTGACCGAAGTGATCTTGTTGAAGGTGGGCTGCCTCCCCTAAGATCCACCTAAGATTTATCCGGGGAGATTCGCTTGAAAAGAGTCGGCGCCTCAATTCTGCTCACGTTGGCCAGCCTCATCTGGTGTGTTCCGGCTTATCCTAAAAAGCCAGTGCATCCGCTGATAAAAATCAGAAAACAGGCTCCACGCCAAGAGACCGTGAAGGCCCAGCCGCAGAACGGCAAACAGCCGCCGAAATATCCCGCCCATGTGCAGAATTTTCGACGATGGGCGCGCTGACGGACAGCCCGCGCCGCGCGAAGAGTGACATCTTCTCACCACCAAGGATACAAAGGACACGACGGAAGAGCAGAAACAACAGCAGAACTGCCAAATCTTTTCTGCGCACCCTTGTAATGAGGCGGTTCTTGTTTATTCGTGGGTGTCCTTCGTGTCCTTTGTGGTTAAAAGGTATGTCTCCCCGTGGATATCAAGGAACAGTAATTACAATTTTCCCGACCTGCGCGTTCGACTCCAGGTATTTGTAGGCATCCACCGTTCGCGCAAACGGGAAGGTCTTCGCAATCTTCGGACGGAATCGTCCATCCGCCAACCGGTCATAGACATACTTCTTGGCGAGGGCGAGTTTCTCCGGATCGCGCGTGATCTCCATCAAGCTATAGCCACGAAGGCTCAGGCCCTTGTGCAGCGCCGCCAGGAGCGGGAAGGGTGTGGGCTGCATCGAAAGCAAACCATACTCGAAGATAATACCGCTCGGGGCCGCCGCCTCGGCCAGCTTTTCCAGAAATGGCCCACCCACCGGATCGAACGTCACCCGCGCTCCCTTGCCGCCGGTAATCTCTTTCACCCGCCCTACGAAATCTTCTTCTTCGGTCGCGATCGCATGATCGGCGCCCAGGGAAAGCAGTTCGGTTTTCTTATGGCCCTTGCGGGTCGTCGCTATCGAAACGGCGCCTTCCGCCTTGGCAATCTGAATGGCGGCCAGGCCCACGCTGCTCGATGCCGCTGGGATCACGGCAAAATCGCCTTTTGCCAGATGCGCAATGGCAATCAG
>Ga0326728_10001035_pt1 | contig 101494 bp, 85 predicted proteins | sample MB3enrmetagenome_FD_207602 | JGI IMG/M metagenome (GOLD analysis project Ga0326728, IMG submission 207602) | Lab enriched peat soil microbial communities from McLean, Ithaca, NY, United States - MB31MN | ecosystem: Environmental > Terrestrial > Soil > Wetlands > Peat | place: USA: New York...
GCTGGCAACTACATGTGGCTGTTTTCGGTGTATAGCGTCTCACCCATGGATGGGGGAACGAACTACCAAAACGTCATATCGGCCAAGTATCCGTCAGGAGTCTGGCAACAGCAAGCGGTCAACAGGCTGAAGTCATGGGGATTTAACGCTATTGGAGGGTATGCCGCGGTTGGGGGCAGTAACGTGCTCCCTGTTTCTACGTACAACAACCCCGCCAACCCGGTGAAAGTGCCCTTTTTTAACTACCTGAACCCTTCAGGGTACTGTCCAACCATTGCTACGTGGGAGGTCAAGAACGTCTACAACGGGACCAACCCTGCGGTGTATTCGGTCGGACGCAGTTTCCCGGACGTGTTTGACCCGAATTGGCAGGTCTGCGCCAACGCCTTTGCTAATAATAGTGGGAATGTCTTCACGCCAACCATCTCCCAAACTGAGCCTTGGATGGCTGGGATTCAGTGGGATGATGGGGACTACATATTCGGATTTGGCGGCAAGCCAGGTCACCCCCATCTAGGGTGGATCGCTGCCATCACCGCGCCGACACAGAGGAGCGGAAACGGCTTCACCTATTCCAACACGACCGTTTACATGAAGCAAGCCCTTCAAACTTATCTGGAGGGCAAGTACAGCAAGATTGGGAGGCTGAACGCCGCTTGGGGGTCGAACTACACCACTTTCGGTTCAGCCGGAGGCTGGCCCAAAGGGACCACAGGTGGAACAGGTCTTATGGACGAGGATGGCACAAGCCCGTGGCTCCGGACCACAGATTCAGACGCGATCAACTTTACCGGGCCTCCTCCGAATGTTATTGCTGATTTGAATGCAGTCCTTGGCCTTATCGCCAAGCAATACTATAGTACGCTTCGCAGGGCGGCCAAGACATACTACCCGAACCACCTGGTGGTTGTTAACGGAGGGTTTCCTGGGAACAACCCGGCTATCTTGCAGCAGGCCGGACAATACGGCGACATCATAGAGATGAGTGCCGAGCCAGCAGTAAGCTTAGTTCAAATCCCGGCTGCGTATAGTTTGTTACAAAAGCCAATTAGTTTCTGGACGACCCTAACCAGCCAGGAGGATACGGAGGCCAGCGCCGGAACGCCCTGGGGAACAGGCGCCTGCACCGAGGACTACGACTTTTGCACGCAGGCTCTGCGCGGTGCGGGCTACCAAAGCCTAATCAGCAACTATTGGAACACTCAAGCGTCGGACGGAACCTATCCGGTTATCGGACTTGACTGGTGGGAATGGGTTGATAAGGTGACCGATGGTGAGAATATGAACTTCGGTCTGGTGTCCCAATACGACAACGCCTATGACGGTCTGGAAGATCAAATTGGCACAGGAGCCGACTCGAGGGGCAATCTCACCCGCAGCGAGCCGCACAACCACCGAGACTTTCTCCGCGCCGTGACGCTAGAGAACCTTAAAATCTTGCGGGCGGTGGCTGGCGCGCGTTGATTGACACGAACCCGTGCCCGAGGCGTGGGCAGCAGGGCGCTACCTTTCGAGGGGCATCCGTTCCAGAACAGAGGCTGCTTGGTTCTCCTCCACTGGCCGAGGCAACGCAGCGGCCCTACAAACGACCGCCGTTGCGGTCTGTGGCCGCGCGGCGCTCCTGGATCACGCGCTCATAGAGTTCCTCATACGCGCGCGCCCGAGATTCCCAACTGTACTTCTGTTCCACCAGTTCGCGTGCGGCCTGGGCCATCTGAGCGGCCTTCTCTGGGTGACGGAGGAGATCCACAACATGCGCAGCGAACTCTTGCGGGCTTTCCGCCGCGAGCAGATGCTTCCCATAGACGCAATCAATGCCAACGGTTGAACCCGGGTGGTAACCCACAATTGGCATCCGCATGGCCATGGCTTCGAGCACCTTGCTCTTGAGTCCCGTGCCGTGCCGGATGGCGCAAACGTAGACCTGTGCTGAGCAGACTGCCGGCCGCAGGTCCGGCAGGTTTGCCGAGAGCCTAATGCCGGGTTGAGAAGCCAAGGCCTGAATCTTGGGCGCCGGATCGGCTCCCACAAGATGAAAGGTAGCCGTCGACACCTCTCGGCGGACCAAAGGGAAAATCTCATTGGCAAATTCCAGCGCCGCCTCGATGTTGGGCGCGTAGCCCAGGTGGCTGTGAAACACGAGCGCGTCTTGCACCTTTTCTACAGGCGTGGGGTGGAAGTATTCCGTGTCCGTCCCGTAGGGAATGAGGTCGACTTTCGCCTTCGGAACCGTCCGGCGGACCGCCTCGACGTCGGGGCCGGCAACCACCGTACACCTCTCGAAGCGGGGAAACACAAGTCGCTCGTACCGGGGCTCGTAGTATTTCAGGAAAGTGTAATAGAGTCTTTCGCCCCGGTCTTGGCAGCACTTCAGCATCTCCTCGCAGCGCAAGGTCCAGGAATCGTGCAGGGAGAGCACTTTGGCGATAGGAAGTTCGGGGGAAACCAAGGCGCCGGCGTGCTGACCTTCGATATGAAGCACATCCCACTTGCCTCCCGCGATTCCGGAGCGCAACACAGAGTCGACGGCCTTTCTGCCCGCGAGCGGCCTGCCCCGAAGGTACGCTGAAAGCACGTTCACAAAGCGGCGAGTTAGGCCCCCGCTGCTCCCGGGCAATGCGGTCACCGATGAGCAGTATTGGCGGGGCCAGTCCAAGTGCTCTTCATCGTTTTCTTCCATCAGGGAGATTAGGTCAATGGAGTTCCGCCGCGAGAGGCACCTGATCAAGTTGCCTCCGTACAGCCGGAAGCCCCCCCGAGATGGCAGGTAGGGTAGGGCCTGCGAAATGAATCCGATGTTCATGCTTCCTTACTTGGCACTCACCTGGTTCACACCGGCGCGGCCGATGGGGCTGTCAAGTTTTCCTTTATAATCTTGCATGCTTCAGCTACGAGCGACTCCCAACTATGGGCTTGGGCCACCGACAGCCTGGCTTGGCGAAGTGCCTCTGAATTGCCTTCGCCAAGCGCGTTAGAAGTCTGGGCGATGAACTCCTCCGGCGAGTCAGCAAGATAGCAAATCTCCCGGTAGCGTTCTGCCACCACCACCGGCGTCGAGACGACCGGCTTGCCCATCGCCACGTATTGATAAAACTTCAGGGGGTCGCATTCGCGGTTGAATGGGTTCCTGAGGAACGGAATCAAGCAGACGTCAAATGCGTGCAGATACATGGGAAGTTGTTGCGTGGGCTTGAAGCCGAGAATCCGTACGTTGGGCTGAGATCGGAGGGCGGCAAGAGCTTCCTTTTCCTTCCCTTGTGGCGCCGTTTCATTCGTGGGAATTCTGCCTACTATAATTAAGTGGTCGTCAGGAAAGGCCTTTGCGATCTGAAGCAGCAACTCAATGTCCAGGTGGTAGTTGACGTACCCAAGAAAACCGAGGACACGTCCGTTGGTGGGCAAGTCGACCGGTCTGGGGGTTTCTGCGGCACGCCTGCTGTCAAATAGGCTGAGATCAACCCCGTTCGGCAAAAGATACGTATGGGGATTAACCAGCTTGTGCTTCTCCACCAGCGTCTGGCTAACGCAAAAGACCACATCGGCGCGGCGGATGAGGCGTACCTCTTCCTCACGCGTGGAATGATCCAGGCAGTGGTAGATGAACAGCGTGTGGTCCGCCGCCTCCGTCAGGGCTTCGCTCCAGTAAGGGAAAGAGTGCCAAAGAAGTGTCCGTCGAAATTCAAGGCTCTTAAGCAGCCCTCTTAGACAACGAGCATTGCGAGCGAGGTCGAAGTCGCGGACAAACTTCCAGCGGCCCAGCGGGAGGCTACGTTGATGGAACACAGTTAGGTTGCGTTGCGGCGAGCGAGTTCGGGATCCAAAGAGGCTATGGAATAGCCTGTGAACCCGGAACTCGGCGCTGCCGAAATTCCACAGAGCCGAGGGCTCCACGAAGACAGTAGGAGCGTAACGGGTGAATTCCCGAGCAATCTGGTGGGTGGTCTGCCACATGTCATCGTGAAAATTCCAAAAGAAGGGTGAGATAATCACGATTGAATCGAAGGGGCTGTGATCTGGCATTGAGGTCTCCATACATGCGGTCAAGCAGCGTTTGGTCCCTCGGCCTCCCGCCTCGCGTTCTGGGCGCGCCCAATTACGATTTGCTGCACTAATCGTTCGATCTGGGTCCAGTCGTATTTCTCTCGAACCAGCTGGTACCCTTCTGCTGCCAAGCGATGTTGCAGCGATCGGTCCCTTGACACCGATAAGCAGGCCTTGGCAAAAGCGTCGGGCTCATCGGCAAGAAGAAGATGCCTGCCCGATTGTACATCCAACCCCTCGGCCCCGACGCTCGTCGAGACGACTGGCACGCCATGCGCCATCGCCTCCAGAATCTTGATGCGGGTCCCCCCTCCCAACCGCATGGGCACAACGGCGACCGCAGCAATCTGCAGGTAAGGACTCACATCTTGGACTGTGCCAGTCACGATGAGGGTTCGCCCATTGTGAAGCCGACGGACGGAGGCGGGTGGTTCTCTGCCCACAATTAAAAACTGGTCGCCAGGCTCCTCCGCGTGAATGCGAGGCAGTACACGCTGCGCAAAGTGCGTCACCGCATCGACGTTAGGCGGATATTGCATATCGCCGACAAAAAGAAAAATAGAGCGTTGCGCTGCTTGCTTCAATTTCGTGTTCTGCAGGTCGGTGGCATCAGGAATCTCAACACCATTTGGGACCACTCGAACATTCGGTGCGTACCGCAGTGCCTGCGCGTCCGTTTCCGAGCACACAATAAACTCGTACGGAAATTTCCCGGCACGACGCTCGAAGCGCCTCAGTCTGAGAAACTCCAAGTATTCCAGCGGGGTCGAAAGGTGGATTCCGCCGTACCGGAGCTTCAGCTCCAGCCTGCGATGCTCGATATTGTGCAGGTCGATAGCTGTCCTCACCTCTGAGGGTCGGGGCAAGAGGCGAATGGAGGCCAATCCCTCTGCCCAGACAAGGTCGAAGCCGCGGGAACACAAAGCCTTCACCAATGCCTCCGCTTCCCTTGACCTGAACCACTGCAGCAGAGCCGGTTCGGTTGGGTGCAGGTATCGAAGCTTCCCCTTCAGCCACCGGACCGGCCGGGGAAGGGACACATCTCTTCGGAGGGAAAAGGAGTCGACCGAAAACGTAAGTACGGCCTTGCAGAAGGGGCGCAGAGCATCGAGTTCGGGGCGATGTGCGCCGCCAGTTGTGGGACAAACGAGAGTGACCTCGCTGACTTGAGCCATCGCCCTGAGGAGGTGATAGATCCGCTGATTGGATCCTGTGTGAAGCGGATACGGTACTGTCTGTGAAATCACGAGCGTACGCATGTCATCCAACCGCCCGAGCGCCAGGTATACAAGGCTCGGCACTCAGAGCACACTTCAATCACGATGCCCTTGTCAGGCATGAGCCTCTTTCCTCCCTTGGGTGTAACCGGGGGACCGCAATCTGTTAATCATGGTCAAGCACTCAGCCCGTTCTCCAGCACCCAAAGCGGTCATCCAAGCGGCCGCCGCATACACGGCCGCTCCCAGAATACTTGCGACGACAAGATGAAGCATCGAGGAAGCCCAAGGTAGCAGACCCAGGCACGCCAGGCAGGCCGAAGCCGAGGCCAGAAGCAATGGCCTGTACGAATTCGCCACCAGCACTCCCCACCCGACCCTAAACAGCCGATTCGCTCGATGAACGATCCACGGCACAACCAGGACCTGTGAGACCAGGAATCCGACAGCAGCTCCAGTGATGCCGAATCGAGGAATGAGTAGCGCGAACAGGGCGACGTTGATAACGGCGTACGTGGTGGCAAGGCGAGCCGCAACCTGGGGAAAGCTGGTGCTCTGCAGCATTAAATAGGGAACGAGACTGAGGCAGTTTAGGAAGAAACCAGCCGTCAGAATTCGCAGAACGAATGTTCCCTGTGCAGCGAATTCAGGTCCGATCCAATACAACAGAAACTGCCGGCTGAAAATGCACAGTGCGAGGGTGGGGAAGCAGACGGCCGCGGCCACAGCCTTGGTGCCTCTCAGGTAGAGCTTCTGGAGCTGCTTTGTCTGCGAGACTCCTGAGAGCGCGCTGGCAGCGGGAAAAATCACCCCGGCCACGTTTCCCGCCAAGGTCCACAGCTTCTGGCCCAATGAATAAGCAACACCATAGAACGCCATGCTTGAAACCGGCAGAAAGTAGCCGATCAACACGTTATCGGCATTGGTTACAACACGGCTGCTGACGTTTCCGACCACAACGAACTTTGAGAAGTGGAAGAGCGACAGGAAGTGCTGCCACGAAAACCCGAGCCGGTGAGAAATGTCGGGAATCAGCCGGCGGGCTGCGATGAAGCTTGCCATACAGAGAAGGAGGCTGGCCACCAGAGTCACTACCATCACCGCTACCAGATGGCGCCCGAGGTAAAGGACCCCTACCACGCCTACGATTCGGATGGCATCAGAGCCGACGTTGAGGAAGTTGGCGATGTCGAAGCGCTGGGCGGCGATAGGAATTGCCGCCGGCACCTGGCTGACAAAGCGCACCAGAAATGCTGCACTGGCAAGCCAGAAGCTGACGATCACCACATGGTGCAGTTCGAGCGGCACGTTGAGGAGGCGGGTTACAACCCATCGCGCCAGGACCGAGGCCAGGACGCTGATCAGAAGGCCCGTAGCGGTGAACAGAGTAAGGGAGGTGCCGACGTAGTCTTGAATGTCCTTCATGCGGCGCTGCGGCAGCAGTTCCGCAACGTACTTGACGAGGGTTGGGTTGATCCCCAGGCTGAGCAGGCCAAAGGCCTCGATGTAGGTAAGGAGCAGAATCATGGCGCCGTACTGGGCAGTACCGAGCCGATGAGTCATATATGGCACCGAGAAGAACGTCAGCAGCAAGAGGACGGCCTGGCCAACCAGATTCGCCAGCGTGTTCCGAACTAGGATTTGACCGAGCTTCGGAGTGGGCGCCGACAAAGCATTCGGTGCCGTCGTCTGTCTGTTCGTGCCGAGACTTACGGTCATCGGCTTCCCTCAAAGTTCCTTGAGAATTCTCTTGCGGAGAACTCTCCATCCGCTTGAATCGGTCCAGCGTCTGGCCTTTTCCTGGTCTGTCGCCCGGCCTGCTCTGACGGGCACGAGAGACGGCAGACACATCGAGAGAAACACCATCAACCAAAGCAGCTTTTGGTATTGCCCTGAGACAAAAAAGAGTGCCACGGCACAGCCCACCAATCCGGCCTGGAGGCCGAGCGCGACTTGACGAAGGAACTGTGGGCCGGAACCCTGCAATCGCCGGCTCGTTTGCTGTAGCGTGTGGTAGCTGAAGTACAAGATTGCCAGAAACACCAGAAGGCCGGGAACGCCCATTTCCGCTGCGATCTCGACGTACACATTGTGGGCGATGGTGTCCACTCTTGCTTTGGGGTCGGCGTAGAGAGGCATCAGGATCTTAAAATTATCCAAGCCAATTCCGGCCAGAGGGTGGGCACGAATCATGCCGAGCCCTGCGTTCCAGGCCACAAGACGGTTGCCCTCCGCTTCGACGTCTGAGTGAGTGGGGTGCAAGAGGCGCTTCACGGGTGATGCCGGCGATGCGAAGCTCAGAGGGAGCACCAGCGCGCTAACAAGAGCAAGATTGCGCAGACGCCGCCGTGAGTGCCATACAACGAAGAGGAAGGCGACCACCAGACCCAGGAAGCCCCCACGGGAGGCGCCTAAGGTAACTGCCGCCAACGTCACGATCAGGCAGCCCAGGCAGAACCACCGCTCCCAGAGTGATCGCCGTTCCAACATCAAGTAAAAGGCGAGAGGCAGACAGAGTAAGGCCGAGATGGTGAAATAATTGGGATCGCCGACCACCCAGCCAGGGCGGTAGCTAGGCCCGTATACGGCCAATGCCGTCTGCCATTCGCGGATCATATAAAGCGAGGCAAAGGCCACCGAGCCGATCGCAACCAGCAGTACCCAACGGAGCCGTCGGAGAGAGTCTACGACTGTCAATGTGACGAAAAACAGCAATAGGAAACTCGCGTAGCTCAGGAGGGGGCTGAACTCCCACGGCCTTGGAACATAGTGAGCGAAATACGAGATTGTTGCGATAAGGAAGAAGACGGCGAAAAGGCGCGCCTGCCAGGTGGCGAAAAACGAGGGGAAGTTCCGGCGTGCGCTGAGATGAAGAGCAGCATAGAGCACGCACAGCGCCCCGACGTATTTGAACACAGTCGCATCGCCCACTACCGCCCCCCAGATGCGATGGTTAGAAAGAGGCATTACTCCGACGAGCAAGTAAAATAGGATCATGGCTGAACCATTTCGCTGGACAGAGCGAGCGCCGGCTTGGCGCCGACCGGCGACTTGTTCCCTGTTACCTGCGTGAGCGCTTCTCGCAGAGCGCTCCGAAGCGCCGCAAAGCCGTACTGCTGCTCGACGCGCCGGCGTGCCGCCTTGCCGAGCATCTTGCGGCGTAAAGGGTCCGCGAGCAAGTCGGCAACCGCGCGCGCGAAGGCCTCCGGCCGGTCGGCGAGGATGATCTCCTCGCCGTCCGCAAAGTCCAGTCCCTCCGCACCGATCTGCGTGGAGACGATGGGCTTGGCCATAGCGGCTGCCTCGAGGATCTTCAGGCGGGTGCCGCTGCCGATGCGCAGCGGGACCACGCAGACGGAAGCCTTCGCAATTTCGGCGCGCATATCCGGGACGGGGCCGGTGAAGCGAACATGGCGAAGACGCGCGGACTTTGCCTGAAAGTTGTCCAAGGCGCTGCGCCCCGCCACCACAAACATGATGTTGGGAGCTGAGCTCCGCAGCTCCGGCAGGATGTTGGCCGCGAAGAACTCGACTGCGTCGCGGTTTGGGTACCAATCCATGCCGCCAGTATAGAGGACGGTTTGACCATCGTCGTTCGGGGCTGGGATGTATGAGTCCACGTCGATCGTGTTTGGAATCACAGCCACGGAGAGGCCGGGACAAAGCTGGCGCATCAACTGCCTGTCATGCTCCGAGCAGGCCGTCACCAAATTGGCGCGCGACCAGGCCTGCTGCTCCCAGGAACCCAGCTTCCTCGACTCCAACCGCGCATAGAGGCGTCGGGCTGGGTTCGGGTCGTGCGTCAGATAACGGTCGAGCACAATGTGCTCGAGGTTTTGGTTGTCGAGGATCAGCGGCGCCGGCAGAGAAGCGGGAAGGTCAATCAACAAATAGGGCTCTTCGCAAAGGATCGCGTCAAAGCTGTGCCTACTTAGAAGGCGAAGAATGTGCTGCTTGATCGCTTCTGACTGGAACCGCAACACTCCGTAAGGGAGCGAGGAGAACAGAGCCATCAGCCGGCCCGCATATTGCCGGCTCGAAGACAGACTCGGGAGCTCCCAGGGCAAGCACTCGATTTGGCGGCAGACCCTGTGCACCTCGGCTGCGTACTCGGCGACTTGCGTCGGGCTTGCCAAGGTCAGGAGGGTTATGTCGTGATCCTCGGCGGCCAGGGCGCGAAGCAACGCCCAAGTCCGCATTTTGATGCCGTTGTCGGCCGGCAACGGATAAAAGTGAAAGAGAACTAATAAGCGCATCGTCGATCTACCAGCCTACCGTCGCCCCAACAGCAGTAGGTTATGGTTCAGGACCTCCCCATCCAATGCCCGGAGCTCGAAACACTCGCCGCCCAGGCGTGTCACAAGAGTCAGGAACCCCCAGGCTGAATGCACGAACCACCTGTAGCGGCTCAGCCGACCACCTCGCTGGAAAGTCCAAGTGCAATCATAGCTCAGAGGCCGCTGCTCCATGTATCCCCGCCGCAATTTTCGAAAGGCTCGGAGCGGAGCGTCGTACAGGCTTCGGTAAATCAGGCCCGGGTAGGGTCGAAGGGATAAAGCGAATATTTCCCAGCTCTCGAAAGCAGCAGCCTCCATCAGCCGATCAAGCTCGTCACGGTTTCTAAAGTAAGTGACGCCGCGGCCTCTGGGAGGCGGATAATTCGGGAACTGGAGCAGCAAGCTGCCCCCCGGGCGCAGCAGAGCTCCAAGATTTTTCAGACAGGTCCCAGAGTCCGGAAGCAAATCCAAAACCGCGAGTCCGAACACAGCGTCGAAACGACCTGCGAGGACGTTCGGAAGTTCCGGCGCACAAACGTCGGCACAAACGAACTTAAGGTTTGGGATACCTCCAAGCCCGTCCTTCAGCGTTTGAATAGCACCCTTCGCAATATCCAACAATGTAAGGTGTCGCACGTGCCGCGCCAGGCGGAAGGCGGTGAAGCCGCTGCCGGGGCCAATCTCCAGCACATCCATCTCCGGCGAGAGCGGCAGAAACTGGTAGAGGATCTCGTCGCGAATGGGGAAGTCGTGCAGCGGCGCCCTCCATATATCCGACCACTGAAATGATGGGCGCTGCTTCCGGGCGGCCGACCAAGCTAACTCGGTTGCCTTCGCGGCGCCGATCGTTTTGGTCACGGGATTCAAGCCGCTCATGCGCGTGTCCCCTCCAAAAACTCCCGGTAGTTCCAGGCGATTTCGGCGGCAAGGCGTTGCCAAGCGCCCTGGGGGAAGGAAGTCGCGTCTTTCCTACTCCCGACTCCCGACTCTCGACTTCCTTCCAACAGGGGCAGCCACGACCTCAATTCGTGAATATCCACCCCATCGCTGCGAGGCTCCTGGGCAAGCGCTAGCAAATCGTTCAGCTTGAAGAAGAGCTCGCTGGCTGCCGCGTAGACCCAGTAGCGAGGAGACGCTCGCCACCCCAGCCTGACCCAGTGCGGCCAGTGCCGCCAGCTCCGATGCCACCCAGACGCCCGCAGGACATACGCCCACCCCCGCAGCCGCTTCTGTAACGGCTGGAGCTGCATCCACGTTCTCATGAGTTCGCGATCGGAAATCTGGTCCTGCTCGCCGGTGAGTTGCTCCAATTCCCATCGCCAAAGCCCCCTGGCGTAAGCGACCAACTCTGCCCAGGAAAACATGCCTTCGAGGCCTTCTTCGGCAGCCTGTGCGTCAACTCCATCGCCCGCCTGCAACTTGAATTTCGTGCAGTAGACGACCCTTTGAGCGAAATCTCGCAGGGGGAAAGGGCAGTTGCAGTTCGCTTCCGCATCCTCCGCCAAGGCTCTCAATCTTTCTGCTCGCTCAAGATAGGTGGGCGCATACGCCCCTTGGAACAGCAGGAACGACGTCGCCATATCCAGATAGAGTTTCATCATCCGGTAGCGGCCCTCCGGCGGAGGATCGACGGGCTTCTCCACCACCGGATCAATCACTTCGATGAACTCGACCACGCGGTTGCACAGTATCCGCCAGCCGTCTTCCAAGGGAATGTCGGACCTGGAAAAAGCAGGGATAAGCGACAGGATTTGCCGGTCCCCCCAAGCCACCTGGCCATGGGTCCGCAGTTCGTAAGCAAAAATCTCAGGTGGCATGGTGCGCAAATAGCCGGTGTGAACCGGGCCCAGTTCGACGTGAGCAGATAATCCTCCTTGTAGCACATGGCGTTCGATCTCCCGTTCGAGCCGGTCGATGATGGACGAGGACGGCAATACGCCTTCTTGGTCGAAGACTAGCAGGAATTCTGCATCGCCCCAAAGGCCCCAACGCTGCCCTTGGCGGACAAAGGTGGCCTCCTCACGCGCCAGGCTGCCGGTGAGCACGATGGCGCGCAGCATTCCACCACACCGCTCGGCACAGAGCTGTGAGGTGGCTCGGCAGATGGCAGATTTCAGCCCTGGTGGCACGGCCTCTGCCCGCGTTTCGTCGAACTGAATTTCCGATGAACTGCGTTCGCTCATTGCCGGGCCTGGCAGAAAGATGATCCTTGAGAAGTCACTCCAGCCTTTGGCGGCGTTCCCAACTCTCCGATGGCAGCATCCGAGACTCAGTGTTTTCGGCCTTCGCACATTGTTCCCACGCTCGCAGGTAAAGCTCTTGGGTCTTGAAAATCTGCCTCTCGATACTGAAGTGTTCTTCTACCCACCGTCGGCCGGCAGCTCCCAACTTCCTGCGCAATTCAGCTTCTCGCAACAAACGACAAAGGGCGGCAGCCAAGAGCTCAGCATTTCCAGGTGGAACTGTCAGCCCGGTCTTTTCGTTAACCACCACTTCGGGTGTGCCGTCGACCGACGTCGCCACCATGGGTTTTCCCGCTGCCAGGCACTCGATGGCGGTGAGCGGTAATCCCTCGTAAAGAGAAGGCAGCACCGTCGCGTCTGCGGCTGCCAGCCAGTCTGGGACGTTGGACTGGTAACCGAGGAAGCGGACAGCCCCTTCCAGCCCCAGCGAGCGTGCTTTGCCTTCCAGTTCACCTCGTAAGGCCCCATCGCCGATGCAAACCAGACGCGCCTGAGGGAACTCCTGACGCACGGCAGGCAAGGCGCCTAGCAGTACGTGATGGCCCTTCTGAGCTTCCAGCCGGCCCACAACCAAAAGGAGCGGATCGCCGTCATCAAAGCCGATGCTCCTCTTGATGCCAATTGGGGCGGGATGAGCAGGGTTAAACCGAGTCAGATCGATGCCGTTCCATATGACAAAGATTTTTCTTCCCGGCAGTCCTTTCTCCTCGGTCAGATATCGGGCATTGGCTTCGGACACCGCGATGTAGTGATCGACGAAGCGCCCCACCCACCGATCAACCACGAACCTTCCCTTGAGCCAGCCGTGGCGCCACGCCTCGCGAAGGTGAGGCGTTTCGATAATCACGGGAACCCGGCACAGCCAGCCGATAGGCGAGGCAAACAGGCTGGCCTGGAACATGTGTGAATGCAGGATGTCCACTTGGCGCCGCCGCAGGACTTGCGCCAAACGGAGGGCCGCAACGATCTGAGTGGGCTTGTCCAGGCGCAGGGGCACAAGCTCGACATCCGCAGGGAGGTCGGGGAGGAGTTTCTCAGCCAACACCTTAGGGCAGACCAGGCTCAGGCGGAAGACCTTGCGATCCAGCCCTTGCAGCAGCGTCAGGATATGTTCTTCAGTGCCACCTCGAATTGTGGTGTTCGAGAAAAGGAGCACGGAGATGGGACGCTTCTTCATAACTCTAGCGTTGACCTTTTTCGGCTGACTTTGGATTTCCGACCTCTTCCGCTACCTGCTCCATGCACCAGTATACATCGGCAATGGTCTGCACCGGGAACGGCGGCTTCCGGTTGCTGAGAAAAACGGCGTCCGAATAGGGATCATCGGGGTGGTACCCATGCATACCCGCGGGCGTCCAGCCGCGCACCTTGAAGTCGCTCCCGGAGATGAGCCAACCGGGGTGAAGCAAGAAGATCATCTCGCCATAACGACGGTCGGGAAATAAAATGCCGAGCTGCCGCAGTTCATCGTCGGGGAGTATGCGGCCGCACGGCAAGGTATCCAGCAACGCGCTGAACTTCTGCCGGGCGTGCTCGGAGAAGAACCAGAATCGTCCCATGGTCGAGTCATAGACGGCGAGGTAGTCTTTGGGCATGGAAAAACCTAAAGACTCAACCTGTTTGCTCAAGTCATAGTGCTCGCGCACCGGTGTCATCCCGTGATCGGAAGTAATGACAAAAGTGGCATCGGCGTCAATCTCTCGGGCCGAATCAAACAACTCCCGCAACCGCACCGCGTACCTCTCCAGCCTCTGCTCAGCCCGTCGAGGGTTCTTCCAGTGGTCGTGCAGGAGCATATCCATTTCGGAGAGATACACAAAGAAGAAGCTGGCCTTACTCTCTCGGACATCCTTTAGGGCCTGCCGCAGGATTTCTTCATCGCTCCCGTGGTGGTAGGTGTAAACGCGGTAGGGAATTCCCCTTCCCGACAACAGGTCGAAAATTGAATCTGCGCCTGAGATGCCACCCCGATCGTAGATGTTTCGCTTTTCCACCCAGTTGAACAGAGGCAACAAACGCGGACTGACGCAGCATTCGAACAACGGTCCCAGCCCAAGCACCCTCCTTCCCATTTCCTTGAGGAGTTTGCGGGTCAGTCGATTGTCGAGCATGCGGTTGGGTAAAAAGCTCAAGCGCCGCAGCCAGCGAAAGGGGGATCCCTGGGGGTCGTAATAGAACAGGTTCCAGTGCCCGTTTTGAGATGGCGGCAAACCGGTGAGGATGGTGGGGATGGCCCCGGAACTGAAACCCAGCACGGTCTTGAGGGGTGTGCGATAAGGCAGCAGATCATCCAGAAATTCTCGACCCTTGAGAAACTGCCATCCCAGCGCATCAATGAGGACGAATAGATGAGTTTGGCTGTCCCGTTTCATTCTTGTACCACAGGTGGTACGTATCCGGAAGGAGGCGGGCCGGGACGAAAGCGGAGCAGAAGACGCTTGGGAAAATACATCAAGCATCCCCGCGCCGCCCGCGCTACATAAGCGACGGGGCTCCCCGTCAGCAACCGTCGGAAATCACCATTAGTAGTGCGACAATTCAAGACCACCCGATCGACTACCGGCGCGCCGAGCCGAGCGGGCCAGCTCCAGGAACTGCAAACCGCCCTGTAGCCCAGGTGGCGCGCTGCGTGTATCACACGACCGTTCAGGTCCCCATAAGGAACCGAGAGAAAATCAACCGGCTTGCCCAGTTGCTTCTCGAGTATCCGCTTGGAATCTCTCAACTGCCCTTCCAAGGCGCTTGCCGACAGCCACGTCAAGTACACGTGGTCGTGGCTGTGCGATTGAAACGACATGCCCGCGCACTGCATCTCAAGGATCTGAGCCCAACTCAAAAACCCTGGTTTGCCGATGGAGGCGGTATTCACAAAGAAATCGGCTTGTATTCCGGCTTCAAGAAGAAGTGGGTAGGCGATTTCGTAGGCTGACGTCAGCCCGTCATCGAACGTTAACGCTACCCTCGGGGCCTGCCACCTGTCCCCCTGGCTAGCCGAGGTGGATGGCGTTCCCCGACCTTCATGGCATAACTCTTCCAGCAGCAAGGCTCGATAGCCACTTTGACGGATCTGATCGAGGTGTTCCTTGAACCGTGCCCCCTGGATCCAGTAATTCCTTTCCCGTGAAGGGGCCGCGGCTTCCTCGGAACTGGTCAGCCCGTGGTACAGGAAAACAGGTACGCCTCCTAGCCGCACACGCGGGCACTTGAACGCCGCCGGAACTAGTTGACCCGCTGCCATGTGGCTTCCTCCCGCCCCAGGAGAAAACGAACAAAACCAACCAAAAATGCCAAGTTCATCGCCAGCAAGAAGTAGCCTACTAAACCAAACCGCACTCGCTGCAAGCGGCGGGGGAAGGCGAAACCTACGCCCGCCCAGAAGTAAAAGAGTATCTGGCCTGCCAGGGCAATCCGGTAGAGTGGATGGCTCAACAGCAAGCAATTACTTGCCAAGAGCCCAATGAGCATAAACGGGACAACCCACCGCAGTACTTTGTGAGAGAAGAAAGCCAGGGCCGAGAAGCCGCGAAGGGGAATCCGAGCAAGCTTCCCCAAAGCCCGGAAACTCCCGACAGCCAACCGGACACGCCGGGCAAATTCTCCGCCAACCGAGGAAGGAGGAAACTCCGTGGCCAGAGCCTCAGGATCATATAGCACCCGATACCCCAGCTTTCGAGCATTCATGGGTATCACGAAATCCTCGATCACCGTATCTGGCGGCACAGGGCAAAAGCACTGGCGGCGGAGCGCGTAGATCGCCCCGCTGGCGGTCAAGGTAGCACCCAAGCGGGCTTCCATGAGGCGCAACATGCTCTCGTATTTCCAGTACACACCTTCCGTCTGGCGCGACTCCAAAGTTCCCTGGAAGCGCAAAGAGCCGCACACAACGCCGACCTTCGGGTCAGAGAAGTGTCGCACCAGATTTCTCACGGCATCTGGCGCGAAGAGCGTCGAGGCATCGGAAAGTATCAAGATTTCGTGTCGGGTGCGTTCTACAGCCACGTTCAACGCATTCGATTTTCCCTTTCGCGTCGGAAGGAAAACGGTCTCATTCTTATGATCGTCCGAAGCCCGCAGAATCTCGTTGGTCCGGTCGGTTGAACCGTCAGACACGAAGACCACTTCGAGCCGCTCCCGCGGGTAGTCGATCTGTCGGATATTGGCAATCTTATCCAACAGGCAGTCCTGCTCGTTGTGCGCCGCGATGAGTAAACTGACGGGTGGCAGTTCCCCCGCGGCCAGGGAACAAGTTCGCCGGTCGCGACGGGTAGTCAGGTAACTCAAGTCGCGCCGAACCTGCGCGAGGGCATAAGCAACAAACAAGTAAAGTGGGTAAAGAAGGTAGGTGTAAAGCACCACGAGCAGACAGCCCCAGAATACGCATTCCGTACTTGTCAACACCCATCCCCTCATCTTATTGTCCCCCCCGCCCCAAAAGGAGGATCTTAATAGTCATAAACATGATGAAGGCGTCCAGCCCGGCGGACATGTGTTTGATATAGAAAAGGTCGTAGGCGAGTTTCTCCGCGTTATCTTCCAGCGATGCACAGTATCCTCGCTGAACCTGGGCCCAACCCGTGGCTCCCGGCCTCACAGACCAGCGTTGGGAGTAAAAAGGGATCTTGCTGAGGTACTCCTCCTCCTCCCTTGGGACAAAAGGCCGTGGTCCGACAAAATACATGTCGCCGCGCAGGATGTTGTAGAGTTGGGGAAGCTCATCCAAGCGAATGCGGCGTAGCCAGCGCCCCACCCTGGTGCACCGTACGTCGTTCCATTGGGCCGGTTTGGGGCTTCCATCGGAGTCTGCTCCTATACGCATCGACCGAAACTTATAGAGAGTGAAAGGCCTTCCATTCTCGCCGACCCGGGTTTGCCGAAAAATCACAGGACTTCCCGAATCCAGCCAGATAGCAAGCGCGACCAGTCCCATCAGAGGTAGGCAAAGCGCCAACGCCACTAGAGAAAGAATGAGGGAGAAGAAGCCCTTGTACAGCCGCACCCAGAGCGAAACTCGAAAACCCGAGGAGAACAGCAACCAGCTTGGGCGAATTGAATCGATAGGAACTTTGCCTGTAACCGCCTCGTACAGCTCAGTCCCATCCTGAATCTGAACCCCTTCCGTTTTGAGGCGCAAAAGGGGCTCGACAGGCAACCTGCCACGCCGGTCAGTCATGGTGACGATCACCCGTCCTATTTGCCGGGGAGCAACCACTTCCGTCAAATCTTCCAAGCCCCCAAGGCATGGCAAGCCTTTGACAGTCCCCCAACTGGCATCTGTGTTGCCCACGTAGCCGGCCAACCGCAGACCCAACTCGGGGTGTCTCTTAATCTCGGCGGCCAGACTTGTCGCAAGGGGACCCTCACCAAGAAGAACGACTTGTTCCGCCAAGCCAGGTAATCGGCTCAGGACGAAAAACAGTCTCCGCCATCCCGCCAGGATCAGGCCAACCAGGAAGATCCCCCCTAAGAAGACGCGGATGTCCAATCCAACGGTAGGATACACGTGGTACAAGAAAGCCAAGATCAAGCACACGGTGCCCAGCACCTGCACAAGGCGGCTGAGAACCTCGCGAGAATTCGTTAATATGGACGAGTCATAAAGATCGTAGTAATACATGCACAGCAGGCACACTGTGGAGGCGAGAGCTATTTTGATAAGCTCGTTTCCGTACTCGAGTATCACTCCAGTTCTAGAACTCAACCCAACAAAAGTGGCGGCAATCAGCGCCGCAAAGATAAGCGACGCTTCCGAAACGGCTAGTAAAAGCGTTCGAGTCGGCAAATAAACATTGAGCACTCTATTCATCGCTTGGGCCTTATTGAAAGTGGCGCCGAACGGGCTGAGGCGTTACCGCTGGTAGAAGCGCGTGGGTAATAGTGGTAGTAATAATCGTCGTTTCTCTTGTCGTCACTGGCGTTCAAAACTACTCCCGCCACTTGCACGCCATCCAGCGTGCTCAATACCTGCCGCAGCATATCCCGTGGCGTTACCCGTTGGCGGGCGACTAATAGAACGGCGTCAGCAAGTACGGCCAAATGGTGAGCGTCGGCGAACGGGATAAGCGGCGGAGAATCAATGACAACCCACTCGAACGCCGATGTCGCCAGCGCCACCAGTTCACGCATTCGGGGACCCTGCAAAAGTTCGAAGGGATTCCCTGAAGCTTTCCCGGCTGGAAGGTAATAAAAACCAAGCGGATCGACGCGGCGCATGGCCGACTTCAGGTCTGCCTTTCCCTCAAGAAACTCGGCGAGGCCGGCCATTAGCGGGAGGCCAAGGGCGCTTTGGACAGACGGATGACGCATATCTGCGTCAAACAAGGCGACGCGGCGAGAACTGCTTGCTAGGCTCACCGCAAGGTTAACAGCCACAAGCGTCTTGCCCTCCTTCGGAACGGAACTGGTGATAAGTACGCTGACCGGCCGACGGAGGTGTAACTGAGTAAGACGATGGCGTATGAACCGGAACTTTTCAGCTCCGAACTCGTAATTCTCCTTGCACCCTACAATGCGATTCTCAGGACGAACATGGCAAAGAACAGTGGCCGCGTTTTCAAAGCCTTTTGGAAGAGCCTCCGACGACCGCGTAGCATTGGTCTCGCTGGCGCCTTCGGAACTCTCGCGCTCGGACCTGTCATTCGCTTCCTTCTGAGGAGAAAAGCGAAAATCCCCGAATTGTTGGCTCACTTCCCCCACCAACTTTCTCTAAACATTGTGCCTTTGCCCCGTAGCCTGGCGCCGGGCCCCATGTGCGAGACGATCCCCTGAGTCTTCAACCGCTTTTCGCGCGCGAATTCGAGCAGAGCGACCGTAGCCTTTCAATTACTCCCACTGCCTCAGGTTCGCAAGTAGGTGAGGACACCCGCACCGGCAGACAGAATCATGAGCAGCATTATGCCGGCTGCCTCGAAACCCCGGTACCAACGTAATCGGACTTGTTCGCGCTCTGTGCGTAGAGTCGGAATGCGCACCACGACAGGAAGCTCAGCGACATCCCATTCCCCGCGCAGAGTCTTGTCCCTGATTTCCCGGGCTGCCATCAGACCAATTCCCCCACACAGCCCTGACGCCCAACCGAAGAAAATGATTTCAAGGGGATTTGGCTCGCTTGGCTTCTGGGGCAAGCTCGCGGGATCCAGAATACGAAACTGCTCGCCCTGCTGACGCTTCTCCAAATTAGTGGCGAGTTCGGATTGTAGTTTCTTGTGCAGTAACGACTGGTAGTATTCAGTGGAATTCTCATACGCGCGTGTGATCTCAGCGAACTCCTGCTCGCGCAGAGGCGTGAGACTCAGATGCGATTGCACTTCTCGAATCCGCGTGCGGATCGCGTCCGTCTCCTTTTCACGATCCCGCACCTCCGCATCAATCGATTTGAGCCGACTGTCGATTTCGGCCAGGGCCGGATCCGGATTAGGGGCTGGACCACTTTGAGTTTCCCCTGCGGGGGCGTTTTTTGAGGCGCTAGCATCCGGAGAAACATTCAATCGCTGCTTGAGCGCCTCCCATTCCCTTATTTCGTCCTCCAGCTTGATGATGTCGGGATGCTGGGGAGTAAGTGACACTCTGAGATCTGCCAGCTGCTTTCGTAATTCCTTCAACTCCGTATCGGCAGCCGAAAGTGGCGTGCTGGAGCCGTCGCTGCCAACTTTGCCCCCCGAGGCCCGCTCTATCGTCGCATATTCACTCTTCATGGACTGGTAGTAGATCTTCTGTTGCATAGTGCGTTCGAGGGCGTCAGTGCTGGAGTGCAGTTGAGCTTCCAGACTGTTGAGAAGCCCTAGGTTGCTCCCTTCCTGTTCGGGCAACTCACCCAAGTAGCGCCTTTTGAATTCACTCTCGCGCTGCTCCTGCTGGGCCAAATCCTTGCGCGCCGATTCAAGTTGACTCTCAAGAAAGGAAGTTGTCCTGATTGAGGCCTGAGTGCGCGCTTCGAGGTTTTCCTCGATGAAGAGAGACGTCAACTCGTTAGTAACCCGCTGAGCAACCATCGCACTTCTGGCCGAGTAAGAAATGCGAAACGCGGTTAGTTCCCCAGGCCTTCCTTGAGTCTGCACGGGTTCGATACCTATGTCTTGCCGCATCTTGTCAACTACGTCCTCCATGGTGTCATGCGCGCGTTCCCAGGGGTAAAGTTTGAACTCCTCGATAAGAGTCTCCAAGCGCGTGCGGCTCAGAATCTGCTGGGTCATGCTCTGGAGACGGTCCTCCGGGTTAGAGACGACGTTAGGGGTTACGTACTGCTCTGGTACCCTCTGTTCGACCACCAGCACCAACGCCTCCGACCGGTAGAGGTATGGCCACCAGTGAGCGACGGCAAAGCCGAGCCAGCCGAGGAGTAAGAATGGGCCAAGCAGCGACCAGCGCCGACGGACGAAGATCGCCCATAAGTCTTTGAAATTCAAGCCCACCGAGTTCCCTGGTTCAAAATCGTTTTCCACGGCAATACCGCGCCTGAAGAATTACTTCAATCTCTCACTTGCTGAGACGGAGTTCCAGACCGGAATGAACACCAACACTCCCTGGCCTGCACTGACTCCTTCTGCAAGCCCGACTCTCGAGGCCATAATAGGCCGATTCGGCCGAATCGACAATAGCACGACCGTGCAGAGGTTTGCGCGAAGGTACTATCCAGGGCCTTGAATTTGCTAATTAACTCGGACACAGGAATGCAATTCGTCCTCAGACTCGAAGGGGTCTTGCTGTGGAAGGAAACCAGAGCTGCGACTGCCCTCCCGGAAAACGCCGAACGCCGCTGCCAGGTGATCGGACGGCTTGCCCCTCCAGGATATCAGTTGCAGCGCGGCTGGCGCCGGCATGTTGGCGGCCCAATCTTGAACATAGCGCGCCTAAAAGGGCACTTCACGCCTCAGACGCTTCTCTTGCCTGCATTAAATCATACTCCTCGATGGTAGCAGCCAGCCCGATTTCACCTCCCGGACCAACCGGTGGCGCCTTACGCACGGTTTGGCCGACGCACTTGACGTTGGCGCCACTCGCCCCGGAACCTCTAATTGGCAGCGGAAAAATCATCTCGACCCGAGTCTTGAGTGCTAATAACTTCTTGGCCCTGAACAACACGCCAGATCCGCTAATGTTTTCCGTCTTTCCCTGGTACCATCTGTTCTGGCCAACGTTCCGATAACGGATCATCGTCTCGATTGCAAAACGCTCTGCGCGCGGTAAAACGCAAGTTTCGCTGCCCGGGACAACACCGTCTTTATCCTTTCTCTTCTTGGCAGCAACGACGTCAGCGTGATTACGGAATTGCTTAAGAACCAGCCCAACTTCCGCAGTTAAAACGCTAAGAAGCTGTAAGATAATCAACTTCAGCCGCGGATAAACGCCAATCAACATGGACAGGGGATTTGCCTTCATCAGGGTTTAAACCGCGTCAAGCGGCGGCCTCCATCTTCTTCACAGCGCCGTATAGCCGCAACCAAACATCGGGAAGTGGCGAAAGATCACATCTCGCAGCGGCGCGAAAGGACTCCCTTCCCCCCTCAAAACTGCGCTAACATAGCTTCATAAACTAACCCCAGTCGATGCCGCACCGCAATGGTACGAAGGGGCCATAATTGCCCGAAGGTACCACGTCAAGTCTTTGGGTTTGCGAGCTGTCCGTCAGTTCTTCAGGGGAGTGGATCTTGGAGCCCATCATCCTCTGACAAATTATGAAAGACCGCAAAGAGCGCCAGTTCCAAGCGCGTTGAGACACCCACTTTGTCAAAAATACTGGTGAGGTGATGCTTGACTGTCCGTTCGCTAACAGACAACTGCTTCGCGATCTCCATGTTCGTACAGCCGGCAGCCACTTTTGTGACAATCTGAAGCTCACGCACGGTGAGCCCGTAGCGGTTTTGTGACTTCTCAGAGATCCGGGCAGCCTGCAGGTCCCGGAGAGCCCGCAGGATGTCAAAAACCTTTTCACGGCCGATCCAATAGTGGCCAGCCATGACGGTCCGAATGCTCTCCATCAATACGTCTGAGGCACACTCTTTCATTACAACGCCGCGGGTGCCGTGCTGAAGCGCTTCGACAATCTGCCCCTTCTCGATGTTCGCGGCCAGGACGATCGTGCGGACTCGGCCGGCAGAAGTTTCAAGCTCGTGCAGGATATCGAGACCGGAACGACGAGGCATCGAGATATCAAGCAGGAGGACGTCGGGTTTGAGCTGCTGAACGCACTTTAAGGCTTCCACCCCGTCTCCAGCCTCGCCTACCACGCGGAAGTCTCGCTCTCCCTCCAACAATTTTCGCAAGCCCTGACGGAACAATGCATGGTCGTCAGCAATCAAGATGTGGACCGTTTCCGGCCGGCTGTGCGTTGGACTCATTCGCAGAAGACCTATATGGGCAAGAGAATTTCCAGACGAGCGCCGCGTCCGGGCACGGATTCCAGTGCGCATTCGCCGCCGATTGATCGCAGACGCTCCTTAATGACGACCGGTCCTTTGCCGGTTGCTTCCAGCTCTGCAAAAGAAAGGCGACCCGAGAAATCGAAACCGCGGCCATCGTCGTCAATCGTAACTCTCAGGTGACCGTCCATCGGCACGCAGCGAACAACGACCTCGTGCGCCCCGCTATGTTTCCGCACATTGACGAGCGCCTCTTGCAAAATGCGCACCAATTCGTGGCAGACGCGCAGTGGAACCGTAATCTGCCCAGACTCACAAACAAAGCTAGCAGAGATGCCTGTTCTAATTCGGAACTTGTCGACAATGTCGCCCAGACAACTCACAAGCTGACTCGGGCATAGTTCGATCGGCTTCACGCGTTCCATCAGGTCCCGAAAGTCCTGAATCTCACTTGCAAGCTGGCTCTGAATCAGTCTGAGTTCTTCAGCGATGCCATCTCCTTTTACCTGGCGGCTCAATGCTCCGACTTCCACTTCGAGCGCGATGAGCGACTGAATGGTCCCGTCGTGAAGGTCTTGCGCGATGCGGGTGCGTTCCACTTTTCGGACATGGGAGCGAAGACGGCCCAGAATGTACAGGTTGTAAACGACAGGCACTACCTCAGGGATAAGCTTCCGAAGAAACCGCAGGTCCGCTTCGGGCTGCCTTCGCCTTCGAGGATTAAATACAAAAACGCGCCCAGACCATTCTTTGCCACAGGTGAAAGAAACTGCCAGAAGCGAGCGAAAGCCATGCCGGCTGAGGAAGCTATAGGGTAAAAAGCAGGAGACACGATGGAGCCGCTCATCTTGATTGCTCAATGCCATAACGCGGAACCGGCTGGCCGTTACGCTCCCGCGCAGCATGGTTGCGCACCAGCTCTCTCCAGGGAAAGTAAAGAAATAAGTATCCTGGTCGGGAGGCGCAAGTTGGCGTAACTGGACCGGAATATCCTGAGTACCTTGCCGTTCAGCGTCCCAGAGAAAGCTCTGTCGACTGCCTGTATGCTGCACCGCCACCGCTATTCGACTTGAGTTGAAGAGATCGAGCATGGCTCGAATAGTCGTTTGCAAGGTCTCCCGCATCCCGGCTCCCGCCCGGGCTTTTGCAAAGAGACGGCTGGTCACTAGAGTCTCGGATCGAAGCCTCTTTTCGTTCTCCAGCAGGTATCCGAGTACGCATCCCAGTAAGAGTACAGCGATTGTCCAATGAGATGGGCCAGGAATGTTGAGCGCCGAAAAATAATGCGGGCCAGCGGCCGTGGTGTTACCGACCAGCAAAATAAGCGCAGCACAGCTCCCGGCCGTGAATAGGGTCTGCGCCAGCCCCCAGCGGTATGCCGCGGCAAGCAGAATGAAAAGAAGGAAAACAACAAAGACGGGATAACTCCCCGCCTTGGTGAACAGAAAGGTGATGCCTGTCCAAAAAACGCCGGTGACATGGAGAACCAGCCGCAGCGGCCGGTTCAGGTGGGATTGCAGCCGGACTACCACCGCCATTAACACACTGAACGATGCATATAGAAGAAGGGACAGGCGAGCGAGCAGTGTATACGGAGCAGGCGCGGCAGGGTCAATGTAGATTGCTAACAAACAACCCCATGCCAAGAAAGCCTGGGCAACGGTCAGTGCGTACTCTGCCTCCTTAGCCTCGTCCGGATCAACCACTGTGCGAGCAGGGACCAGGAATAGCCGACCCATTTCGGGGGCTTTCATCCACCCCCCTGCCAGACGGCCTACCCATCTGGTCATCGGTAATTCCCAGTTGCCTCGGCCGGCACTCGCCTCAACTGAGAACCGACCGGGATCGTCTTCAAACGCCACACCGCTTCGCATTAGGCCTCAAGTAATATTTCGGAGGGTTCCCCGGCACTCCTCGGGGATACCCTCTGGCAGTCCATTTATCCCAGTGTAAACCTACCATTACAACATCCGAAGTTTTATGTCAAGTGCTGGAGAAGTAAATAGATGTCGAGTAGCTGTTGGTGCTTCGTGGAAGGCGGCGGGTAGACTTTAGACTCACCCGGAAAGTCCCCCGGCGACTGCGTTCCGGGGTTCCTGGAAGAAGAGCTTGCCGGACCTTTGAATTGAGTAATCCAAAGAATACCTGACCAGGGTCTTGACAGGGCAAAGATCCCTCGGAGGTGGTTGAACGGGACAGCGCACCGCTGTCTTCCGCTTCCCGCCTACCTTCCAACCACTGACCTTTGGGTTCTTCCCTTCCTCAGTATAAGCCATTTTATTTCAATGACATTCCACGATAAAACCCGTAAGTACATTTTTTTCTATAAGATTCCAGCTTTGTTGGCAAGTTTTCCATAGCGGTTCTTTGTTTTCATAGACATTCCCGCATCGTTCGTTCAATTTTGAAGAATTCTCTTTCGCTTGCGCTCAGGCGACAGACTCTTTGTCCTGGGCGAGGCGAGCCAATTTGCGGCCTTTTCGTCCCGCTTGGCACATTCTCGGGAGTGTATTGGCACGGCGGGATCGCATTGTAGCAAAGTGTTCCCCTGAGGCCCCACATCCTGTACAGCCTCAACGTAGAATTCTAGCCTATCTTGTTCCGCTTGTCAAGAGAAAAGAAAAGCCCCAAAAACCCGCAGCATAGGCACTGCGGGCTGGACCGGACTTCAGGCGCGATTCGCGGACGGCCTGTTCGCCGTTCCTCCACCTTCACACTGTCTCCGCCACGGAAGTCATCAAAGACCTTCTCACAACCCTGGCCTGCAAAGCCCACCAAATCCCGCGTGGAGCTTCCCTGTTCGTCAATGATGATCGTGATGGTCTTCTCCTGCATGTTAGAGGGTCCGCTTCCAAATGTCCCTGTATTTCACTCCCCTAAGGCCCCCCGAAAATACCTCTTGACATTGTCGGCCGACTGTCATACTGTCATATGACAGGTGAACGCGAATGATACTCCAAATCAATTTCAAGTCCGGCAAGCCGATCTATCTCCAGATCGTGGACCAGATCAAGGCCGTCGCCGCCTCGGGGGCACTGCGGCCCGGCGAGGCGCTCCCATCTATCCGCCCTCTGGCTGAGGAACTGCGCGTCAACCGCAATACGGTCGCCAAGGCTTATTCCGAGCTGGAAAGCCTGGGCGTGATCGAGACGCTGCCGGGGCGGGGCTGTTTCCTGAAAGAGAATCAATCGGCATTGCGAAAGAAGGTCCGGCGCGAGCTGCTGATTGAGGAGGTCGACCAGGTCATCGTGCAAGCGCACCATTTGCAGGTGCCCCGCGATGAATTCCTGGAATTGATCCATGAACGGTTGGATGTGCTCGATGACAAACGGCGCGCCCATGAAGACCATAAGGAGGATTGACCGGCCATGAACTCTCCAACTCCCGTCATCCAAATCGAGAATCTCAGTTACGCCTACGGGCGCGCGGAGGCGGTCCACGACTTGAGCCTGACCGTGCAGCCCGGCCGCTGTTACGGGCTCTTCGGCCGCAATGGCGCGGGCAAGACGACCACCCTAAAGTGTCTGCTAAACCTTCTCCGTCCACAGCGCGGTCAGGTGCGCGTATTCGGTCTCGATCCGGCAAAGCACGAAGTCGCAGTAAAGCGCCTCCTCTCTTACGTGCCGGACCAGGTCGCATTCTATCCCTGGATGAGCATTCGCGAGACCCTGGATTATCTCGCTTCATTTCGCGCCCACTGGAACCGAGAGATTGAGCAGGAGTTGTTCGAACGTTTCGGGCTCGATCCGGCACAGCGCACCGGAACTCTGTCGAAGGGCCAGCGAACCCAGGTGGCGTTGATCGCGGCGGTCTGCCCTGAGGCGGACTTGCTCGTGCTCGACGAACCGACGTCGGGCCTGGACCCCATCGTTCGCCGTGAGTTCATTGAGGCGGTAATCGGTGCGTACCAGCAAGGCGTTCCGGGCAAGCGCACGATTCTGGTTTCCACCCACCTCATCACCGAATTCGAGGGATTGATTGACGAGTTCACGCTCATCGATCGAGGCCGCGCCGTGCTGACACTCGACGCCGACCAGGCCCGCGAGCGTTATCAGAAGATCCGCGCCCGCTTTGCGCAACCGCCGCCGGAGCTCGACCTCAAAGCGGCATTGCACGTGCGCCGCGACGGGCGCGAACTGGAGTTGATCGTCAATGGTGCGGGCGCCGAATTGCTGGAGCGCCTGCGGCAGCACAATCCGGAGGAACTCTCGATGGAGGCGCTGACGCTCGAGGAAATCTTCGTCGCGAACTTAAAGCCGTAGGAGACGAGAATGAACGCCAAAACCACGAGAATTCTCAAGGAAGCACGCCCCCTATTCTGGCCATGGTGCGCCGTGGCCGCCGCGGGCGCGTTGCCGCTCCTTCAGCCGCTCCATTCGATTGCGTGGATCAGTCGATTTGGATTTTTCCTCGGCGTCCCGCTGTTGGCGACCCTCTCGCTCGGCAACGAATTCCAACACGGAACGCTTTCCCTGCTGCTTTCTCAACCCGTCGACCGGATGGAAATCTGGGGCGAGAAGATGAGTGTTACGGTGGTTGCGATCCTGTCGGCGGTTCTGGTTTTCTCCCTGGCCTTGCGAGCGACCTCTTTTCTTCCCGACCGGCAGGAATTGGCTTTTGCCGGGGCATGGGTCGTCGCCATCACTGCTTCGGCGACGTTTTGGACGCTTTTCACGAGATCAGCGGTGGGCGGTGTCGCCCTGAACATTGGGGTCCAATCTTCCATAAGTTTTGTTATTCCCTGGGCGAACTTGGCCGACTGGCTTCGCGCACGCGGATATCTCTCGCCGGGAAACCCCATCGTTGTTTCAACGGTTACTTTCGTCTTCCTTTGCTACGCAGGTGTAATGGTCTGGCTGGGCGGGCGAACGCTGGCGCGGTTTCAGGCGACGGGAGACATGGCCAGTGATGATCTGCTGATGGCCGGCCCGGACGTGATGCCGGGAGCATGGGCCGGTTGGTTGCGCTGCCGTCCCACCGGAGCGGCCCTGAACTTGATCCGCAAGGAACTTCGTTTGCTGCGGCCGGTCTGGCTGATCAGCTTGCTGGCGGCCCTGGGCTGGGCTTGCCTGACCCTGTTCGGCTTGCTGCATGAGCGAGGATTTTCCAGGAATTTCGAAACCGCGGTGGTCATTATGGGTGTGGGCAGTACGTTGATGATCGCGATTCTCGCCGGAAGCCTATCGCTGGGGGAAGAAAGAACGTCGGGGACACACTCCTGGCACTTGACCTTGCCGGTGCCGGCCCGCCGCCAGTGGCTTATCAAGCTGTGCGTGGCGCTGTTCGCGGGTTTCCTCGGCGCGTGGCTGGTCCCGGTTCTAATCGCCGGCAGATCATTGGGATCGTCCCCCATGTTTGTGGATGTGCATTTCGGAATAGATTTGCTGGCGGGGGCGGTCCTTCTGAGTGTTGCCGCATTCTGGTGTGCGTGCGCGGCGAACGGGACGGTGGCCGCCGTGCTGTGGGTCATTCCGGTGATGGGTACCCTCTATCTCGCCGGCGAATTCGGCAGGTGGGTAGGGTCCGCACTCACGAACCTTTTTGTTTCGAGGTTCGATCCCTTCGCAGATATCGGATTCACCAACGCTGTTCTTTTATGGCTTTGGGACTCCAAGCATTCCGCTCCCGCCCGTCTGACCGTCTATTTGTTGGAGCCGTCTTACCAACCCATGCTGACGTTAATATGGACCCCGACATTGGTCCTCGCCGCAATCCAGAGTTACCGGCTGTTTCGAGCACAGCTTCAGGACAGCACTCGATCCCAGATCCGCAACCTGCTGCCTTTGGCCATGGTCGCATTCCTGTGCAACTCTGTTTGCATGGTTCCCAGGACGTTTATGGTCCACGCCATTGAACGGAAATCGACAGTGTTCTTTGAGACCTTCAAAGCAATGGAAAACATCCAACCCGGCGCCGCGAAGCTGGATGCGACGCACCCACTGCAACTCACCGTGGAAGATCTGGCCAAGGCTTCCCCCCTCTCGGAACATACGCGGCGCTGGCTGCGCAACGCTCACATCACGGTCGCTCTCGAAGGGGCTCCTCATCACGGTCGATACGGCTGCGGCGCAGACTCCAAGAGCATCTATACCCCTTATGACAAGAGTTCTTGGTACTTGGCCACCACCCGTCTGGCAAACGGTTCCCGCCTTACCGTGACATTCGAGCCCGTACACCACTACACCATCTCCGTCGGCGTCTGTGAGTAAGAGTCCCTCGGGCAGTCCAGGAAATCGCGCCCATATCTTTACCGAAACGCCCCCCGCGTTTCACTGTTCGTGTCCATTGACAAGGCCCCGTGGGATCGCTGGGGAAGAATCAGTACGTGAAGATCACCCGCGGAGAACGGCGCAGGATTTAGTCACAAGCGCTGGGCTGCGCCCCGGTGAGTGCCCAGCGATCCACGGATGGCATTGCCGTACCTGCCGGGCTTCAACTCATCGTGCTTAGGGAAGACCTCGATTCCTCCCCGCCGCCTGCCTCTCTTGACCGGGATACCCATCCGCAGGTCAAGGCCGCAAACGTAGCTCCGACAGTCCCGCGCTGGGAGCAGCTCCGCCAGGAATATCCAGAAATGTCCGCCTCGATAGCGTTTCTCAAGTGCCGACTCCACCCCATCCTGCCTGAGGCGCAGACTGAGCTTGAGGAGATCCGTTACTTCATGTTGGTGGTGGAATGATGAGGATTTTCCGGCATATGGACCGGCTAGGCCGTGGGCACAAACTAATTGCTCAATACTCTACGCGGCGGGGATGCCGCTGGGGTATCTGGCATGAGAAAGGCCCACGGTGGGGACTGCGCTGACCGCGGCCCGCTACAGTAAGGCTACGGCTTCTATCGCTGTGCCGCCCGCTTCGTTTGTTGCTCGATACCGCTAACATAGGCGTCCAGGTTCTGCACCAGACGATCATAGTCCGGTGAGTGGTAGAACTTGTCGTCTTCATAGGCGGCAGGGAAGCCTACGATTACGTAGGCATGGTTCACGCCGGGCGTCCATGGACGCAGGGTGGTGGTAATATCGCCCTCGAAGTTCAAATGCAGGTCGGCATAGAGAACAGGGGCAGCGGTCGAGAAGTCCAGCTTCTTCAGATCGATTGATTTAATCTTTCCGACCTGCGCAGTTTTGAAGTAGAGGACGCCCTCGCGGACATCGCCTACGAGCTGCCACACGCCCGGATGGGCGCCATCCAGCATTTTCCACGCGTATTCGATGGGCGAATCCGATTCCCGTTTGTAGTCCTTGAGCCCGTAAGCCAGCTTGAGGAAGCGCTCGCTCCAGACTTTGCTCTGCATGTCGAAGTGTTTGGCACCACCAAAGCCGTCGTACTCGGCCAGGCGCGCCGCCTCGTGCGCGTAGCTGTCATTGGCCAGCACGGGGACGGGCATGGAACTTCCGTAGGAAATCACGGGCTCGCCATCAATGAACTCGATTGCGGCGGTATGCCCCTCGGCATCGGAAACAAAGAAGTGGCTGCCGGGAAAGTGCGGCCACCAGTCGATCACCGGGCCGCTCTTCGCGTGCTCGACTACCTCCTGCACGGTGGCGTAGTTATCCAGTTGGTACTGTATCCACTGTCCCCAGAACATGTTTGGTCGCGCGGGGTCAGCCTTCGAATAGGTCTTGTCGAGATCCAACTCGACGACGAAGAGCCGGCGTTCGTTCATGCCATAGCAGGGAAGGTCCAGCCCCATCACGGTGGTGGTGACTGACCCGTATTTCGAGGTCCAGGTGAGTTCCGGCTTGCTGGTTTGCGCGGCCACCATGCGGCTCCAACTCAAATTGAATTTGCGTACGCCGCGCTTGTTCACCACGACCATGCCGGGAAGATAGCGCCAGTTCTCGTTGAATCCGAGCACAGTGTAGGTGTCGCCTTTGAGGACGAAAGCCGAGCAGGCGAACGCCGGACCAGGGGAAAGCAGAGCGATTACCCATAGCGACAACAAGAAGGCTCGTATCCGCATAATGAATCTCCGATGGAACGCTGGCTGGCACAGAGCGCAGCTCTACGCTTTAGCGCGCTATATTAGCGCTGGTCATGCCCGCCCACAAACGGCAATTTGCGCGCGGACGGCTCTAAGTTCTGACCCAGCACCACCTACCACTGCGCCAGGCTTTTTGAGAGTGATCGGCTCGCCTGATTTCAGTCCTGCCTCTGGGACGCAGAGCTGCCCTCTGCGCCAGCCCGCGAGTTGCCGACGATCCGGGACTTGACGAGTCATAGTTCATGCGAAGGCCCTGTTCTCGTTAACTGACCTCAGGGGAACCCATAGAGGACGTTATGGGTGGCTCGGGCACTATGGGTGAAAAGGAACAAATGGGCTTACCTGTGCGTATCACCTACATGCCCTGGAAACAGCTCTCTTTGGCTGTCGCGCTGTCAACACTTCTGTGCTCCACGTCGTCGTGCCAAACCGCTCTCGGAACGTCTGCTAAGACCCCTATCTTGGATTTCCATGCTCCGGCTGGAGACCCGTATGCGAATGCGGTTCGCGATGATGCAAGTGCATCTGTAAAACAGATTCAATCGTTCCTCGGCGCTCCGTTCCCTGATCCCATTCACTTCCAGATGGTCGCCGATAGGGAAAACTTCGACGCAGCCGTGGCGAAGTTCGGACTAAGCCCTACACAGTGTTGGATGGTGGGCGTGGGCACGGCTGATTTGATGGTGGTCCTCTCACCCCAAGCCTGGGCGAAACAGGCCTGCGAGCACGATCCGAATGACCTGGAGGCTACGCGCCTGTTGGTCACGCATGAACTGATTCACGTGTACCACGGACAATTCAACCCTGCTCGTGACTTCAGGGGTATCGATGATCTGGATTGGTTTATCGAAGGATTGGCTGTGTTCGGTTCAGGGCAGCTTACGAAGGATCGCCTTGACCAGATGCAAGCGGCAGTCTCCGCTGGTCAAGTGCCAACCTCGCTGTCGAAGATCTGGACAGGGCCTAACCGGTACGCATTTGCCGGTTCGTTGGTCCGCTACGTAGACCAAACCTGGGGTCGCACTACAACAGTCCGCCTGTTGAAAGTACGGAACTCGGCAGAGGCTCTGACTCTCCTTGGCACAAGTGAGAAGTCTCTCTTAGCAGGATGGCGTGCGTCCTTGACGCACCCATGAACCCTCGTAATCTTTGCATTCATAAACCAAAGGTCTCACGCTGGTTTGCCGTACTCTCTCGTCAGTTGACGTAAATCGCTGGCTGGCGCAGTTCCGCGCCTTAGCGTGCTATATCAGCGCTGGTCATGCCCAGCCACAAACGGTATTTTACGCACGGACGGCTCTAAGTCCTGACCCAGCAGCACCTACCGCTGCGCCAAGTTTTTTGAGAGTGATCGGCTCGCCTGATTTCAGTCCTGCCTCTGGGCCGCAGAACTGCGCTCTGCGCCAAGCCGCCTGACTCCTAGCCGCCTTCAACGCAACAGAGTGGGAAAGGACCTAGGTTTTCACCTTCAGAATTCAATTTAAACGCGAAGCGCCGTGATGATGCTATCGGCCGCATCAATCAAGATGCGACCCTCCGCGGGCTCCAGCCGCCGGAAAATGACCAGTAGTCGAACCCTTGCGATGAACTCATTTAGCTCCCGAATTGCGGCGGTGGTGTGGCCACGATCCAAAGCGGCCCGTGCGGCGGTGTCGGGGGCAGGATCCAAAGCGGCCAGTGCCGCGTTGAGTGGGGCAAGAAGGAACTGGCCCTGACCGGGGCTGAGCGTTCCCGCGGAGACAAGGGCCCCCACAATATTTTGCAAATTGGCGGCCTGTGCCTCTGGAGTAATTGCTAGCTTGAGCACGAAGCCGTGAAGCCCTCCGCTCGCGTCCGCGTAGGTCCCCGTGATATCCCCCAAATCGTTGATGCTGAGGCTGGCGGTTCCCGGAAACACACTCGTGCCTGCCGTGCCGGCACCCGGAGCATCGATGGGGGCGGTTATCGTGCCATTTGCAGCCCGCACGAAGACGTGAAGCACTCCGCTGGTGTCCCCGTAAGTTCCCGTGATAAGCCCCGCCGTGTTGATGCTGGCGGCGAAGGTTTCGGGGAGAATGCCTGGGCCCTTGGTGGCTACGCCCGGAGCATCGATGGGGTAGGTCATCGTGCCATCGGCAGCGCGCACGAAGGCGTGACGCACACCGCTCGTGTCCGAATAGATTCCCGTGATATCTCCCGCCGCGTCGATGCTCAGGGGGAGGGTTCCCACAACAGCACCATAATGCTCGGTGCCACCGCTCGTGCCTGCACCCGGAACATCGATGGGGGCGGTTATCGTGCCATCGGCAGCCCGCACGAAGCCGTGAAACCCTCCGTTTGCGGCCACGTAGAATCCAGTGATATCTCCCACCGAGTTGATGCTGAGGGGTTGGGTCCCCTGTCCTTGGGCCGACCCCGTCGTGCCTGCGCCCTTAACATCGAAGGTGGTTATCGGGCCATTGGCAGCGCGCACGAAGCCGTGACGCAGAGCGCTTTTGTCTTTATAGATTCCCGTGATAACCCCCGCCGTGTTGATGCTGAAGGGTAGGGTTCCCTGATTGTTGCCCGTGCCTGCGCCCGGAACATCGATGGGGGTTATCGTGCCATCGGCAGTGCGCGTGAAACCCTGTAATGCATTGTTTGTGTCAATGCACATTCCCGTGATATCCCCCACCGCGTTGATGCTGATGGGGAAGGTCCCCTGAAACACGCCCGTGCCTGCGCCCGGAGCATCGATGGGGTAGGTCATCGTGCCATTGGCAGCACGCACGAAGCCGTGAAAAACAGAGTTTGTGTCACCATAGAATCCCGTGACATCCCCCGCCGCGTTGATGCTGACGGGGAAGGTCCCCTGAAGCACGCCCGCGCCTGCGCCCGGAACACCGAAGGTGGTGAAGGTCCCCACACTTCCCTGCGCCCGCGCGGGCGTCGCCACCACGAAAATCAGGCAGAAGCAAAGAAGCGCGATTTTGACAAGTTTCCTCCCTCGGGAGCGCGGCGCAAAGCCCCCCCTCACTATGAAGGCGATTTGTGAACTGCCCCCCGCGCACAACGTGCAAAAACCGGCTTGGCCAGACCAGCTAGAGCTTACGTGTTTGTTAAGCACAGCACACCTCCTCGCATTCCGCCAGCGCTAGATGCTGAGTCGAAGTTTTCGGCTAAAATGCAAGCGGGCAGCCTATACGCCCCACCGTCTCGTTGTCAAGGACTGTTTATCAGTCTGTCAATCTGTCGGTCAAGACGCGAACGCGCCATCGAGCAGCCACCGCAGAAATACGTCGATCTTGACCTCTTGCAGATTGTCTGCGTGGGCGATGGGCTGGCCCCCCAAACTCTCAACCGGAATTTCCTCTTTAGCCCCCAGCTGCCCCACACTATACACCCGCGAGGGATTCCAGCGCACTTGTTTGTTACGGCGTGCCGCCGTCAGGAACTTGTTGCGAAGCTGGTTAAATCCCGAACTTGTAGCCGACCCGTTGCTATTGTTGGGCGCAGGAGGTGAGGTGGGTCAGTCAGCGAATGGCTTGGCGGATCCGTTCCCGCCATTCCGGGCAGTGGTGTTTTGAGGGGACGATGGCGCCGCCGTCGATCTCGGCGTGGCGCCGGGGGGGTAGCGCGGACCTACGTTCTTCAGCTCCGCGGTTCTTGGCGCGGTCGGTGAGAAAAGCCGCAGACCTTGAAAAACAGGTCTGCGCTACCAGGCTTGCATCTTCCTTGTGTGGCCGATAAGGTCTGCCTTCGCGCATTGCTTGTTGCTGCCCAGGCGACCCCCCCTCGCACTGCCGGACTAAACTTGCAGCAAACAGTAACCGTGAAGCACAGGCACACAAATACGCCGGGAGGAGCAACAAAAATCCAGCTCCCGTATCTTCAAGGGTCTCGGCCTTGCGCGGCGGAGAGCAATAAGGTCCCGCTCGACCGTTTCTGCCGCTCAACGTTTAACGAGCCCATCTCTTGCAATCGATCGAGCCTCATGTCGGGAAACCCAGGTTAGATTCACGATGACACTTATTTGTCTTGGTAAACATTCACAAGTTGTAAGCGCATCGTCTCAAGGCGGGTTTCCACAACAAGCGCGAATCGCTTCAGAAGTTCGTAACCAAGATCGGGGTCGTGTTCAGCTTTGCCGCGAAGGCAGTGACCGTCGATAGCAAAAGCGCGCGTAGGGCCGATGGTTTTTGCAGCGAACTTCCATCGATAAGGGGGAAAAAGCCACGACCAGCCCAGAATGTCACCTTCTCCAAGGGTTAGGATGTTAATCGGGCCGCGGCGGTCGGAGCATATTTGGAGAACCACTTTCCCCTCGCGGATGAGATAGAACCTGTCGGCCTCTTCACCCTCATGGAAAATGAAGTTCCCAGCCTCAAAGCGGACATTGGAGGCACAGCCGGCTACACTTTCGACGTGACGTGCCGGCAAGTTAGCGAGAAACGGATGCGCACTTAGATTGCCCTGCAGAGTTTCCATGCAATACTCCTGTGTGATGAGAATAAAGCCGGTTATGATCCTTCAATAGCCCGGGTTCAGCCGAGATACCGGACTACCCGTATGATTGACAGAGAAGTGCAATGACAGCCTCCCGACAGGGCCAAACCGCATCAATGAGGTTCTTCGTGGAGACACTCCTTTGCCACAATTGATTTGCCCTGCGCCAGCTCTTCAAGTGTCTCCTGATTCAACTTCTCCTCGGCCACCCTCTTCGGTACCAGGCCCAATGCAAGAGCCACCCCGTAAAGGATGGCTTCAGGCCGTGGAGGGCAACCCGGGATATAGAAGTCGACTGGAATTACCTTGTCCGTACCACCCAAGACGTTGTAGGTGTCGAACCAGGAACCTCCTCCCGCCGCGCATGAACCGATGGCGAAGACGAGCTTCGGATTGGGAACAGCTTCCACCAGCCGCTTTAGCGCCGGCGCTGCTTGCCGTGTAACAGGTCCGCACATCAACAATACATCTGCGTGTCGGGGAGATCCCACCAACTTGATCCCGAAACGCTCGGCATCATAGTAGGGCGTGAGAACATTGATGACTTCGATGTCGCATCCGTTGCACGCCCCCGTGTTCGCGTGGTACACCCAAAGCGCTTTGCCAAAGGCTTTTCTGCACAGATCTTTCAACATGACAGCACCTCAGCCAAACAGACCCCATCGAGTTACCTGCCCAAGGTTGCCAAGACCGCCGCCGCGCGATCCAGCAGCGGATAGGGTGCTTGGGGGAAAATTCCAAGCAAGACGCATAACGTCGCCAAAGCCGCCATAGGCGCCCACATGAGCACTGGCACCTCTCTCACACGCAACTCGGAAGCGCTGCTTAATCGCCGGTCTCCCCAAAACACTCTGTACGCAGTCCGGACCATGACGGCCATGGTCAAAATGCTGGTCAGGATGGCAATGACCACAGCCCACCACAGCCCCGCTCTCGCCAGCGCCAGATATACCGTCAGCTTGCTCCAGAATCCGTTGAGCGGCGGAAAGCCTGCAATCGCCAATGCTCCCAGAAAGAAACAGGCGCTCGTGATCGGCATCTGCTTTCGCAGTCCGCCGAGCTCGCTTATTCGCCGAGCGCCGGTAGCGGAGATTACCGCGCCCACACACATGAACAACAGTGACTTGTAAAGCGCGTGGTTGAGCAGATGAAAAAGGCCGCCATAGCATCCCAGATAAGTTCCAAGTCCGATTCCGACCAGTACGTAGCCCATCTGGCTTACGGACGAATAAGCCAGCAACCGCTTGAGGTCGTCTTGGGTCAAGGCCAAGATGATGCCGAGAAGCATCGTGAAAGTGCCCAGCGCCACAAGGAAGACCGTGACCTGAGGCCATGCCGGGTAGAATATGCTCACCGTGCGGGCCATCGCATACAGCGCCATTTTTATCATCACGCCTGACAACAGCACGCTGATCGGGGTCGGAGCCTCGGCGTGTGCGTCCGGGAGCCATGGATGAAACGGCGCAATCCCAGCTTTAGTCCCGAATCCGATCACGAGAAAGGCAATGGCAATCGCCGCCGTGCCACTCGGTATGAACTGAACCACGTTCCTCACGTCGCTTATCAGCAGAGCACTTACGCCACTGAGTCGTTTCGTGGCGGCTGCGGCCGCGTAAACCAATACGCAGCCGAACAAGGCGAAGGTAATTCCAATGGTGAGTAACATGAGGTACTTGTAGCCTGCTTCCAGGGCGCGACGATCCCAATAGAAAGCTACGAGGAAGCCCGATGCCAGCGTGGTGGCTTCCACAGCAACATACAGCATGATCACATTGTTGGTAACGCACCCCCACAACATGGTCCCGAGAAACCACATCAGAAGGCCGTAGAACGTCCGCATCCGGCGCTCCGCAACGTCCTCACCTGCGCGCTGACCGAGGTACCGTACGGAGTAAACGGATGCGAGCATTCCGATGCCCCCGATGATGATTACCATCAAGGCACTTAAAGCATCGACGCGCAGCTCGTCGCTCCAGGTTGTAAGCACAACCCCGGCCGCCGCCCGCGATGCCATCCAAGCGCCCAAGCCGGTGACAAGGGCTGCTGTTAGAACGGATAACCATTGTTGAAAACGCCGCCCCAGCCCTCCTGTCAGGAATAGTACGATGCCACTCAACAGCGGCAAGAGGAATACGGCCGCGGGAGCGCTTGACGTCATTATCGATGCTTGCCCACTCATGTGCGCATCCCCTGCACGAACCCTTTGACTGTATCTACCACCTTAATTCCCGCAGCCTGAATGTGTCCGTCGATCCGAACTCCTGCCGTACCCCCCCAATCACATACAGGAGAAGGTAGACCGTAACAACAACTTCACTTGCGACGCCGAAGAGCGCGGTTTCCGGCAACTCCGGAGCCAAGCTGACCAGACTCAGGTGTACTCCGTTCTCAAGCAGGCAGAGCCCAATCACCGCCTTGATCGCATCCCGTCGTGTCAACACAGCATACAAGCCAAGGGCAAAAACCGTGGACGCTACAGCCAGATTTGTTCTGAAGACCCCGAGCTGCGCTATGCCGGTTGGCGCCAGTAGTTTGACTTGGCCGTGGGTGAGATGGAAGAAGCCCAACATCAGCAAGGCCGCGACAATGACCGACGGGCCAAAACCGATTACCGGCTTCAATTCACGGTCATCCGTACCCCGGATCGACCGAAAGAGGAACCAGGGTGTAAGGATGGCCTTCGTAATCAGCGCTGTGCCTGCCCACCAGTAAAGCGCCTTGTTGACTGTGGCAAAGCACAGGAGCAGGCTGACGATGAGGAGGGCCTGAGCGACGTAGGCGACAATCGAGAACTTGAGCCTCCGCATCTCAATCGCCGCTACCGACGTAATGACCAGGATCAAGCTCAGAGTCTCAATCAAACTCGCGGGCAGCGCTTCCGGATTCATAGCGAAACCTCAATCTGCTTCACGCTCTCCCTCTCTCCAAACCATCCCTGAAGCCTGTTTTCATCATCCGATCCAGCGGCGTCGGAGGCGAAAAACACCTGCCGCACCTTTGGCAGGGTCCCATGAGAACCTCCAGTCGCATGTACATGTCCTGGGGAGTGTTTGTGGCGGTTTCGAACTGCTGGCTGAGGCGGATCGCTTTCTCGGGGCAGACTTCCTCGCACTTGCCACAATAGGTGCACCTGCGCCAGAAGAACTCAAGGACCCTTCTGTGCTGCTCCTGGTCAGAAACCACAATCACAGCGGCAGGGCAGACGTTGGCGCACCCGCCACATCCGAAGCATAGATCGGAATCGACAGTGATCTTGCCCCGGAATCGAGGTTTTGGCTCGTGCGGCACGAACGGGTATCCGAGAGTCACGCGCCCTGCTTTCAGGCAAATCAGCGCTTCTCGCAGCTTGCTCAGTAACACCGCAACCTCCTACTTCCCAATCACCGCAAATGCCAGGGCCGCCAGCGACGAAAACGCCACACGCATAAAGTAACCCATGGCCTGATCGACGCGCAGTCTCGGATTCACCACCTCGATGAGAGCAACAAGCGTGAGCACCACGACCACTTTCACGATCGTCGTGATCAGATCAGCGAGTTGAATCCCAAAATGAGGCCAAGGAAGGAACACTTGCACCAACAAGAAAGCCAGGACAAGCTGCTTCGTCCACAGGGCCCAGCGGAAAATGGCGAGTCTAGGACCGCTTTGCTCCACCAGCGGCCCCCCCATGATTTCCTGGTCAGCCTCTGCAATGTCGAAAGGTAATCTGCCTGCCTGTGCCTGCAGCGCAAGGAAAAACGCTACGCCGCCTATGGCCATACTTATGCTCGGTCCGTTCTGCACCTGCCAGTTGACAATCCCGGCAAGCGCTAAGGTTTTTGCCTTGAATGCGCCGACTAAGAGTGCGATCGCAAGGATTGGTTCGACAGAGAGAAGCATCATCATCTCGCGTGAGCTTCCAATGGAGGCATAAGGGCTGCCGCTGGCAAACCCTACCAACATGATGAGCACGGAGCTCATGGACGCAACATAGAGCACCACGATCATGTCACCAGCGAATGCGAGCGGGGGGGTGGTTCCCATAGGAATCAGCGCAGCAAGGAGCAGCAGCGACCCTAGCGTGAGAGCCGGCAGGGTCGAATATACGACCCCGCCTGTGCTCCGGAGGTTCTCTTTGCCCAAGAGCTTCAAGAGATCCCAATAGGGTTGCGTTATCGGAGGCCCAATTCGAGAGTGGATTGCGGCCCGGAGCTTGCGCATGATCCCTTCGCAAAGAGGGGACAAGAACAGGGCCAGCATCACGTTCAGCAAGCACGACAAGAGCACCCAGCCGAACCAAGCCATCATGAGGCCCCTCCCCGGCGACCCTTCCCCCTGGAGATTTCAAGAAGATCAGCGCCGGAGTAAATCCTGATTTTGTTTGTCCTCCGGTCGACCGTTTCGAGACGCTCGGTACATGAGAAGCAAGGGTCCAAGCTCCCAAGTGTAATCGGCACATCCGCTATGGTTTCATTCAGGACCATAGCCGGCAAAGCCTGAAGGTTCGGATAGGTTGGGGCACGCACTCTCCACCGATACGGCCGGTTTTCACCTCCCGTCATTACAAAGTGGACGGCCTCGCCCCTCGGCGCTTCCACCACCGACACCCCTAATCTATCCGCTGGTATTTCCTCCTTGATCTCCGCGCAAATCGGACCGTCGGGAATTGCCGACAGAGCCTCGCGGACAAGCCGAATTGATTCCAGCAACTCGCCAACTCGCACGAGCACGCGCGCCCATATGTCACCGGCGTCTTGCGTCACAATCTGCGGGACCACTTCGTCGTACGCCGCATAGGGATGATCGATCCGCGCATCGATTGCCACCCCCGAAGCCCTGGCAGGCGGGCCCACGGCACAGATCTTCTTGGCCCATTCGTTCGTCAATACGCCCACTCCCTTGGTCCTTGCTTGCAACGTGGTGTCCCCGACGATCGCATTTCGAACTGCTATTGCCTCTTTTTCCACCTCTCGGAGCGTCTCCATGAGCTTTGGCTTCATCTGATTTTGGAGATCGCGCCTGAGTCCGCCGACAGTATTCATTCCGTAGGTCTTGCGGTTCCCCGAGATCTCTTCACAAAGCCACATCACCGGCTCCCGAATCCGCCATGTTTGCATAAGCACGGTTTCGAAACCGATGATGTGCCCTGCGATGCCCAACCAGAGCAGATGCGAGTGGATACGCTCCAGCTCCAGCATGATGGTTCGGATGTACCTGCCCCTTCGCGGCGCCTCAATGCCTGCGGCCTTCTCCACGGACTGGCAATAACACGTCGAATGGATGAACCCGCAGATGCCACAAATTCTCTCGGCCACGTAGGGGATCTCGTTGTAGGTCAAGACGCTGTCGCCGAGTTTTTCGATTCCCCGGTGGTTATAAAAGAGGCGGGTATCGCATCCCACGATCGTCTCGCCTTCGACGAACAGGCGCCAGTAAGAAGGTTCCTCCAGAACCGGAAAAAAAGGCCCCATGGGCACCACACTCGCGCCTGCGGGGGGTTCGCGCATTTGCGGACGCACATTCTCTACCGGCGGAGGTTGGTAGTTGTAAGGAAAATCTTTTCGGTAGGGATAGACGCCTTCAGGCCAGTCGTCCGCCAGGAGCAACCGGCGTGGGTCCGGGTGACCTTCCGGATGCACCCCGACAGCATCTCGGAATTCGCGCTCCGCCCAATTCGCTCCCGGGACGAGTTGGGTGATCGATTCAATGCGCAAGTCTTTTTCGGAAACAGGGGATTCGAGCAGAACATAGAGATGATCCGCGTCCAGCGAAAACAGATGCAAGATTGCGAAGTCGCCTGTGATAGGTCTTTTATCAGTCCCCACCGAAATCATGAAGCGCGCCTGCAACTCGTTGACCAGGCCCTCCACAACGCTCCGCATTGCCCTCTTATCGACAGCGAAATGGAGAGTATCGGCGTGAGGTTGCGTTGCTGCGCTCGGAGCACCATTGCTGCGCGCCGCAGCTACTTCCTTAACCCGCGTAATAGCGGCCTGGTCTACGATATGCATGGCAATCTCCTCACCCACTCACCCACAGCATGATTCCAGTCACAAAGATGGAGCCGATCACTATCCACAGAAGATAGATCTGCGGGGTTCCCACGTGCGTTCTGCTCACCCGATCTGCGGCCCTCTCAATGGCATCGACCACCGGCGTATACAGCCACCGGTCGAAGTCGAGCAGGCGACGGATCGGAGTCGGGAATTTCGGTACGTGCACTCTTCCGATTGGGTAAACTCCCTGAAACGCGTGTTTGAATGGCAAGTAGAAGCTGCTGGCAGGGTAGCGGACCGTGGCGGAAGCGTGTTCTTCTCCGCAATACCAGACAGGCACAGACCTCACTCGGGCTCTGCCCGCCCGCTGGATCCCATAGGATAGCAATGCCAGGATTAGCAAGGCTGCCAGAATGGCAAGGGGCGACCAGAATGCGACCGGCGATCCATCGATCAGCACGAGGCCCCCCCATATCCTGCTCGCGTCCACTGCCAATGCCGGGATGGCAGTAACGCCCTGGATGGCCTGTCCGACGAAACGCAACACGAGCTGTGGAAAGGCGCCCAGCACTATGCAGAGGGCGGCAAGCACGACTTGGGGCACGATCATCGATACTGGCACTTCCCGCGTTCCCGCGTCCGGGTCAGCCTTGCCAAGAAAGACCGATCCGAGCACCGTCAAGAATGATGCGAGTGTGGCGAGTGAAATGAACAGTGCTATGAGACCCAGTACCAGGAACAACGGGAATCTCATTCCTGCCAACACGCAACCGACGACGATCAGCCACTTGCTAGCGAATCCGTTGAAAGGCGGGACTCCTGCGATGCTCAATGAGGCTACTGCCGTCGTGCCGGTTGTGTAAGGCATGCAACCAGCCAGGCCGCCCAGTTTGTTCATGTCGCGCTTGCCGGTCCGGTAAAGCACCGACCCTGCTCCGAGGAACAAGCACGACTTGAAGCACGCGTGGTTCACGGCGTGGAAAATCGCCCCCGCAAGACTGATCGAAGCCAGCGCCGGGTACGCGTCGAGACAAAACGCGCCCACACCCAGTCCCAAGCAGATGTAGCCGATTTGACCGATTGTCGAGAAGGCCATAAGCCGCTTGGTGTCGCTCTGCCGGAGTGCGGTTAGATTTCCAACAAAGAGCGACCCCGTACCGGCCAGGGCGAGAATAATTCCCCAAGTCCTCAGCGCTGGCGATGCAATCAGAAAGGAGCAGAAGAGGCGAACCAGCCCATATATTCCAAGTTTCACCAGTGCACCCGAGAGCATGGCGCTCATGCCTGAAGGCGCAACAGGATGTGCGTCGGGGAGCCAGTCTCCCATGGGTAGGATTCCGGCTTTTGTGGCAAACCCGAAGAAGAACAGAAATATAATCAAGTGCGCAAGGAAGGGTTGAGTGCTGAGTAGCCCACCAAGAGTCTGTCTCATCGCACCGAAATGAAACGAGCCTGACGTCCTCCAAAGCAATAGGGCACCTGCTACCATGCACAGTGTGGCGCCGTGGGTTATGATGAAATACTTCAAGCCTGCCCGCTGGCTCGCCGCGCTCTCGCTCTCGAACGTGACCAGGAAGTATGACGTCAGCGTCATGGACTCCCAGAAGACGAGGAAAAAAAGGAAATCGACGGAAACGAGAACGCCTATCATGCTGGCGACGCAGAGGAGGAGAAGCGGATAGAACTTCCCCACCTTGTCGTGCACGTAGCAGTCCATGTACCGGACGGAGTACAGCGTGCTCGCGAGTGCAACCAACGTAACAATAGCAAGGAAGATGGCGCTCAGTGGATCGACCCGCAACGTGAGAGCGGCGCCCAGTTGCGGCAGTGAGAGCACCCTATGTTCATACGACGGCCCGGTAAATGCTCCGACTACGGCGAGCCCGGAGCACACGGAGGAAACGCCTACGAAAGTGAAACTAACCCAACCACACAGCTTCCGGTTACGCGCAAGCAGCAGGCTTACCAGTGACCCAAGGATTAGAATTGCGATGCTGGTTTCGACCTGGCGAACCGCATTGATCATTCTATCTCCCCATCAACTGCACTAAGGGCATGCCAACAAATGGGACTGCTACACAGCCGATCATCAGAATTATCAAGGTGGCGCTCATGGCCCAAGGCGGGTCGCTGTGGACTTGGGCCGCCAACGACACCGGACCTAGAAAGATCCTTTGCGCGATGTAGAGCATCCAGCCGAAGGAGACCAAAGTCTCGCAAAGGATGAGAGTAAGGATTGCCGGTCCTATAGCGCCGGGAAGGCGCATAGCGCCCGACAAAATCATGAACTTGCTCCAAAAGCATGCCAGCGGTGGGACCCCCGTGACACTCAGGAGCCCCACGAAAAAAGCCGTAGCAGTGAGTGGCATGCTCCTTCCCAGACCGCGCAGCGCCGATATGCTGCGAGTCCCGGTGACGTAGGCTATGGCGCCGGCGCAGAAGAATAGGGTCGCCTTACTGTATCCGTGGCAGATGATGTGCAAGACGCCGCCCCGGAAACCGATCTTTGATCCAAGACCTCCGATGGCGATGCCGAGCATCACGTAGCCGAGATGCGCGATGGTCGAATAGGCAAGCAATCGCTTCAGGTCATCCTGCACGAAATAAAAGGAAAGAGCGACGAAAATCGTGAGCAGCGCCATGACTACCATGAGAATTGCGATCCTCGATGGAACTACCCATCCGCTGCTTACGGTCCTAGCCACCAGAAATACGCCAGCTTTAACCATTGCTGCTGCGTGCAGGTAGGCACTGATAGGAGACGGAGCCTCCATGGCATCAGGGAGCCACGTTTGGAAGGGGACCTGAGCTGCCTTTGCCCAGGCTGCAATCAGGATAAGAAGCAAGACCCATGATCTCAAACCATTCGGCAGCGCCGCGAGAGCTGAAAATTCAAATGAGTTTGTACGAACGAAGAGAATAAGAATTGCCAGTAGGAGGAAGGCACTTCCAACGTGGGTCATCAATATGGCTTTGAATCCGGCCCGCAAGCTTCGCTCGGTCTGGTGAAAGGAGATCAGCGCCCATGAACACAAAGTCGTCAGTTCCCAGAAGACGAGGAACTGAAGGAAATTGGGCGAAATGGCCACCCCTACCATGCTGGTGATGAACAAGAGGAGCCAGAAATAGTACCGGCCGTAATGCTCGCTTGCGACTGGATGCTCCCGGTTTTTGTCGGTAAGGTATGAGGTCGAATAGAGGACGGTGAGCAATCCGATGGGCACTACGACCAGCAACATCAGAGATGTCAGCGGATCGATGAGAATTCCCCAAACCGGTGCATCGATTATGCCGTGCAACCACGGAAGATGCCCCCGCATTCTGGTGTAAGAAGCGCCATAGGCGGAGTATGTGAGCCATACAGTCAAGCCTGTCACGGTTGCGGCAACGATGGTAGCGGCGGGGCGAGCCCGCCTTTTCAGGACCACGGACAAAAGAGCTCCTGCCGCGGGTAGGATCAGGATCAACGCAGCCACTGAGGCCATCAAGCGGGCACCTCTCTTCTCAACGGACCTGACAGTTGCTTCACTCTGGGCTTCGAGCCCTCCGAAGTAACCCCTCACCCGGCCCGCTCCGGCTGGAGAAAGCGCCGGCAGCGGGCCACCCTCTCCCCAAGGGAGAGGGCGGTTTTCCTATGAGTGCATGAGCATTCCTCTACTCCACCAACTCCTTAATCTGCCTATAATTAAAGACCGGGCCGTCGCGGCATACGTAGCGATGACCGATGGCGCAGTGGTTGCACTTGCCGATGCCGCACTGCATCATACGTTCCAATGTGGAGATGACGGCCTCCTCTTTGAATCCCCGCATGAAGAGGTCCCTTACGACAAACTTGATCATGACGGGCGGGCCACAAACATACGCAAGCGTGGAGTCCGGGCGAAGGGTGGTTTTTTCAAACAAGACCGGCACCGTCCCCACATTTCCGGTCCAACCAGGGTCGCCCCGGTCCACCGTAACGTGGAATTCCGCATCCGAGCGCTTTGCCCACTCCATGAGTTCATCCTTGTAAACCAGGTCAGTGGGCGTCCGGGCGCCGTAAAGGATGGTCACCTTGCCGAAACGGTCGCGCTCATCGAGGACATTCCAAATGAAGCTGCGCAGCGGCGGCAGTCCAATGCCGCCGGCTACAAACAGCAAGTCTTTGCCGCGTGCTCCTTCCATGTCGAATCCGTTGCCAAAAGGACCGCGTATGCCCACCTCGTCGCCATTTCCAAGCTTGTGCAGCGCATCGGTCAACCGTCCGGTGCGTTTGACGGTAGTCTGTAAGGCCTCTCGCCGCGTCGGGCTGGAGGCCATGCAAAACGGAGCTTCTCCGTACCCGAAAACAGACAGTTCCAGGAATTGCCCGGGAAGGAAATGGAAATCCTTCGAGTCCTCCAAGTCCCGGAAGCGCAAGGTGAACGTCTTGGTGTCAGGCGTCTCATCCGAGACCCCGACTATGCGTGCGATATGTGGAAGGAAGACATCATTCATGCCATTTTCCCTTCCTGATGGCAGCTACGACTGCGGGCATGTCCGCGGCGCCGAGACACACTTTGACACATCGCCCGCAGCCAACACATCCGACCATGCCGTCGCGCATGTAGTACTGCGCGCTTACCTTGTGGAAGAAGCGGCGCTTTATCCTGTCCTTTCGCTGCTCGTGCGGGTTATGTCCCGAGGCTTCCAGAGTGAAGGCAGTGTACTGGCAGGAATCCCAGATACGGCAGCGAATCCAATTCCCGTCCCGAGCAAGATCCCTTACGCTGAAGCAGTAACAGGTGGGGCAAATCAGACTGCACCCGCCGCATTCCAGGCACCAGTCACTTATCTTCTCCCACAGCGAGTCTTGCACACGCCCGGTCGAAATGCGCCTCATGGCCGAGGCGAAATGGCAGGTTTCTTGCCCGAAGCGGTTTCTCGCCGCTGTCTCGAGCTTTTTTCTCTCGGCGACCTCGGCTTCTGTGGGTGCTCGGAAGAGGCGTGCTGCAGGAGATACCGCAGCCTCACCCTTTTCACTTCCAACCTCCGCAAGGTACTTCCCGCCCAGATCGGTCAATTGAATGTCATAACCGCCATTCAAAAAGGGTCCGGAATCAGTACATACGCAGAAGCCCAGGGGGCACGGAGTGTTGCAGGCCAGGCTGATGAGCGTGAGGCTATTCGCACGACGAAGGGACGAAGCATCCGCCGGTTCCATTTCCTGCATTCGAGTCAGGAATGCGATTCCTTTGACATCACAGTTGCGTACGTTGAAGAGGATGCGGCGGGTATCATCGTAAATCGGCTCAACCTCGTGGCGCTGGCCATTGCGCTTGATCACAACAATGGGGTCGGTTTGAGGCAGCACGAATTGCTTTGGTGGATGAAGCGCATTCTCGAAGTCCCAGAGCACCTGCGCCGGGGAAGTGATGGTTGAGAAGACGACATCCCCATAATGTTCAGCAACCGGAGCGATGACCTCCGCAGACTCTAACAGGCTCTCGAGCCATTTCGTTATATCGGGCTTTTCTATAGTGTAAACAGTCGGCTGCATATTATGCCCGTGCGGCCTCTACCGCCACCAGGCTGCCTGTGCCCAATACCTTGCCGACATGATCGCGGAACGCGTAAGGCACAAGAAGCACGCCGGGTTTGAGATCCGTATTTATCTGAACGGGAACTACAGTATCTCCATGGGCTGAGGTCAACTTGACCTGCCCTCCCGCACTCACGCCGAGTTTGTCCGCATCCTGCCTGCACATGCCAACGAAGCCTTTCGGAAAGAGCCTTTGCTGTGATTGATAGTCTCGACTTAAAGTCGGCGAAAACAAAACGAGCGGGTCGCGACCCCAGTCAATAGCACGATCGCACGCCAGTACACCTGGGTACTCGGCAGATGTCAGTGCTGCCGGTTCCGTAGCATGCAGCATGAGCTTCCCCCGGGCGGAGTCCTCAACATATGCCTCGTTCCATCCATCGTCTGACATCCGTTGTCCCATCGCGGCGTATCGAGGCGCCGCCTGTGCGATCTCGCGAAGGATGTCAGCGGCGGAACCGTACGACACGCCAACGTCAAACCTTGCGCAAAGCTCAGCAAGCACCTGCCAGCCGGCTCTTGCTTCCCCAGGCGGATCGTTTGCTGCATGGAATCTTTGGATTCTACCCTCCATGTTGGTGATTGTTCCTTCAGTTTCAGCAAAGCTGGCAATCGGCAGAACGGCGTGGGCGGCGCTCACGGTTGGCGTGACAAAGGCATCCAGCGCCACTATGAACTCAATTCTTTCCATGGCCGCGACCGCTCGCTGTCCCATCGGGAGGACTGAGGGGGGATCGTCGGCCAAAACAATCAATCCGCTCACAGATTGCAATAAGCTTTCTGCATCCAATCCGAGTGCCGATGGCAGTTTCTTACCCCAAAGCTCTTGCAGGCGCTGCTGAGATCGTCCGTCGCGGATCGGTTGGTAGCCGGGTAGTCGGTCCGGTGCGACTCCCATATCGCAGGCCCCACGCACGTTGCTCCGCCCAAGAAGGAGCAAGAGCCCGGATCCCGGTCTGCCCAGATGTCCGGTGATGGCAGCGAGCGTGGCAAAGGCAGCGGCGTCTTTTCGAGGCTGATCGCCCTGCCCACTGGTAGGTGGCATCAAGAACGCCGCCCGCTTCGCGCGCACGATCCACTCTGCTGCCTGGCGGATTTCTTCAGTTGTCTTGATGCCGGCCAAGTCCCTCCGTAGCTCTTCATACCCCCCACACCAAACCGCCGCCGATATTTGATCTTCCAGGCTGGGATGAAGGACCCCAGCCAGAAGGCCGTTGATCACTTTGCCTTCACTGCCGGGCGCAGTCTGAAGGTGGAGGGATGCGAGGCGTGCCATTTGCGTTCTCGTTGGGCCAATGGCAATAAGGCGAGCTCCTTTTTCCACTGCTTTCATCACAGAAAAAGCCGCACGCGGGTGGGTCCTGGCCAACTCGCCTTCAATGAGCAAGATCGTTTCGCTTGACTCGAGGTCATTCAGACTGATTGAACGACCATATTCCCCGATTACTTCCTCGACACCTGCAATAAGCGGGCGACAGATGGAATGATATGAGAAATCGACGTTATTGGTTTGTAAACCAGCCCTGGCAAGTTTGCCGGCCAGGTAGTTCTCCTCATTGGTTGCTCTAGGAGAACCAAGCACACCGACGGACTTGCCGGCTTCAATCAATTCCTTGATGCGCCCTGCAACGTGATCAAGCGCCTCGACCCACGAAACGGACTCCACCTTTCCGTTCCGGTTGACGAGAGGCTGCCTTAGCCGGGCGCCCCACAAGGGAGCCTCATGGGCGCTCCAGCCCCTGGCGCAGAGCCTTCCCCGGGATACGGGATGGCCTTCGCTCGGCGCCACGCCAACCAGCTCTCCTTTATTCACCTGCAAGTAAAACCCGCAGCCGCAAGCGCAGAAAGGGCACGTGGTTGGGACCGCTAACATGTCAGATCTCCCCGTGAAAATAGATGTTTTGAGGGCTGACATTGGCTTACAAGGAGGCCTCCTCCGCCATTCATCATGCGACAGAGCGCCCTAGGTGGAGCCTCTGGCGCGTCAGTTGACTCATGGATCAAGCAGCCTTCTCCCTTTCCGATACTCCCCACCCATAGAACCAGTCGAACCAATTGTGGAAATCGACCATTAGCGTGTCGTATCTTTCCTTGATGAAGCTATAAAGTCGGGCGCTGTGGATCAGGAGGGCGCACTGCTCACCCACCATTCTTATGAGAGAGATCTCATCCGCTGAAAACTCGTAGGGCTTATGAGTGTAAATACGCAGCACGCCGATAGAGCGTCCGCGCACGAGAAGCGGAACGCTTAGCAGGGATGCGATGCCCTCGCGCCTGGCCTCTTCCGGGTACTGCAAATACTGCGTAGCGTCGTAGGCGGCAACGCACCGGCCTTCGAGCGTTTCCACCTTCGCCTTGCCAGCGTCGACCGGCCCTTTATTTAGGTACGCCTCACTCAATCCATAAGAGGCCCATAGTTCCAGCCTTCCCGTATCAGGGTCGAGCAGCCGAATCAGGCACCCCTTGGCCCGCAAGTCATCTGCAATCACTTTGACGATCTGGTTCAACACGTCTTTGATGTCCAGATGTAAAGGAGCAGTCTCCGAAACATGGTGGAGGATATTTTGGAACATCGAGCGGTTGATGACGCTTGCGCAAAGAGCTGCTATGGTGTGGATGACTGTCAACTCATCGCCGGGAAAGACCCTTTCCTCGGCAGTGGTAATGTGCATTGATCCAATCACTTGACTGCGGGTCTTCAGCGGCACCAGGAGCAGCGACTTGACGCCCACGTCCCTATAAGCAGGCAAATGGCAGACTCGGGGGTCGGACCCGCAGCCACTAATCGACACCGTATCTCCGCGGAGTACTTCCTCCACGATCCCTACGACGTCCAGCGGCCCGCTAAAGGCGAGCTTCTCGTCCAAGTCGAAAAAAGCGATGTTTTCCAACTGCCTCTGGTCTCGGCTGAGCAGGAAAAACTCGCACCCTTTTACGCCTAGATTATCAACGATCGATTTGGATACGGACCGTAGCACTTCGCCTGTTTCAAGCGGCGAGTTCAGAGTATCCGCGATGGTATCAAACATCCTGCAACACTTACAACACTTAAGGGCTGGCATGGCTGGACAACTCCTTTCGACGCGGAAACGATGGGTACTTGCGGCACTCCCCCATCTCGGCAACGTTGAGAGCGTCCGGGAAGATCCTAAAAGCTGCCTACTTTAAGTCGGAGCATGATTATGTCCATAGGCTCAACTCCCAAGAGGAATTGCTGTCACCAAAGACTGATTCAAGCCAGACGACTAAAGAGCGCCAAGGGAATAGGACCGGATGCGGTCGCGCTAGGCTTCCGTCGCCCTCCGGTAGAGGGCTTTCTCAACATAAGCAAAGCGGAGGCAACGACTTTCCGCCGCCTTGAAAGAGGCCGTCATATTTCGCAGCAAGGACCTGCTTATTATGTCGGCATCCTTCACCAGTTCCGATTCCGCACGGGAGCCTCCTCAGCGCACCCGCGAGCGGCGCTCTGGGGCATTGTGTCCCTGTGTGAAAATGCTCTTGTCGCTGACCTACCTTTGTGGGATTTCACCTTGCTGGAGGTCCGCATCACCCTTCCCGCTTCCCATCCCGCACCTCTGGCTCTAATCTGCAGTAACACACGTGTCCGTGGGCACGCATGTCGTGTTCAACTATGGGGGAAGTGTCAATGAGGACTGCCGGTAAGTCCTTGGAAGCTTGGCAGGCGTGGAGGGACTCGAACCCCCGACCCACGGATTAGAAATCCGTTGCTCTATCCACCTGAGCTACACGCCCCTCTAATGTTTTCAACAGGCTGCCGGGACCGCTGAACCCACACTTACTCTACCGTCTTGGGCGCGGGAAAGCAAGTCCGCGTGTTGGTGCTGTCCTAATTTGAACGTAGCGCCGCCATCTTGGCGGCTCTTTGCCGGCTGGAAGCCGGCGCTACACCCGAAATTAGGACAGTACCCGCGTGCTTACCGGGGCTTGACATTCCAGTTCGTTCGTGGTTGCCTATAGGTCGATTCGAGGGCATGATAGAGAACATCATCACCAAGGAAAAAGGGGCTCTGCGTCCAGTTAAACTCAGAGCAGGGGATGGGTCGCGAAGGGCAGACGACAAGGAGGGACGGCTGTGCGCAAGGTCTGGCTGATTGTCAAGCGTGAGTACAGCACCCGCATCAAGACCAAGGGCTTTGTGTTTGGCACGATCGCGGTTCCCATCTTAAGCATCGGCCTCATGGTCTTTTCGATATTCCTCGCCACGAGACTGACCGATCGCACCATAAGGCTCGCCATCATCGACAACGTGGGTGGCCTCTCGTCCGCAGTGGCCGCGGGCCTGAACGTCATGCTGCCGAACGGCAAACCGGAATTCGAGGTGGTGAAAACCGTTACCCAGCCTCAATCCGAAGAGTCAGTCCGCAAAGAATTTCGCGCCGCCATTCGAAGCAACCGCCTGGACGCTTATCTGGTGATCGGCGTGGGCGACAAAGCGGAGTTCCACACCAAGAATCCGGGTGACTTTACGCTGGTGCAACCGATCACCCGCGCGGTGCATAACGCCGTCCTTGGTTCCCGCCTGGAGGCGCGGGGCGTCCGCGCGAACGAGATCGGCGAGGTGACGCGCGGTACGGACGTCAAGATCATCAAAATCACTAAATACGGCGAGGCGGAGGATTTTGGCCAGACGTTCATCGTCGCCCTCTCGCTGGGGATGCTCCTCTACATGACGCTCCTCATGTACGGCGTCATCACCATGCGCTCGGTGCTCGATGAGAAAACCTCGCGCATCGTCGAAGTTCTGATTTCTTCTGTGCGGCCCTTTCAGCTCTTGAGTGGCAAGCTCATTGGAGTTGCCGGCGTCGCCTTTACCCAATATATGATCTGGATTACGTCAGCGGCGCTGCTGGGGACTTATGGGGCGGTGGTGGTCAACACCTTGCGGCCCACTGCGGACTTTCCCCATATCCACTTGTCGCCGGGGCTGCTGATCTATCCGGCCATCTACTTTGTGCTGGGGTATCTGCTATACGCTTCGCTCTACGCCGCGGTCGGGGCCGCCGCCTCGAACGAACAGGACGCCCAGCAATTCCAGTGGCCCATCATGTTGCCGCTCATGTTCAGCTTCGTGATGTTCAACATGGTGGTGCGCGACCCGAACTCCCGCACGGTGGTCCTGCTGTCTGAGGTTCCCTTCTTCAGTCCCATCCTCATGGTGTTGCGCATCGCCGCCGAAACTCCTCCCTTCTGGCAGATCGGACTCTCAATTGTCCTACTGGCTTTGACCACGGTGGGTGTGGTGTTTTTCTCGGCGCGTATCTACCGCGTGGGCATCCTGATGTACGGCAAGCGGCCGTCGGTCATTGAGCTTTTGCGCTGGTTGAAGTACACCTAGTCAGCACTTCATTGCTGAATCATCGTCTCCGAAGTGCTCGTCATCGTAATGCTGCTAACATCTTTGGAGACAAACGGGAGGGTGAACCCATAAGTATACGTCACCTGTATTTGCACGAAACAGCCAGGGTTCTCGCCCCCGCTCGGAGTGGCCGGGCAGGTGCCCGGGGCGCCAGAAGGGTTCCATTTAGTGCTCACTCCCAGGTACCCAGCCGTGCCGGAGCTCGCGTTTTTGTTAACATATATTCCGGGCGCCACGATGCTGTTTACGTAAGCCGTAATGTCGCCGCTCGCACCCCCTTGAGCCTCACAACTGTAGGCCACTGGCGGGGGGTTCGAGCAGGCGGTGCCGGCGAAGGTTGAGCCGCGAACACTTGCATATCGGGTCGCTTCCCGCGCCGCATTGGAGATGAAGTGATAGGCGTACATCGCGTGGCCGAACTCCATGATGCCAAACATTAACGTACACAAGAGCGTCGACACCAGCGCGAACTCCACCAGCGTGCTGCCCTGTTCGCTTGTGGCATCTCTGGAGTTTCTCATCATCCTGCGCCAAGCTGGCGCCAGCCTTCGTCCCATCAGCTCATGTCTCCGTATAACGTTCTTCCAGGCTGCCTCTTTCTTGTGCGGCGCCTTGCAGCGATCCTATGGCCCCTGTTGGCGCACCTTCGCACTCCCGTTCAGGGTAATCGGCGATGGAAGCCCCGGGATCATCCAGGAGGAGAACCAGGGCTTGTAAGTCGCCGAGGTGGTCACTTGTACAAAGTTGACTACGTTTGCGGGGCACGTGGGGGGCGTCCCAGGACACGGCGATTGCGAACTCGTGCCGTTGGAGCATTCGCACCCAGTGGTTACGGTGACGCTGCTGGTGCTCATGCCGGGCACGTTCGCCGCATCGTTGACTGCCGCATTTTCGATGCCCGTAGTGTCAGTTATGTTCTGAGCTCCGTACAGGGCTGCGGCTTCGGCGGCATTCTGAACCTCGATGCTGAGGTAAAAGGCACGGCCGAAGTCGATCACCCCTAGCAAGAGCAGCCCGAGAAAGGGAAGCAACAAGGCTATTTCCACCAGACTGGCCCCGCGTTCTGACTTCCAAGCTGTCGAGCGCTTTGGGCACGAGTGGCGGCGGATGTTGAACGGAGAGCTCGCTTTCACGTGCGTTTTGGTTTCCATGATCATTCCGCCAGCACAGCATTCCCCACGGGCAGCGGGGATGCATTGTTGGGAAGCGAAGAGTAGTCAGCGTTGAATGTGAAGGACACGAGCCATTTGACCTGGTTGGCAACCAGGATCGAGTACGGCGCGTTAGCGCCGAAGTCGAAGTCGAAGCTCACCGTCGCATCAGGAAAGTAGTAAGCGCCCTCAACGGCGGGGTTGTTCCCTGAGCCGAAGTTCAAGTTGGCCGCAAAAGTAGCGGTCTGAGGATTGTTCCTGTCTTGAAAATAGTGAATCCCCGCGTAGGTTCCGCTGGTCGGTGCGCTAATCAACGAGCCCAGTGCGAATATCACGTTGACAGGGCCGTAGGTGGCTGAAGTGCCGGTATTGTAGAAAGTCACTCCGCTCCCCGTGGCCAGAGTCGCAAGCAGAGTGAGGCCGCCGCCGTTCAGAATGAAGAGGGCCGGATTACCGGACCCGGATGCATTGAAGTTGATGGTATCAAAGTTGTTACTGTTGGCGACGTCTCCCATTCCGCCATTTAGAGTGTAGGTCCCACCGTTAAAAGTTACCTGCGAACCTTCGGCGATCTGAAGTCCTGGACTAATAGTCTTGGAGCTGCCGCCGATAGTATAGGTGCCCCCGGTGAAATTTATAATGGGCCGGCCCGTCCCCCATACGATCGAGATGCCCCCACAATAGTTGCCCGCGGGGATGTTTATTGTCGAGCCGTTGCCTGTGTAGGTTGTCGAAGCCGCAGTCGAACCGCTGCAGGCGGCGGAAGGAGTTGGCGCTGGCAGAGACGCGAGCGGGTCTGAGACCGGCTTGAGCAGTTTTGTGCCCGGGCTTGGGTCTGTATTTTGGCCGTTTTGGCACAATCCAAAAAAATCAATCCCCGTAACCGACCCCACAAGCTCGATCGATGTGGCGCAGAGGCCGGTCGCAATTCCAGCGTTGATATTCGCATTGGATACAACGCCACAAGGGGAGTTTACAAGGTCCAAGAGTTGCAGGTTCAGTGTACTATTCCCGGCACTGCTATCTAAACCATAAATGCAGTTGGTGTTGCCTTGGGCCACCGCCCTGCCCGATAACGTGACCGGCTTGGCGCCGAAGATTTTGGAGAAAAAGACAGGCACCTGCGTGTCGGTCACGACCGCCTCCACGTAATTTGCGACGCCTGCGTGGGGGCCGTCGTTCGGTGGAGTGTAGATGTTGACCGTCACGCCGGCCGCACCGTTCTTGAACCCATTCTCTGCCGAGGCGGACTGCCCGGCGGTTACCACATCGGCCTTGGACAGGTCTATGGCCCCGGCGATGGCCGCGGCGTCCGCCGCCATCTGGATTTGCCGCTTTGTGTAGCGCAGGTACCCCACGTCAATGCCGAGCCCCAGGAACCCCAGGAGGACGGGCATTGCGAGGGCCACAAACACCATAGTTTGGCCCGAGTCGCTTCTGCGTCTAGCCATTTGACTCCTCCACCACCCCAGCGTGCCGGGTTTGAGCGGCCGCTGTGATTTTGCTTTCCGCGTATGCTCCCCATCTACCAAATTGGATGCGCGTAGAATACCACAGTTACACTCCGATCGCATACGAAATTCAGCCTCGGGCCTTTATCACTAAGTTAATATCCCCCCCTCGAAACTTGTGCCCTGTTTTTTTAATCCGCGCAGGCGCACTCTGCAAGAGTACTACGGTAATGGTACTGGTCAGCACGTACGTGTGACCCGGGGGTCAAGCGTGGCCGGTACCACCGACACGGTACCACCGTACTGTTGCAGAGTGCGCCTGCATGGGTTAAAAACATGTCGATAGTTCTGAGGGCGGCTACAGCCGGTGGGAGCGGCTTGTTCCCTGGACTTGCGTTGACGCTTCCGCCCTGAGCGAGGAAGAGAGTAACCCATGATCACTCACGTCTGCATCTGGCTCAGCACTCGAAACTGGAGGCACTTCGTGCGCCGAGCCGCGATCACCTACCTATTCATGCTGGCCGGAGTTCTGGGCGCCGACCTGATCAAGATGGCCAAATTGCCTTCGCCTCCGGCGATGATCGGCTACGCCCTGCTGCTGGCCAGTTACGCCGCCACCGGCGCCGTTTGGTCGCGGTGAAAAGGGTCATGCTTTGCACCCGGAAAGGCGTTGCTCCCGGTTATGCGAGACGACATAAGTGATTGCGTGTTCGAGTCGACTTTCGATTATAGATTTTGGATAGAATCGTGTCGGCCAGGCGTTTAGTGAGACTTGAGTTAATAACTGGGAATTCGATTGACGGGAGGTTCCGTCCCAACGTAAACTGGCTTGAATTGTGCTGATCTATGAAGGTTAGATTCTGGCCCATTGATTTCACAAAGCCACGAACGACCGACGAGGGATCACACAGCGCAGCCCCGTTGGCTACTGGGGAACAGGAGGGGTTCCTCGCCGCCACTGCTGAGCCAGCGAACCGGTGTCCGTGAATCAGGGAGAGACTAGGTATGGAGGAAGAAGTCGTACACGTCTGGTTCTGCACTCCTGACGCACCTTTCGCTCAGATCCTCGGCCGCGCCCTCGGTTCCGAGTTCGAGTTACAAACCATAGAAGCGTTCAACCTGAACGGTACCCGAGGACAGGCAGAGTGGCCCGATGTCGTCCTGGTCGATCTTCGTGCGGCGGGAGCCGGTCCAGGTCGTGAACAAGCGGCCTTTAAGCTCATGCGAGAGATCCGAGAGCTTGACTCTCCGCCTCCCATTATCGCAATCCTGGACGAGCCCAGTCGCGCAATGACTCGACGGGCCATCGACAGTGGGGTGTACGGGACGCTGGCCAGCCCTCCCGATATGGTCGAGCTCCGTCTGGGGCTGCGGCGGGCGTACCAGTCCCGGCAAGCGCAAAAGGAACTGTTGCGATTGCGATCTCAGCAGTCCTTGACGGGTCTGTTCGGCGACTTCGTAATTTCCACCGAGCCTATGCAAAGAGTGTTCGCCCTGGCCCAGAAGGTCGCACCCTGCGATGTGAGTGTGCTGATCACGGGGGAAACGGGCACCGGCAAGGATATGCTCGCCCGCGCCATCCATCAACTAAGCCCGAGGGCGGCGGAACCGTTCGTGGCTTTCTCGTGCGCCGACTTGCCGGAGACGCTGGTCGAAGACGAGTTGTTCGGCCATGAAAAAGGCGCTTTTACCGGCGCTACGGGACCCCGTCGCGGACGGTTCGAGGCGGCGCATCAGGGGTCGCTGTTCCTGGACGAGATCGGCGACTTGGCTTTGGGTTTGCAAGCCAAGCTGTTGCGCGTGCTCCAGCAGCGCTCCTTTGAGCGGCTGGGCAGCAACACCCCTGTCAGTGTCAACATCCGCCTCCTGTGCGCCACGCACCGCAACTTGGGAGAGATGGTCGAGCAGGGCAGATTTCGCAGCGACCTCTTTTACCGCCTGAACGTGGTTGAAATTCATATCCCTCCTCTGCGCGAGCGTCGCGACGAAATTGCCGCCCTGGGCCATCACTTCCTGACGCGCTTCGCGAGGCAGTTCTGCAAGAGCGTCCGGCGGTTCTCGCCCGTTGCCTTGCGGGCCCTCGAGGAATACGGTTGGCCCGGCAACGTGCGCGAATTGGAAAACGCGATACAGCGCGCCGTGGTGATGGCGGACGGACCGACGGTGGAACTCTGGCATCTTCCGAAAGCGTTCTGCAATGGGCTGGAGCAGGAGCGAGAGGAGTGTTCCTATGACAGGGAGCTGCGAGAGTTCAAGCGGCGCCTCATCCTCCGGGTTTTGCGTGACTGCGAGGGAAGCAAGTCTGAGGCAGCGCGGAGGTTGGGGATTGCGCGCGGTTACCTGCATCGGTTAATCAACCAGTTACACATTGAGGAAGGTCCCGTGGAGAGCGAAGTTGAAGCGCCGGAGGCTCGCGCGCCGGTGGTGTAGGCGGGCCTAGGACAAATTAGAAACTAGAAATTAGATAGCAGAAAGCAGAACGAACGCATTTCCGGCTTGGAGCTTCAACCTTCGAGTCCTTCCCATTCTGATTTCCAGTTTCTGATTTCTGACTTCATCCTATGCCCGCCGAATCTGAGGTCGGAAGATCCGCTGAAGCCGTGACCGACGAGGACCGGTTGCTCAAGCGGCTCTACCTCCCGTTTCTACTCGAAGCGCAGAACGCTGACGGCGGCTGGGGATACCGATGCGGTGGCCAGAGCGGTGTGGAGCCGACCTCCTGGGTGCTCTTGGCCTTACTTGGAGTTCAGCCCGCAGCCAGCCAGGCAGGAGTGCGTTGGTTGAGAGAGTGCCAGTTGCGGGATGGGTCATGGCCCTCATTCGCCGGTCAGCCGCGAGGGTGCTGGGCGACGGCGCCGGCAAGCCTGGCGCTGTACGCGCACGGGGACTCGTCGGACCACGCGGCCCGCGGACTTCAATGGCTCTCGAAGACCTGGCCGGCTGAGGGTGGCCTCTGGCGGCGAATTGGCGCCAAGCTCTTGCGGCACGGCCGCGTGGCTCGGCAAGACGAGTCATTGCGAGGTTGGAGTTGGACGCCCGGCACCGCAAGCTGGGTGGAACCAACCTCTTGCGCGTTGATTGCCCTCCGCCACATCCCCAAGGAGTTACATCCCCGCGAAGCGGAACGACGCCGGCGGCTCGCGGAACGCATGCTCTACGACCGGATATGCCCGGGGGGGGGATGGAACAGCGGCAACCCGCTCGTCTACGGGACCGCAGGCATACCTCGCATCGGCCCCACCGTCTGGGCGCTGCTGGCCCTTTACGATTACCGGGACCGCCCGGAGAACCTCCGGAGCCTGGACTGGCTGGAGCAAGTCTATCCTCAAATTCAAGGGCCCGGGTCGCTCGCGCTCGCCCACCTCTGCTTGCAGTTCCATGATCGTTCTGTGCCGGCCCTGGAGCCCTCCCTCGCGGCGCTGAACTCGAACAGCCAGTTTCTCGGCCACACCCTGGTGGCGGCCTGGGCGGCGATGGCGTTGAGCGGCCGGCCGCGCTGGCTCGAGTCGGAAATTAGAAACTAGAAATTAGAAACTCGAGACTAGAAAATGGAAACTGGAAACTCGAAGCCCGAAATTCAGGATTCGCCTCCTACTGGCGAGCGGACTACCGGCGGCGAGCGGGCGATCCGTGATTTCAAGGATCTGGAAGTGTGGCGGGCCGCCCGCGAATTGCGCAGAGCGCCTGAGCCCTGTTTTTCCAGTTTCGAATTTCTATTTTCTAGTTTCTAGTTTCGACCATGAGTGCCTCCAACAATTCGCTGCTGCCTTCGTTCAAGCGTCCGCCTTCGCGGGTCGCCATACGGCGCGCCCTCAGCTACCAGGCTGACTTGGCGGCGTTGCTCGACGAGACCCTGCCCGAGTTCGATCTCCCGGTGCGAGGCCGCACCGTGCTGCTGAAGCCGAACTTCGTGGAGCCTGACCCCCAGGGCGTGATCAATACCCATCCCGCGGTGGTGGCGGCGGCGCGGGAGTGCTTCCTGCGCCTGGGCGCCAGGAGTGTAGTTGTAGCCGAGGGACCTGGCAATGAACGGGACACGGAAGGCATCGTGGAGACTAACCGCCTGCGTCACCACCTGGGGCCCTTGGCGGGTAAGTTTGTTGACCTGAACCTCGACGACGTCCGCCTGGTCCCCACCCGCACCCGCGCCTCCAGGCTCAAGGAGCTGTACTTGCCGCGCACCGTGCTGGAAGCCGACTTCGTGGTCTCCATGCCCAAACTGAAGACCCACCACTGGGCGGGAGTCACGCTGTCGCTCAAGAACATGTTCGGCATTGTCCCGGGAAACTGCTACGGCTGGCCCAAGAACGCGCTGCACTGGGCAGGCCTCACCCGCTCCATCCTCGACATCAACAGTACCGTCCGCCCCGATTTTGCCATCGTCGACGGCATCGTGGGCATGGAGGGCAACGGACCTACCCAGGGCGACGCCAAGCCCTGCGGCCTGTTAGTGGCCGGAGACGACCCGGTAGCCGTCGATGCCACCTGCGCCCGCATCATGGGCTTGGTCCCGGAGCGGATCGACTACCTCGCCCACGCCGGCCTGCTGCTCGGCCACCTGAAGAGAGAGAACATCCGGCAGCTCGGCGAATCCCTCGGGAGCGTGCAGACCTCCTTCGCAGTTCTGGACGCGTTTAAGCGCCTGAGAGGAACACATGGCCGCTCTTGAGACTGCCCCGCAGCCGGTCGTAGTCGAAAGCCCGCAATCCGGCACGTTTCTGCGGAAAGCGTTTTCCTTCCCCTCCCTGCTGGGTGTAGTCCTGGTGGGCTGTTCTTTCATGCTGCTGCTCAATTTCTTCCGCGTCGATGGCGACACGTGGTGGCACCTGGTGGTGGGCGAACGTATCCTCAGCAGCCATTCCTGGCCCACTACGGATATTTACTCCTTCACCGCCCCCGGCGCGGAATGGATTTCCTACGAGTGGCTAGCCGAAGTGGCCCTGGCGTGGGCGGCGCGCGCCGCCGGCCTGGCCGGCTTGATGGGGATGCTGTTCGCTCTTACCAGCGCCGTGTTGCTGCTGGCCTACTACTACGCTGATCTGCGCTGCCGGAATTCGAAGGCGGCTTTTGTGGCTTCGTGGCTGGTCTTGCCCCTGGCCGGAGTATGGTTCGCTGTTCACCCTTACCTCTTCGGGTACATCTACGTGCTCGCAACGCTGATTTGCCTGGAGCGCTTCCGCCAAGGCCATCACAAGTCCCTATGGCTCCTTCCTTTAGTGTTCTGCCTCTGGGTCAACTCTCATGGCAGCTTCATGCTGGGAGCCGTAGCCTTCGGAATCTATTGGTTGAGCGGACTGGCGGACTTCCGCGCCGGGAGCCTGGTGGCCCAGCGCTGGACGGCCCCCGAGCGGCTGCAACTCGCCGCCGTGGCCATGCTTTCCGTGCTGGCCGGGTGCGTCACCCCTTATGGAACGCGCCTTGCCGCCTACCCTTTGCAGATGGTGTTCTTGCAGCAAGGGATCACCACCAACATGACGAGCTGGCGGCCGATTCCCTTGCATGAATGGCACGGTATGCTCTTTCTGGCCCTGGTCTTACTCTTCATCGTGGCGCTGGCGGCGGGGCAAATCAAACTGCGGCTCGAGGAGTTGGGCCTGTTCCTATTCGCCGTCTTCATGACCGCCGAGCACGCCCGGGCGCTTCCATTCTTTGCCTTCATTATTGCGCCGCTCGTGGCCACGGTGCTGGCGCGCTGGGTGCCTGCCTACGAGCCGGCCAAGGATAAGTACGTCCTCAATGCCGTCCTAATCGCCCTGGCGGCCCTGGGCTTCGCTTGGTACTTCCCTTCGCGACAGCACCTGGAACAAGAGGCGGCCAAGACCTATCCGCGCGGCGCGGTCGAATACCTGCGCCAGCACCCGCAGCCCGGCCCTATGCTCAATGAGCTTACCTGGGGTGGCTATCTGCCCTACATGCTCGGTCCGCAACAGCGGGTTTTCATCGATGGCCGGCTCGACTTTTACCAATATCGCGGAGTGTTTCCCGACTATCTTCGAATCACCGGGCTGGAGCGCGACGCTCCGCGGTTGCTCCACAAGTACAACCTCCAGTCCTGCCTCATCACCCGCACCATTCCACTGGTGACGTACCTCGAAGCATCGCCGGAGTGGGAAGAGGTGTTTGAAGACGACGTGAGCGTGCTTTTTGTGCGCAGGCAGATTCGAAAATAGGAACTCCAAAATAGAAATTCGTGCGCCGGGACAAACCGGCGTGAGAAGGCGATTGCCTCACGGCCCGCGTGCACGTCTTCGAGGAGTCGGACAGCGAAGCGCAAGACGAGCAACAAGCGTATGAGGGCGTATGCGCCAATCAGCGCTTGTACGGATCCGTGCGGGGGTATCAGGTAACTGGTATCCCTACCGCGACCGGTTGAATATAGTGCTCACTGTGACCAAACCTGCATATTCGGAGAAAACGCCCATCAAGGAGTTGTTGGGCCAGCACTGGTCACTATTCGCGGCCTCTGCCGTTTTCGGCCTCGTCACCATCTCATTTTTCGTCCTCTGCCGAAGAGGTGACCGTGGTCACTTCGTCTACGCCCTCGACGACATCTACATTTCTATGGCAGTGGCAAAGAACCTTGCTTTCCATGGCGTGTGGGGAGTCACCCCCTATGAATTTGCATCTTGCCAGTCCACTATTCTTTGGCCCGTGCTACTCGCAGCGATCTTCCGCCTCGTGGGGCCGAGTGAGTTAGCGCCCTTGGTCATGACAACTTTGTTCGCTTGCCTCTCTATATGGTTCAGCTATGTTTTCTTGAAGAGGTTTCGGCTGGTCCAAGTCGACATATTCACCATCCTACTGGCGATCATTTTTCTCACTCCGCTCCCGGCGCTTGTCCTTGGTGGGATGGAGCATACTTTACAAATCGCCACCGCCATTCCTTTCTTCTGGTTAGTGGCCGATGAACTCTCGGACGAAAAGCCGGGGACGTCGAGGCGGCAATCCCGCTGGCTATGGGTGCTCGCCCCCCTCCTGACGCTAGCTCGCTACGAAGGCTTGTTTCTGGCATTTGCGGCTTGCTCGCTTTTTCTCCTGCGCAAACGCTGGCGCTACGCGTTCGGCTTAGGCGGGCTGGCGCTCGCGCCAGTCATCATCACCGGTGGCGTGTCGGCATGGAAAGGCTGGTTCTGGCTGCCCAATTCGATCTATCTCAAGGCGAATCTGCCACGGGTGGTCAGAAGCGCGCAGGACATCGTTCCCAATATCCACGGGACGTTCGCGTGGTCAACAGTTAACAGCCGGGACGTTCTTGGGTGTGGGTTCGCCCTTCTGTTATTGCTTTTATTGTTGATAAGGAAAGATCAGAAGCTATGGAGAAGAAGCACGGTAATGATTGTCCTGTTTCTCATTTCAGCCATATTACACGTGAAATTCGCCGGTTTCGGCTGGCTCTTCAGATACGAAGCTTACTTGGTGGCGCTCAGCTTATTGATTCTGTCGGTGGGTGCTTTTGAGTGTGTGCTAAGGTCCCGTGAGGGTCGTTGGGGAAAGGCCGATACGGGAGTTGCTGCCTTATTGCTTATCTCCCTGGCCTTCGGGGCTTTCCCCGTCCTCGTCAAACGAGGGATCGATGCCTTGCGGCTTGCCCCAGAGGCCTCAAGAAAGATCTTCGAACAGCAATATCAAATGGGTCAGTTCGTGCGCCAGTTCTACCGGGGCCAGTCCGTTGCGGTCAACGACATCGGGGCCGTGAGTTACTTTGGCGACCCTCGTCTAATAGATCTCTGGGGACTCGGCAGCCTCGATGTTGCAAAGGAGAGACTCAAAGGGTACTTAAGCCAATCACAAATCGCCCACCTCACAATCGCCAGAAATACGAAGATTGCAATTCTCTATGCCGATGCATTCAAAGATGGGTCCTTCGCCACGGAAGGACTGCCTTCACAGTGGAAGGTCGTAGGCACTTGGACGGTTACGGACACCGTATTCAGCGACGAAGCGACGGTTTCTTTCTTTGCCGTCGATCTCGCTGAAGAAGCACGACTCATGAATGCCTTGCGGCGTTTCGCCTCACAACTGCCGCCTGCCGTGCTTCAAGCGGGGCCGTACACCATAGCGTCTGACTTGATTAATGAGTCGCCGCAATCACCGTAGTGGTGCCACAAAACGCCTAACCGCCGGCGCTCTCAGGGGTAGGGATGAGGCAAACCATGCAGGTTACCAAGACGCTTGCAAGCTCGGAACCGCACTCCGGCGAACCCAATCGCCAAGGTCAGGTGGCGTGTCGGGTACTTAGACCGAGGTGATGGAAAAGACTACCGTGCGTGAGAGGATTACATTCGCGCTGCTTGCCGCCTTTGCTGGCACGATGCTGATCTTCGCCCTGGTGGCGCACCTGAAGGACCCTTCGTCCTCGTCTGACTTCATGGGCTTCTACACGGAGGGGCGCATATTCAAGCAAGGTGCACGGAGCGGCCTTTACGACCCGAATGTCCAGATGTCCTACCAGCACCGCATCTTCGGCCGCGTGGAGCCGACGCTCGTTTATGACCACCCGCCTTTCGAGATCCTGGTGTTCTGGCCTTTGGCTTATTTGCCCTACCCGGTGGCGTATCTCCTGTGGGATCTGTTAAATTTAGTGCTCCTGGCGTGGTCGCTGTACTTGCTTAGACCCTTCGCCGGTAACATCGATACCAAGTCGAGGCTCACCCTGACCCTCGCGGCTCTCTTCCCGCTGATCTCCACCTTGCGGGAAGGGCAGAATGAAATTCCGCTCCTGCTCGCCTGCGTCGGCGCCTTCGTCTGCTTGAAGAAGCGCCGGGAGTTCGCGGCCGGCTGTGCGCTTGGCGCAGGCCTTTTCAGGTTCCAGTTCGTTTTACCGCTTTTGATCGTTTTCCTCGCTCTTAAGCGGTGGAGGATTATCCTCGGCAGTGCCGCCGTCGCCGCATTTCTTGGGTTGCTGTCCCTGGCTCTCGTCGGCTGGGCCGGCATCCAGGATTACATCAAACTAGTGTTGACGCTCGCAAAAAGCGGCGCGTTTCCCACCCTGGTGCCGGCAATGCCGAATGTGCGAGGCTTCGTTGACGTCTTGCTGTCGGGCAGAGTGGAGCAGCGGTATCTGACTGCTCTGGTGGTGGTCGGCTCGCTCGCACTCCTGGTGTGGCCGGTCGCAAAGTGGCGCCGGCGGCGGTGGGATCCGGGCGACAAAGCGTTTGACCTGTTGTTCTCCCTCGGTGTCGTAGCGTGCGCCATGGTCAGCTACCACTCGCTCATCCACAGCCTTCTCGTCTTGATTCTTCCGGCGCTACTCCTGCTGGACCACGCGGCCGGGGCTCATCAAGGCGGTCCCGGGCGATGGCGGGCGATGCTGCCTTTGATCTTGCTCTTTCTGATGACCGGCTTCTTGAACGTGGAGGGTGGAAACAGGTTCAGCTTCCTGTTCGTGCCGATCCTATGGATGGCGTTTGCCATTTCGGGAGAAATCCCGCGTGCCGGAGAGCAGGCTGGCAGCGGAATCAGCAATTAAGCCTATGGTCGCCAACATTCCGAGGTCCGGTGTGCCTGTCAGGTTGGGAAAGGTCTTCTCCTTCCCTGTGTTTCTGGGGGCATTGCTGGTGGCCGGTGTGTTTCTGAACTTGTGCGCCCGGCTCCAAAATGACGCTTCCCTGCCAACCGGTCATTGGCACGCGACTTTTGTCGAAGGCGACACGTTCTGGCACATCGCCGCCGGCGAGCGTATCCTGGCGACACACGCCTGGCCTACAACCAACTACTATTCTTTCACCGCCCCCAACAGCGAATGGCTGGCCTACGAATGGCTGGGCGAGGTGATGATGGCGGCGGTGTCCCACCTGGGTGGACCGCGCGCGCTGATGGCGCTCCTCACGGCCCTGGTATCGGTGATTGTCCTGCTTCTCTACTACTACGCTTACATACGCAGTGGCAACGTGAAGGCGGCTCTTGCGGCTTGTGCCGCCGTGTGGCCGCTGCTCGGGCTATGCTTCAGCTTGCGGCCGCAACTCCTCGGCTACGTTTTCCTGCTCATCACCTTGATCTGCCTGGAACGCTACCGCCAGGGCCTACAGAAGTCTCTCTGGCTGCTTCCGGCTATATTCGTGCTTTGGGTGAACACGCACGGCACATACAGCCTGGGCCTGCTGGCGATCGGGGCCTACTGGGCAGCCGGACTCAAGGATTTTCGCCTGGGGGATCTGGAAGGCAAACGGTGGATGCCCGGCCAGCGGCGGCGCCTGGGCCTGGTTCTGCTTCTTTGCGCCCTGGCGCTGCTGGTGAACCCCTACGGCGCGCGCCTCCTCCGTTACGAGTTGAGCGCGGCGTTCTCCCAACCGCTGAACATGGCCTACTTCGAGGAGTGGCAGCCTCTGGCCTTCAACCAATTCTTCGGCAAGTGGTTTCTGGCGCTGCTGTTTCTGTTCTTTCTAGCGCCGGTCATCTGGCGTTCTCGACCGCGGCTCGAGGAGCTGTCCCTGGTGCTCTTCGCGGCTTACATGGCCTGCGTCCACCAGCGCTTTACGGTCTTCTTCGCCATCGTCATCGCGCCTTCCCTGGCCGTGCTGGTAGCCAAATGGTGGCCCGGATACGACCCGGCCAAAGACAAGCGCGCGCTGAACGCGGTTTTGATCCTGCTGTTCGCCGCGGGCTTGGCCGCGTTCTTTCCCTCCACCGCCAGCTTGCAGCGGTTGATTGACCTCAATCAGCCCCGCCGCGCTGTAGACTACCTGCGCCAGCGCCCCGTTCCCGGGCGCATGTTCAACGACCAGTTCTGGGGAGGCTATTTGATCTGGGCTTTCGCAGGGCAGCATCCGGTCTTCATCGATGGCCGCTGCGACGCCTACGAGCCCTCGGGTGTGCTTTCGGATTACATCAAAATCATTCGCCCGGAGCCGGACGCCCTGGCGCTCCTCGAAAAGTACGGCGTGCGCTCATGCCTTATCGAGCGCGGCGCCACCCTTTGCGCGCTGCTCGACGTCGCACCAGAGTGGCAACGGGTTTACCAGGACGACTTGAGCGTTCTGTACGTCAAGGACTTGGCTTACGGCGGTAGACCACGAAGTCCGGAAACGTCGCCATGAAATCGTAGGAACCGGAGATGAAGCGGGCCAGCCTCGGATAAACGGACAGGTACTGCTCGGAGTCGAGCGGCGTGTAAGTGATCCCAAAGCTGTCGTGCTGGGCCACCACGATGAAGGCGGGCGGCGATTTCTCCAGGGCGCGCACCAACTCCTCGCGCCAGGCCGGCGGGCACCAGGGGGACACCAGCCCAAGGTTGGAGACGAACCGAGTGGGCGGGCGTCGCCCAGTCAAGTAGTAAATCAGGGGATCGGTCCCCCACACGAAGACCCCATCTCCGGGCGCGGATAACTGCCGCAGCGCCTGAATGACCTGCATCTGGCCCCCGAGGCTCTCAAACAAAAAGCGCATGGCGGGGTAGTTGGCGAAGAATGCGTCGGGATTGCGCCGCCACGCAGCGAGATCCCGGTAGCGGTCGGTCACCGCTTTCACTTCAGCTCGCAAGGGCCAGACGAGGGCGATCCCGGCCAAAGCGCATGCGGCCATCCAGGCCAGGGCGCGTTCGCGCGCAGCCGAGGACCGCACCGCGGCACTGACCTCCGCATAAGTCTTCACCACCACGTATCCCCAGATCATGGCGAAGAAGGGGTAACAGGTCTCGAAGAAGAGAGGGCTAAACCGAAGCTGCGATGCTGTGCATGCAAACCCCACGGCCGCCGCCACCAGCACCGGCGCCAGGCGGGAGAGGTCCCGCCTTTCGGCCATCAAAAACGACAAGCCGGTCGCAACCCAGGTCCACAATCCTAAATACAAGACCACTCTGGCGACTACCATCTGCCAATAGTGGGGAGACCGCTGGACCGCCATGGCAAGGTATCGGGGCACCACCCCGAATTGGACCTCCTTGAAGGAAGGCCAAGATCCCACCAGGTAGAAATAGCCTAGAACGATAGCCACTACGATCGAGAACCCTGCCAGCAGGGCGCCCACCCTGCTGAACAAGGCGCGCCACGGGATCAGGAGCCCGAGGCGGCGGGGTCTCTCATCGAAACGACTCCAATCGATGTAGGGCAGGAGCGCCAGCAGAGGCAGAAAGGCCAGCGCGTTATACTTCAGCCAGAAGGCGCCGCCGAGGCACAGCCCGGCGGCAAAGTGACGCGCCAGCGGCTGTCGGCGGGCACCAGCAACCGCGAAGTAACCGGCAAAGACCAGCAGCATGAGGAAGCACTCCGATTGGCAAGCATCCGTATAGCCGTATCGGCAGTGCCAGTCGGCGTTGACGGCCACCGCGATGGCCGCCGCCGGTGTCCCCAGGTAACGCTCCGCGAAGCGGAAAATGCAGTACGAAATTGCCAGCAGCCACAGGATGTCAACCAGCCCCACGGACCACATCACGTGGCCGAAGGCCTTCCCCAGCAGGGCGTAAACCGCTAAGATACCGGGCGGCTTGTTTTCCGGAACATCGCGATAAAGTCGCTGCCCATGGAGGAGGACCTCTCCGGTCACGAAGTAAGTGGCCTGATCGCGGCCGATGGGATAGCTGATGTTGGGAAGCGCCCGGAAGAGAACGAAAAGCAGCGCGGCCAGAAGCCAGAGGCGGGAACCGGGACTCGTGGCGGCTGTAGAATTCGCGATATCCAAGCCTCCACCTGTCGCAGAATGGTTAACTACCTGTGTTTTCAGCAACATTCCGGCTCAAAGGGGATAAGCTGTGTGTTTTCATAGACATACAAGATTAGCCCCGGAACCTTCCACAGCGGTCCTTTGTTTTCATAGACATTCCCGCATCGTTCCGTAAATCTCGTAGCGCCGACCTTTAGGTCGGCATTCATTTCCCCGATTTCTTGTCGGTGCTGACCTGAAGGTCAGCGCTACGCCATTTGCTCGAAGGGACCGGCCACAGCGGTCCTTTGTTTTCATAGACATTCCCGCATCGTTCCGTCAATTTTGAAGAATTCTCTTTTGCTTCCGCGGCAATGCCAGACTTCTTGTCTACGCCACCACGGGCCAGTTTGCGGACTCTTTGTCCCGCGTGGCATATTCTCGGGAGTGGGGAGGGGAGGCATTAGCATTGCAGCCTGAGTTTCCCGGGAGGCCGTGGCCTGTCGCCCGGCAACCGCGGACAACTCTAGCCTATTTTGTTGCGGCTGTCAAGAGACAAGAAGTCCGAAGTAAATAGTGAATGGTGAATAGTAAATGGTAAATTGTGAATTGCAACTTTTTGCGTTATCGAGTGGAAAATCGCCCAGCCCTCCAGCTCTTGATTCACTATTCACTATTCACTTTTTCTCGCCTGGCTCTCTGCTTCCATCTTCGCTAGCTTCGGGTCCCTGTCCATGGTGGGGGGCGGTGCGTAGTCAAGGATTTTGTTCACGACATAGAGCGGGCGCCCCTTAATCTCTTCGTAGATGCGTCCAACGTACTCTCCGATGATCCCCAGGAAGAGCAGAAGAACGCCGGAGAGGAAGGTGATCAGGAAAACCAGCGCCGTAAAGCCCCTGGGGGTCTGGCTCAGAAAGACTTTGGCAAAGAGCGAGTAGACCGCGAAAAGCGCCGAGAGGCTGATGGCCAGAGTACCCAGCAGAGCGGCGGCGCGGAGGGGCACGATGGAGAAGGCGAAGATTCCATCCGACGCCAGCTTGAGCAGCTTGAGCATGCCGTACTTGCTTCGGCCTGAGTGCCGCTCGGCGCGCTCGACAGGGATGCCGATCTGCCGGAATCCCACCCAGCTCCGCAGGCCGCGCAGGTAGCGGTGGTGCTCCGGCATGCGGCGAAGCTGCTCCACCACGCGGCGAGAAATCAGGCTGAAGTCGCCCGCGTCGAGGGGGAGTCGAGTTTCCGAGAGCAAGGTCTGGAGACGATAAAAGAGGAAATAGCAGAGACGCAGGTACCAACCCTCTTTTCGCGCCGCCCGCGTGGCATAGACCACGTCGTAGCCTTCCTCATACCGTTTGACAAGAGCGGGGATGGCCTCCGGAACGTCTTGCAGGTCGCCGTCCATCAGCACGACCGCGTCGCCCGAAACGTAATCGAGGGCGGCGGTCAGCGCCGCTTGGTGTCCAAAATTCCGCGATAATGAAATCACCACGACGCGCGGGTCCGCCCGGGCCGCTTCCTCCAGAAGCTCGAGGGTGCGGTCGGAGCTTCCGTCGTCAACAAACAGGAGCTGGTGGGGGCCGCCGGCAATCCCGTCTAGCACGGCGCGAGTCCGGCGCAACAATTCGGGCAGGACCGTCTCCTCGTTCCGGACCGGCACCGCGATCGATAATCGAAATCTAATGTTCATCCCTTCGCCCGTCCTTTGAAGTAGACTTGGTTCCACAGCGTGGCTCCCAGCGCGGTAAGTCGATAGCGTTCAAAAACCGCCGGCTCGAATACACCCGTAACCAGCTCCAGCCACTCCGCCAGCGGGCGGGGAAACCGGCCCCGGTCGATGCGGGCCAGGAACCGGGCAATGCAGGGGCGCTCGGGGAGCACGTGGTCGAGGATGTGTACGTGCCCGTCGTCTGTCAAAAGGGTGCGGAGGTGCGCGAGGAGGCGGCGGGCAGTGGATGTATCGATATGGTGAAGAAAGCTGTTCAACAAGATGAAGTCGAAGCGCGCACCGGGCGCGGCCGTATATTGGGTGACATCGGCCAGCAGGAAATTCCGTTGATGATGCCGGCGCGCATACTGGATGCAGCCCTTGTTGGAATCGATTCCCAGATAGTCGGCGGCGGCAAAGTGGTGCGTGTTGGTGCCCGGACCGCAGCCCACATCCAGCACACGCCGCACCCGGCTTAAGTCGTTATGGGCGAGGATGGGGGCAAACTTGAGCTCGGCATAGGGGGCCTGCCAGAGCCGATACACGTGAGGATTCTCCATGATCTGGTCAATTACCCTCATCGTGCTCCTTCGATTGGCGGGGAAGAAACCCGGCCCGCAGGCGCAGGATACGGCGACAGCCGGGGGGGAGTCTCGTCCGCTTCCACCAGCCAAACCTTTCGATCCTGGAAATAACCAATCAGTTCCTTGTTCTGGGCCGGACCCATGTCGCGCGCCCAGACAACTTTTGCTCGGTCAATATCGGCTTCATTGTAGACCCACTCGTGAAAGCCAATGTCATGACGGGGGCCGTAGCGCACAATGGCTAGCTGGCGTCCAGGGTATTGTTGTAGCTCGGCGAGCGTCGCTGCGCGTTCCAGGTTGGTGGGCGTGAGCGCGCACCAGATTGGCGCACCCCCTGCGAGCCACCGGCGAGGCTCAGGGAGGTGCAGCGGCTTCGCGCCCACTCGCAGCACTAGCATTAGCAGGCAGACCAAGGGGACGGCTCGTGTTATGAAGAGGCCCACCGACTTGCCGCGCCCTTGCAACAGTCGTATGCGGCGCATGGCTAGCAACACCAGGGCCAGTATCGCAGCAGTGATGGGGGCGGCGTAATGCGGCAAAAACCATATGTATAGCATGCATCCCGCAATGACCGCCCCGCAGACCAGCAACAGGAGACGTGTGCTCGGGCCTGTGTCTTTCCATGAAAAACCATAGGGCACCGTCGCCAATGCCATCAGAAGCGGCAGCGTCAGCACGGTGCCCAGGTAAAAGAACCCCAACGTCATCAGCACGTTTACCTTCATACCCACGAAGCCGGCGATGGATCGCGCCAGCTCGTAGCGAGCGACCGGTTCAGCGATGTAGAAGTCCCGAAAGACTTCATGACGATACATGGGCACCGGTCTCAACGCTTGCCAAGGAAAACCCCGCACCAGACGGTAGGTACGCACGTTGACAAGAAAGGGCGTGTCCCAGGGACTGCCGGTGGTGCGCCAGAAGTAATAGCCCATGGCACACCCGGTCAAAACCAGCACCAGCAAAAGGGGCGCCACAACGCGTCTGGCCGCGAGCTGGAGGGGGGGCCGATTCCTTCCCAGCATCCACACCGCAAGCGCGCCTGCAACGGCCAAGCCGAAGAACAGCCCCTCGTAAGGACGGCTGTTGGCCACAATGGCGAAGCCCAGTCCCATCAGCAGCGCGTCCCGAACGTGCTGTGAACGCTTGATGCGTGGCAGCGCTCCCAGCACCAGGGCGCCGCCCGTAGCCGCAACCGCCCCTCCAAAGTAGCTATTCGCCCAGTAGTTGAAGGTTCCGAGTCTGATTACCGCCAGGAGCCCGCCGAGCAGAGCCCATCCGGGTGGCAGCCAGCCTTGCAGCATCCAGCAGATGGCGGCGCACATGAGGCCCACGCTCAGCCACACGCCCCAGAAGGGATGCCCCATGATAACCTGACCCAGTGCCATGATCAGGCCTTGCGCGGGATAAAACATGGCGGTGTAAGTCGGCTGCCAGATGATATGAAAGCTCTCGAAATGGACCCACATGGGGTGAGTGGGATTGGTCAATCTTCCGTGGGCGAAAGTGTCTGCCAGTAGAAGGTAGACGAAGTCATCGTGACCGCCGGGTTGGGGAATGGGCAGGATGGGCAGCAGGGCCGCGCGCGCCGCGAGGGCCGCAAGCCCCACGGTCACGACGGCCAGCCCGCGCCTCTGGGCCAGACGGTTAAGCAGTTGCTCCGCGCGCCCAAACCAGCTCGAGCCCAAATTGGGAGCGGCGTACCCAACCGCAATCGACAGCACAACCAGACAAGACTCAATCCATAGGAACATAGCAAGTGCCTGACAGTCGAAATTCGAAAATCGAAGCCCGAAATTCGAAAATCGAAAATCGAAAACCGAAACTAGGAGCTCGAAATTCGAAATTCGTTTTCACACTTCCAAGTTGCATATTGACGATTTTCGAATTTCGATTTTCGAATTTCGGGTGTCGATTTTCCATTTTCGAGTTTCGAACCCGTTCACGGGTTCGGTGACGCGCTATACGGCAACACCACCGGCGGGGTGTCATCCGCCTCAACCAGCCAGGCGTGCCGGTCCTGGAAATAATCAATCAGTTCCTTGTTCTGGGCCGGACCCATGTCGCGCGCCCAGATAACCTTTGCTCGGTCAATATCAGCTTCATTGTAGACCCACTCGTGAAACAAAACGTCGTGATCGGGACTGTAGCGGACGATGGCGAGCTGGCGTCCAGAGTAACCCTTAAGCTGCGCGCGCATCCTGGCACGGGCCACATTGGCCGGCGCGGGTGAGCACCAGGTTGGCGCGCCTGCTCCCGGCCACGCAGGAGGCAAAGGCAAGTGCAGCGGCTTCGCCCCCGCTCGCAGCACTAGCATCAATACGCACACCAAGGGGACCGCCCGCGCTATGAACAGGCCCGCCGGTTGAGATCGGATGCGCCGCATGGCTTGCAACACCAGGGCAAGGATCACACAAGTGATCGGCCCCGCGTAATGAGGTAAAAACACTATCGGTAACATGGAACCCGCGATGACCGTCCCGCAGACCAGCAATAGAAAGCGTGTGTTCCCGCTTATGTCTCTCAATGAAAAACCGTACGGCAGGGTCGCCAAGGCCACCAAAAGCGGAAGCGTTAGCGCCCCCCCGAGATAGAAGTCCCACAACTTGACCAATGCTGTTGAGTCGGTCTTTATCATGCCCGTGATTGACCGCGACTCCTCGTATTGGCGCATCATGTCGTGGCAATAGTAATATCGCATGACAGCATGATGATAGACCGGCGCCGGTCTCAACGCTTGCCAGGGAAAATACGGCGCCGGACTGTAGGTGCGCGCGATGAGAAAATGCGGGGTCTCCCAGGGACTGCCGGTGGTGCGCCAGAAGTAGTAGCCCATGGCGCACGCCGTCAAAACCAGCAGCAGTATGAGCGGCGCCACAACACGTCTGGTCGCGAGCTGGAGAGAAGGCCGGGTCTTTCCGAGCATCCACAGCGCGAGCGCACCCGCCACGGGTAAGCCGAAAAACAGTCCCTCGTAAGGGCGGGTGTTGGCCACAATGGCGAAGCCCAGTCCCATCAGCAGCGCGTCCCGTACCTGCTGTGAGCGCTTGATGCGTGGCAGCGCTCCCAGGACCAGGGCACCGCCCGTAGCCGCGACGGCCCCACCAAAGTAGCTGTTCGCCCAGTAGCTGAAGGTTCCGAGTCTGATTACCGCCAGGAGCCCGCCGAGCAGAGCCCATCCGGGTGGCAGCCAGCCTTGCAACATCCAGCAGATGGCCGCGCACATGAGACCCACGCTCAGCCACACGCCCCAGAAGGGATGCCCCATGGTAACCTGACCCAGTGCCATGATCAGGCCTTGGGCGGGATAAAACATGGCGGTATAGGTCGGCTGCCAGATGATATGAAAGCTCTCGAAATGGACCCACATGGGGTGAGTGGGATTGGTCAATCTTCCGTGCGCGAACGTGTCCGCCAGGAGGAGGTAGCCGAAGTCATCATGACCGCCGGGTTGGGGAATGGGCAGGATGGGCAGCAGGGCGGCGCGTGCCGCGAGGGCCGCAAGCCCTACCGCCACGACGGCCAGCCTGCGGCTCTGGGCCAGGCGGTTAAGCAGTTGCTCCGCACGCTCAAACCAGCTCGAGCCCAAATGGGGAACGGCGTACGCAACCGCAATCGACAGCACAACCAGACAAGACTCAATCCATAGGAACATAGCAAGTGCCTGACAGTCGAAAATCGAAAACCGAAAACCGAAATTCGTTTTCACACTTCCAAGTTGCATATTGACGATTTTCGATTTTCGACTTTCGAATTTCGAGTGTCGATTTTCCATTTTCGAGTTTCGAACCCGTTCACGGGTCCGGTGACGCGCTATACGGCAACACTGTCGGAGGAGTGTGATCTGCCTCCACCAGCCAAACATGGCGGTCCTGGAAATAGTCAATCAGTTCCTCGTTCTGGGCCAGACCCATGTCGCGCGCCCAGATAACCTTCGCCGCGTCAATACTGGCCTTGTTGTACACCCACTCGTGAAAGTCGTTGGGGTGATCGGGACCGTAGCGGACGATAACAAGATGGCGTCCCGGGCGATGCTCGAGGTCCGCGAGTACCGCCGCGCGCTCAAGGAGGGCCGGCCCGAGCGAGCACCAGCTTGGGAATGGAGCCGGGGCGAGCCAACGAGGGGGCTCAGGCAGGTGCAGCGGCTTCACGCCCACCCGCAGCGCCAGCATCAGCAAGCAAACCAAGGGAACGGCTCGGGTTATGCACAGGCCCACCGGCTTGCCGCGCCATTGCTGAGGTCGCAGGCGGCGCATGGCCTGCAACACCAGGGCCAGTATCGCAGCAGCGATCGGGGCGGCGTAGTGTGGCAAGAACACTATGGGCAGCGTGCATCCTGCGATAACCGCCCCGCACACCAGCATGAGGAAACGCGTGCCCCAGCTCATGTCTCTCCATGAAAAACCGTAGGGCAGGGTCGCCAGCGCCGCCAGTAGGGGTAGCGTCAGCGCCGGCCCAAGAAAAAAGCTCCACAAGGCCATGAGCTCTGTCGCCTTCTGCCGAGCGCTGCCGCTAATTGACCGGGACTCTCTGTATGCGCGCACCGTCGAGTCGCGGTACGAATCCCGCATCTGTTCATGATGATACGCCGGCGCCGGTCGGAACGATTGCCAGGGAAAATAGGGCGCCGGATTGTAGGTGCGCATGTTGACCAGGTAGGGTGTGTTCCAGGGGCTACCCGTGGTGCGCCAGAAGTAATAGCCCATCGCGCACGCTGCCAAAACCAGCACCAGAAAAAGTGGCGCCACAACGCGTCTGGCTGCCAAGCGCAGGACAGGCCGATTCGTTCCGAACATCCACACCGTGAGCGCACCCGCCACGGGCAAGCCCAAGAACAGCCCTTCATAAGGACGGCTGTTAGCAAGGATCCCAAAGCCCAGTCCCAGCAGCAGCGCGTCCCGTACCTGCTGTGAGCGCTTGATGCGTGGCAGCGCTCCCAGGACCAGGGCTCCCCCGGTCGCCGCGACCGCCCCTCCCCAGTAGCTATTCGCCCAGTAGCTGAAGGTTCCGAGTCTGATTACCGCCAGCAGCCCGCCGAGCAACGCCCATCCCGGCGGCAGCCAGCCTTGCAGCATCCAGCAGATGGCGGCGCACATAAGGCCTACGCTGAGCCACACGCCCCAGAAGGGATGCCTGGCGATCGCCTGACCCAGTGCCATGATCAGACCCTGGGCAGGATAAAACATGGCGGTGTAGGTCGGCTGCCAGATAATATGAAAGCTCTCGAAATGGACCCACATGGGGTGAGTGGGATTGGTGAGCCGTCCATGGGCGAAAGTGTCCGCCAAGACAAGGTAGCCGAACTCATCGGCGCCGGCAGGCTCAGGAATGGGCAGGATGGGCAGCAGGGCTGCGCGCGCCGCGAGCGCCGCAAGCCCTACCACCACGACGGCCAGCCCGCGCTTTTGAGCCAGCTTGGCGAAGGCGCGTTCGCACACCTCGAACGAACGGGATCCGACCGTCGGAAAGGCGAAGGCGACCACCACTGCGGCAACGGCCAGGCAAGACTCGATTAGGAACATCATCGAAAATGGAAACTCGAAAGGCGAAAGTCGAAAATCGAAAGTCGAAAATCGAAACTCGTGTCCTGTAACTGCCGGTTCTGCGCTCAGAGTATCTCATAGAGAGCAGATAGGATGCCATGTCGGAAAGGTGGAAACGTGAAATTCGAAAAACGAAATTCGAAAATCGCAATCGGAACATCGAAACCGGAAAATCGAGAACGGTGTGGCGTCCCACCTAGTGTAGTGTCCACTAATTGAGTGGACAATGTAGCGCTGCCGTCCCGGCGGCATCTGCCGGCAGGATGCCGGCGCTACGAGAACGAGCGTTGTCCAGCTATTTCCTGGACACTACACTAGCAATTTACAGGCACGCGCTCTCATTTCGGATTTCGATTTTCCAGCCTCCGGTGCCGTATCCGCGAGAATATTACTTCATTGACAAACTAGTCATCTTTAGGTTCAAGAAGATGTGGCGATCAGTGCACAAAAAGTGACACTTCGGAACCGTGCCACGCCCGCCGGCCCGATCTCGAGCCCGGTTATTGCGGCAATGGCCTTAATTCACAAAGGAATCTCGTGTCGCAAACCCACAAGGCTGTTTGGCATCTCAAGTGCACGCCCCATCAGGGACGGTTGAAGTGTATCACCGCAACAACAATTTCGGAAATGGAGGGGAATAACCCAATGAAGAACCTTTTTGTGCGGCTATGGAAGGAAGAGGAAGGCCAAGATTTGACGGAATACGGCCTGCTTGTGGTTCTGATTGCTCTAGCTTCTATTGCAGCAATGAAGACACTGGCGAGTGGGATCTCCACAGTATTCTCCAACGCATCGTCCAGCATGCAGTCGTAAGACGCTGGCTGCGAGGTTGGCAGGTTCACACCCACATCTCCCTGGCCGCGAGGCGGGGTGATTCCCGTTGAGCGGCCAAGGGATGAACAGGGTGTACACGCCGCAAGGGGTATAGCGTCGGGCGTCAGCCCGGCATATGCGTCCCGCACGGCTGTATTGTCATTTCGACCGGATGGGGCAACGAGGGGGGTTCCTAGTTCCCCGAAGAGGGGGTATGCTCAAATCGCTCAAGCGGCTGTGGCGGGAGGAGGAAGGCCAAGACTTGACGGAATACGGCCTTGTGCTTATTCTAGTTGCGCTCGCGGCTGTCGCCACCATGAAGAAGTTGGCCAGCGGGATAAGTACGGTGTTCACCAACGCCTCGGCGAGCGTTACCGGGAGCTAAGCGACGAAGGGCCCAGCCGAACGCAAGCATTGCTTGAAGGGGGGGTAGTCATGAGGAAAGTATTGAGGCGCCTATGGGAGAAAGAGGAAGGCCAAGACTTGGTGGAATACGGTCTGCTCGTGGTCACGGTTGCTTTGGGTTTGATTGCGTCCATGGAGAGCTTGGCCAGCGGCATCAGTGCGGCGTTCTCGAACGCGTCCAGCAGCATGCAGACCTAGGCGCAGTAGCGCAAGGGGTTCAGCGCCGGGGGTGTTGCCATCGAAACTATGTTTGCAATTGAAGTAATACCTTTCGATGATAGACAGGAGACGACTTCAGCTAGAATCCTGCCGGGAGAAAGAAACGATCCTGACAAGCCAGTGAAGAGCGAACATGCATAGCGCCGGCTGGAATCTTGCCTGGACTCTTGTGCTCGCAAGCTTGGCTCTTGTGCTGGCGGTGTGGGCGGGGTGGCTCGACTGGCGCTCGCGCCGCATACCCAACTGGCTCACGACGCCCGCGCTTGGGGCGGGGCTTGCGGCCAACACCCTAGCTTGGGGATGGCCAGGGACGAAGGCGGCGCTCGAAGGCGCGGGCCTGGGACTCGCCCTGCTGCTGCCTTTTGTGCTGTTGCGCGGCTTGGGGGCGGGCGACTGGAAGCTGATGGGAGCCCTTGGAGCATGGCTGGGGCCGAGCCGGCTGGTCGTGGTATTGCTGGGGACGGTGTTCATTGCCGGAGCGATGGCGACAGCGCAGATGATTCGCCACGGACGCGTCAAGGAGACCCTCTACCATGTGGGGGTCCTGTTCATAATCCTCATCACTTTTGGTGCGCGCGCCCAGCGCGAGAACCTCACCCTCGACAACCCGGGACTGATGAAGTTGCCTTTTGGTGTTGCGGCAGCGATCTCGACGGTGCTATTCTTTGGCGCGCTGTCGGCGTTGAAAATTCTGAACTCATAAAGCGGCGCTTGCCGAGTTACAGCACGGCGCTACGAGGACGGCGGTCATAGACCGCTACACAGGGGGAACGATGAACCAGAATCGATTGGTTGTCGGACTGATAGTGGCCCTGGTGATTGGCCTCGTGGCCGCTCGCTACGTTTACGTTCAGCTTCGAAACGCGAGACTGGCGGCGGCGACGTCAGCGCCGGCCGGCCGGATCGTGGTGGCGGCGAGGCGTCTCCAGTTGGGAGAACGTCTGGCCGGCTCGGATTTGCGCGAGATTCCTTGGCCCGACGTGGCAAAGCCGGCCGGGGCGTTTGCGCGCATCGGCGATTGCCTGGACCGCGCGGTGATTACGCAGGTGGTGGAAAACGAGCCCATCCTGGAAGAGAAACTGGCGCCGAAGGACGCCGGGGGAGGGCTTTCGGTGGCGATTCCCGAGGGTATGCGGGCCATCTCCATGCGCGTGGATGACGTAGTGTCGGTAGCCGGGTTCGTGGTGCCGGGGAGCATGATTGACGTGCTGGTGACCGGCCCTACGATGAACGGCGATAGCGTCACGCGGACCGCGCTTCAGGATCTGCGAGTGCTGGCGGTGGGACAGAAGTCGGAGCAGGACCGGGAAGGCAAGCCGCAAACCTACACGGTGGTGACCTTGCTGGTGACCCCCGAGGAGGCGGAAAAACTGACCATGGCGAGCACGGAGGGGAAAATCCACCTGGCCCTGCGCAACACCATTGACAACAAGGAAGCGAACCCTCCTCCGGTGAACCGTGCCAGCCTGTTCGCAGGAGCGCCGCCCCCTCCGGTCGCGGCGCCCAAGATCCGTCGCGCAGGCCCTGCTCCGGCGCCCAAACCTCCGGAGGTTTTCGTAATCGATGTGATCCGCGGGGACAAGCATGAGAGCCAGAGCTTTGCAGGTCCATAGGTCCATCCATAGGCGGCGGCAAATGAGAAGCGTGAAGAGCAGCAAGGGGCATTACGCACCACTCGTCGGAATCGCTTTGGCGCTGATGTTCACAGGCGCGGTGGCGCGGGCTCAACAGGCCCAGCAGCAACCGCAGGCGCAGGAGTCCCAGACGCAGCAAGCGGCGGGCGAAACCGAGACTTTGCACGTGCTCGTAGGGCGGTCGCTGGTGATAAGCTCGCCGGCGCGCATCAAGCGCATCTCGGTGGCCGACCCCAGCATTATCGACGCCGTGGCGGTGAGTCTCAACCAGGTCCTGATCAACGGCAAGTCGCCGGGCGGCGTCTCGCTGGTGCTGTGGGATGAGACGGGTCAGAGCCAGGAATTCGACGTCTACGTAGACCTCGACCTCCGCAGCTTGGCGGACCAGTTGCGGGTGGCCTTCCCCGACCAACCGGTGCGGGTGGAAGCCCAGAAGGACGTGGTGGTGCTGTCGGGGCGGGTGGGGTCGAAGGCCGTGGCCGACGCGATGCTGGAAATGGCCAAAGCGGCGTCAAACAAGGCGGTGAGCCTGCTCTCGGTCCCGCTGCCCGCCGCGCCCGGGGAGGTTCTGCTTCAAGTTAAGTTCGCGGAAGTGGACCAAGCCGCTCTGAGGCAACTCGGCGCCAACCTCCTCTTGCCGAGCGGGAAAACCATGGGCTCCGTTGGCACGGGGCAGTTTGGTTCGGCGGGGCTTAGTGGCGGCATGTTGCCCACCCCCGGAACCGGCGTCGTTACTACCCTGGCAAACGGTACCACGACGGCGACCCAGACTGGGTTCACTTTAAGCAATCTGCTCAACATTTTCTTGTACAACCCGCAGCTCAACCTGGCCGCCACCATCGAGGCGCTGCAACAGCGGAACCTACTGGAAATCTTAGCTGAGCCTAACCTTCTGACCGAGAGCGGAAAGGAAGCGAGCTTTATATCCGGCGGAGAATTCCCCTTTCCGGTCGTCCAGGGGGGTGGCGCTGGGACTGTGCCCACAGTCACTATTCAGTTCAGGGAATTCGGCGTGCGGCTCTACTTCACACCGATCCTCACCCCCGAAGGGAATATCCACCTGAAAGTGCGGCCGGAGGTGAGCTCGCTCGACTACACAAACGCCCTCACCATTTCCGGCTTTACGATTCCGGCCCTCTCCACGCGGCGGGTGGAATCCGAGATGGAGCTCAGGGACGGGCAGAGCTTCGCCATCGCGGGACTGGTGGACAACCGCGTGACGGAGATCGCGAGCAAGATCCCGGGGCTGGGGGACATTCCCATACTGGGCAAGTTCTTTCAGAGCCGTTCCTTGAGCAAGTCGCGGAACGAATTGCTGGTGTTGGTGACGCCACGGATCGTGAAGCCGCTGGAGTCCAAACAGGCACCGGCCCCTCCTTATTTCCCCTTGCCTATAATGCCGCCACCGAGTGGGGAGAAGGTGGCGCCGCCGGCGAAGAAGTAGGGAGAAGTGGAAGGTTGCGAAGCCATGCTGAGGTGTAAGGGATGTTGACGGCAGCCGTGGCCAGCATCGTGGCCAAGAACGGGAGTTACTTGCGGGCCTGCCTGGAACAGACAGGGCTGGTGAAGTCTGTTGCCGAATGGGGGATCGAACCCAACCGACATCCGGCCGCCGGAGAAACGGTGCCCGACGTGGTGCTGATCGACCTCTCGCGCGAAGCGGAGCCCTGTTTCGCGTTCGCCACCCATTTACGGAGGCTGCGTCCGTCCGCCTGCCTGGTGGGCTACTCTCCGGTGCAGAACCCCAGCCCGGGATTGCTGATCCAAGCCATGCGCAGCGGCATGCAAGAGTTTCTGAGCCATCCCATCGAGGCCACGTGGCTGCGGGAGATCCTGCAACGCTTCATCCAGGAGCGAGGCCCCAACGCGGAGCCGGATGCGGTCGAGAAAGCAATCGTGGTGTTGGGCGCCAAAGGGGGTGTCGGCACCACCACCGTTGCCGTCAACTTGGCGGTGCAACTGGCTGCAATCGTCGGGAAGCGCGCGGTCCTGCTCGATTTTGGGCGACCCTTGGGCCTCGTTTCACTGTTGCTTGATTTGCAGCCGCGCTTCTCAATTCGGGCGGCCATCGAAAACCTGGAGCGCCTGGACAGCTACCTCCTCACCGGATTGCTGACGCGTCACAAAAGTGGCCTGGAGGTATTGGGGGGGATCACGGACCCTGACGAGTGGCAGCATATTCCGGTGCCGGCGCTGCCTCGGGTGGTGAACGTGGCCGAGAACTTTTGCGATCACTTGGTCATGGACCTGGGTTCGGTATACTCATCAGAGTGGAGTCCCGTCCTGCACCTGGCGCGGACGATCCTCGTGGTGACGCAGGCTGACGTCCCCGGGCTCTGGGCGCTAGAGCGCCATCTGTCCGCGTTGGCCTCCTTCGGTCTCGACCCGGCCCGGCTCCAGATCATCATTAATCGCTGGCATCGGTCCGATGATGAAGCATTGAAGGCCTTCGAGAAGAAGGCTAAGCGTTCGATCTTGGGGCGCATTCCCAACGATTATCGGCGGGTAAGCGCGGCAGTGAATCTTGGGGCGCCCTTGGCGTGGGAACACAACGACCCTCTTGTGTCCAAGTTTCGCGAGATGGCTTACCAGTTGGCAGGCGTCTCCCCCGTGGGGGAGACGAAACGCAGTTCGTTCATGAACTTTTTTAGCTCCGTTTCGACGAGGTGAATTGATCTGTGGCGACGACCCCTGGAGTACGCTCCGACTTTAACGCGGTCAAGGTAGCCATCCACCGCAAGCTGGTACAGAGGCTCGATCTGGACCGTGTGATGCAACTCGGCCGCGAGGGGGTGCGAAAGGAAGTCGCGGAGATCGTCGAGAAACTCGCAGCGGAAGAAAACACTCCGATGACCTTTCTGGAGAGGGAGCGGCTCTCCCAGGAAGTGCTCGACGAGGTCTTCGGGTTTGGGCCGCTGGAGCCGCTGCTCCGCGACCACACCATCTCTGACATTCTCGTGAATACGCACAAGGACGTGTATATCGAACGGAACGGGCTTCTGGAGCGAACGACGGTTCAGTTTCGCGACGATGCCCACCTGATGTCCATCATCGACCGGATTATTTCGGCCGTAGGACGCCGGGTGGATGAGTCCTCGCCGATGGTGGACGCCCGCCTGCCGGATGGCTCCCGCGTCAACGCTATCATCCCCCCTCTTGCCATCGACGGGCCTATCCTTTCCATCCGTCGTTTTGGAAGAGACCCGCTGACCGCTGACGAACTTCTGCAAAATCGCACACTGACCGCCCCCATGCTGGAGATGCTTCGCGGTTGTGTGTATGGGCGCATGAACATCTTGATTTCAGGTGGAACGGGGGCAGGCAAGACGACCTTGCTGAACGTCCTCTCGTCGTTCATCTCCAATCGTGAGCGCATCGTCACCATCGAGGACGCCGCCGAGCTTCAACTCCACCAGGAACACGTGGTGCGGTTGGAGACGCGTCCTCCCAACGTGGAAGGGAAAGGGGCTGTCCGGCAGCGCCAGTTGGTGATCAACTCCCTGCGCATGCGGCCCGACCGCATCGTGGTGGGTGAGGTGCGCGGCGACGAAGCCCTGGACATGCTCCAGGCTATGAATACGGGCCACGACGGGTCCCTGACCACCATCCACGCCAATAGCCCGCGAGACGCCCTGGGCCGCTTGGAAACCATGGTGGCGATGACCAATTTGAACATTCCCGAGACGGCCACCCGCCGGCAGATTGCTTCGGCGCTTGACTTGGTTGTCCAGGTGTCCCGCCTAAGCGATGGCACACGCAAAATCACCAGCATCTCGGAAGTTGTGGGCATGGAAGGGGAAGTCGTGACCATGCAGGACATATTCGACTTCAAGAAAACCGGCGTCGGGGAGAAGGGCGAGGTGCTGGGCGAGTTCGTCCCCACGGGTGTGCGTCCCAGGTTGTCTGAGCGCCTGCTTGCTGCGGGGATCCGGTTGCCGCTTGGAATGTTCGATCGTCCCCGAGGCCTTTGAAGGACCAAGAATGGATTTCGCGCTGGCAGTCCTGACGTTCGCAATCGTCGTCCTGATTCTGCTCCTGGCCTTCGCGCTGGGAGGCAGAGAGCGCAAGAACGTGGTCGGACGCCGCCTGGAGGCCATCGGAAGAGGAGTCCGGCGCGGCGACGACTCTCCTCAATTTAAGCTGCTTCGCGACGAAGTCCTAAGCGGCTTGCCGAGGTTTAACCGCTTGCTCCTGCGCTGGGGCTGGGCGGAGCGGCTGCGCGGCTTCATCGCCCAAGCCGGGCTTAACATCTTACCCGGCAAGTTGATTCTATGGAGTGCGGTGCTGGGCCTCGGCCTCTACATATTGGTGCCGTACGTTTATCCTAATCCGATTGCTGCCCTCGTTGCGGGTGCGGTCGGGGCCTTGGCGCCGACGGCCTTTGTCGCTTTCAAGCGCTCAAGGCGCCTGAGGGCGTTTGAGAAGAGTTTTCCCGAGGCGATCGACCTGCTCGGCCGCGCGGTCCGGGCTGGTCACGCGTTTACCACCGGTTTGGAGATGGTATCAACGGAACTGCCCGAGCCGGTGGCGGGAGAATTCAAGATTGCCTTCGACGAACAGAACTTCGGCCTGCCTTTAAGAGAGGCTTTGATAAACTTGGCTGAGCGTGTGCCGATTGTGGATGTCCGGTTTTTTGTTACCGCACTTCTTATTCACAAGGAAACCGGTGGCAATCTGGCGCAGATCTTGGATGACCTGTCGCACGTGATCCGGGACCGCTTCAAGCTGCTGGGTGAGGTGAGGGTTCGCACCGCGCAGGGGCGCCTGACCGCGGGCATCCTCATCGCTTTGCCCCCGGCGATGATCTTGATCTTGCGGGCGTTAAATCCCGATTACGTGAACTTACTGTTTACCGACCCTTTAGGTCCCTACATGCTCGGAGGGGCCTTGCTCTTGCAGATCGTCGGCTCCGGCTTGCTCTGGAAAATCGTGAACATCCAGGTGTGAGGCTTGGGGGAGAAACAGGAATATGATCTGGGTGACGAGTGGCGTTGTTCTTGGGGCGACCATGCTGATCGTGCTGGCGCTGGCGTATGGTTTTTCTGCGGGGGATCTGTCCGCTGCTGAGCGCCTGACCCGGCTCTGGCGGCCTCCTTCGAACGCGCCGCAGCCTGGCTTCCGGGAAAAGCAAAAGCAGAAGGTCCAGCAGGTGCTGGGCGATGTCGGCAAGTTGATTCCCCCGTCAACCCAGCAACTCTCTCACACGCAGCTCCTGATGACGCGGGCGGGTTACCGTCGTCCGGAAGCGGTCATGGCCATGCGGGGCGTCAAAGTGCTTCTGCCCCTGGGATTGCTGGCCTTGGTCTATTTCACCGGCCTCTACCTCCAAAACCCCATCTTCATCCTGGGCTTCGCCGTCGTTGGGGGATATCTTCTTCCCGAGTTCTGGTTGACCTCGCGGGTTCGCCGCCGCCAACTACGGATCCGACGGTCCTTAGCGGATTGCCTCGATCTCCTGGTAGTGTGCGTAGAGGCCGGCTTGGCTCTCGACCAGGCGCTCCTGCGCGTGACCCAGGAACTGCGAATCGTGCATCCGGAGCTCTGTGAGGAATTGGATTTGGTCAACGCCGAGATTCGTGTTGGAAGGACCCGAATCGAAGCCTTGCACGAGCTGGCCAAGCGGACAGGCGTGGACGATATCAAGGCACTGGTGGCGATGTTGGTTCAGACCGACCGTTTCGGCACGAGCATCGCCCAGTCGCTGAAAGTGCACTCGGATGAGTTGCGGACCAAGCGGCGCCAGCGCGCGGAAGAACTCGCCGCCAAGGCTACGGTGAAGATGGTTCCCGCGTTGGTGTTTTTCATCTTTCCGGCATTATTTGTGGTAATTCTCGGCCCCGCTCTTATCAGCTTATTACGGCATTTCCCTTGATTCAGAAACGAAGGCTGGGTGATTCGCACCGAAGCCGAATTCAAAGCCCGAGGTCAAACCCAAGAAAGGGGTTCATGATGGATGCAACCACGATTCGCATTATCGCCGGCGTCGGCGCCCTGATTGTCTTGTTCATCATTATTTGGAGGCGCCGGAAAAAGGCATCCCAGTAGGGGACGCAAGCGACTCCTTCACGGAAGATGCGGCTCCCGGATGTGAGTCCTGCGGCACACGGTCATGACGACTCAAAACTCCAATCGCTATTATGTCTACAACATGACGCGGGAGACATTTGTCGCCACGGAAGCCAAGTTGGCGGACGGCTACTTCAGCCGACTGGTGGGCTTGTTGGGAAAGACGCGGCGCTGGGCTTGTCCAGGCCAGGGTTTATGGATTCTGCCCTCGCACGGTGTGCACACCATCGGAATGCTGTTCGCTATCGACCTGGTCTTCCTCGACCGTGAAAAGCGCGTCGTTCATACCGAGGAATACGTGCGTCCCTTCCGCATCTCGAGAGTCGCTCTCAAGGCCCAGAGCGTGCTTGAGCTTCCTCCTTACACGGTCTTTCGCAGTGGAACCCAAGTGGGTGACCGGCTGGAGATCGGGCGGGTGGGCGAGCGGGTGGGCGTCGCGAGGGACGATCAAGCTCCGGTGCGGTGACGCCACCCGGCGAAGCAGTCGCCCGAGAGGGGCGGGAGTGTCTGCGTGGCCAGTAGCACCCAGAGCACGGTGTGGCGGGCTGCCCGGGGGTTGTGTCCGCGCCAGGGAAATGAGTGTTTGCTTGGAAGAATTTATGGCATCGCATCACAGACCGCTGTTCCTCCCGATCGTGATCCTGCTGGCTATGCCGGTGGTTGTTTTCTACCCTGCCCTAAAGTGGCCACCCCTCGGCAAGCTGTTTCGGGTGGCTCCCAGGGCCAGCACCACGAATTCTGCGGTCAAGATCTGGGCGAACAAGCGATCTGGACTCTATTACTGCCCGGACAGCAAATTGTACGGGAAGCTCACACCCGGCGCTTATATGTCCCAAGGAGAGGCATTACAAGGTGGATATCAACCCGCCGCGAAGGAAACCTGTCGATAGCGGGAGTTGCGAGGACCGGGGCGGCGCCGTCCTAAGTCTGGCACCCTCGTTGGTGAGACTCCTGACCGCCGGGAACCGGCAACCCGGGTCTTGCGGGGAATGAGGGTACGAGGTGCAGCCATGGTGGCTGACGGCTTAAATAGTAAGGCTGTGGTGAATGGGGAAACGGGGTTCGGCAGTGCGGGTATCGCGGTACCACACACCGTGGAAGACCTGAGCATCAGGAAAAGCCTTGTGCAAGACCTCGCCTTGAAGATTTTGTATTTGCAGGGTGAGCTTCTCTTGGTCAATCTGGCCGACCAGATGCGGCTCAGTTTGGCCATCGTCAGTGAAGTCTTCGAGCACCTGCGCAAAGACCAACTCTGCGAGGTAAAAGGGATGGTCGGGGGCGTCCACCGCATCACCACAACCGCGCTGGGCAGGGAACGGGCGCACGAATTGCTGGGACTCAGCCATTATGCGGGGCCGACCCCCGTCTCTCTGGACGACTACACGCGACAGGTGCGGGCCCAGAGCATCCGGGGTGTGAGCTTTCACGCGGCGGACGTGGAGAAGGCATTCAGCCACCTGATCCTCCGGCCTGTAACCCTGGCCCAGCTTGGCACCGCGATCGCTTCCGGGCGATCCATCATTCTGCAGGGTCCCGCAGGGGTAGGGAAGACTGCCGTCGCCGAAGCCATTGCCGACATTTACCACGACGACGTATGGATTCCCTACGCCGTTGAGGTGGGTAACCAAATCATCACCGTTTTTGACTCCTACGTGCACGATCCGAGCGACGAGCCCATCGATGAGCAAGCGGACAGGAGATGGGTTCGCTGCCGGAGGCCGAGCGTTTTCGCGGGCGGGGAATTGAAGCTCGACATGTTGGACTTGCAGTTCAATCCCGTCGGCAGGTATTACTCCGCTCCCTTGCAGATGAAGGCTAACAACGGGGTTCTCGTCGTAGACGACTTCGGCCGACAGCAGTCACGCCCGGAAGATCTACTTAATCGTTGGATGGTACCGCTCGAGCATGATATCGATTTCCTGACTCTGGTCGGCGGCAGGAGGTTCATTATCCCCTTCGACCTGTTTGTAGTGTTCGCGACCAACCTGGATCCTGTTAGGTTTACGGATGAGGCTTTTCTGAGGCGGGTACACACGAAGGCGAAGCTAAACTACGCAACGTCCCAGGAATTCCACGAGATCTTCCGGCGGGTGTGCGCCGAGTCTGATCTGACGTACGACGCCGCGGTGGTCGACGAGCTTGTCGCCTCCCTCGAGAAGAGTGGGCGGCCGCTCCGGCACTGCGACCCCGGTGAAATTGTCCAGCAAGTCCGCTGGGCAGCCGGATACGAGGGCAGACCGCCGCGCCTCGATTCCGCCTCGGTCGTGCAGGCATGCCGCAACTACTTTTTCTCGGCCTAGACCAAGCCTGGCGCCATGTCGTGGGGGTCTTCAAACCAGGAAGCCGCTTCTTACAGGTTGTGGGTTGGTTTGAGGCATGGTCACGTCCCTATCATGTAAGACATTGCGATTCACTGGCGAGAATTATCTGAATCGCGAAAAGCCCGTCGGAGCCTAGGAAGCTGGAGAGTATTATGCGAGTTCGACCATGGCCTTCGAGGCCCTTCAAAGTAAGGTATGTGGGTGTCGTGGGTTGGTGCCTCCTCGCGGCCGCCTTACTGTCACCATCGAGGCAAGAAGGCGCCCCAATCGACGGCTCGGCAGAACACTCACGGCAAGCGGGAGGAATGCCTGCGAACAACAAGCCCTCTCACGCGGAGCAGGCGCGTGCCATCGGAGCATACGGCAAACTGCCCCTCGGTTTTGAAGCTAATCAGGGACAGACTGACAGCCGAGTACGCTTCCTTTCCCGCGGTGGAGGTTATTCGCTCTTTCTGACACCCAACGAGGCAGTGCTCGCCCTCAAAAGGGGGCAGACTCAGAAGCCGGGGCGGAAACCCAACGGCGCGAAGCCCGCGATCGAAAGTAGGAAAATCGCGGCCCCGGCCGTGCTGCGCATGCAGTTGGTTGGCAGCAACGCCAGGGCCGGCATGATGGGTGTAGACGAGTTGCCGGGCAAGAGCAACTATTTTATCGGCAACGATCCTGCAAACTGGCGCACTAATGTTCCAAACTACCGCAAAGTGGCGGAGCACGGAATCTATCCTGGAATCGACCTTATTTATTACGGTACCCAGCGCCAGCTCGAATATGATTTCGTCGTTGCGCCCGGATCTGACCCGCACGCCATCCGGCTGGCATTTCAGGGCGCCGACCACTTGAGCATCGACTCGCAAGGGAACTTGATCGCGAGCGTCGGAGGCGGTGAAGTCTCGTGGCAGAGGCCGGTCGCTTACCAGGAAGCGCTTGACGGCGCCAAACAGCCGGTTGCCGCCCGGTTCCGGATAAAGCGCAATCGGGATGTTTCGTTTGAGGTCGGCAAGCACGATCCAGCCCGGTCGCTCATCATTGACCCGACCTTGGCGTATTCCACCTACCTCGGTGGAAGCAGTATTGACGGCGCCAACGCTATTGCTGTGGCGCCGGATGACTCGGCGTTTATCACCGGGGAGACTTACTCTAGCGACTTCCCAACTGTCAACGCTCTTTTCCCCACGAATGCGGCAGGAAGTGAGGTTGCGTTCGTATCAAAGATCAGTCCTGACGGCTCGTCGCTTCTTTATTCGACCTATCTAGGGTGCAACCCCACCGTCGGTTACGCTATTGCGGTCGACTCTCTGGGCGAGGCCTACGTAACCGGCACAACGATGTGTCCGACCTTTCCGACGACGGAGGGTGTGCCACAGGGCTGGTGCGCCGACGACCACAAATGCGGCGCGTCGTGGAATGTGCAGGGCGCCACTGTTTTCAACGGTTTCGTCACCAAGTTAAACGTCGAGGGAACCGCATTACTCTACTCGACCTTTCTCGGTGATTACTCGATGTGCGCGGGCCTAGGCATTGCCGTGGATGAGGCTCAGAATGCCTATGTGACTGGCGATATCGGCGCGAACATAGAGCCAACAGTCGTGCTTACGCCGCCAGCCGCTCCTCCCCCGCCGTTCTGCACGTATAACGGCTTCCAGACCTCGCTCGGCGGCAGCGGCGGCACTGAGTATGGTGGCATCGGCACGGATGCCTTTATTGTCAAGATCGATTCGGCGGGCTCGGAGTTCCTCTATTGCAGTTACATTGGGGGTAGCGACGAAGACGTCGGATATGGCATTGCAGTCGATTCCAGCGCCAATGCCTACGTCACAGGCGTGACCTACTCAGCCGATTTTCCGACGAAGGGCGGCGCACTCCAATCCGTCTATGCAGGGGCCGGTGATGCGTTTCTGACCAAGGTTAGTACCACTACAGCGGGTTCCGCCTCCCTCCTTTACTCCACCTATTTCGGTGGCACCGGGCTTGACCAAGGCAACGGTGTGGCTGTGGACGCGAGCGGAAACGCTTACGTCGCCGGGGGCACGAGCTCCATCGACACCACCCTGGGGTTCTATTCCCTCATCCCTACCGGCGCTTATCAGTCGAACTGCGATCTGGATTCGCTCGGAGTGTGTGAGGGTGATGCTTTCGTGGCGAAATTCGCCTTGAGCGGCACGCCGTCGCTAGTCTACTTTACTTACCTGGGTGGCACCCTGGCGGACTCCGCCTCCGGCGTTGCCGTGGACTCGAGTGGAAATGCCTACTTAACGGGATCCACGGTTTCGACTGACTTCCCGATCGTCGGCGCCGTCTTCCAGCCTACGTACGGCGGCGGCAATGCCGACGCTTTTGTCACTGAAGTAAATCCCACCGGTACCGACTTGGTCTACTCGACTTATCTGGGTGGCAGCAATACCGATACCGGAAACGGCATCGCCGTGGACACGGGTAGCCCTGCTTCGGCTTACGTCGCAGGCCAAACGTGCTCATTTGACTTTCCCCTGGCGAATCCGCTCCAGCCTACTTACGGCGGCAACTGTGACGCATTCATCTCCAAGGTCAGCATTCAGGAAGGAATCGCCCTCAATCCCGCCGGCCTCGTTTTCCCGACTCAGAGCCTCAACACGCCGAGCCCGCCCCAGACCGTCACGCTCACCAACGGTGATAACACGCAGACCATTTCCAGCATTACCATCACGGGAAGCAATGCCGGAGACTTTGCCGAAACCAGCACTTGCCCCATTTCTCCGGCGACTTTAGCCCCGGGGGCCCAGTGTACAATCACTGTGACCTTCACTCCCACGGCGGTGGGAATTCGCAAGGCGTCGGTTGAGATTACCGACAGTGCCCCTGGCAGTCCACACTACATCAGTCTGACCGGTAGCACCTCCTCGGTTGGCTTGTCGGCCTCCAGCCTTGCCTTTGGAAACCAGCAGGTCGGCGTGACGAGCAGCCCCCAAGCCCTCACGGTTACCAACAACAGCGAGGCGGCGTTGACGATTTCGACGGTCAATGCCAGCGGCGCTTACGCTCAGACGAATAATTGCACCACCGCGCCGCTCCAGCCTACCACTAACTGCGTGATCAACGTCACGTTTACTCCCACGGCGCCGGGACCCAGCGTGGGCGCTTTGACTATCATCGATAGTGCCCCAGGCAGTCCTCAGGTGGTGCTGTTGACAGGCGCCGGAGTCGCCGCGCCCGCGGTCAGCCTCTCGACCACGAATCTTACCTTCTCTAACCAAGTGGTAGGTACGACCAGCGCCGCCCAGTTGGTGACCTTGCATAACGTCGGCGGCTCGCCTTTGAACATCACCAACGTCGCAGCCAGCGGCGACTTTGCGGAGACCAATACGTGTAGCGCCAGCATCGCTCCCGCAGGTAGCTGCACCATTAGCATCATCTTCACCCCCACAGCCACCGGCACCCGGTATGGGTCCGTGACCATCACGGACAACGCTGCAAACAGCCCGCAGACAATCTCTCTGGTTGGGACTGGGGTTCCCGCCGCAGCGGTAACTCTCTTGCCTGCCTCTCTGACCTTTGGGACCCAAACCGTCACCACGACGAGCGCGCCGCAGTTGGTGACGGTGACGAACACGGGCGCAACCGTGTTGGACATCACCTCGATTGCGGCCAGCGGCGACTTCGCTCAAACGAACACCTGCGGGGCTACTCTCGCCGTCGGAGCTAGCTGCGCCATCAGCGTCACGTTCAGCCCCACGGCGGCGGGGCCTGAGGTCGGCGCGGTCACGCTGACGGATAGCGCGCCGAATAGCCCTCAAACAGTCCCGCTCACCGGGACCGGACAACTGGCTCCTGTGGTGAGCCTCGTGCCTGCGACACTTACGTTCACGAACACAAGTGTTGGGACCACCAGCTCCGTGCAGACAGTCAAGCTGACCAACACAGGCAGCGCCGCTTTGACCATTTCCAACGTGGCCGCCAGTGGTGATTTCGCCCAGACGAACAACTGCGGAGCCAGCGTCGCGGCGGGGAACTACTGCACCATCAGCGTTACCTTTACCCCAACGGTCGCCGGCAACCGCTACGGCGCGGTGACCATCAGCGACAACGCCTTGAATTCGCCGCAGACGATTCTACTCGCCGGCAGCGGCATTGCCACTCCCTCGGTGGCGTTCTTGCCCAGTAGCCTGACCTTTCCCAATCAGATTGTGAACACCACGAGCGCAGCCCAGTCGCTCACCCTCACGAATACGGGTGGCGCGGCCCTGGCCATCACGAGTATTACCGCCAGTGGTGACTTCGCCCAGACTAATGCTTGCCCCGCCAGCCTCGCCAGCGGAGCGAGCTGCATCATCTCAGTGACTTTTTCCCCCACCACAGGAGGACCTCGCTCCGGCGCCATCAGCGTCGCGGATAATGCCCCGGGCAGCCCTCAAACGGCTGCGTTGGCGGGCGTTGGAGTGGTGACTCCGGTGGTGACCCTTGTGCCCACAACCCTGACGTTCCCCGGTGAGTCGATCGGCACAACCAGTTCTGCCATGAACGTGACCCTGAAAAACACGGGCACGGCGGCTTTGAGTATTACGAACATGACGGTGAGTGGAGACTTCGCTGAGACTAATAACTGTGGGGCCAGCGTGGCGGCCGGAGCCAGTTGCACCATCAGCGTCACCTTCACCCCAACCGCCGCCGGCAGCCGTTATGGTTCCGTGACCATCACTGACAACGCGGCAGACTCGCCGCAGACGGTCCTGCTGGCGGGCAACGGCCTTCCTACGCCGGCAGTGGCCTTCTCACCAGCCAGCTTGGCTTTCCCCAATCAGATTGTCAACACTACCAGCGCGCCTCTGAATGTCACCCTAAGCAACACCGGGAGCGCGGTTTTGAGCATCGTCAGCATTACTACCAGTGGGAATTTTGCGCAAACCAACACCTGCGGAACGAGCCTGGCTAACGGAACCAGTTGCACGATCAGTGTCACTTTTACCCCCACGGCGGGAGGGCCTAGGGCGGGCACAATCATCGTGACAGATAACGCTGCCGGGAGCCCTCAAACGGTTCCTTTGACGGGTAGCGGGCTGCTGGCGCCCGTCGTCACGCTTCTGCCCAAGAGCCTGACCTTCACCGGGCAGGCCGTCGGAAGCACCAGCGCTCCCCAGACCGTGACCCTGACAAACAGCGGCAGCGCCACTTTGTATATTTCCAGCGTGACCGCCAGTGGGGACTTCGCCCAGACCAACACCTGCGGTGCTAGCGTTGCGGTGGGGGCCAACTGCGTCATCAGCGTTACCTTTACCCCAACGGCCGCCGGCAACCGCTACGGCTCTGTCACGATCACTGACAACGCGGCGGATTCACCTGAGACGGTTCTGTTGGCCGGTAACGGGTCTTCTGCCCCGGCCGTGGCGTTCTTGCCGTCGAGTCTGACCTTTCCCAATCAGATCGTCAACACGGCCAGCGCGCCGCAGAATGTAATCCTGACAAACTCCGGTGGTGCGACCCTGACGATCACTAGCATCATAGCTAGCGGTAACTTTTCGGAAACGAACAGTTGTGGCGCGAGTCTGGCGAGTGGGGCAAGCTGTACTATTGCTGTCACCTTTACCCCCAGCGCGTCAGGGCCGCTCGCCGGCGCCGTCACGGTCACAGACAACGCTCCCGGAAGCCCTCAGACCCTCCCGCTGAACGGTACCGGAGTTCTAGCTTCGGTTGTGGTCTTGTCGCCAACGAATTTGACCTTTTCCAGCCAGCCCGTGGGAACCACATCGGCTGCGCAATTGGTTACATTGGCGAACGTCGGCAGGACGGTCCTGGAATTCACCAGTGTCACAACGACCGGCGACTTCGGGCAGACCAACGGTTGCCCAGCCAGTCTTCCAGCAGGTGCGAGTTGCGTCATCAGTGTGACCTTTGCTCCCACCGCGATTGGGAACCGATATGGCTCCGTCGTTATCACGGATAACGCGCCCGACTCACCGCAGATAATCCCCCTGGCCGGCAGTGGGGTGCCATCTGCAGTGGTAACATTCTCGCCGACGAGCTTGAGTTTTCCCAGTCAGATCACCAACACCACGAGCGCCCCTCAGTTGGTGACGCTCGCGAATACCGGCACCGCGGCGATGAGCATCACCAGCATCGTATCGACGACCAGCGAATTCTCTGAACTCAACACCTGCGGTGCCAGCCTTGCACCTGGGGCGAGCTGTACTATCAGTGTCACCTTCACACCCGCGGCCTCGGGGCCGCGGGCCGGGGCGATTACGGTCACGGACAACGCCCCAGGGAGCCCGCAAACGGTTCCCTTGACGGGTAGCGGGTTGCAGGGGCCCGTCGTCACGCTTGCGCCCAAGAGTCTGACCTTCGCCGGTCAGGCCGTTGGAAGCACGAGTACACCTCAGACAGTCACCCTGGCAAACATCGGCAGCGCAGCTTTGAACATTACCAGCGTGACCGCCACTGGGGATTTCGCCCAGACCAACACCTGCGGGGCCAGCGTCGCGGTGGGGATCGCGTGCACTATAACAGTCACCTTCACTCCCACAGTGCCCGGTAATCGGTACGGTTCAGTGACGATTACGGACAACGCCGCAGACAGCCCGCAGACGATCGTTCTCGCCGGGGATGGTCTGCCGGCTCCGGTCGTTAGCTTGTCGGTCACGAGCCTGACTTTCTCCAGCCAGCCTTTGGGAACAACGAGCGCGCCGCAAGCCGTCACGATGAGCAATACAGGCACGGCCGCTTTAACAATCACAGGCATTGTAACGACCGGCGACTTTGCGCAAATCGACACTTGCGGAACAAGCTTGCCGGTGGGTGCTAGCTGCACCATCAACATCACGTTTACCCCCACGGCGGCGGGCAGCAGAACCGGTTCGTTAATTATCACCGACAACGCGCCGGGCAGCCCACAAGTGGTGAACTTGGGCGGGAGCGGAGCAGACTTCGCAGTTTCTGTAACCCCAACTTCGGCATCGGTCATCGCCGGAAATTCGGTTGCCTACACTTTTACCGTGACGCCGTCCTTTGGGTTCAATGCCAAGGTCACCCTGGGCTGTAGCGGTGCGCCGCGAGGTGCAAGCTGCTCAATGTCTCCGCTCGCAGTGACCCCCGACGGAACGAATCCCGTCACGGCTACTTTTACTGTGACGACAACGGTGCGCTCCATGCTGCCGCCACGATCGGGGCCGAACCTGAACTTGCCTCGCCTCGTTACGCGAGTAAGGCCCACATGGTTCTTGTGGCTACTGCTCCTTTTGACCCTCTTGGCAAGCCGAGCGATGGCGCGCCGGCGCCGGGCCCTGTTGCGCCTCGCCCTAGTCACAGGCCTGGTGCTGCTCTGGGTGGCTTGCGGCGCTGGTGGAAGTCAGGTTGACGTCTCCGACGGAACGCCGGCGGGCAACTACACGCTCACGCTGAGCGGAACATCCGGCAACGTCACGCACTACACTACCGCAAACCTTACGGTAGAGTGATGGTTTGCGTCCCGGGGATTCGACGGCGCGCCGTTCGTGGGAGTCACTCGGCGGCGTTGGGGAGCCCCGGTAACTTGGGAAGGTCGGAGCAGCATTTCGGAAAGACAGGCGCACCGTCGATAGATGTAAAGGGAGGCCGGCGGATCGTCACGTACACATGGAGGAATTGATGATGCAGAAGGCAGGTTCTTTGCTCGCTCTGGTTCTGTTCTTCTCTGTCGCTGCGGCAGCCCAGCAGACGCCCAAGGTTGAGGTTTTTGGCGGTTACTCGCACTTTATAGGTGATGTGAACGGTACGAGCTTCAACCTGGACGGAGTCCATGTCTCGGCAGCCGAGAACGTGAACAGTTGGCTGGGTGGCGTACTCGATTTCAGCACTCATTTTGGAACGAGTGCCGGCATTAACGTCAATACGCAATCCATCATGTATGGACCTCGTTTCGCCTATCGGAAGAGTAAGCTGGTGACGCCATCTGCTCACGCTTTGATCGGGGCCGTCCGGGGAAGTGCGGGCTTTGACGGAATCTCCATGTCGAATTATCGTATTTCTTTCGCAACGGGCGGGGCGATAGACGTCAGGATAACCGACAGGATAGCGTTCCGGGTGATCCAGGCCGATTACATGTTGACTCGCTTTCTCAACTTGCGGCAGGATAACATCCGGGTTTCGACGGGGTTCGTATTTCGGTTTCCTCATTGGTAGGAGCCTGTTTTGAGCGGCCGAGGGGCAGAACTTCGCAATTCCAACGAGAGAGGTTCGAAGGACCGTGGAGCAGCGGGCACCCCAATTCCTGGTCCGCAAGGGCCGCAGTCACCGCTCGATCGGTCAAGTGCTGGCGACTATTTGGGAGACGGATCCGCCAGTCCAATCGATTGGTCTTCATCACACACGGGCTTGGCCGAGGTACCACCGCTCTGTCCCGGGGCTTTTTTCATCCTTCCTGCTGCATTTCTCCGTCGTCTTTCTGCTGGCTCGTCTGCCCGTCTCGATGTTCTTGGGTCAACCAAGCAAGGTGAGGGAGCAGCGCACCGACCAAGTGGTGTACGTCCTTCATCGCCTGAATTTAGCTGACTATTTCCCCACGTTGAAACCCCGCGGCCCCGGAGGAAAGCCGGGGCAAGGGAGCCGCCCAGACCGGCCGCCGGCGCGCGGCAGCACGGCTTTCCACCCTACACTCACTATCATCTCCAACCCGCCGCACCCCGACAACAGCCGCCAGACGATTGTGCAGTCTTCCTCACCGCCTGAACTGAAGATTCCGAACGAGCTTCGGCTGCCCAACATCCTGATCGGTACAGTGGTTCCCCCCCCACCTGCGCACCGCCCTTCCCCGCCCGCGGCCCGTGCGCCGAAGGCGAGTGAGAGTCCTGTTGTAGCGCTGACTCCGGCTCCTAGACCGTTGCCATCTGCTCCCACGCTGGCTCTTGTCACTCTTCCCAACCCTTTGCTTCACCCTGCACTACCCGTCCCTCCGCCCCCGCCGCCGGCTCCACCACCCCAGTCTTCCAAGGCCAGGGAGGCAACAACCGTCGACGAACAAAACAAACAGGCCACTCCCTCCGGAGTTCCTGGACTGCTCAGCCTCAGCGTTGAGCCCGCGCCTTCGGGTGAGTCCGTGGCGCTTCCACCGGGCAATCGTCAGGGAGCGTTTTCCATTTCCCCGGCGGGCGGCAAGGAGGGCTCGCCCGGTGGCGTCCCGAATGGCGATGCGCAAGGAGGTGGCAGTGGAGGGAAAGGTGCGGCCGGTGACGCGAGCACGGGTCTTGGTTCCGGGGATAAGGGCGGTGGCGGAGGGAAGGGTGCGGGCGGTGAGGCGAGCGCGGGTCTTGGTTCCGGAGATAAGGGCGGCGGTGGAGGCGGCGCCGCAGTTGCCAGCGAGAATGTCAGTATCAGCGGAGGGTCCAATGGAAACAAAGACGGTGTCCTGCCCTCTTTCTTTGGCGCGACCATGGTCTACCCCGTCGCACCGCCCGGCCCTCGGCGACCAGGGATGGTCGTCACCGCCGGGCCGACAGGCGGAGGCGGCCTCCAGGTCTACGGGGTCTTGAAGGGCGGGAAGATATATACGATCTACCTTCCGATGCCGGGCAAGAATTGGATTCTCCAGTTCTGCGCCCACGACAGCCCAGCCGTCAGCCAAGACAGGGAGCCACGCACAGTAGAGATCAGGCTTGACCCCGGCATCACCCCACCCACGGCAGTGGAACAATTCGACTTTCATCGTCCTCCAGTGTCGGAGTCGGCCGCAAACCGGAAAGAAATGATCATCCTGCAAGGCGTCATCCGGGAAGACGGCTCAGTCGGTGAACTGAGAGTCTATAGAGGTCTTCTTGAGACTGTCGATCAGTCCGCACTGGCTGCCTTCAGTCGTTGGAAGTTCCGGCCTGCGCAACGGTCCAACAAGCCGATTGCAGTGGAGGTTCTTGTGGGAATCCCGGTAATCTTGCCGGCAACATAAGGGTAACATCTATGGGAGTCGCCGGAACGCCACGGAAGGGGCGCGGCCAGCCTTACGCTCTATCCGCGTTAGTTTTGGCTCTGCTCGTGCTCCCGCCGGTGGCCGGTTGTAAGCATGCCTCTGCTCCTCGATCCCGGCCCTCGACAAAGGACGAGCATTCGCAGCAACCCGCCACGGCCCCAGCGCCCGTCGAGGCACCCGCCCCCGCTCAGCTCGTCCCCGTTGGACCCCGGTTTGCCGTTCAGGTCGCGGCTTTCGACCGGCGAGCAGACGCCGAAGCTCTGGCTTCCCGACTCTCCGAACAGTACGGACTTCAGACGCTGGTTGCTCCGGTCGAGGTGTGCGGCGATACGCTATATCGAGTTCGGCTAATGGCACAGAATAAGGATGAGGCTAAGAGCCTTGCGAACACCTTCCTCCGCACAGAGAACCTGAAGGTCTGGATCGTTCCCCTGCCGTAAGCGTTCCCTCACCGGTCGCCAAGCGCCGCGAAAAGCAACTGAGGATGGCTGTGGAGCGCATGACTCATTAACGCAATGGCTTGCCGTCAGCGGCCCGCATCTTGTCCAAATGGTGAGTCATTTGGGGTGATTGAACGTTAAAGCCGTGGTTCCTCCACATATGGGGTGGGTGACGGGATTCGAACCCGCGACGTCCAGATCCACAGTCTGGCGCTCTACCAGCTGAGCTACACCCACCACAACTGCGGGGCTCGCTTGCAGGTTGCTCTCATACCTTTGTAACATCGGGCGGGGAATGGTGTCAATCAACTGATTTGTCCACTTCCGGTGGCATTTGCTGGGGTCGCAGAACGCCATCGACACCATCAAACCTCACCATTGCCAACTGGCTGACAGCAGGGCAGCGTGCAACACGATCCGACCCGGGTGGGAGTGAAGCTGCTTACTTGATGTCGTCGGTTACAGGGATTTCCTGCAGCTCGGTAGGTTGCTGGCAGCAGACGCAATCGCCGGGTTCGAGTGCCTCGAGGTTGCACACCTTGCAGAAATAACGTACTCGGTAGAGCTTCCCATTCCTGACCGTGTAAAGCCGCTCGACCTCAAATGTTCCATCGGCTTTCACCGTTCCTTCGAGTCGGACCTCGCGGTTGGCCAAGCGTTTGTCCAGCAAGGTGTGGAACAGATAAGTGGTGGTCGCGGAGAGGGGCTGATCCTTTTCATGCATTCGCAAAACCGGCCCCTCCTCAGGGATGGAGAGCAGCTTTCCTTCCAATGCCGCTAAATGACGCGCCGCGCCTTGGGCGGCGCATATGGAGGAAGCCGCCAGCACCACCGTGCACACAAGCAGCCCCACTACCAACGCTTGCAGTGAGGCGCTCGAACAAGTGTCGTGCTGCGGCTTATTTGAGGAGTACATCATATCAATTGCATCATTGCTCCATCGAATCATTGATCTATTGGAAGAACAGCCGGGAGCAGGTCTTCAATGGATCAATGACTCAATGATTCAATGAGCCGATACTCTTGGTCAGCCCTCCCACTTTCCGACTACCGTGAAAGCGAACGGAAAATCCCCACTTGACCCATGAACCTTCACCTGGAGGTTCCAGTGGCTCTGATCATCTTTGACCACCGCCGGGAAGCTATCTCCATTCACTGGCGCTCCGACAAGGAAGCCAGGGTGCGGCGTGCCCGACGCCTGACGGCTCAACTTTACAAGGTCATCAAATTTCAGAGCCGTGCCAAGATCGGTATCCGCAGCGACGGGGCAGAGAACCAATACGTCTCGGGTGGGGTTCACCCCCATGTGATTCCCGTCTTGAGGAATCAACCCGTAGCGCAAAGTATAAAATCCCGGCTTGATAGCTTGCCCACGGAAATCTGCTCCCTGACTGGGGAAGTGGAGCACGCCGACGAATACTCCTTCGCTCAGAGAGCCATAAAGAAAGTCTGAGGAACCGCCGGCACCGGAGCTGGTAGGCACGGTCTTCCGCAACCACACTTCCAGCAACGTGCCACCCTGGTCGTTTAGCACCCGCGTTCCCTGGGATTCCAAAGCATCTCCCAAAGGTTTGGAAAGGTCTGCGGCTGGAGGCGCTCCGGCGTTTTCGACTTTGTAGGTCTGTCCAAACGCCATACCCGCCAACACAAGTTGCGAGGCGAGAATCAAGACCTGTGCGCGATTCAGTTTCATAAAATAGCCCTCATTATTTGGATGCTCTGAACACATCAGCGGGAACGCCCGAATAACCGGCTTCCCGTTTCTATTGTGCGGCACGCGACCGTGAAAAATCTATCAGGTTGCTGAAAAAAGGTGCTTGGGAGCAGGAGTCAGAAGTCGGGAGTCAGGAGTCAGAAGAAAAAACCCGAGTGCCAGCACCGATAGCGACTGACCACGGACAACTGGCCACTTCCCCCGGAATAATATGCCAATCCTCATTCCAGCACGTGCTAGAGCGTAAAGCTGCCCACAAAGGCGCTGCGTTTACCCATGTGGTTCCAGACAACATCCAAACCCTTGCCTTGGAAGGAGTCCTCGAGTGTGAACGCAGGCATGGCATGAGTCAGTTGAATGAGCGGCGGATAGTATACGAACTCGTTCCCGCAGATGTCGTCGCCATGGCACAAGCTGCGCGTTTCAATGCGCACCAGGTTCCCGGCCACAAGGCGGGCAGTGCCGTGTTGTTCTCCCTGAGCGAGGGCCAAATGAATAGGGGCTGTTTCAACGCGAACCACGTGGCTCAGGAGCTTCCCGGCCATGGCAGCAGCGAAGGCCTGTAGGGCCAAGCGTTGCCGGGGGGTGGCCCGTTGGTCGACAATCAGCACGGACTCGGCTGGATAAGGACTATGGTAGGGATCACCTAATGTGGCATGGGCCTTCACGACCGCCACAACGCCCAGGCCGTTCAAACTGGTTCCCCTCCAGTCGCCCTCTTTAATTCTCCATGCCAGGATCGCCTCGTTTCCAACTAGGCCAACTTCGCCGTTGGCGAAGCATGGGCCGGTGTAAACATCTGCGCTTCGAGCTTCGATATAGTCTCCCTTGATCGCCGCGTTGCCGGGGCCAGCCGACACCACCATCAGAGCGATCCCCACAAACACGGGGACATAAAGCTTCCTCATGATGTACCCTCCTTCGAGCAAATTATCCAGATCGCCCCACAATCATTCGATGTCTTAGGGAACCGAAAGTTACTCCGTCGGCACGTCGCGGCGAGTTCATCCCGCCACTGGCGCCTTTTCCCGAAAGCTCGCATGCCTACGGCTGAATCGGAAGGGCAGGGTCTTAACCTGAACCAAAGCTGGAGTGGGCACTATGCGCGTCTTGTAGGGGCACGGTCCCGCCCTGCGGGGCCAGATGAGAGGCCCGAAAGTGGATTTTCGTGTCCGGCTTGCGTGGATCACATCCGCGGCTTCAGGAGCGCCTGATAGACGGAGGGTTGGCTCAACGCTTCCATATTGGGCTCCCCAGGGCCGATCCTTCGCTGGGTCATGCCGACAAAAATCAGATCATTCGTGGGATCGACCCAGAACCAAGTGTCAGCCGCTCCAAGCCAGAAGAAAGTGCCTTTGCCCACCACTTCGTCGGCCTCGAGCGGGTCCGTGTAGACCGCGCAATCGTAGCCCCACCCCATGCCGGGCCGGATGATCGCTGGACCAATCGAGAACTCGCCCGTCATGAGGCTGGGGGCGAGATGGTTGGTGGTCATGAGCTCGACCGTGGCTGGCGCCAGGATGCGCACGCCGTCTAGTTCGCCGCCATTCAGGAGCATCTGAGCGAAGCGCAGATAGTCCTCGGCGGTTGAGACCATACCGCCACCGCCCGAGGGCATCGATGGCTGAGTTGCATAGTCGGCGGCTGTTGCGCCGGGTGCCGCGTTCACAGCCAGTTCGCCGTTCTGGCCCGATGCATAGAGCGTGGCAAAGCGGTTCCGCTTTTCCGGGGGAACGAAAAAGCCGGTGTCCTTCATGCCGAGGGGCCCGAAAATGTGCTGCTGCATGAAATCGGGCAGGGACTGGCCCGACAATTTTTCAACGAGATAGCCCTGGATATCCATCGACGCGCTGTAGACCCAGCGAGTTCCCGGCTGGTAGAGCAACGGGGTCTTCGCAAGCTTGTCGATCATTTCTTGCAGGGATTGGGATTGCCACACGTGCTGGTCCTGGTACATCTTGTCGACCAGACTAGTGCCGAACACCCCGTAGGTGAAGCCCGCAGTGTGGGTCATCAGCTCGTGCATCGTGGGGGGATGGACGGGGTCTTCCAGAATCATCTTGCCGCTCTCGTCCACACCCTTGAAAACTTTCAGATGGGCGAACTCGGGAATGTACTTCGAGACCGGATCCAACGGATACCATTTGCCTTCTTCGTAGAGGATCATCATGGCAACGCCGGTGACCGGCTTGGTCATGGAGAAGATGCGGAATATCGTGTCCCGCGTCATCGGCGCGCCGCTCGCCATGTCCTTCTTGCCGTATGTCCTTTCCTCCACCACTTTGCCGTGGCGCGCTAGAATGGTTACGATGCCGGCAAGCTGCTTCTGGTCCACTTCCTGCTGCATTGCCGCGTGGAGCCGATTGAGTCGCTCGGACGAAAAGCCGAGCGCCTCCGGCTTATTCTCGGCAAAATCGGGGGTCTTCTTGTTCGCTTGCTGAGCCTGGGTCTGTTGCGCGCCGGTGACAAAGAGTAGTCCGGCGAGGAGCGATAGGGCGAAACGCGAGAGTCGTGTATTTTTCATTTACCTTGGTCCTGTTTGATTTGCGGAACTGCTGCGGATGGTCGGTCACTCCGTTGAGCCCGATGCGCTCTTCAGGCTCCGCTTCCCTGCTCGGTCGCAGCAGCCACTCGTTTATTATTGCCGTACCGATCCGTGCAGGAGGCAACCGATCGATTCGGTCGTTGCGAAGAACTCTGAGCTTAGAGGGATTCGTAGCAAGCACGGCCCGGCTTGCAGTTCTCCATACTGGCTATCTCCCCATCCGGCCCAAGGCAATTCTGCGTGTGGACGCACCAACAGATGCCGCTGTCGGAGCGGGGGACCGTCGGGTCAGGTTCAGCTTCGATAAACATCCACTTCGAGCGCAATAACCGGCAACGCTCACGGGAGGTTTCAGGCTGAGGAGTGGGTTCAGGCATAATCACACTTCTCCTTTCACAGCGCGCAACAATGCGCGCTTGACCGCCACTCGGGCCAGTTGGACTTTGTAGGCATTCTTTGAAAGGGGGGTGGCTTTGCTCACGGCGGCTTTTCCGGCATCGTCCGCCAGTTCGTCAATAAAGGTCTTTCCCACCAAGGCTTGTTGCGCCTCCGGCGACGGCCAAGGCACGGGGGCCACATGACCGAGCACGACGTGCGCCCTCCTGACCGAATCACCCTCCATGCTGAGCGCCACCGCGGCGGCAGCCAAGGGCCAATCCAGCGCCTCTTTTTGGCGAACCTCGTACGCTGCCATCTTGATTCCGTCGGCAGCGGGCACAATGATTTCAGTGACGATTTCGTGCGCTTTGAGCGCGTGCTCGGTTTCACTTTCGCTTGCCGGGGTAACGAAGTACTTGTCGATTTCAAGCTCCCGCGCTCCCTCGGGACCGTGCAGCCGAACCTTCGCTCCCAGGGCTAACAGAGCGGGCCCTAAACTCGAGGGGCTCACGAAATAAGCGGGTCCGGAATTGCCCAGGATGGCATGGTAGCGGTTGTC